>WNFZ01000042.1_pt1 | contig 108234 bp, 83 predicted proteins | sample 5400081 | NCBI WGS metagenome assembly WNFZ01 (sample SAMN13153365, study PRJNA577476) | soil metagenome | isolation source: 80 cm soil or saprolite under grassland replicate 1 | place: USA:California | collected 2016-06-15
GATTGAACCGTCGAGCCGGCGCCACCGCCTCGAACCGCACCGCCCACGCATCCACCAACGGCACCCGGCGCTGCGCACCGTCCTCGGCGACGTAGCCGACCTCGAACTCCTTCAGTGGCCCATCGACGGCCGCATCCCGCAGGGCCGGCGGCAGCGTCCCCACGACGATCATTCTCCACCGGGCCGGAACAAATCGCCCAACATGATCACGTGGACACCGACACTTTCACGCGGACGGGACAGCCTCCGACGGTTCAGGTGCGCGGTCGCAGGAGTACGGCTGTATAGCAAGATAGTTGAATGCTTGTCGTTCACGTACACGTGCGGGTCCGGCCGGACGACGTCGAGAAGTTCCTGGAGCTGACGCTCGCCAACGCGCGGGCCTCGGTCGAGGAGCCGGGGGTGCTCCGCTTCGACGTCATCCAGGACCAGACCGATCCAGCCCACGTCGTCCTGGTCGAGGTGTACAGCGACGACGCGGCGGCCGCGGCCCACAAGGAGACGCGGCATTACGCCATCTGGCGGGATGCTGTCGCCGAGATGATGGCCGAGCCGCGTGCCTCGACCAAGTTCTCCGCCGTGTTCCCCGCCGAGGACGAACGCTGGGCGACCTGATGCCGTTCGAGTTCGCCACCGCTGGCCGGGTCATGATCGGGGCCGGTCGGGCGGAAGAACTTCCGGGTGTACTGGCAACGCTCGGCTCACGAGCGCTGGTGTGCACCGGCGCGCACCCGGACCGCCACGCCGATCTGCTCGAGACGCTCGGCCTGCCGTACGCGGTATCCACTGTGGACGGTGAGCCGACTGTGGAGCTGGCCCGTACCACCACCGCCGCAGGCCGCGACCACGGCGCCGACCTTGTCGTCGGCATCGGCGGCGGCAGCGTGCTCGACCTCGCCAAGACGGTCGCCATGCTGCTCGCCAACGGCGGCGACCCGCTGGACTACATGGAGGTGGTCGGGCGGGGCCGGCCGGTGACGCGACCGGCCGTGCCGTGCGTCGCGGTACCCACGACCGCCGGTACCGGCTCGGAGGTGACGGCCAACGGGGTGCTCACCTCGCTGGAGCACCGGGTCAAGGCCAGCGTCCGCAGCCCGTTCATGCTGCCTCGGGTGGCGCTGGTCGACCCGCTGCTCACGCTGGGATGCCCGCCCGCGGTGACCGCGTCGAGCGGCCTGGACGCGCTGACCCAGTGCCTGGAGCCGCTGGTGTCGGTGCGCGCCAACCCGGTGACCGACGGCCTCGCGCGCGAAGGCCTGCGCCGGGCCGGCAGCGGGCTGCGGCGGGCGTACGCCGATGGCTCGGATGTCCAGGCCCGCACGGACATGTCGCTGTGCGCCCTGTTCGGCGGGATGTCGCTGGCCAACGCCAAGCTCGGTACGGTGCACGGGTTCGCGGGTGTCGTCGGGGGAGTGGTGGACGTACCGCACGGGATGGCGTGCGCGGCGTTCCTGGTACCGGTCGTCGAGGCGAACGTACGCGCCTTGCGGGCCCGCCAGCCGGACAGCCCGGCCCTGGCGCGCTACGAGGAGGCGGCGCGCCTCCTCACCGGGGACCCGAGCGCGTCCATTGTGGACGGTGTCGGCTGGCTGAGGGAGACGGTCGCCCGGTTGGCGGTACCCAGGATCCCGCTGGACCCCGGACAGGCGGACGCCGTCGTGGCCCGGGTGGGGAAGGCGAGCAGCACCCAGGGCAACCCTGTCGTGCTCACCGACGACGAGCTGCACGCGATCCTCGCCGCCACCAGCTGACCACGATCCGTCCGCGTCACAAGTGCCGCAGTAGGTGCCAAGTTTCGCGAGGGCAGCGGACATATTGACAGTCTTGGTAGCTCAGTGGTCGGATCTCTCCCGATGGTTAAGCAGTCTTCCAAATCCTGTTGCCGGGCACTTCCGTTGCCCGTGCGCCGTTTCCCGGGCCGGTAGTGACCCGTTCGGCACTGGAGGATCGATGAGGTTGTCTGGTCTGTCGTCGCGCCGGTTGGCCGTGACTGTGCTGTGTGTGGGCTTGTTGGGAGCGGTCTCGGTGCCGTTGATGTCGCCCGCGTCGGCGGCGGCGACCCGGTACGAGGCGGAGAACGCCACGATCTCGCAGGGTGTGGTGGAGTCCAACCACCTGAACTTCTCGGGTACCGGGTTCGTCAACTACGACAACCTGGTCGGCTCATACGTCGAGTGGACAGTGACCGCCGCGGAGGCCGGTACGGCGCGGCTGGCGTTGCGCCACTCGAACGGGTCGACGGCGAACCGGCCGATGGACATCACGGTCAACGGGATGCTGGTCGCCGATGAGCTGGCGTTCAACCCGACCGGGAGCTGGGACACCTGGGCCACGGTGACCGTCAACGCCGCCGTGACCGCCGGTACCAACACCATCCGGGCGACGGCGACCACGGTCAACGGTGGGCCGAACGTCGACTTCCTCGACTTCGAAGTGCTTCCGCCGGTAAGCGACTACCAGGCCGAGGACGCCACGATCTCGCAGGGCACGGTGGCCACCAACCATCTGGGCTACACCGGGACCGGCTTCGTCGACTACACCAACGTGGTCGGGTCATACGTCGAGTTCTCGGTGACCGCCGCCGCGGCCGGGCCGATGCGCCTGGAGTTCCGGCACGCCAACGGTTCGACGGTGAACCGGCCGATGGACATCACGGTCAACGGGATGCTGGCCGCCGATGAGCTGGCGTTCAACCCGACCGGGAGCTGGGACACCTGGGCCGACGTGACCATCACGGCCACGCTGGCCGCCGGTGCCAACACGGTACGGGCCACCGCGACCACCGCCAACGGCGGGCCCAACCTCGACCGGCTGCGAGTCTCCGCGGCCTCCGGCGACATCCAGCCGCCGACCGCGCCGACCAACCTGCGCAGCACCGGCGTGACCTCCTCCAGCGTCTCGCTGGCCTGGGACGCCGCCACCGACAACGTCGGCGTCACCGGCTACGACGTCTACACCGGCGGCACCCTCACCAAGACGGTGACGGGCACCAGCACCACCGTGACCGGCCTGGCGCCCTCGACCTCGTACACGTTCACGGTCAAGGCCCGCGACGCGGCCGGCAACGCCTCACCCGCGTCCAACGCCGCCACCGCCACGACCAGCGGCGCCACCGGGCCGGGCATGGCCGTCGCACCCTACGAGTACTTCGGTTGGGGCAGCCCGCCGAGCCCGACGTCAGTGATGTCGGCGACCGGCGTCAAGTGGTTCACGCTGGCCTTCATGCTCTCCGACGGGACCTGCAACCCGAAGTGGGACGGTTCCCGGCCGCTCACCGGTGGCGACGATCAGAACAAGATCAACGCGATCCGCGCGGCCGGCGGAGACGTCATCGTCTCGTTCGGCGGCTGGAGCGGTAACAAGCTGGGTGAGTTCTGCACGTCGGCGTCCGCGCTGGCCGGCGCGTACCAGAAGGTGATCAGCGCCTACGCGCTCAAGGTCATCGACATCGACATCGAAAACACCGAGTGGGGGAGCGCCACGGTCCGCCAGCGGGTGATCGACGCTCTGAAGATCATCAAGACGAACAACCCCGGCATCAAGACCATCATCACCTTCGGTACGGCGACCAGCGGGCCGGACTCCACGGGCGTCGACATGATCAACCGAGGCGCGAGCTCCGGGCTCGCTAACGACATCTGGTGCATCATGCCGTTCGACTTCGGCGGCGGGAGCACGAACATGGGCACGTTGACGGTACAGGCGATGGAGGGCCTCAAGAGTCGCGTGAAGGCGGCCTACGGCTACAGCGACGCGACCACGTACGCCCACATCGGCCTGTCGTCGATGAACGGAAAGACCGACGTCGCCAGCGAGCTGGTTCGCATCGCGGACTTCCAGACGATGCTCAGCTACGCCCAGCAGCACCACATCGCGCGGCTGACGTACTGGTCGGTCAACCGCGACCGGCAGTGCGCAAGCGGGCTCGACGCCGACTCCTGCAGCGGCGTGACGCAGCAGCAGTACGACTACCTGAAGGTCTTCGTCCAGTACACCGGCTGACGGCGAGATGGAGAGTTCGATGAGGCTGTGGTTGCGCCGGCGCTGGCCGTTGGCCGTGCTGAGCATCGGGTTGTTGACGTTGGTGTTGCTGCCGTTACGGTCACCCGCGTCGGCGGCGGCGACCCGGTACGAGGCGGAGAACGCGACGATCTCGCAGGGTGTGGTGGAGTCCAACCACCTGAACTTCTCGGGTACCGGGTTCGTCAACTACGACAACCTGGTCGGCTCATACGTCGAGTGGACGGTGAGCGCGGCGAGCGCCGGTACGGCCACGCTCGCGTTGCGCCATTCCAACGGGTCGACGGTGAACCGGCCGATGGACATCACGGTCAACGGGATGCTGGTCGCCGATGAGCTGGCGTTCAACCCGACCGGGAGCTGGGACACCTGGGCCACGGTGACCGTCAACGCCGCTGTGACCGCCGGCTCCAACACCATCCGGGCGACGGCGACCACGGTCAACGGTGGGCCGAACGTCGACTTCCTCGACTTCGAGGTGCTTCCGCCGGTAAGCGACTACCAGGCCGAGGATGCCACGATCTCGCAAGGCACGGTGGCCACCAACCATCTCGGTTACACCGGCACGGGCTTCGTCGACTACACCAACGTGGCCGGCAGCTATGTGCAGTTCACCGTCAACGTGTCGGCAGCCGGCAGCTTCAGCCTGGCATTCCGGCACGCCAACGGGTCGACGACCAACCGCCCCATGGACATCACCGTCAACGGCGCGCTGGTCGCGGGCGGGCTGGCGTTCAACCCCACCGGAAGCTGGGACACCTGGGCCGACGTGACAATCACCACGACGCTGGCCGCCGGTGCCAACACGGTACGGGCCACCGCGACCACCGCCAACGGCGGGCCCAACCTCGACCGGATGCGAGTCTCCACCTCCTCCGGCGGGGGCAACCAGCCGGCCGTGCCGTTCGGCAGCCACCAGTTCCCGTACATCCCCGGCACGTTGAAGCCGACCGGCTCGCAGTCCACATTGGACCAGGCCGTCGTCGACTACTACAACCGGTGGAAGTCCGCGTTCGTCAGGCAGAACTGCGGCAACGGCTGGTACGAGATCATCTCGCCGGACGCCGACCACCCGTACGTGGCCGAGGCGCAGGGGTACGGGATGATGATCGTCGCCACCATGGCCGGTGCCGACCCGAACGCGAAGACCATCTTCGACGGCATGGTGAAGTACATGCTGGCGCACCCCTCGGTGAACAACGCGAACCTGCTCGCCGCCGAGCAGGACAGCTCGTGCCGCAGCGTCAACGGATCTGACTCGGCGACCGACGGCGACCTCGACGTGGCCCTCGGCCTGCTGCTCGCGGACAAGCAATGGGGCAGTGCCGGCACGTACAACTACCGGGACCTCGCGGTCAGGCACATCAACGCCATCAAGGCCAGCGAGGTCAACCCGACCACGCACCTGTTCCGGCTCGGTGACTGGAGCACCTGCTGCGACAGCCTGTACTGGACCACCCGGCCGTCCGATTTCATGATCGACCACATCCGGGCGTTCCGGCAGGCGACCGGCGACACGGCGTGGGACACCATCCGCACCGCGCACCAGAACCTCATCACGAACCTGCAGAACCAGTACGCGCCGAACACCGGCCTGCTGCCCGACTTCGTGGTGGACACCAACACCACCCCGAGGCCGGCCCCCGGCCAGGTGCTGGAGGACCCGAACGACGGCAAGTACTGGTGGAACTCGTGCCGCACCCCGTGGCGGATCGGCGTGGACGCCATAACGAGCGGCAACGCGGCATCGCTCGCGTCGGCCCGGAAGATCAACTCCTGGATCAAGTCCAAGACCGGAGGGAACCCGAACAACATCGCGGTTGGCTACACCCTGGGTGGCACGGCCATCTCGTCCGGCAGCGAGCCGGCCTTCTTCGCGCCGTTCGCGGTCGCCGCCACGACCGATGTGAACAGCCAGGCCTGGCTCGATGCGCTCTGGACCAAGATGGTGAACACGTCATTCACGAGCACCGATTACTATTCCACCAGCATCCAGCTCCAAGTTATGATCATCGTTAGCGGGAACTACTGGGTTCCCTGAACACCTCCCCGAATCCCTTTGATCTGAAAAAGGAGCACGCGTGGCGCGACGCCGGCTCATAGGCACGCTACTGCTGGTTGGTTTGGTCCTTGGTCTGCTCGCCGTTGAGGTCGTGGCCGTTTCCACGGGCTCGCCGGCGGTGGCGGCCACCACCAGGTACGAAGCGGAGAACGCGACGATCTCGCAAGGAATCGTCCAGTCCGACCACCTCGGCTTCACCGGCAACGGTTTTGTCAACTACGACAACGTCACCGGCAGCAATGTCGAGTGGACAGTCACCGCCGCCACGGCGGGTTCGGCGACGTTGGCGTTCCGGTTCGCCAACGGCACCACCACGAACCGGCCGATGAACATCACGGTCAACGGCGCCCTGGTCGCCAGCCAGCTGGCGTTCGGCAGCACCGGCAGCTGGGACACCTGGCAGACCGCGAGCGTTACGACCGTGCTCACCGCGGGCACCAACACCATCCGGGCGACCGCGACGACCTCGACCGGCGGACCCAACGTCGACCGGCTCGACGTGGACGTCGCGACATCCGCCACCACGCTGCAGGCCGAGGACGCCACGATCGTGCAGGGCATGGTGGCCACCAACCACCTGGGGTTCACCGGCACCGGCTTCGTCGACTACAACAACGTGGCCGGCAGCTACGTGGAGTTCGCGGTCACCGCTGCCACGGCGGGCGCGACGACCCTGGCGTTCCGGTTCGCCAACGGCACCACCACGAACCGGCCGATGGACATCACGGTCAACGGCGTGCTGGCCGTCGGGCAGCTGGCGTTTCCCAGCACCGGTAACTGGGACACCTGGCAGAACGCGAGCGCCACGGTCACGCTGAACGCCGGGAGCAACACCATCCGGGCCACCGCCACGACCTCCAGTGGCGGGCCGAACCTCGACTCGCTCACGATCGGGTCCGGCGGCGGCGGTGGCGGTGGCGGCACGGACTGGTCGGTGGCGATGGTCAACTCGACGATGACCCGGTTCTCCCCTGACACGCTCGGCGGCTGGTCGTACACCCGAGGGCTGTACCTCTACGGCCAGTACCTGGTCTACCAGCGCACGCGCGACCCCCGGTACCTGCGCTACATCAAGGCCTGGGTCGACCGGTTCGTCGACAGCAACGGCAACATCAGCCAGGGCTTCGACAACCTCGACAGCATGCTCTCCGGCCGCCTGCTGGTGATCCTGCACCGGGAGACCGGGCAGTCGAGGTACGCCATCGCGGCGAAGAAGATCCGGGACCGGCTCAACACGTACCCCCGCACAACGGACGGCGGGTTCTGGCACGCCGACAACACCAGCCGAGCCCACCAGCTGTGGTCCGACGGCGTCTTCATGGTGAACCCGTTCCTCGCCGAGTACGGCCGCCAGTTCAACGACTCGACGTACGCCAACGACGAGACGACCAAGCAGCTCGTGGTGTATGCGAGCCATCTGAAGCAGTCGAACGGGATCATGCGCCACGCGTACGACGAGGCCCGTGTCCAGTCGTGGGCCGACCCGGTCACCGGCCTGTCGCCGGAGTTCTGGTGCCGGGCGGTCGGCTGGTTCGGCATGGCGACGATCGACGTGCTGGAGGTCATCCCGGCCACCCATCCCCGGCGGGGCCAGCTCGTCACGATCATCCAGGACATGGTGGCCGGGTTCGCCCGCTATCAGGACCCGGTCACCGGACGATGGTTCCAGGTGGTCGACAAGGGCTCCCGGTCGGACAACTGGACCGAGACCTCCTGCTCCAGCATGTTTACGTTCGTCACCTCGCGGGCGATCGAGCGCGGATACGTCGGCACCGGCTACCAGACCATGGCGAGCAAGGGCTACCAGGGCGTGCTGAGGAAGCTCTCGATCGGCAGCGACGGCCTGACCAACCTCACCGACGTCTGCATCGGCACCAACGTGGGCGACTACACCTTCTACGTCAACCGTCCACGTGCGACGAACGACTTCCACGGGCTGGGGGCGTTCATCATCATGAACGAGCAGATGATCCGCACCGGCGGCTGAGCAGGGCTGAGCAAGCTGGGCAGGCTGAGCCGGTTGAGCAACACCACATAGATAGCAAGCGCCCCGAGGCCGCCGCCGGCGACCTCGGGGCGCAGCGCTGTCAGACGGTGAGGTTGTCCATGTTGGGTCCGCCGTTCGCGGTGGTGGCGGTCGCGCGGATCGTGTTGGTACCGGTCCTGAGCTGCGCCGTGATCGTGACCGTGGCCCAGGTGTCCCAGCTGCCGGTGCCGTTGAACGCGAGCCCGCCCGCCACCAGCGTGCCGTTCACCGTGATGTCCATCGGCCGGTTCGTGGTGGTGCCGTTGGCGAACCGGAACGTCACGGCCATGGGGCCGGCGGCCGGCGCGTTGACCGTCCACTGCACGTACGAGCCGGCAACGTTGGTGTAGTCGACGAAGCCGGTGCCGGAGAACCCGAGGTGGTTGGTGGCCACGGTGCCCTGCGAGATCGTGGCGTTCTCCGCTTCGTACCGGGTCGGCGGCGGCAGCGGCGAGGTCGCCACCTGTAGGTTGTCGAGGTTGGGCCCGCCGTCCGCGGTTGTCGCGCTCGCCCGGATGGTGTTGCTGCCGGCGGAAAGCACCACGCTGATGGTTCTGGTGTCCCACATGTCCCAGCTGAGCGTGTTGTTGAACGCGAGCTCGTCGGCGACCAGCAGGCCGTTCACCCTGATGTCCATCGTCCGGTTCGTGGTGGTGCCGTTGGCGTAGCGGAACGTCAGCGTCGCGACGACCCGCTCTGACGCGGTGACCGTCCACTGCACATAGCTGCCGACCTCGTTGAAGTAGTTGACGAAGCCGGTGCCCGTGAAGCCGAGGTGGTCGGACTCCACCGTGCCGTGGAAGATGGTCGCGTTCTCGGCCTCCAGCCGTGACGCCAGCGGCGGCGCCGAGGTCCCGCTCCATTGGTAGGCGCGCATGTTGGTCAGCAGCAGGTAGCAGTCCTGCAGCGAGCCGGAGGTGTCGCCCAACGAGCGGTAGATGCCCCACTTGGGCCGTACCCGGTCGTCGAGCCAGGTGTCCACGCCGGTGCGAGAGACATCGATAACGGTCGACGAGCCGTTGCGGATCACCCACCGCAGCTGCCCGTTCCGCCCGTCCCCGATCGTCATGTCCAGCTGCATGTCGATCCAGCGGTTCTGCAGCGGAGCGAGGTCGGTCGAGCCCACAATGACGTCGCCCTCGAAGACGTGGAGCTGGATCTTCGCGACGCCGTTCACACGCTGCAGCGAGAGGGTGAGGATCGGGAGGGTGTCGGTCCCCGGCATCTTCATCTGCATGATGTGCGTGAAGGTCGTGGTCGCCTTGAGCGAGCCGGGGATGAACATCGACTGGGTGAAGCGCCACGTCTGGCCCTCGAGCAGGATTAGGTCCTGCCCGCCGGCATGCATGCCCTTGACTTCCTGGCGCTGGCGGTCGGTCGAGAAGTCGCGGTCGACCATGTGCATGTTGAAGCGGAAGTTGTTGTTCTCGACGAAGATGTGCGGCTGCCCGGCCGGATGGGAGTTGGCCCGGTCGTCCTCGACGCCTTCGAAGGCGCCCAGGCCGTCCTGGCTGGCTTCCGGAGCCCAGCGCAGCTGCCAGGTTGCGTCGGCATGCGCCGCCCCGATGGGAATCGCCGGCAGGAAGGCGGCGCTGAGGAGCGCGACGGTGAGCCCGAGGCGCCAGCGACGCCTCGGTAATCGCGGTGATGATGAGGGGTACATGGTTCCTCCCGTCCGGACGGCCGACGTCCACGCCGGCGGGCCGTGGATGGAGTTGTTCGTGGGTCAGGTCTGCACGTCCAGGTAGTCGACGTTGGGTCCACCGTTGGCGGTGGTGGCGGTGGCGCGGATGGTGTTGGCTCCAGCGTTGAGGCTTGCCGTGATGGTGACGTTGGCCCAGGTGTCCCAGCTACCGGTGCCGTTGAACGCCAGCTCGTCCGCGACCAGCGCCCCGTCGACGGTGATGTCCATGGGCCGGTTGGTGGTGGTGCCGTTGGCGTGGCGGAAGGTCAACGTCGCCGGCCCTGCCGCCGGTGCGTTGACCGTCCACTGCACGTACGAGCCGACCACGTTGTCGTAGTTAACGAAGCCGGTACCGGAGAAGTTCAGGTGGTTGGACTCGACCACGCCCTGCGAGACCGTGGCGTTCTCCGCCTCGTACCGCACCGGCTGCGGTGGCTGTGGCAGGACCTCCAGGTAGTCGACGTTCGGCCCACCGCTCGCGGTGGTCGCCGTGGCTCGGATCGTGTTGGTACCGGCGGCCAGCGGCGCGGCGATCGTGACGTTGGCCCAGGTGTCCCAGCTACCGGTGCCGTTGAACCCAAGGCTCGCCGCCACCACGGTGCCGTTGACCCTGATGTCCATCGGCCGGTTCGTGGTGGTGCCGTTGGCGTGGCGGAAGGTCAGCCGCGCCGGCCCGGCCGCCGGCACGTTCACCGTCCACTGCACGTACGAGCCGACCACGTTGTCGTAGTTGACGAACCCGGTACCCGAGAAGTTCAGATGGTTGGACTCCACCACACCCTGCGAGATCGTCGCGTTCTCCGCCTCGTACCGGCTGGGCGGGCTGTTGATGAGCTGGCCGTTGACGGTCACGTTGGTGAACACGACGTCGACGGCGTTGCTGATCTGCGGCGCCGGGGTGTCGATCGTGGTGAACGCGCAGTCGATCATGTGGAAGTGGCTGATAGGGCTGACCGACAGGCCGCTGAGGCGGATAGCGAACGGCGAGTCGTCGATGGTCATCCGCTCGACATGGATGTTGCGCACCACCGGGTTGACGATCGGGCCGAAGCCCGGGCCGGTGAGGCTGTAGTTCATGTCGACGAAGACACCGCCACGGTCGCACGGGCCGCCGGAGATCCGGCGGACGTGTACGCCGTCGACGTAGCCGCCGCGACGCTGGTTGGTCTTGATGTACAGCGCGTAGAACGAGTGGTACGAGGGGCCGGCGTGGATCCGGCAGTCCTGCGCGAAGACGTTGCGTACGCCACCGGACATCTCGCTGCCGACGGTGACGGCGCCCCAGCGCCCGAAGTAGTCACAGTTTTCGATGATGATGTTCTCGCTCGGTACGTTGACCCGCCGGCCGTCGATATCCCGGCCGGACTTGATGACCGTGCCGTCGTCACCGGTGTCGAAGCTGCAGCCGGTGATGTGCACGTCGGCGCAGCACTCCGGGTCGCAGCCGTCGACCATGGCGCCGCGGCTGAAGACCGACACGTTGCGCACCGTGACGTTCTGCGAGAGCACCGGATGGATCGTCCACATCGCGGGGTTGCGCAGGCGGACGTCGGCGATGAGGATGTTGCGGCACCGGTAGAGCTGGATCAGGTTCGGCTTGAGGAAGTGGCCGTCGCCGAACTGCCGCTGCTCGACCGGTACGCCGTCGACGGCCATCTGCTGCAGCGCGTCCCAGTCGGCGAACCGCTGGCTGTCCCAGTCGAACCACGGGCCGGTCTGCGCGTTGCCGTCGATGGTGCCGCCGCCGGTGATGGCGACGTTCTGCCGGTTGAAGGCGTAGATGAACGACGAGTAGTTGAAGCACTCGATGCCCTGCCAGCGGGTGTAGACCGTCGGCAGGTACGAGCCCGGGTCGGTGCGGAAGCGGATCGTGCCGCCGGCCGCCACGTGGAGCTCCACATTGGACAGCAGCTCGATCCGGCCGGTGCGGAACGTGCCGGTGCCCGGCACGAGCACCCGACCGCCGCCGGCGGCGTTGCAGGCGGCGATGGCGTTGCCGAACGCCGGGGTGCAGTCGGTCGTACCGTCTCCGACCGCACCGTAGTCGCGGATGTCGAAGGTCCGGTCGGGGAAGGTCGGCGGGACGATCCGGCCGAGGATCACCGGAACCTGGTCCCAGGGTGCCGCGTCCGCGGCCGCCTCGGGCCAGCCGAGCAGGGTGCCGGAGATGACGGCGCCCCCGACCCCCACGCCCGTCGCCTTGAGCAGGCCGCGTCGCGTGATCCCTCCCGTCACAGCTGGACCTCCATGTAGTCGAGGTTGGGTCCGCCGTTGACGGTGGTCGCCGTGGCCCGGATGGTGCTGGCTCCGGCGGGCAGGGTCACGGTGATCGAGACGATCGCCCAGGTGTCCCAGCTGCCGGTGGGGTTGAACGCCAGCTGTGGAGCCACCAGCGTGCCGTTGACGGTGATGTCCATCGGCCGGTTCGTGGTGGTGCCGTTGGCGTACCGGAACCGCACCGTCGCGGTCCCCGCGGTCGCCGCGGTGACGGTGCACTGCACGTAGCTGCCGACGACGTTGTCGTAGTTGACGTAGCCGGTGCCGCTGAAGCCGGTGTGGGTCGCCTCGAACATGGCCTGCGAGAGCCCGCAGCTCTCGGCCTCGTACCGGGTCGGCGCGTTGTCGCTCGGCACCAGGCTCGGGTCGTTGGTGACCACGATCCGGTCCAGCTTCGTGCCGTCCTCCCGGTAGGCGAACGTTACGGTGTGCGACCCCGCGGTGAGGCTGTAGTTGACCACTGCGTTCGACGCGGCGGCGTTGTGCACGTCGTCCCAGTGCCACGAGGCGCCCAGCGGGATGTTGTTCCAGTTGACCCAGGAACCACTGTCCACCCGTACCCAGAACGAGTCGTCGCTCGTGGTCGGCGCGATGACCCGGCCCCAGACCCGGTAGGTCCCCGCCGCCGACACGGTGAACGGCACCGTGGCGAAGCCGGTTGTCGGTGGGCTGGACGTGCTGTTGCTGCCCGCGGCCGGGGTCACGTACTGGCCGCCGGAGGCCGCCGGGTCGCTCAGGGTCTGCATCGGGGCGGTCACCGTGCCGCTTTCGGCCTCCGCCGTAACGGTGACCACCTCGGTCGGGAGCGGGGTCGAGTTGGTGGCCCTGATGCGCAGCGCCGCGCCGGTCGTGGTGGTGCCGGTGGCGCGGTACCCGGCCACGCCGCTGAACCCGACGTCGTACGGGCTCGCGCTGCCCCGCTCGACGGTGACCGGGTCGAGCGTGATCGTCGAGGCGTCGTCGGTGATGAACGCCGGCCGGTCGTCGTTGGTGTCGAACTGGACCGTGCAGCCGACGAACTTGATCCCGCTGGCGTGGCGGATCCAGAAGCCGTAGGACGGGCGCACACCGTACGCCTTGGGCGTGTAGTCGGTGTTCTGCTCGGGCGGGACGATCGTCGCGTCCGAGGCGGGGTGGCCGCCGGGCACGGTCAGGTTCACGTCGGTGAAGGTGACGTTCTCCACGTCGTTGCTCGTCGTCCCGCTGATCGTGGACGTGTACTCGGCCGTGGACTCGGGGTGGTGCAGCCCGGTACCGGTCACGTTGGTCAGGCTGATGTTGCGGATGTGGCCGGCCGGCGGGCTGCCCGGGCACCGACCCCGGCTACCGATCTTGATGAAGATCGGGGCGGCGGCACGGGTCATGGTGATGTCGGTGTAGGTGACGTTCTCGATCGTGGCGCCGTCCATCGACACCATGCCGATGCCTGCCTTGCCGCCGCCGAGGAGGGTCAGGCGGTCCCAGTGGACGTCGCGGAAGTCCCCGCAGGTCTCCGAACCGAACTGGATCGCGTTGTTCTGGGTGGACAGGATCGTCGAGTCGTGTACGCGGATGTTCTGGCTGACGAACGTCTGCCCGAGCGCGAAGTCACTCTTGAGCACGACCGCGTCGTCGCGGCCCTCCACCCGGGAGTTGTTGAGGTCGACGTTCGAGGTGTTGATGATGTTGATCGCATCCCGGTCGGTGCTCGTGAGCACCTTGAGGTTGTCGATCGTGACGTCGTGGCAGCCGTTCATCAGGATGGCGAAGTGGCCGCCGCGGCGGAAGGTGACCCCGGTGAGCGAGAGGTTGCTGCACCGGGTCAGCGACAGGATCTTGTCGCCGACGCCCGCCGGAACCGAGTTGCTGGTGGTCAGCCCGTTCCCGTCGATCGTGCCGCTGCCCGTGATGGTGAGGTTGGCGATCCCGTCGCCCCACATCAGCGCGTTGTGGAAGTGGCTGTGCCCGTAGTCCTGGAACTGGTCGAACGAGTTGGGCTCGGCCGCGTCCATCCCGCTCGACGCGGCGAGGATCGTCGAGCCGCTGTCGAGCTGGAGCGTGATGTTGCTCTTCAGGTGGATGGTCCGGGACAGGTAGGTGCCGGCCGGAAACACCACCGTCCCCCCGCCGCCGTCAGCGGCCGCGACGTTGATGGCGGCGTCGATCGCGTCGTCGTCCAATGTGGACCCGTTGCCGGTCGCGCCGAACGCTCGCACGTCGAAGGTTCCCGGCCCGGCGAGGGCTACGGCCGAAGGAATCGTGATGAGGGCGCCGATCGCCAGCGCGATCGTGACCCGGACCAGCGTACGTCTGTTCATGTCTACACCTCGTTGAGGAAGCGAGAGGAGTCAGGCGCGCGCGGCGGGAACGGCACCGTACTGGGGGTGTGCGGGAGGGCACCCGGTAGCCGGGCGCCCTCCGCTATCGGGTGACGGTCAGGACAGCTCCAGGTAGTCGACGTTGGGTCCACCGTTGGCGGTGGTCGCGGTGGCGCGGATCCGGTTGGTACCGGCGGCCAGGTTCACCGTGATGGTGACGTTGGCCCAGGTGTCCCAGTTGGCGGTGGGGTTGAACGCCAGCTCGTCGGCGACCAGGACACCGTTGACGGTGATGTCCATCGGCCGGTTGGTGGTGGTGCCGTTGGCGTGGCGGATCGTCACCGTCGCGGTGCCGGCACTGGCCGCGTTGACCGTCCACTCCACGTACGAGCCGACCACGTTGGTGTAGTCCACGAACCCGGTACCCGAGAAGTTCAGGTGGTTGGTGGCCACCGTGCCCTGCGAGATCGTGGCGTTCTCGGCCTCGAACCGGACCGGCTGGGCGACCACGTCGAGGAAGTCCACGTTGGGCCCACCGTTGACCGTCGTCGCGGTGGCCCGGATGGTGTTGGCTCCCGCGTTGAGGTTCGCCGTGATGCTGACGTTGGCCCAGGTGTCCCAGTTGGCGGTGGGATTGAACGCCAGCCCGCCCGCGACCAGGACACCGTTGACGGTGATGTCCATCGGCCGGTTGGCCGTGGTGCCGTTGGCGTGGCGGATCGTCAGCGTGGCCGCACCCGCGCTCACCTCGTTGACCGTCCATTGCACGTACGAGCCGACGACGTTGTCGTAGTTGACGAAGCCGGTACCCGAGAACCCGAGATGGTTGGACTCCACCACGCCCTGCGAGATCGTGGCGTTCTCCGCCTCGAACCGGTTCGGCGGGGTGCCGGCCGTCGCGTAGTCCGAGCCGATCCACGCCTCGTCCACGCGCAGCCGCTGGAAGCGGGTGGTGTCGGTGGACGCGGCCCAGGTGCTGACGACCTCCAGCCGGACGAAACGCGTCGTGGTGGCGGGGATGTCGACGAACGCCACGCCGCGATGGCTCGGCAGCGTCCCGGTGGCGATCGGGGTGCCCCAGTTGACGCCGTCGCTGCTGACGAAGACGCGGTAGTCGCGGATCCGAGCCGACTGCTCGGTGCTCGACCGGGCGTAGCTCACCGAGTCCTCGCGCTGGTTGATCCCGATGTACTGCACCCGCCTGGCCGACCCGAGGTCGAACCGCAGCGATACCGGCAGGGTCTTGTTGCTGTCCCAGTAGGTCAGGTAGTCGCCGTCCGCCGCGTGGGATCCGGGGTGGCTGGTGGTCTGCGCGGTCGCCGTCACCGTGACCGACGACGACGGGTAGATGCCGGTACGCCCGGCGGTGGTCACGGTGAAGACGGTGTCGTAGGTGTCCCATGTGGACAGACCGGACAGCGTCAGGAAACCGCCTCCCTGGGAGAAGGTGACCGCCGCCCCGGTACGGAAGTTGGTCACGCTCGTCACCTTGTACCCGTTGTCCCGCAACCGAAGCGTTGTGGTCGACGGTGGGGTGAGGACGTGGATGTAGTGCAGGTCGGCGTTGGTCTTGCTGATCGTGGTCACGCCGTGGGCGCCGTCGTTCCAGAACCCGGGCTTCAAGCCGCCGTACATGTAGCCGCCGCCCTCGGTACCGTTCAACGACCCCCAGATCTGGTTGAGGTAGGAGTTGGCGAAGTTGTTGAAGTCCTCCTGGTTGCTCGGGAACCGCCCGTTGACCTGAGCGGTCTCGGCCATCAGCGCCTTGATGGAGGAGCCGGCGTTGGTGATGAGCCGGCCGAACGTGAGCCGGCGGTCGACCGTCGGGTTGGTGCCGTCATACCACCACGCACCGGTGGAGGGCAGCTTGAAGTCGGCCTCGATCAGTCGCGGCGCCGCGGTGTAGACCGCCTGGGGGTAGTCGTACGACGGGGTCATCCCGGTCTTCTGCTCGTTGCTGATCATGTCCATGATCGGCGTGTCTTCGTTGTTGTTGCTCAACGTGAAGTCCGGCCGATCGGACCGGATCCGCTCGTAGAGACCATGGTCGATCCACCACTGGTTGTCGTTGTCGATCCAGAACCCGCCCAGGTTCGGGTAGTTCTGCATGACCTCGACGAAGTTGTCGTAGCTGAACTGGCCGAACCCGTCGCGGGTGTGCAGGTCGATGGTCTGTCCCTTGTAGGCGGAGTACGCGGCCGAGTCGAGCCAGCTCTCGCCTGGCTGGAGCCCCTGGTTGAACCACTGCGGGTCGTCGGTCATGTAGAGGATGACCTTCATCTGCTGGGCGGCCGCCGCGTCGATCAGATCCTGGAGGAAGTCATGCTGCGTGCTGCAGCTGCCCGGGATCGCCGACGGCCAGGCCCGTGCATACCCGAGCCGGCTGTGGAACGAGGCGAACACCAGGTACTGCGCGTGCAGCTTCTTCGCCTCGTTGACCCAGTAGGTCGCGGTCCAGCCGCCACCCAGCACGTCGTTCTCCCAGCCACTGCAGCTGGTGTGCTGCGGGGAGGTCCGCAGACCCCAGTGCAGGAACAGACCGCCGATGGAGCTGCGCAGGAACTGCTGGCGCATGTGCTGCAGCTCGGCGTGCGCCGGCGTCGAAGCCGCGATGACCAGTCCACCGGCTGCCGCCAGGAGCGCGACCAAACAGGCGCCGACCCAGGTACGTAAGCGTGTTCTCATGACTTCCTCCCCGGATCGGAGCCGATGAGAGATCGGATCAATAAGGGCTCTGTAATAGCACAGCTTGCCGAGCGGCGACGCCGCGGTCAATCGATGGTTTCGACTCTCGTCGCCGCTACCCGCGTTCGAGGACGGCTTGTACCGTCCCTTCGCCGAGATCCGGCTGCGGTCGCAAGACACAACGGCAGTTCCTTGCGTACCACCGATTGTGGGCGCCCGATCCACGGCGCGTATCCCATCCGGAAACACGGCTCCGTTCGATCGGGCGTCGCCTGGCCGGCTCATTTCTGGCGGATTCTCCGGTCCGTTGCCGGCCATCGAGCGGAACCCGGTTTCTCCAGCCGGTGGCCTTGCGCCAAATAGCCCATTCGTCCTATGTCTTCGCGCCGGGCTCGTGGCGGCGCGGCGGGCGAATCGCGCCCGGCGCGCCCGGGAACCATCCGCGGGCTATGTTCGAAACGGCTGATCCAAAAGGAGACGCGGCTGCGGTGGATGCGGTGCTGACCTGGCTCGGTGGCCTGCCACCGGCGGCGCTGTACCTCGCCGCGGCGCTGCTGGTGTTCGCCGAGACAGGGCTGATCGTCGGGCTCATGCTGCCCGGTGAGATCACCCTGCTGTTCGTCGGGTTCCTGGCCTACGCCGGAACCCTCCGGCTGCCGGTCGCGCTGACCATCATGGTGCTGGCGGCGCTGGCCGGCGACGCGGCGGCGTTCATGGAAGGCCGCCGGGTCGGGCCCCGGCTGGAAGCCAGCAGGCTCGGCCGGCGGATCGGCTCGCGGCGATGGGCCACGGCCGAGGCGTTGTTGAACCGCCATGGCGGTCGGGCCGTCGGCATCGCGCGGTTCGTCGCGTTCGCGCGTACCCTCACGCCGCGACTGGCTGGCATGTCTGGAATGGCGTACCGGCGGGTGCTGCCCTGGGATGTGCTCGGCACGCTCGGCTGGGTGGCTGGGTCGGTCATCCTGGGCTACCTCGCCGGGAGCTCGTACGCGCGCGTGGCCGCCATCTTCGGCCGCGCCACCCAGGCGGTGCTGCTGCTCGCCCTGGTCATCGTCGCGCTGGTCTGGACCGGCCGGTACCTCGGCCGGCACCGGGATCCCGTGACCTCCTTCGGCGCGCGCCTGGCCGGCGCCCGGCCGTTGCGCCGGCTGTACGGCTGGTACCTCAGGGCGTTCGGCTACCTGACGGTCCGGTTGGGACCGGGCGGCGCGGTCGCGGTCAACCTCGTGCTCGGCGTCGTGGCGCTGCTCGCCATCGGAGTGTCGCTGACCTGGCTGATCGACCTGCTGGTCAGCCACAGCGGCTTCCCGCTGGTCGATCCGTTGATCGCGGACTGGTTCGCGGCACGGCGTACTCCCGCGGTGGCGAGCGCCGCCGCCACTGTGCTGTCGGTGCTGCGCGGGTCGTTCGGCGTCCTCGCGGTCGCCGTGGTCGGCGTCGCGCGGTACCCGCGGCCGCGCGCCTGGCGTACCGACCTGCTGGGCGTGGTGGGCACCGCGGGCGCCTTCGTCCCGCTGCTCATACTGGCGCTGGCCGCCGACTGGGCCCGGCCGCACGGTGCCGTGAGCGCCATCGTCCCCAACCGGGTCACGCTCGTGACCGCGAGCCTCGGCATGCTCGCGTGGCTGCTCTCGCGGCGGGCACCGTGGGCGGTCGGGGTGCTGGTGTGGCTCGTGGCCATCGGTGGGATGCTGCTGGTCGCCGGCGCCAGCCTGTACCTCGGAACCGGCTGGCCCAGCGAGCTCGTCGCCTCGGTGCTCCTCGGTTCGTTGTGGGTGCTGGTCTTCGTGGTCGCCTGGCATACGCGAGCGCAGCTGACCGCGCGTGGACAGGCCGAGACCGGCGAACGCTCCCCGGCCGGCCAGCCGGGGTGACGATGACCCGGCGGTCGCTTTAGCCGATACCGAGCAGGGTCTCGATCTCGTCGGGCTCGATCGGCTTGGCGAAGAAGTACCCCTGGCCGAGGTTGCAGCCGGACTCGTGCAGCTGGCGAAGCTGGTCGGCGGCCTCGATGCCCTCCGCGATGGTGGTCAGCTCCATCGCCTGTCCGAACTGGACGGTGGCGCGGACCAGCGCCGAGCCTTTGGGGCTGGCGATCTCGTCGACGAACGACTTGTCGATTTTCAGCGTGTCGATCGGGAACCGGCGCAGGTGGGTCAGCGAGGAGTACCCAGTACCGAAGTCGTCGATGGCCAGCCGTACGCCCAGGTCCTTGAGCCGCCGCAGGCCGTCCACGGTGACCTCGGTGTCGCGCAGGAGCTGGGACTCGGTGATCTCCAGCATCAGGCAGTCCGGGGCGAGGCCGGTCTCCGCCAGGCTGGCCGCGACGACGTCGCACAGATCAGCCCGCTGGAGCTGACGGGCGGACAGGTTGACACTGACCATGAGCGGTGGCTGGCCGATGCGGCGGGCGTTCCAGACGCTGGCCTGGCGGCAGGCCTCGCGGATCACCCACCGACCGATCGGCAGGATCAGGCCGGTCTCCTCGGCGAGCGGAACGAACTTGCGCGGCGAGGTCAACCCATGCACCGGGTCCTGCCAGCGCACCAACGCCTCCACCGCGACCACCCGAGCTGGTGGACGCCCCCGGAACAGGCCCTCCGGCAAGCCGCCGGGCAGCTCGACGATCGGCTGGTAGTGCAGCACGAACTCGTTGGCGGCCAGCGCCCGGTGCAGGGCCGACTCCAGATCGAGGGAGCCCACCGGCATTGCGCCCATCGTCGGCTCGAAGGTCTCGTGGCGCCCCTTGCCGTTCTTCTTGGCGTGGTACATCGCGAGGTCGGCGTTGCGCAGCATGGTCCGGCCATCGGCGCTCCGGTCGACGTTGAGGACGACGCCGATGCTCGCGTTGACGAACACCTCCCTGTCGTCGATCAGGAACGGCGCCTGCAGCACCGCGATGATCCGCTCGGCGATCGCCACCGCCTGGTCCCGGTTCAGGCCGTGGAGCACCACCGCGAACTCGTCGCCGCCGAGCCGGGCGGCGGTGTCCGTGGGGCGCAGGCAGGAGCGCAGGCGGTCGGCGACGCAGACCAGGACGGCGTCGCCCGCGGTGTGCCCCAGCGAGTCGTTGATCAGCTTGAAGCGATCCAGGTCGATGAAGAGCACCGCCAGGGAGCTCCGGTCGCGCGCGGCGGAGGCCAGGGCGTGGTCGAGCCGGTCCATGAACAAGGCCCGGCTGGCCAGCCCGGTCAAGGAGTCGTGAAATGCCTGCCGCATCGCTTCCTGGGTCCGCGCGTCGGTGACGGCCAGGCTGATCTGCTCCGCGAAGACCTGCAGCAGCTGCTGGTCCCGCGTGGTGTAGACGCGGTCCGGCCGGTACGACGCCACGGCCAGCGCACCCACCACGGTGCTCTTGTCGTGTACGGGTGCCGCCATAGCGGCCTGGATCCGGGCGGCCGCGAGCTCGGGGATCCGGTGTGGCGCCTCGGGATAGCGCGGCATCACCACCAGCTCGTTGCGCATCGCCGCCTGCCCGGTCACGCCCGCCTCGGTGGCCGGTATCCGCCACAGCTGCCGGGTCAGCTCGCTGGCGATGCCGGTGGAGGAGACCAGAAGCATCATCTGCGGGTCGTCGGGGTCGAACATGCGCAGACCCGCGACCTCGTCCTCGAGCAACGCCTGGGCACCGGCGGTGATCGCGTCGAGAATCTCCGGCAACGGCGCCCGGCGGGTGATGGCTCGCTGCACCTGCGAGATCTGCTCCAGCAGCCGGTGCCGTTCCTGTAGCGAGGCGAGCAGCTGCTCCTTCTCGGCGACCTGCCGGCGCTCGACCTCGAACATGTGCAACGTTTCCACGGTGAGCTCGAGCACCCGCGCCATCCCGCGTACCAGGCTCAGCTCGTCCGCGCTGAACCCGTCGTCGCCGGAGCGAGCGACCAGCAGGTGGCCGGGGGTACGCCCGCCCAGCGGTCCGACGGCCGTGTGACAGGGCCCGGCGCCCGGGACGTCGAGCACCGACCGTTCTCCGGCCACCACCGCCGCGAGCTCGGCGGTCGGCATGCTGCCGATCGGAAAGCCGACCAGGTCCATCACGCTGCCGTCGTGCCGAAGGAACGCGGCCACCTCGGCCTCAAGCGCCTTCGCCGCGCGCTCGGTGGTCATCTGGATCGCCGAGAACGTGTCCGGAGCCGACGAGACGATCGCGAGAAACTCGGCGAGCCGCTGGGTGGACAGGGCGATCGGCGACGGCAGCATCTCAGCTCGCAGCCCGATGCGTACTCATGCGGCCAGCTCCCGGTTCCAGCGGCGGACCCACGGATCTACAGTCTTCGGTACCGCAAACCACCCATCAAGGACAGCTGGACAAATCATCCGAACACGCGGCCGGCGCCGTCCGGTAGGGCAGGCGGGGCCGACCGTCGGTCCACCCCAGCGGGACCGGCTGCCGGCCGACACCACCACCATCATCCCCGCAGTCCCGTCGTCGAGATGCCCTCGGTGATCCGCCGCTGGAAGACCACGAAGAACGCCAGCACCGGCACGAGCGACAGCGTCGCCATCGCGAGCATCGGTCCCCAGCTGGACTCCCCGCTGGAGTCCAGGAACGACCGCAGCGCCAGGGGCACCGTATAGTGCTCGACACCGTTGAGGTAGACCAGCTGGCTGAGGAAGTCGTCCCAGGTCCAGATGAACGTGAAGATCGCGGTCGTGACCAGCGCCGGCGCCATCAGGGGCAGGATGATCCGCAGGTAGATCTGCACTGGACCGCAGCCGTCGATGCGCGCGGCGTCGTCGAGCTCGGTGGGCAGCGCGCGGATGAACTGCACCATCAGAAAGATGAAGAACCCGTCGACCGCAAGGAACTTGGGCACGATCAGCGGCAGGAACGTGTCGACCCAGCCGAGCCGGTGGAACAGCGTGTACTGCGGGATGATCAGCACGTGGACCGGCAGCATGATGGACGCCAGCATCGCCGCGAACCACAGCCGCTTGAACGCGAAGCGCAGCCGGGCGAACGCGTACGCGGCCATCGAGCATGACAGGACGTTGCCGACGACCGCGCCGACCGAGATGACGAACGAGTTGCCGAAGAACGTGCCGAAGCCGACGCCGAGCCCGACCCAGCCGGCACGGTAGTTGTCGAACTTGAACGCTGCCGGCCACAACCCCGACCCGCCGAAGATCTCGTCGGTCGACTTGACCGATCCGGAGACCATCCACAGCAGCGGGTACAGCATGACCAGCGCCCCGCCGATCAGCGGCAGGTGGCCGAGCAGCCGGCGAGTCACAGCGGGCCCTCCCGGTCGGCGTAGTACACCCAGTACCGGGAGGTGGCGAACATGCCCGCGGTGAACAGCGCGATGACGATGAGCAGCGCCCACGCCATCGCCGAGGCGTAGCCCATCCGGAAATGGGCGAAGCCCTCCTGGTACAGGTACAGGGTATAGAACAGGGTGGCGTCGGCGGGGCCACCATGTCCGCCGCTGATGATGAACGCCGGCGTGAATGCCTTGAACGAGTTGATGGTCTGGAGCACGAGGTTGAAGAAGATCAGCGGCGTCAGCAGCGGCACGGTCACCGTGACGAAGCGCCGCAGCGGTCCGGCACCGTCGACGGCCGCCGCCTCGTGCAGCTCCCGAGGGATCTGCTTGAGCCCGGCCAGGAAAATCAACATGGGGGAGCCGAACTGCCACACGTGGAGGATGACCAGCGTGTAGACGGCGTAGTCGGGCGTGGAGATCCAGCTCGGCCCCGTGATGCCGGCCAGCCCCAGCACCCGGTTCACCAGCCCGTCGTCGCCGAAGATCTGCCGCCACATGACCGACACCGCGACGCTGCCGCCGAGCAGCGACGGCAGGTAGTACGCCGAGCGGTAGGCGCCCGAGCCGCGCCGCCGCCCGCTCAGCAGCACCGCGACCACGAGCGCGGACGCGACCACCAGGGGCACCGACACGAAGACGTACACGAACGTGACCCGCAGGGCGTTGTGGAAATGCGGGTCCGACGCGAACCGGCGGTAGTTGTCCACGCCGGTCCAGCGCGGCGCTGTCAGCAGGTCGAAGTCGGTGAATGACAGGTACAGCGAGGCGAGGATCGGGCCGGCCGTGAGCAGGAGCAGCCCCGCGAACCACGGGGCGAGGAACAGGTACGCGACCAGGTTCTCCTTGGGCCTTTTCACCGTGGCAGGTTCGGTGTGCCTGGGCCGCCGCTGCACCGGGAGCTCGACGGTGTCGGCCATGGGCTACTTCTTGAGCGCCTGTGCGGCGTCGTCGAAGAACCTGGCCACGGCCTGGCTGATGGACGCCTTGCCGAACGCGACCTGCTGCGCGGCGAAGGTCAGCACCTTGCCGATCACCTCTCCGCCGCCCAGCGGTCCGGCCGGCGGGAGCGGCCCCGCCTTGTCGCTGACGAAGTCGATGTACTCGTAGGTCTGCTGCTCGACCGCACCGGCCTTTGGCTTCAGCGCCGCGCGCACCCTGGTCGACGGCGGGATGCCGCGCTCCGAGCCGAGGATCGCCGCGATCTCCGGGTCGGTGAGCAGCGCCGCGATCAGCGTGGCGGCCCCCTTCGCGTGCTCGGTCTTGGCCGACACGCTCATCAGCTGCGAAGCCTTGAGGTACTGGCCCGGCCTCGACCCCGCGGGACCCTGCGGGTACATGTGTAACGCGAGCTCGTCCTTGAGCAGGCCGGAGTATGCGGTGAGCTGGTTGGAGTGGGCGAAGTCGAACACCGTCTTCCGGCGCGCCACCAGGCTGTTCTGCACGTCGCCGGCGGCGGTCGCCTGCACGTCACCCGGGGCGGCGGCCTTGGCCTTGCGCAGGTCCTCCCAGTACCCGAACCATTCGGAGAGGTCGGCCGGGGCGAACCCGAGCGCGCCGTCCGCGGTGAACAGCGCCTTGCCGCGCTGGCGCAGCCAGCACTCGAGCGCTGCACTGTCGTAGGCGGCGTACTCCGAGCCGAAGACCCCGGCTGTTGCTTTCTTCCCGATCTGCTTGGTCAGTGCGGCGAAGTCGGCCCAGGTCATCGTGTGGTCCGGTAGGTCGAGGCCGATCTGCTTGAGCAGGGTCAGGTTGCCGACGAGCGCCATGGAGTTGATGCCGGCGTTCACGCCGTAGAGCTTGTCGTCGACCTTCCCACCGGCCAGGACCTCCGGGCTGAAGTCGCTCAGGTCGATGAGGCTCGGGACGAGGTCGTCAAGCGCCCGCAGGGAGCCGCGGCGGGCGTACTCGCCGATGTAGGAGGTGTCCATCTGGATGACGTCGGGCGCGTTGCCGGCCGCCGTCTGGGTCGCGAGCTTTTCCCAGTACCCGCTCCAGCCCGAGAACTGCGGGGTCACGCTGATCTCCGGGTGGCGCTTGCCAAAGGCCGCGAGCGCCTCCTGGGTGCGCTTGTGCCGCTCGGTGCTGCCCCACCAGGCCATCTGGATGGTCGTGTGACCGGTGGACCCGGACTTGGACTTGGGCTTCGTGCAGGCGCCCGAGCCCGCCAAGGCGGCACCCGCCAAACCCAGACCGGCCGTGCTCAGCAAGCTCCGGCGGCTCAGTTGACGGTCCACGTTGACCTCCCAATGTGTCCCGGACTCACCTTAGGGCCTTTTCGGGCGTACGCAGGAGGCGGCGTCTGTCGGGCGGAATGCCTATGCCGGCGTTCTGCGCATCGTTGACAGTCGAGCCGCAGGTCGGGGCGCTGCGGTCCGTTCCGCAGGGGCGGCGACGGGGGTTTTCGCCTTGATTGACCGCGCCGCGTGGCGAAGACTGACATCGGCCGCCAGCGGACGCAGCGTAGCGGAGTCCGCGGTCAAGCGGCCGGAACCAGGAGGCACAGGGCCATGACGCCGGTGCTGGGATCGGTCGTGGGCTCGACGGGCGCCGTGAGCAGGTCCGCGGATGGGCGGCGGTGGGTGTCGGTAGGCAGCTCGGCTCACCCCGACGCGCGGCGTGCCGGGGAAGCGGCGGCCCTCCGCGCGCTCGCGGGACCCGATCCGCGCCTGCTGATGGTGTTCTGCTCGCTGTCGCGCGATCCGGAGATGGTGCTTGCCGGCGTGGCGGCGGCCGGGCAGGGGGTACCGGTGATCGGGTGCTCCGCGCGGGAAATGATCACCCCAGCGGGCCCCAGCGCGGACGGCGTCGTGGTGGCCGGGTTGGGTGGTTCCGGCCTCGCGGTCTCCACGGGTGTGGGCTTCGGGGTCGCCGATGCACCACGGGAGGCCGGCGCGGCAGCGGCGAGCCGCGTCGCGGACGACCGGGCGAGCCGGCCGCACGAGGTGCTGCTGCTGCTCACCGACGGCCTGGCGGCCCATCAGGAAGAGGTGCTCGCCGGGGTGTACCGGGTGGTGGGTGCCAGCGTGCCGCTGGTCGGCGGCTCGTCCACGCCCGACTGGTCCACCGGGCGGACCTTCCAGCTGTACGGCGACAAGGTGCTCACCGACGCGGTGGTCGCCGCGGCCATCGCCTCCGACGGTCCGTTCGGGATCGGCCTGGGCCACGGCTGGTGCAAGGTCGGCGAGCCGATGCTGGTGACTCGCAGCGCTGGGCGTGACGTGTACACCCTCGACGACCAGCCGGCGCTGCCCGCCTATCTCCAGCGGCTCGGTGCCCCACCCGAGACGTACACCGACCCGGCGGCGTTCAAGATGTTCTCGCGTACCCGTCCGATCGGGATCCGCCGGCGCAGCGGCGAGGAGGTGCGCACGGTCAACTCGACGGCCGGCTTCCACGAGGGCTGGCTGCGGGCCGGCGCCGAGGTTCCGGAGGGCGGCGTGGTCTGGGTGATGGAAGGGGAGGAGGACTCTGTCGTGGACGCCGCGGGCGACGCCTGCCGCACCGCGGCCGAGGCCCTTGACGGCCGCCGGCCGCTGGGGTTCCTCGCCTTCGACTGCGTGTCCCGCGCGAGCATGCTCGGAGAGGCCGGCACGCGCGCCGAGGTGGACCGGATGACCGCGGTGGGTCGGTTGGTCGGTCAGGCCGACGGCGTGCCGGTCGCTGGGCTGTACACCGCTGGCGAGATCGCCCGCACCAGCGGCATCAGCGGCTTCCACAACCAGACGGTGGTCATTCTCGCCGTCGGCTGACTTCTTACGCTCCCAGCGATGACGCTGGGACGCCGGCGATCCGCACCGGCGCCGACAGCGGCAGATCGCGCGACGAGGTTCCCGCGAAGATGCGGTACAGCCCGTCCGGCGCCACCCAGCCATGTGTCGCGACGTCCCAGTGGGCAAAGGCGCGCGGACCCAGATGCACCGCGATGTGGCGGGTCTGGCCGGGCCGCAGGGTCACCTTCAGGAACCCGGCGAGCTGGTGCGGCGGCTGGGGTACGGCGGAGTCGACCGGGCGCCCGACATAGATCTGAACCACCTCGCTGCCAGCTCGTGAGCCGGTGTTGGTCACGTCGACCTGGACGGTCACGTCGCCGTGCGACACGCCGGTCGGCGGCGACAGCTTCAGGTGGTCGAGCCGGAAGCTGGTGTACGACAGGCCGAAGCCGAACGGGAACAGCGGCTCGATCCCGCGCGCGTCGTAGTGCCGGTAGCCCATGAACACGCCCTCGGAGTAGACGGCGACGCCGTTCACGCCCGGGTACTGCTGCGGTGTGTTCGCCGGCACGTCGCTGCCCTGCCTGGGGAACGTGATCGGCAGCTTCCCCGACGGGTTCACGTCACCGAACAGCAGCGCGGCCACGGCGTTGCCGTCCTCCTCACCGGGGTACCAGGCTTCGAGGATCGCCGGCACCTGGCCGATCCACGGCATCAGCACCGGGGCGCCGCTCTTGAGCACCACAACCGTGCGCGGGTTCGCCGCAGCCACCGCCGCGATCAGCTCATCCTGGCCGGCGGTCAGCGCCAGGCTGGGCCGGTCGCTGCCCTCGCTCTCGTTGTCGCCGACCATGACGACCGCTACGTCCGACGCACTGGCGGCGTCGACCGCTTCCTGCAACGGGGTGGGGCCTCCGGGCGGGGCCCAGGCGAAGGTCACCGCCGCGAAACCGGTGTCGTCGGCGTACTCGACGCGTACGGCGTGGGGTCCCGCGGTGAGGTTCACGGTGGCGGTTCTCGTGCGCGACCCGTGGACGCCTCCGTTGTCCACGACCAGCACGTCGTCGATGAAGACCCGGCCGGTGTCGTCGTTGGTGATGCCGAAGCGGTAGTCGCCGGTCGTGGGCGCGGTCAGGGTGCCGGTCCAGCGCACCGAGAAGTGGTCGATCGGCAAGCCAGGCACGGGCGCGCCGCCGCCCCAGTCGTACACGATCCGCTCATCGACGCGCGTCAGCGCCGGCGTGCCGGACATGGTGGCGTTGGCGAAGTACTCAGCCAGGAGCCCCGGTCGCGGCGGCTGGCCGGGCACGGCCGGCGCGGTGAGCACCGACGGCGGTACGGCGCTCACGCCACTGGTGGCGATGCCGGGTGCGTAGCGGATGGTCACGTCCGGGCCGAGCCGTTGCCGGAGCCCGTCCAGCGGGCTCACGGTGTACAGCGGCATGACCCGGGAGCTGCCACCACCGCCGGTGTGCGCGGTACCGGCGTACGGACCCACCACCGCGATGGAGTGCAGCGAGGCGGGGTTGAGCGGCAGCGTGCGCCGGTCGTTCTTGAGCAGCACCGCGGCCTGCTGCGAGATGTCGCGGCTGACCGCGCCGTGCCCGGCCGCGTCGATGGGGCTCGTGGTCTGTGGCCGGTCGAAGATCCCGAACCGGATCATGGTACGCAGGATGCGGTGCACGTGCTCATCGATCGTCGCCACAGTCACCTGGCCGGCGTCGATGGCCGCCTTGAGCGCGGCGTTGCTGAAGAAGCGCGCCTGCGGCAGCTCGAACTCCATGCCGTTGTTCGCACAGTCCACTGTGGCGTGGCAGGAGTCGAAGTCGGAGACCACGAACCCGTCGAAGCCCCACGCGCCCTTGAGGATGTTCAGCAACAGCTCCGGGTGGCTGCACGAGAAGACGCCGTTGACCTTGTTCTTGGCGCACATCACCGAGCCGGTGTCGCCCTGCTTCACGGCCGCCTCGAACGCCGGCAGGTAGATCTCGTGCAGAGTCCGCTCGTCGATGAGCTCGTTGATGGTGCTCCGGTTGGTCTCCTGGTTGTTCGCGGCGTAGTGCTTGGCGTTGGCCATCACGCCTTTGGACTGGATGCCGCGCACGTCGCCGACCGTGGTCTGGCCGGCCAGGAACGGGTCCTCGCCGTATGCCTCGAAGGTGCGGCCGTTGACCGGTACCCGGGCGATGTTGATGTCAGGCCCCTCCAGGAGGTTGCGGCCCTGGTCGAGGGTTTCCTGACCCTGCACCGTCCCGTACTGGAGGGCCTGCTGCGGGTCCCAGGTCGCGGCGAGGCCGATGGGTGCGGGCAGCGCGGTGGCCGGGAACTGGACCGGGCCTCCCGTGCTCACCCCGGCCGAGCCGTTGTTGAGCCGCAGCGCCGGCACGCACAGCCGCGGAATCGGCGGTGTCTCGCGGAAATGCTCCGCGTCGCGCAGCGACCCCATCTCCTGGATCTTCTCGTCGAGCGTCATCTGCGCGATGACGAGGGTCGCCCGCTCGTCCGGGCTCTTGGTCGGGTCCATCCAGGGTGCGCCGGCGCAGTCGCTGGCAGCGACCTGCTCGGCCCTGACCACCGTCGTGAATGTCAGCAGCCACCCGCATACCACGGCGAAACCGACTGCCGAGCGCCATGAGCCTCGCATGAGGACCCCCTCGCTGCCACCGGTACCTCAAGCGGCCACCCCGGCCGCCGCTTCACAAACTGACGCCGCAACCCCGTGACGGATCCCGGCTGCCCACGCTAGGAGCGATTCATCCGATGAGTCAAGCGCCAGACATAAACAATCTTGAATGAAGAAGTCCGCCAACCCACCCGCCAAGTGCCGTTGCTGCACTGATGTTACGGATCATGGTCGCATCGATGGGTAGGTTCGCCGGGTACCGATGCTCACCACTACCTGCGACGGAGATCATGTTCAACATATTGCTCGATAGTCGAGGCTGGTCGATGCTACGCGTCCGGGCCGGTGCGCTCGTGTTGTTCGGCCTGTTCGGGGGCGTGGCGGCGCTCGCCCCGGCCTCGCCGGCGGCGGCGGATGCCGCCGTTGTGGACCTCGCCATCCAATATGTAGGAACGAGCCTCACCAATGTGATCGTCGGTGACTCGTTCGGCACCACGGTCGTCGTCAGCAACGTCGGGACCCGTACCTCGAACGCGTTCGTCGTGGTGGTCTCGGCGCCGTCCAGCCTGCAGATTTCCCCCCAGCCGGCGTTCGCCACGTGGAGCTGCTCGCCGATCGCCTCCGGTGTGACCTGCTCGCACGAGGGCCTGCAGCCCGGCGAGACCGACGTGCTGAGCCTTCCGACCACGCTGGTCGCTGGGACGCCCGGCGACACGCTGGAGGTGACCGCTCGGGCGTTGACCGTCGGGCATGAGCTGTCCACCGCCAACAACGTGGGCCAGACCACCGTCAATGTCGTCGCGCCAGGAACCATCCGGGGCACCGTCTGGGTGGATGTCGACCGCGACGGGCAGCGCGAGCCGGAGGAACCGGTCGTGCCGGGCGGCGCCGACGGCGTGCAGCGGCTGCTGTTCATCCCCGTCGTGAGCGGCGAGTCCGGCAGCGGGCCCATTGTTGGCGCCGTGAGCGCCGACGGGACATACTCCGCGACCCTGCGGCCGGGCCGGTACATCGTGCAGATGGAGGTCCCCGCCGACAAGTACCTCAGCTTCACCTACCCCAACGTCGGCGACGATGCCACCGACTCCGACGTGGCTACGGCTGGCAGCGACCCTTGGGTACTGGCCGGGCGGAGCGACCCGACCTATGTCACCAGCTATGGGGAGGTCGTCATCGACGCCGGCCTGATCGAACGGACTCAGCTCTGACCTGAGCTGGGCGGTGGAGGCGCCCGGCGGCCCGTCCGAGCGACGGGCCGCCGGCGGCTGCGCAACGTCAACCATCTATGCCAGTCGCGGTTGATCTCTTGATATTGTTCGGCTTCTTGTGATTGAGTCCGAACAGAGACAATCAGCCGGATCAATCGAGGGAAAGCCAACAGGTTCGAACAGGCCACGCGTGGGGCTCGCTCGGTCGGGCGTACAGAGCGGCCTTCGTCAGACCCGGCTGTCGGGGACCGCAGGGAGATGCTCTCGCCGACAGGAGACAGGCATGCAGGTACTTCGGGGAAGACTGCCTTCCGGCCTCGCAGCGTTGCTCATCGTCGCCACCGCCGCGACCACGGTCACCATCGCTGCCGATGCGGCGGCGCCCCGCCCGGCGTACGCCCTTGACGACGGCTTGGCGCTCACGCCACCCATGGGGTTCAACAACTGGAACACGACGCACTGCACGAACACCTTCAACGAGCAGATGATCACCGGCATCGCTGACCTGTTCGTGGCGAAAGGGCTCAAGGACGCCGGGTACCGGTACGTCAACATCGACGACTGCTGGGCGCTGCCGGCGCGTGACCCGCAGACCCAGCGGCTGGTACCCGACCCCGCCCGGTTCCCCAACGGCATCAGGTCACTCGCCGACTACGTGCACGGCAAGGGCCTGAAGTTCGGCATCTACACCAGCGCCGGTACGCACACCTGCAACCGGCTGGGCTTCCCCGGCGGGCTGGGGTTCGAGGAGATCGACGCGCAGACCTTCGCCGACTGGGGCGTCGACTACCTGAAGTACGACAACTGCAACAACCAGGGTGTGCCGGCGATCGAGCGGTACACCAAGATGCGCGACGCGCTGAAGAAGACCGGCCGCCCGATCGTCTACAGCATCTGCGAGTGGGGGCAGAACATGCCCTGGCAGTGGGCTGCCGACGTGGGACACCTGTGGCGCACGACAGGCGACATCAGCGACAACTTCAGCTCGATGCTCACCATCATGAAGCGCAACGCCGCGCTGGCGGAGTTCGCGGGGCGCGGCCACTGGAACGACCCGGACATGCTGGAGGTCGGCAACGGCGGGATGACCGACACCGAGTACCGGTCGCATTTCAGCCTCTGGGCCATCATGGCGGCGCCGTTGCTGATCGGTGCGGACCTGCGCAACGTGACCCCGGCGACGTACGACATCCTGCTCAACCGGGACGTCATCGCGGTCGACCAGGACCGGCTGGGCATCCAGGGCCGGGTACTGTCCAACCAGGACGGTCTGTGGGTGTTCGCCAAGCCGCTGGCCGGCGGTGACGTCGCGGTGGCGCTGTTCAACGAAAACTCGTTCGGCGCGAGGATCGGCACGACCGCGGCGGCGGTCGGGCTGCCCAACCGCCAGGCGTACGTGCTGCGCGACCTGTGGACCGGCGCGACCGCCGAGTCCGCCGGTGACATCGCCGCGCACGTTCCGGCGCACGGCACCGTCATGTTCCGGGTGAGCACCGACCCGAACTGGGGCATCCACCCGCCGGCGACCAGCTTCGAGGCGAAGGCGGTCAGCCCGGCGCAGGGCGCGGCCGGCCAGTACATCGTGCCCGGCAAGCCCGTCCACGTGCTGGGCTCGCTGACCAACCACGGCCGGCTCCCGGTCTCCCGCGCCGACCTGCGCGTCGCCGGTCCGACCGCGCACGAAGGCGCGTCGTACGAAGCCGAGGCGCCGGGGAACACGCTGTCCGGCGGCGCCCGGGTCAGCTCCTGCGGCGGCTGCTCCGGCGGGCAGAAGGTGGGGTTCATCGGCAACGGCCCGGCCAACTGGGTACGGGTCAACGGGGTCACCGTGCGCTCCACCGGCACGTACCGGCTCACCATCCTGGCGGCCGTCAGCGGCACCCGGTCGTTCTTCGTCAGCGTCAACGACGGGGCCGGCGTGGAGGTGCCGGTGACCGGGTCGAGCTTCGCGGCGCCGGTACCGGTCACGATCGAGGTGAGCCTGACGGCAGGCGGCAACACGATCCGGTTCTACAACGACACCGCGTACGGTCCAGACCTCGACCGCATCGTGGTCACCGGAACCGGCCCACTGCTGCCCTGGGCCGTCTCCCCAGCCGACCCGGTCACCAGCCCGGTCCTGCTGACCGGCGAGTCCCTGCGAGCCGACTGGACGGTCACCCCACCGGGCGATCTCGCCCCCGGCATGTACGAGCTGACGGTGACCGGCAGCTACTGGGCGCGCGAGCGGCAGTACACCTTCACCTCGCCGGTCCGGCTGATCGTTCCGGCGACCGCGCCGCTGGTCTCCGGGTACCTCAGCGACGCGCGGTGGCTGGAGGCCCAGAACGGCTGGGGGCCGGTCGAGATCGACATGTCGAACGGGGAGCGCAACGCCCGCGACGGCCGCACCATCACGATCGGCGGCGTGACGTACGCCAAGGGGCTGGGCGTGCACGCCCCAGGCGCCATCCTGTACTTCGCCGCGGGCGGGTGCACGAGCCTGGTCACCGACGTGGGCATCGATGACGAGAAGCGGGCGGGCCGGGTCGGCTCGGTCACCTTCGAGATCTGGGCCGACTCCACCAAGGTGGCCGACAGCGGCGTCATGACGTGGCAGGACCCGGCGAAGACGCTCACCGCCGACATCAGCAGTGCCTCGTTCGTCCGGCTCGTGGTCACCGACGCCGGCGACGGCACCAACAGTGACCACGCCGACTGGGCGGGCGCCCGGGTCAGCTGTAGCTGACCGGACGCAACGGGCCGGGAGCCCGGCTGGGAACCCAGCCGGGCTCCCGGCCCATGGCGACCTCATCGGCGTTCCGCTTTCCTCGCCGGGCCGCAGCGCATAGCGTCAGTACAGGCGGGGGCTTTCCACGCGGATGGAAGGCATGGCCGACAGATGAGGGTCGCCGCGCGCGCCGCACACGTGCCGGCGCGGTTCGAGCGCGACGGAGACGGCAGGGCCGTCCCCGCCATCCCCGCCCGCCTCGACAGCGGACCTGCCCGCCTCGCCGCCCTGCCCGCCTATCCCATCAGGTTGAGGAGCGCGCCATGAGCATCGCCGCCGGCGTCGATGTCACCGGGCCCATGCACGACCGATACCACGAGATCCTCACGCCCGAGGCGCTGGGCCTGCTTGCCGAGCTGCACCGGTCCTTCGACGCGCGGCGCCGGGAGCTGCTCGGCAGGCGCGAAGAGCGTGACGCCGAGCTCGCCGCCGGCGCCATGCTGGACTTCCTTGACGAGACCAAGGATGTCCGCGAAGGCGAATGGCGGGTAGCCGACCCCGCCCCGGGGCTCGTCGACCGCCGGGTGGAGATCACCGGACCCACCGACGCGAAGATGACGATCAACGCGCTGAGCTCCGGCGCCAAGGTCTGGCTCGCCGACCACGAGGACGCGAACACCCCGCTCTGGGAGAACGTCATTGAGGGCCAGCTCAACCTCCGCGACGCGATCGATCGGACGCTGGAGTTCTCCTCACCCGAAGGCAAGCGCTATGCGCTGAACGAGGGCGAGCTGGCCACGATTGTCTTCCGCCCGCGGGGCTGGCATCTCACCGAGAAGCACATCCTGGTCAACGGGGAGCGCACCTCGGGCAGCCTCGTCGACTTCGGTCTCTACCTCTTCCACTGCGGGAAGCTCCAGCTCGAGCGGGGTTCCGGGCCGTACTTCTACCTGCCGAAGCTGGAGAGCCACTTGGAGGCGCGGCTCTGGAACGACGTGTTCGTGCTCGCGCAGGACGTGGTCGGCCTGCCGCGCGGCACGATCCGGGCGACCGTGCTCATCGAGACCTTCCCCGCCGCGTTCGAGATGGAGGAGATCCTCTACGAGCTGCGCGAGCACTCGTCGGGCCTCAACGCGGGGCGCTGGGACTACATGTTCAGCATCATCAAGAAGTTCCGTACCCGGGGCCGGGACTTCCTGCTGCCCGACCGCAACTCGGTGACGATGACGGCGCCGTGCATGCGGGCGTACACCGAGCTGCTTGTCCGCACCTGCCACAAGCGCGGCGCGCATGCCATCGGCGGGATGGCCGCTTTCATCCCGAGCCGGCGCGACCCGCAGGTCAACGAGACGGCGCTGGAGAAGGTGCGCGACGACAAGACCCGCGAGGCGAACGACGGCTTCGACGGCTCCTGGGTGGCGCACCCCGACCTGGTGCCGGTCTGCAAGGAGGTCTTCGACAGCGTGCTGGGCGAGCGGCCGAACCAGCTGGAGAAGACCCGCGACGAGGTACGGGTCACCGCCGCACAGCTGCTCGACGTCAAGGACACGCCCGGCCAGATCACCGAGGCGGGCCTGCGCAACGACGTCAGCGTCGGCATCCAGTACCTCGCGAGCTGGCTCAAGGGCACCGGCGCCGTCGCCATCTTCAACCTGATGGAGGACGCCGCCACCGCCGAGATCGCACGGTCGCAGGTGTGGCAGTGGCTGCACAACGACATCACGCTCGACGACACCGGACACAAGGTCACCCGCGAGCTCGTCGAGCGCATCGCCGACGAGGAGATCGCGAAGCTGGGCGGTGACCCGGGCGCGTACGCCGATGCCCGGGCGCTGTTCATCGAGGTGGCCGTGGCGGACCGCTTCGTCGACTTCCTCACGCTCGCCGCGTACGAACGGATGCCCTGACAGGAGGGCGGCCATGTCTGACATCGGCGCACTTGCCGCGCGGCTGCGGGCCGCGCTCACCGACGACCAGGTCCTCACCGACCGGCAGCAGCTACGCACGTACGAGTGCGATGGGCTGGCGCACTACAAGGTGGTCCCCGCACTCGTGGTCCTCCCGCACACGGCCGAAGAGTGTGCCGCCGTGGTGCGCGCCTGCGCCGACGCGGGCGTGCCCTTCGTCGCGCGCGGCTCCGGCACCGGCCTTTCCGGCGGCGCCCTGCCCCATGCCGAAGGCGTGCTCATCGTCACCGCCCAGATGCGGCACATCCTCGAGGTCGCGCCCGCCGACGAGCGGGCCGTCGTCCAGCCCGGCGTCTTCAACCTCCAGGTGACCCGCGATGCGACGCCGTACGGGTACTACTACGCGCCGGACCCGTCCAGCCAGCAGGTCTGCTCGATCGGCGGCAACGTCGCGGAGAACTCCGGCGGCGCACACTGCCTCAAGTACGGCTTCACCACCAACCACGTCACCGGGCTGCAGATCGTGACGCCGGACGGCGACCTGGTGCGCCTGGGCGGGCGTGCTCCCGACGCTCCGGGCTACGACCTGCTCGGGGCGTTCGTCGGGTCCGAAGGCACGCTCGGCATCGCCACCGAGGTGACCGTGCGGCTGGTGCGGCTGCCCGAGGCGGTACGCACCCTGCTGGCCGGGTTCCATACCACCGACGAGGCTGGCGTGGCGGTCTCGGCCGTCATCGGCGCCGGTGTGGTGCCGGCCGCGATCGAGATGATGGACGCCCTGGCGATCGAGGCGGCCGAGGCGGCTGTCCACTGTGGATACCCCGAGGGTGCCGGGGCGGTGCTCATCGTGGAGCTGGACGGGCCGGCCGCCGAGGTGGACGCCCAGTTCGAGCACATCGAGCGCTTCTGCAAGGACAACGGGGCCTTCGAGATCCGCATCGCCAAGCACGACGCCGAACGCGCGCTGTTCTGGAAGGGGCGCAAGTCGGCGTTCGCCGCGGTCGGGCGCATCAGCCCGGACTACATCGTGCAGGACGGGGTGATCCCGCGGACGGCGCTGCCCGAGGTGCTGCGCCGCATCGCGGAGCTCTCCCGCGAGCGGGGCGTGCGCGTCGCCAACGTCTTCCACGCCGGTGACGGCAACCTCCACCCGCTCGTGCTCTTCGACGACGCGATAGAGGGCCAGGCCGAGCAGGCGGAGGAGGTGTCCGGCGCGATCCTCGACCTCTGCATCGAGCACGGTGGCTCGATCACCGGCGAGCACGGCGTCGGCATGGACAAGACGAAGTTCATGCCCCGCATGTTCACCGACGACGACCTGGACACGATGCAGCTCGTCCGGTGCGCCTTCGACCCGCGGGGCCTGTCGAACCCGGGCAAGGTCTTCCCGACCCCGCGGCTGTGCGGCGAGGTGCCGGGCAGGCACAAGGGGGTACACCCGCTGCAGGAGGCCGGGCTCGCGGAGGTGTTCTGATGTCGGCGCCGTCGGATGTGCTGCGTCCCGCCGCCGACAGCGACGCCATCGCGGGCGTACCGGCGCGCTACGTCGCGGCTCCGGGCTCGACCGCGGAAGCGGCTGAGGTCCTCGCCGCCGCCGCCCGGCACGACTACGCGGTCGTCGTCCGCGGTTCGGGTACCAAGCAGGGCTGGGCGGCGCCGCCCCGCCGGCTCGACCTCGTCCTCGACACCCGCCGGCTCACCGGGGTGGTCGAGCACGCCGCCGGCGACCTCGTCGTCGTGGTACGCGCCGGCACGACCGTCGAGGAGCTGCAGGACAAGCTCGGTCCCGCCGGGCAGCAGCTCGCGCTGGACACGCCGCTGCCGGGCGCGACGGTCGGCGGCACCGTCGCGGCCAGCTCGAGCGGCCCGCGCCGCATGCTCTACGGCACGGTGCGCGACCTGCTCATCGGCGTCACCGTGGTGCGACCGGACGGCGTCGTCGCGCACGCCGGCGGAAAGGTCGTCAAGAACGTGGCCGGCTACGACCTCGGCAAGCTCGTGACGGGTTCCTTCGGCACGCTCGGCGTCATCACCCGGTGCGCCTTCCGGCTGCACCCGCTGCCCGCCGCGAGCGCGTTTGTGCGGCGGGGCGTCGAGAGCCCGGAGGAGGCCGGGCGGCTCGCCGCCGCGGTGCTCGCCGCACAGGTCGTGCCTACGGCGCTGGAGGTCGATGCCCCGCACGGCGGCGGGATCGAGGTGGCCGTGCTGCTCCAGGGGGTCCCTGCGGGAGTGGCGCGGCGCGTCGCGACGGCGTGCGAGCTCCTCGGCGGCGACCCGGTGGTATCGGACACCCCGCCGGACTGGTGGTCGGCGTACCCATGGGGCAGCGGACACGTCGGCATCAAGCTCACCGCCGCGCTCTCCCGCGTGCCGGTGTTGCTCGCGGCAGCGTATGCGGTGCGGGAACGGTACGGCGCGCCGCTCGCGGTTCGCGGCTCGGCGGGCACCGGGGTCCTCTACGCCGGGCTGCCGGGCACGACCGCTCCGGACGTCGTCGCTCGGGTGGTCGAGGACCTGCGCGCCGCCGCGCACACCGCGGCCGGGCACGCCGTCGTGCTCACCGCACCGGCTCCGGTGCGCGAGCAGGTCGACCTTTGGGGTCCCGTCGAAGGGCTCGACCTCATGCGGCGCGTCAAGCAGCAGTTCGACCCCGACGGGCGCTTCGCGCCAGGCCGCTTCGTGGGAGGGATCTAGATGGTAGACGCCACGAAAGGGAGCCATCCGACCAGCGCGCCCCAGGACGTGCTCGGTGCGGTCGGCCGTACGCCCGGCGAGCCCGCCTTCGACGACCACCACCCGCCCCGGCTCGACCTCATCGCCGACTGCGTCCACTGTGGATTCTGCCTGCCGACCTGCCCGACGTACGTCCTGTGGGGCGAGGAGATGGACTCCCCGCGCGGGCGCATCTACCTGATGAAGGAGGGCCGCGACGGCGAGCCGATGACCGACTCGATGGTCATGCATTTCGACCGGTGCCTGGGCTGCATGGCCTGCGTGACGGCGTGCCCCTCAGGCGTGCAGTACCACCGGCTCATCGAGGACACCCGCCCGCAGATCGAGCGCCGGCACACCCGCTCCCGGCGCGACCGGGCGTTGCGCGGGGCGATATTCCGGCTCTTCCCGTACCCGCGACGGCTGCGCCTGGTGCGCGGCCCACTGCGGGCCTACCAGGCGAGCGGCCTGCAGCGGCTCGTCGCCCGTACCGGCCTGCTCCCGCGGCTGCTACCGACGCTGGCGACCGTCGAGTCGCTGGCGCCCCGGTTGACCCGGCCGGAGCGGCTGCCCGAGCGGGTCAGCGCGCGAGGCCGGCGGCGCGCGGTCGTGGGCATGCTCACCGGATGCGTACAGAGCGCCTTCTTCCCCGACGTCAACGCCGCGACGGCGCGGGTCCTCGCGGCCGAGGGCTGCGAGGTCGTCATCCCGCGTACGCAGGGCTGCTGCGGGGCGCTGAGCATGCACAACGGCCGGGAGCCGGAGGCGCAGTGCTTCGCCCGCGCCGTCATCGACGCCTTCGAGCGCGCCGGCATCGACTACCTCGTCGTCAACGCCGCGGGGTGCGGGTCGGCGATGAAGGAGTACGGCGCACTGCTACGGGACGACCCGGCGTACGCGCAGCGGGCCGCCGCGTTCAGCGCGATCGTGCGCGACCTGTCCGAGCTGCTCGTCGAGCTCGGTCCGGTCGCGCCGCGCCACCCGCTGCCGGTCACCGTCGCCTACCACGACGCGTGCCACCTCGCCCACGCACAGGGTGTCCGGGCCCAGCCCCGCCAGCTGCTGCGGGGCATCCCGGGCGTCACGCTTCGCGAGATCGCCGACGCGGAGATCTGTTGCGGCTCCGCCGGCGTCTGGAACATCCTCAACCCCCAACCCGCCCGAGAGCTCGGCGACCGCAAGGCCCGCGACGTCCTGGCCACCGGCGCCGAGCTGCTCGTCACCGCCAACCCCGGATGCCTCATGCAGGTCGCGGCGTCCCTCCGGCGGATCGGCGGCACCATCGGCCTGGCGCATACCGCGCTCGTGCTCGATGCGTCGATCCGCGGACTCCCCGTCGAGCGGCTGGTCGCCCGCCCGGCAACCCCCACCCCCTCCTCAGCGTCGAGGTGATTCCATGTTCCTACTCGAGTACAAGATCCGGACTGACCCGGTCTCCCACTCCGTCGCGCTGTCGGCCATCTTCGCCGCCTTACCGGTGCTCACGCTGTTCATCCTGCTCGGCGTCGTACGCATGAAGGCGTGGCTCGCGTCGCTCATCTCGCTAGGCGTCGCGCTCGTCGTCGCGATCGTCGTCTACGGCATGCCGCTCGGGCAGTCGTTGCTGTCAGCCAGCGAGGGCGCGGCGTTCGGCTTCTTCCCGATCCTCTGGATCGTCCTCAACGCCATCTGGGTGTACAACCTCACCGTCGCGAGTGGACACTCGGATGTGCTGCGCCGGTCCATGGAACGGATCAGCCCCGACATGCGCGTGCAGGCGATCGTCATCGCGTTCTGCTTCGGCGCGCTGATCGAGGCCCTGGCGGGGTTCGGCACCCCGGTCGCGATCACCGTCGTCATGCTCATTGCGTTGGGCTTCCGCCCGATCCATGCCGCGTCGCTGTCGCTCATCGCCAACACGGCTCCGGTGGCGTACGGCGCGCTGGCGACTCCGATCCTGACGCTCGCCACGGTCACCCACGGGGCGAACGACGACCCCAGGCTGACCATGGACACGCTGGGCGCGATGGTCGGCCGGCAGACGCCGTTCCTCGCCGTGGTCGTGCCGCTCGTGCTGGTCGCCGTCGTCGACGGCAGGCGCGGGCTGCGCCAGGCGTGGCCGGCGGCGCTCACCGCCGGGGTCGCGTTCGGCATCGGGCAGTTCGTCGCGTCGAACTTCATCTCGGTACCGCTCACCGACGTCATCGCTTCGCTGGTGTCCGCGCTCGCGGTCGTCGGGCTGGTGCGCGTGTGGCGCCCGGTCGAGTCACCCGACCTGCACGCCGAGCGGCTGGCTCTGGCCGGCGCTGGCGCTGGGGGCGGCGTTGGCAGTGTGGCCGGCGCCGGCGGTGCCGTGGCGACCGTCCGTGCCGGGGGCGCGGGGGGTGCCCATCGCGCGACCGACTCGACGGGCGGCGAGTACACCGCGGGGGAGACCCTTGGCGAGGCGCCGGGCGAGCAGGAGCCCCGCCCGGGTCCGGACGGCACCGTTGTGGAGCCCGGCGGGCGCGGGGTCGTACGGGACAGCCGCGCTGAGGTGGCGCGCGCGTACGCGCCGTACCTCATCATCATCGCCGTCTTCACCCTTGCCAACATCGGTCCGATCAAGGATGCGCTGGCGAAGAAGCCGTGGACATATCCATTCCATTGGCCGGGCCTGGACATCCTCAACACCGCGGGCAAGCCGCTGTCGTCGATGACCTTCAGCTTCGCCTGGCTGTCCACGCCGGGGACGTTAATGATCATCGCGGGCATCCTCACCGCCATCGTCCTGCGCCTCACGCCGGCTCGCGCGATCCGGACATACGGCGAGACGTACGTCGAGCTGAGGTGGGCGATCCTCACGGTGATGGCCGTGCTGGCGCTCGCCTACGTGCTCAACCAGTCCGGGCAGACCAACACGCTCAGCGCGTTGCTGGCCACCGCTGGCACCGTGTTCGTCTTCCTGTCGTCGATCCTCGGCTGGCTCGGCGTCGCGGTGACCGGTTCTGACACCTCGTCGAACGCGCTGTTCGGCGCCCTGCAGGTGCAGACGGCGGCCCGGACGGGCCTGGACCCTGTCCTGCTCGCCGCGGCGAACTCCTCGGGCGGCGTCATGGGCAAGATGATCAGCCCGCAGAACCTCGCCATCGCCGCCAGTGCGGTGGGCATGGCCGGTCGCGAGGGCGACATCTTCCGCAAGGTGTTCGGATGGAGCCTCCTGCTGCTGCTGTTCATGTGCATCCTGGTGACGCTGCAGGGCACCGCGGTGCTCAGCTGGATGGTGCCGTAACTGTCTCGCCGGCCGCGCTTTCCCCGACGTGCGTCGTCGGGGAGCGCGGCCGGCGCTCAGTCCTGGACGAGGATGACGTGCAGGCGGCGGGGGCCGTGGACCCCTTCGACGCGGTTGAGCTCGATGTCGCTGGTGGCCGACGGGCCGGAGATGAACGTCAAGGGCCGGGTCGGGGTGAGGCGGGCGATGGCGTCCGGCACGTCAGCCACCACTTGTCCACTGTGGACGACACAGACGTGATGGTCGGGTACGAGGCTCAGGGCCCGCCGCCCTTGGGCCGGCCCCGCATCCAGCACGATCGTGCCGGTGGTGGCGATCGCCACGGCGCACCCGGTGAGCACGGCGTCCGTGCGGTCGAGGTCCGCCGTCGGCAGGGCCGCGTCGCGGACCACCTCGCCGGAGTACGCCGAAAGCCACTCCTGTGTCACGTCAGCAGGAACCACGAGCCGGCCCACCTCGTCGAGCGCTTGGGCAACGGCCGCACCGACCTCGGCCGTGCCGCTGCGGGTGACGATCGCCTTGTAGTCGACCAGCCGGTCCACGAACAGGTCGACCAGCTCGGTCGCGGTGAGCTGGGAGCGCGGCGGCACGTATGCGGCAACGGGCTGCGGCGTCGCGTCGCCGATGGCGCGCCGCACGCGCGTGAAGATTTCCTCTTTGGCGGTCATCGCTTGGCCCACCATTCGCGGAAGGTCTGCCTTGCCGGGAGCGGCGCGTCGCGGCTGGCGGTCCAGGCGGACATCGGCCAGGGCAGGTGGCGTATGGACCGCCGGCGCAGCAGGCCGGTCAGCGGAGCGGTACCGGCCCGAGCCGCGCGCAGGGCCCGGGCGTAGCGGCGGCGGTCGCGCATGATCCAGGACAGGGTACGCATCGCGGTACGTTCGGCCGACGGGCGCCCGCGCTTGGAGTCCACACTGGACTGTCGCAGGTGGACCAAAACCTCTGGGATGTTTATCTTGACCGGGCAGACGTCGTAGCACGCGCCGCACAGCGACGAGGCGAAGGGCAGGCTACTGGAACCTCTGCTGGCGTCGATTCCTGTGAGCTGGGGGGACAGGATCGCACCGATCGGGCCCGGGTACACCGACCCGTAGGCGTGCCCGCCAACCCGCTCGTACACCGGGCAGACGTTCATGCACGCGGAGCACCGGATGCAGTGCAGCGCCTGGCGGCCGACCTCGTCGGCGAGGGTCGCGCTACGACCGTTGTCCAGCAACACGATGTGCACGTTCTGCGGTCCGTCGCCCGGCGTGACGCCGGTCCACATCGACGTGTACGGGTTCATCCGCTCCCCGGTAGACGAGCGCGGCAGCAGCTGCAGGAACACGCCGAGATCGGCGAACGTGGGCAGGATCTTCTCGATGCCGACCACGGAGATCAGCGTCTGGGGCAGGGTCAGGCACATCCGCCCGTTGCCCTCGGACTCCAGCACCACCAGCGTGCCGGTCTCGGCGATGGCGAAGTTTGCCCCCGAGATCCCGACCGTGGCGGACAGGAACTTCCGCCGCAGATGCGCCCGGGCGGCCATCGCCAGCACGCGCGGCTCGTCGGTGATGTCCGGGTCGACCCCGGCCATGTGGGCCAGGAAGATGTCCCGGATCTCGGTGCGGTTGTAGTGGATCGCCGGTACCAGGATGTGCGACGGAAAGTCGTTGTTGAGCTGGACGATCAGCTCGGCCAGGTCGGTCTCCACCGCGTGGATCCCGGCCGCCTCCAGCGCCTCGTTCAGCTCGATCTCCTGGGTCGCCATCGACTTGACCTTGACCACCTCGGTGACGCCCGTCGCCCGGACCACCTCGGTGACCACTGCGCACGCCTCGGCGGCGTCGCGCGCCCAGTGCACAACCGCGCCCGCGCGGGTCGCCTCGGCCTCGAACCGCTCCAGCAGCTCGGGCAGGCGAGCCATCACATCGGCCTTGATCGCCCGGCCGGCCTCGCGCAGCGCCTCCCAGTCGGGCACCTCGGCGACCACCCGGGCCCGCTTGTCCCGGATGGTGTGGGTCGCCCGGCGCAGGTTGGCTCGCAGCTGCTCGTTGCGCAGCTCGTCGTGGGCCGCTTCGGGGAACGATTTGGCGCCGGCGAGGTGCCCGGTGCCGTGCACAACCTCGGTCGTGGTCATGACCCGCTCCCGTTCTCCGCGAGGATCTGCGCATAGTGCAGCGCGCGTACCGGCGCCCGGCGGCGCGACAGCCCGCCGTTGATATGGGTCAGGCATGAGTTGTCCGCGGCCGCCACCACCTCGGCGCCGGTGTCGCAGATCGCGGCGCACTTGTCGGCGAGCATCGCCGCGGATACGTCAGCGTTCTTCAACGCGAACGTGCCGCCGAAACCGCAGCACTCTTCCGCGCCGGGCAGCTCGACCAGCTCGAGATCCTTCACCGCCCGCAGGAGCCGCTGGGGCTTGTCGCCCAAGCGCAGCAGCCGAAGGCCGTGGCAGGTCGGATGGTAGGTGACCCGATGCGGGAAGGCCGCGCCCACGTCGGTCACCCCCAGCACGTCCACCAGGAGCTCGGACAGCTCGTACGTGCGCCGCGCCACCTCGGCCGCCTCCGGCAGCAGCCGCGGGTAGGCGTCGCGGACCATTGCCACGCACGAGCCGCTCGGCGCCACCACCGTCTCGTAACCGCCGAACGTCTCCACAAAGCCCCTGACCATCGGTAACGCCTCGGCGGCGTACCCGGAGTTCAGGTGCATCTGGCCGCAGCACGTCTGGCCAGCCGGAAAGTCGACCTCGACGCCGAGGCGTTCCAACACGGCGACCACAGCACGCCCCGTGTCTGGGTACATCAAGTCATTCACACACGTGATGAAGAGCGCGACGCGCATAGCCACGGAGACATCTTCGCCCCGCGGTCGGCGTCACCGCTAGAACGAACCAGCTGCCGGTCGGCCGGGAGCTGTCACACACGCCCGGTGGACGGCAGATCGACCAGGCCGATCAGCAGCGCGCCCACCGGGTTGACAGGGCTGGTCACTGCCGTAGCTCAGCCAACACGGTCCCGGCTGAACGGGTCGACGATGAGCTCACCGTGCTGGCAGACCGCGCCGTAGTCGAACGCCACGGTCAGCTGCGTCGTCTCATCCGGTGGGATCACCCGCAGCGACGCCGGGTCGGGCGCGCAGTGGTTGGTCACCTCGTCGTCGGCGGGAACGACGGTCCAGTGCAGGAGCGCCCACACGGTCTGGCGGGGCTTGACCAGCAACTGCCTTGGCGCGACCGCGGTGTCGCGCTGAACCCTGGTTGGCAGGGCCGAGCCGTGCGCGTCGACCAGCTGCAGTCCCGGGTACCCGTAGACCGTGCACGCCGTCGAGGTCTTGTTCGTCAGGCCCAGGTTGGCGTACCGCTGGCCCGCTCCGGCGCCACGGCCCTCGACGTGGCCGGCCAGATCCCTGGTGTGGCACCGCGCGGGCGCCGCCGCGGCGGCGCTCGGGGCCGATCCGCCGGTGCTCAGTGGCGATGCGCTGGGTGAGGACACCGGCACATCCGCTGGTGTCGTGGACGTGCCGGACGTGGCCGCGTGACCCTCGACCATGCAGCCGGCGAGGAGCATTACAGCCGCTGCCGCGGCGGACCCGATACCGAGCTTCGCTGCGTTCATGACTACCTCCACGTCACCGCCCTGGAGGAGTCATACCCAAATCAGGAGACCGGCACTCCGTTGATGGTGACATCGGTGAAGGTCAGGTCGTCCACGAAGGTGATCACGTTGGTCGGGTCGGTCACCGCGGTGAAGTGGCTGTTGCGTACAGCCACGGAGCGGATATGGTCGGTCTCGAGGCCGAAGAGCCAGAACGCCCTGCGGGCGCCGTCGAGCACCATGCCGTCGACGCTGATGTTCTGCACGAGTACCGGCCTGGTACCGACCTGGTTGTTGTAGTTGAGGATCACATACACGGCCTCGCGTTCCACCCGCCCGCCGGTGAAGTTGCGTAGGTGAACGCCGTCGATGTAACCGCCGCGGAGCTTGTTGGTCTTGATGTAGAGCGGGTACTTGACCGGGAAGTTGCCTGGGAAGTCGGCGGGGTTGATCTCGCAGTCGCGGGCGAAGACGTTGCGCACGCCGCCTGACATCTCGCTCCCCACGGCGATGCCGCCCCACCGGCCGGCGAACTTGCAGCCCTCCACCACGATGTTCGTGCTCGGCACGCCGACCCGGTGACCGTCCTCGTCGCGGCCAGCCTTCACCGCGACGCAGTCGTCGTTGGTGTTGAACCGGCAGCCGGCGATCAGCACGTCGGTGCAGCACTCGGGGTCGCAGCCGTCGGTGTTGAACAGGAAGCTGTGCACCGTGACGTCGCGCACCGTGACGTTGGTCGAGAGCACCGGATGGATCGTCCACATTGGTGGGTCGATGATGGTGACGTCCTTGATGAGGACGTTCTCGCACCGGTAGAGCTGGATCATGTTGGGGCGCAGGAAGTGTCCCGGACCGAACTGCCGTTCGGCGACCGGCACGCCGAGGCTGCCCATCTCCCGCAGCAGGCGCTGGTCGGCTCCCTGTGGACCACCTCTGGCGTACCAGCTCTCCCAAGGGCCGAGCCGGGCCCGGCCGTCGAGCGTACCGGGGCCGGTGATCGCGACGTTGCGCTGGCCGTAGGCGTAGACGAAGGGCGAGTAGTTGTAGCACTCGGTGCCTTCCCACCGGGTCAGCACGACCGGCAGGTAGCTCGCCGGATCCGGGGAGAACCGGATGGTGGCGCCTTCGGTCACATGCAGGTTCACGTCGCTGCGCAGGTGGATCGCGCCGGTGAGGAACGCACCGGGCGGCACCAGCACCCGCCCACCACCGGCGTCGTGGCACGCCGCGATCGCCTGCCGGAACGCCTCGGTGCAGTCGGTGGTCCCGTCGCCGACAGCACCGAACCGGGTGATGTGAAACGTCCGGCCCGCGAACACCGGCGGGCGGATCCGCCGCAGGATGCGCGGCACCTCGTCCCAAGGCCCGCCGCCATCCGCAGCGAGCTCGTCGAGGGCTGGCCCGGTCACCGCTGGAGCCGCCGCGACCGGGCCGGCACCGACCGTCGGGGCCACGGCTGCGCCGCCAGCTAGCAGCCCGCCGAGCTTGAGCAGGTCCCGTCGCGAGTACTCGTTCATCGGCCCACTGATCCTCTCCGCCAGGGATCGAAAGGCTTAGATCTTCTCCGCCAACCTAGCATGGCCGTGGCGTGCTCCGCCCAAGGTGGAGCACGCCACGGGCGTCCCGGTACTGGCCCGGCTAGGCGATCGTGATGTAGTCCAGGTCCGGTGCGTTGGCGGTGTTGTTGAAGAACCTGACGGTGTTGGCGCCGGCGTTGAGCGCGACCGTGATGGTCCTGGTGGCCGGGGTCGACCAGCTGGTGCCGGTCACCGGTACCTCGACCGCGGCGCCGCCGTTGACGCTGACGAAGAAGCTCCGGCTCCCGTCCAGCTCGTAGCCGATCGTGAGCTGGCGGCTGCCCGCGGCGTTGGCGTCGACCGTGAAGGTCGCGTAGTTGTTCGAGCTGCCGCCGATGAAGCGCACCTTGGCGCCGCCGGAACACGTCGAGCACGATGCCACCGCCGCGGACCCGTGGAGGATGGCCGTCTCCGCCTGGATCGTCGTGGAGGAGCACCGCTGGCTGGAGCTGGACGTGTTGATGCGCAACGCGCCGCCGGTGGTGTTGCGGCTGTTCGACACGCAGTACCCGTTGATCGTCTGGAAGCCGACGTCGTACGCGCTGCCGCTGCCTCGTTCGGCCACGAACGAGTCCCAGCTGAGGAAGCTGCCGGTGTTGGCGATCACCGCCGGACGGTTGTCGTTGTTGCGGAAGTGGACCTCGCTGCCGAGGCTGAAGTGGATGTTGTTGGCGTTATGGATGTACCACCCGAACGACGGCCGGGTGCCGATGCTGTTCGGGTTGTAGTTGTTCGGGTCGTTGCTCGGCACGGCCGTCGAGATCGCCGAGCTGCCACCCGGTACCTCGAGGTTGACGTTGTTGAACAGCACGTTGGAGATCTGGTTGCCGCCGGCCTCGCCCCAGATCGTCGGGCTGTACGCCCCGGACCCGGTGTACGAGCCGGTCACGTTGTCGTAGGTGATGTTGCTGATGTGGCCGAGCGTCGGGCTGCCGCCGCATCGCCGCCGCGTACCGACCTTCTGCATGATGTGCGACCTGGTGCCGGTCATGGTGACATCGCGGTAGTGCACGTCGGAGATGTTGGCCCCGTCCATGGACACCATGCCCAGGCCCGACTTGCCGGCGCTCGTGATCGTGATGTTGTTGAACTGGTAGTCGGTGAAGTTGCCGCAGGTCTCGGAGCCGAACATCAGCGCGTTGCAGCAGCCGGCCGAGAGGTCGGCGGTGTTGACCGTGACGTGGCCGTTGGGCAGCGTGGCGCCCAGCGCCCAGTCGCTCTTGAAGGAGAGGGCGTCGTCGTTGGACGCGATGGTGATGTTGGTGATCGTGACGAACTGCGCGCTGATGATGTTCCAGCCGTCCCGGTCGCTCGCGGTCTGGATATTGAGATGGTCCGAGGTGATGTGGTTGCAGCCGTTGGTCAGCGCTGCGAAGTGACCGCCTCGACGCAATGTGATACCACTGAGCGTCAATCCGTCACAACGCGTCAACGAAATGATTTTGTCGGCCTCGCCCGCGCCCGGGTTGCCGGTGATCAGGTTTCCGGCGCCGTCAATGGTGCCGGAGCCGGTGAAACCGATGTTGGTAAGGTTGTCGCCCCAGATCATGGCGTCATGGAAATGGCTGTGCCCGTAGTCCTGGAAGCTGTCGTTCGGGTTGGGCTCGGCCGGGTCGTACGTATCGGCGCTGGAGCCCAGGATGGTCGAGCCGGCGTCCAGCTGGAGCGTGACGTTGCTCTTCATGTGGATGGAGTTCTTGGACTTGTAGCTCCCGGCGGGGAACTCGACGACGCCGCCGCCGGCGCCGTTGGCCGCGTTGATGGCGGCGTTGATCGCCGGGGTGTCGTTGGTCGAGCCGTCGCCGGTGGCCCCGAAGTCCATGACGTTGAACGTCGCCGCCGACGCGGGTGTTACCACGGCGAGCGCCAGCGCGCCGACGACCGCCGCTACCGCCGTAACCGAAAGCGCCCTCCGGAACAGACGTTTGTGCATGCGCGCCCTCTCTCTACACTGAGCGAGTGGAGGTCCCGATAACTGTGGGGTTAACGCGCCAGCGGCGGGCAGGGAGGCGTTTACCGGGCACCGGGACCTGAACACGTCGGCGATCCCCGTGCGGCGAACGCGATCCGGCCTTCGCCATCGCCCGTCATAAGCGTTGACGAACATAGGATTAGATCGGATGTCTTGTCAAGGAAATGGCGTCGTAGTTTGGTCGTCACGATCTGTTTCATTCATGTACGGGAATTGAGCTCGCTACAACGTCAGTTACCCGGCTCACCCGCTCATGGCGAGCTGGCCAACGTGGCGAGCTGGGGGAGCAGCCAGGGTGCGATCACCCGCTGGACGGCGGGCCGGTGTGAAGTGCAGGCCGTCGCCGCGTACCCGCAGCCCGTTGATCGACCAGGTGAACTTCCCGTCGGGGCAGACCAGCTTGTTCAGGTCCAGGATGTGGGGCCGGGCCGGGCTTGCCGTGGCGACCTTCGCCAGCAGCCGAAGATGGCGATCGGCGGGCGCGGCGGCCCCAGAACGGGCCGAGCCGGATCCGGCCGGTCCGCTCCCGCTCGGCCAGCAGAGCCCGGTGATCAGGAACCCGGACACCACGAAGAACGCGTCCACCCCGAGGAAGCCGCCGCGCAGCCAGTCCGGACGGGCGTGGAAGACGAGCACGCCGGCGACCGCGCAGGCGCGGATACCGTCCAAGGCCGGCTGGTGACGCCAGCCGGCACGGCACGCGGCGGGTCAGGTCGGCGCGGATCCAGCGGCGACGGCCAGCCCGGGTGTACGGCCGGCGGGTCCGGGCGTACGGCCGGACTCGGGCGGCGCGGGGTCACCATGGCGGGCTCCGGTGGGGTACCTCGCTTTGGGTCGACGTGTCATCGAACCACACACGGTGGGGGGTCCGAAGACCCGGACCCCTCACCGAACGCTCGACGGGTACGACGGACCCTAGCCGCCGCAGGATCTCGACGACCCAGTCGAGCTGACCCGCAGCTCGCCCCCGGCCGTGTTCTCGCTCGCGGCTACGCAGAACCCGGTGATGCTCTGGAACCCGAGGTCGAAGGGGCTGCCGCTGCCGCGCTGGGCGGTGAAGTGGTCGAAGCCGACCGTACTGCCGGCGTTGGCGATGACCGCGGGCCGGCCGTCGTTGGAGCTGAAGCGCACCGAGCTGTTGACGAACCTGATCCCGCTGACGTTGTGCAGGTACCACCCGTACGCCGGGCGGGTGCCGATGCTGCGCGGGTTGTAGTCGGTGCTCTCGTTGCTCGGCACGCCGGTGCCCATGGTGCCATGGCCGCCGGGCAGGGTCAGGTTCACGTTGGTGAACGTGATGTTGCTGACCCGGTGACCGGACTCGCCCCAGATGGTCGGGCTGAACGACCCGGCCCGGGTACCGGTGATGTTGGTGTAATGGATGTCGCTGACGCTGCCGACGCCGGGGCTGTTCCCGCAACGCCGCCGGGTACCGATCTTTATCATGATCGGCGACTGGGTACCCGACATCGTGATGTCCTCGTAGCGCACGTTGGAGATCCTGGCGCCGTCCATCGACACCATGCCCAGGCCCGACTTGCCCGCGCCGGTGATGGTGATGTTCCGGAAGCGGTAGTTGGTGAAGTCGCCACACGTTTCGGAGCCGAACATCAGCGCGTTGCAGCATCTGGCCGACAGGCGGGCGTTGGTGACCGTGACGTTGCCGTTGGCCAGCTTGGCGCCCAGTGCATAGTCGCTCTTGAAGACCAGCGCGTCGTCGTTCGCCGCGATGTTGGCGTTGGTGATGGTCACGTTCGTGGTGCTGATGATGTTCCAGCCGTCCCGGTCGCTGGCCGTGTCGATGGTCAGGCGGTCGGACTTGACGTTGGTGCAGCCGTTGATCAGCGCCGCGAAGTGCCCACCGCGGCGCAACCGGATCCCGCTGAGCGTCAGGCCGTTGCACCGGGTCAGCGAAATGATCTTGTCGGCCTCGCCGCGGTCCGGGTTGCCGGTAATGAGATGTCCACCGCCGTCGATGGTGCCCGAACCGGTGAAGCCGATGTTGGTGAGCCGGTCGCCCCAGATCATCGCGTTGTGGAAGTGGCTGTGCCCGAAGTCCTGGAAGCGCGAGTTGGCGTTGGCCTCCGGCGGGTCGTACCCGCTTCCACCCGCGCCCATGATGGTGGCGCCGGCGTCCAGCTGGAGGGTCACGTTGCTCAGCATGTGAATCGAGTTGGCCGACCGGTAGGTGCCAGGCGCGAACCGCACGATCCCGCCGTCGGCCGCCCGGTTGGCGGCCACGATCGCCCGGTTGATGGCCGCGGTGTCATTGGCCGAGCCGTTGCCCCGCGCGCCGAAGTCGCGGACGTTGATCATGCGCGGGGCGGCGGACGCCGGTCCGGCGGAGACGACTCCGGCGAGCACTAAGCCGATGACCGCCAGCGCGCCGAGCCATGCCTTCTTGGATGCGGCCGCACGTTTCAGTGCGTTCCCGAACACGTGTCTGTCTCCCTTCACGATGCGCCACGCGCCGCCTCTAGCCGCGCCCGGTCGCGCCTTGGCCCGCGCCCGGTCGCGCTTTGGTCCGCGCCCGGTCGCGCTTTGGTCCGCGCCCGGTCGGGCCGGTCGCCGGTCACTGGTCATCGGCATACCGGTGGCGACTGCTGAGCGGTCACAAACGATTGCGGCGACGCTGGCGCGCTTGACATCGCCCGCAGCGTGCACGGCGTGGCCCGCCGCGTCCGAGCAGTGACATCGAGATCACCTTGTCGCTGCCAGATGTGGAACGGCGGCGGGCCGTCCGTGATGCTGTCTTGCAAACGTTTTCGGTGGCTCTGGGCTCGCTTAGGCTAGGAGCCTCGTCGGGCGCAAGTCAAGCCTGAGACATCAACGTTTCTGGATGGCGGAAAGAACGTTCGCCGTCGATGCGACGGCCTTCGCCCCTTAGCCAGGCGTACCGAGCGCGACGGCGATCACGTCGACATCCAACCGCTCCGGGCGCCCACGCGGCGGCCGGAACGTCACGAACGCGATGTCGTCCTTGGCGGTGATGCGGTCGGGCTCGGCGTGGCGTACCGAGTCCGGCCACGGCGCGCTCCAGCGCAGGCGGCCCGTGCCATCCAGCGCGGAGATGCCCTCCTCGCTAGCGACAACCAGGCTGCGGCCGCCGGCCGCCACGGCCAGCCGTGCGTGGCGCTGGTCCACCTGCCAGGCTTGGGCGCCTGTCCCTATGGTGTAGGCGGTCACGCGTTCGGCCGAGACGAGCAGCTGGTCTCCCATCAGCTCGATCGCATCCACCGGCCCGGGCGAGGACGCCCGCCAGGCGGTACCGCCATCGGAGAGCCGCAGTACCAGCACGTCGCGGTCGTCCCGCAGTGCGGCATGGGCACCCGCGATGCGGCCCTCTGACTGCCATTCGCGACCGAATGATGGAGCGTCCGGGTTGGGCTCGGGCGGTTTCGGGCGCCGTGGGTCTGGCCGCGGTGAGTGGTCGTAATGGACGGACCACAGGTGCTTTCCGGTTCCGACCTCGTACAGTCCGACCTCGACCGTGGAGCCGATGGCGTCTCTCGTGACCAGCCATCGCCCGTCGGCCACCAGCGGGTTCCCGCTCGTCGAAGGGCGACCGTCGCGCGCGGCCGGACGGGGGTTGCGCCACAGCCGCCGGCCTGTGCGATCGATCGCGATCGTCGCCGTGCCGAGATGGAGGAAGGCGTGCTCGACCGACAGCGTCCCGCCGTAGATCTGGACGGTGACGTTGCCAGGGTTGTTCTGGCGCGAGGCCACTTCCTCGGCGCGCGCCGCGTCGACGGATAACCGCACGCCTCCGGTGGCGGGATTCATCAGCAACAGCTGTTTCGCGTCGACCGCGATGAGCTCGTCGCCCCATTGCCGCAAGCCGATAACGTCGCCGGACAGCTGACGGCGCCACAGCTCGTTTCCCCGGACGTCGATGGCGCGTACCTCGGGACCATTGGCGGCGATGACTCGCCCGTCATGGATGACGATCATGCTGCTGGGCGGGGGCCCGGGCGGGGGGCCGTCGCCGGGCGGTGGGCCGTCGCCGGGCGGCCTCGCGCCCGACCGGGCCTGCCACAAGACCGTGCCAGGCGCGGGTGACCCGCTCCGGCCTGCGCGCCCGTTCCCCGGGTGACCGCCCAGCAACCCGGTCGCCGCGCCCACGCCACCGGCCACGAGAGCGGTCCCGACCAGGCCGCCGAAAGCCAGCACCCGCCGACGCGACAGCCGCGGCATCCGCAGTGGCACGAGCTCGACGGCCGGCGATGCCGCGGCACTGGCCTTGTACCAGCCGGGGGTGGGCGGGCGGACGCCCGACCCGACGAGGATGCGGACCAGCTCGTCCGCGGTCGGGCGGTCCTGCGGCCCGCGGCTGATGCATCGCGTGATGAGCGGGCGCAGCTCCTTCGGCACCCTGGACAGGTCGAAGCGCCCCTCGGTGATCTGGAGAACCTTTTCGTACACGGTGCCGATGTTGACCAGGCTCTTGCCGGTTGCGGCGTGGACCAGCACCGCGCCGAGGGAGAACACGTCGCTGGCCGCAGTGGCCTGCATCCCGTTGAGGCGCTCCGGCGCCATGTACGACGGCGTGCCCACCACGACGTTCGTGGTCGCCAGGGTGGCCTCCGACACGAGGGCGACACCGAAGTCGATGATGTGCGGTCCGGCGTCGTCGATGATCACGTTGCTCGGCTTGAGATCGCGATGCACGAGACCGCTGCGGTGGATCGACGCCAGCGCCTCGGCCAGACCGGCGGCGAGCGTGAGCACGGCACCCGGTGCCAGGGGACCATGCTCGTCCACGAGCTCGTCCAAGGCCGGGCCGTCGATGAAGGTGGTTGCCAGCCACGGCGCCTCGGCATCGGTGTCCGCGTCCACGACCGCCGCCGTATAGAGCGGGCTGACCGCCCGCACCGCGGCTACCTCGCGAGCGAACCGGCGGCGAAACCAGGGATCCTCGGCCAGATCCGCACGGATGACCTTGATGGCAAGCTTGCGCCCGGCGCTCGACCGTCCCAAGTAGACACGCGCCATGCCACCATCGCCCAGCACGCCGAGGAGTCGGTACGACCCGACGACGCCGGGGTCGGCAGCGCCCAGCGGCTTCATGCCCCTACCCTCACGAAAGCTCGGCGCTCCTCCGTAGGCCTTGGCCGACCCGCGGTCGGATCACAGCACACCGTAATGAGGTCAATCCTTGCCGTGATCGTTGTCATCTACAACGTCCGATCCGCTCATTCACCCATCCTCGCGAGGCGGCACACACCTGAGTGGTGCGGGGGGAGTGCCCGTTCCGGCAGGAGCTGATCCAACGACCTGGCACCCGGATCGAGGCGTACCGGTTTCATGTGCCGTAGTAGATTCGGGCCGCAAGTACGGTCGGGGCGAGCTCGGGGGGTGACGCATTACCCGGGGCTGGTTGCTGGTGCTATGTTCCGCCTTGGACCGGGAGCCCCTTCCGGCACACGCGTCCGCGGGTCTTGGGGAAGCAACACAGAACACCGGAGGGGCGTGCGTGACCCGCGCGCCGTGCCGGTCCCTGACCCCTGGGGGATACATGTTCCGTCGCTGGGTCGCTCCCACAGCCATCATGTTCGTCGTCGCGTTGTCCATCGGAGCGGGTGGCAGCGCAGCCGTCGCATCGGACCAGCCCGGTCTGTCCAAACAGGACCGCGTTCGGCTCGCGCAGGCACGGGCCGCCGGTGAGCAGTCGGTCACCGTACTCATCGCCGCCCGCCCGGATGCGGCTCGCGCCGTAGCCGGTGCCCTCGGTCGGATGGGCGCCGCGGTCCGCTACCGCGACGACGGCCTCGGCTACCTGCGCGCGGTCGTCCCGACCTCCGCCGTCGAAGGGGTACGCGCGCTCGCCGGCGTACAGGCCGTGGAGATCGACGAGACCATCCCGCTGCCCGACCCGAGACCGGATGGCGCGGTGGCGCCGACACCTCAACCCCCACCCGGCCCGGGCACCCCGGCCAACAACCCGTACATGCCCATCGGCGACACCGGAGCCGCGCAGTTCGTGGCCGCGCACCCGGCCTTCGACGGCCGCGGCGTCACCGTCGGCATCATTGACACCGGCGTCGATCTGGTGCACCCCGCGTTGCAGACCACCTCCACGGGTGAGCGCAAGATCGTTGACTGGGTGACTGCCACGCACCCGACCGACGACAACGACCCGACCTGGGTCAGCATGGCCACCATCGTGAGCGGTCCGACGTTCACCGCGGGCGGCGGCAGCTACACCGCCCCGTCGGCCGGTACCTTCCGGTTCGGCGTGCTGAACGAGCGCGACCCGCGCCTGGGCGGCGAGCTCGGCAGCGACCTCAACCGTGACGGCAACCCGGCCGGCAGCAGCGGCCTGTTCGGCGTGCTGTGGGACGGCGCCAGCACCGTGTGGGTCGACGCCGACCAGGACCTGTCGTTCGCCGACGAGCCGGCCATGACCGACTACAAGGTACGCCACGACGTCGGCCGGTTCGGCCGGGACAACCCGGCGACACCGGTCACCGACGAGCTGCCGTTCGTCGTCCAGGTCGACGGCAAGGACAAGTTCGTCAACATCGGCATCGTGTCCGGGGCACACGGCTCGCACGTGGCCGGCATCGTCGCCGGCAACCGGCTCTTCGGCGGCGCCATGAGCGGTGCGGCGCCGGGCGCCAAGCTCGTCTCGGTACGGGTCTGCCTGTTCATCGCCGGATGCACGGCGCACGCCCTGATCGAAGGCATGATCTACGCGGTCAAGCAGGCCGATGTCGACGTCATCAACATGTCGATCGGCGGCCTGCCGGCGCTCAACGATGGCAACAACACCCGGGCGATGCTCTACAACCGGCTCATCGAACAGTTCAACGTGCAAATGTTCATCTCGGCCGGCAACAGTGGGCCGGGCGCCAACACCGTCGGCGACCCCTCGGTGGCCGAGAAGGTGATGAGCGTCGGCACGTACATCTCCGACGCCACCTGGGCGGCCGACTACGGTTCGAGCTCGCCGTTCGCCGACAACCAGCACCCGTTCAGCTCGCGCGGTCCGCGCGAGGACGGCGGGTTCAAGCCCAACATCATCGCCCCGGGCGCGGCGGTCTCGTCCACGCCGCTGTGGCAGCCGGGCGGACCGGTCGCCGGAACGTACGCGCTGCCGCCGGGGTACTCGATGTTCAACGGCACCTCGATGGCCTCACCGCAGGCCGCGGGTGCGGCGGCGCTGCTGGTCAGCGCCGGCAAGCAGCAGGGCTTCCAGCACCAGCCGGCCCAGCTCCGGCAGGCCATCTCGTCCTCCGCTCGGTTCATCGCGACCTCGCAGGCGTACGAGCAGGGCGCCGGCCTGTTCAACGTGGGCGGGGCCTACGAGCTGCTGCGTACCAACATCAAGACGGTCGACATCCGCGCGCAGGTACCGGTCAACACCCTGCTGTCCGGCTTCCTGGCCACGCCTAACGTCGGCGTGGGCATCCACGACCGTGAAGGCGTGACCCTCGGCAGCGCGTACACCCGCAGGTACACCCTGACCCGTACCTCGGGTGGTTCGGGCGCGGTGACGTACAACCTGTCGTTCATCGGTAACGACGGCACCTTCAGCACGGCGGTCTCCTCGGTCGCGCTGCCACTGAACACGCCGGTCGCGCTCGACGTGCGAGTCAACCCGTCGGCCGTCGGGGAGCACTCGGCGATCCTGCGGCTGGACGACCCGGCCACGGTGGGCGTCGACTTCGCGACGATGAATGTGGTGTTCGTGCCGCATGAGTTCACGGCGGCCGGCAACTACCAGGTCACCATCGGCGGATCGATCGGACGGAACCAGGCACAGCATTACTTCTTCCGGGTACCGTCGGGCGCGTCCGCGTTGAAGGTCGACTTCACCGGACCGTCGTCGGAACCGGGGACGGGGCAGGCGCGGTTCCTGCGGTACCACCCGTATGGCCTGCCGATCGACAACAACGCCTCGACCTCGTGCTACAGCCCGCCCGTCCCCGGTGGCGGATGTGCCGGCTCGCCGAACAGCCGGACCGCGACCAACCCGACCCCCGGGGTCTGGGAGGTCAGCATCGAGGCGCGGCGCACCTCGGACGCGATGTTCACGCCGTACGTCCTCACGGTCTCGGTGCTCAGCGCGACCGTGGCGCCGAACCCGGACGTCATCGCCTCGGCCACCGCCGGGGTGCCCGTCCCGAGGTCGTACACGGTGACCAACGTGCTCGGTGCGTTCACCGGACGGGCGGTGGGCACCACGCTCGGCAGCGCCCGGCGCGGTGTCTTCACCATCGCCAACCTTGAGACGCAGGAGTACCCGCTGACCGTCACCGCGGGGTCGACCGTGCTGCGGGCGACGATCGGCGGCCCGTCCGACCCGGGCGCCGACCTCGACCTGTTCGTGTACAACTGCACGACCGGCACCTGCGTGCTGGCTGGACAGAGCGCGGACGGGGACTCCGAGGAGTCGGTGAGCATCGCCAACCCGGCGGCGGGCGCGTGGAAGGTGGTCATCGACGGGTTCGCCGTACCGGCGGGCTCGACGACGTACAACTACGTTGACGTGTTCACCAACCCCGCATTCGGCGCGGTCACCGTGACGGATGCGAATGCGCTGCGGCCAACGGGCGCGACGTGGACGGTACCCGGTACCGTCACTGCGAACCTCGCACCGGCGACCGGGCGGGTCCTGCTCGGCAACGTCGAGGTACGCACCGACGCCGGCATCCTCGTCGGCAGCGGCGACGTCGTGGTACAGCAGGTGACATAGCCGGAGTGTGGCCGGGAGCCTTGTCCACTGTGGACAAGGCTCCCGGCTCTCGTATCTCCGTGGAGCGGTCATGAAGTCACGCATTCCTCGTACGCTCACCGCCGTAGCCCTGGGCGTCGCGGCGACCCTCGCGGTGGCCCAACCGACTGGTGCGGCACGACCGGCCGCCGCCACAGCCGCTGTCGGGCCGTACGTCAAGGTCGGCTACTTCACCCAGTGGGGCATCTACCGCCGGAACTTTCTGGTGAAGAACCTGCACACGTCAGGGATCGCCGGGAAGGTCACGCACATCAACTACGCCTTCGGCAACGTCGGCGTTGACGGGCGCTGCTTCGAGGCGAACGAGTCCGGTCAGGGCGACGCCTGGGCCGACTACCAGAAGCGGTTCCGAGCCAGCGAGTCCGTTGACGGCGTGGCCGACGTGGTCAGCCAGCCTCTCGCCGGCAACTTCAACCAGCTCCGCAAGCTCAAGGCAATGTACCCGGGCCTTCAGGTGCAGATGTCGCTCGGCGGCTGGACCTGGTCGAAGTACTTCTCCGACGCGGCGCTGACACCCGCCTCGCGCCAGGCATTCGTTGCCTCCTGCATCGACCTGTTCATCAAGGGCAACCTGCCGATCATCGGTACCTCCCCGCATGGCGGGCCCGGCAGCGGCGCCGGTGTCTTCGACGGCATCGACGTCGACTGGGAGTGGCCGGCCTCCGAGGGCAACACCGGCAACGTGGTGCGTCCCGAGGACAAGCAGAACTTCACCGCGCTGCTCGCCGAGTTCCGCCGCCAGCTCGACGACTACGGCGCGAGCACCGGGCGGCGGTACTCGCTGACCGCCTTCCTGCCGGCCGACCCGGCGAAGATCTCCGCCGGGATCGAGGTGGCGAACGCCTTCACGTACCTCGACTTCGCCACCGTGCAAGGGTACGACCTGCATGGCGCCTGGGAGCCGACCACCAACCACCAGTCCCAGCTGTTCTCGCCGGCCGCCGACCCGACGCCGGCCCGGTTGAGCGTGGACCTGGCCGTGCAGAGCTACCTCGCCGGAGGCGCGCCCGCGGTCAAGTTGGTCATCGGCATCCCGTACTACGGCCGCGGCTGGACCGGCGTGACCAACCTCAACAACGGTCTCTACCAGCCGGCCTCCGGTCCCGCCCGCGGCACCTACGAAGACGGTGTCGACGACTACAAGAAGATCGTCGGCAAGCGCGGCACCCGCTTCTACGACAGCGTCGCGGGTGCGAGCTGGCTCTTCGACGGACGCAACTTCTGGTCCTACGACGACACCCAGACGATCGGCCAGAAGACCGCCTACATCAAGGCGAACGGGCTGGGCGGCACGATGGTCTGGTCGTTCGACGGCGATGACGCCTCCGCCACGCTGACCACCGCGATCGACAACGGGCTGCGCTGACCGGACCCGGCCAGCTGCCGGGGCTTGTGGGCCGGTCGCGCTCGACGACACCGCGGCCAGGCCGGCGTCCCGGGTCCGCCGGATCGCCTGAGTGCGGTCAGTACGATCGCTCCAGGTCCCGTCTTAGGCCGGGTTGGCCGATCACGTCCGGGAACCGTTGGGCCAGCGCGCCGGCCGGTCCCCGCGGATGCAAGATGGCGACCAGCAGCACGGCGAAAGTCACGGTGCCCAATGCCATCCCGAGCACGATGAGCAGGATCGCCGCAGCGGCCGCGGTGCCCAGCGCCAAGCCGAAGACGGTGATCAGAATCAGGGCGACGAGGCGCCAGCGCCGCGAGCCCCACCACGACGACTGCATCCACAGCAGCACCGGCACGAGCACGGCGGCCATACCGTACAGCGTCAGCGCCACCTCGCTGGCGAGAAAGCCAGCCAGGTCGGGGCGGCCGCTGCGCCACGCGGCCTCGTCCGGGGAGAAGAACCGGCGGTACCCGGTGCCGTCCCAGCCGTACCCGAGCACGAAGAACATGGCGAGGTAGCCCAGCGGCATCTGCAGCCAGGCCGCGTACCGGTGGCCGCGCCGCCACAGCGCGCGCGTCACGGCGTACCCGAGGACTCCCTGGGTCACATTGGTGAGTGCGAACCCGGCCACCAGCCACCCGGGCAGGTCCGCCGGGCCGGTCGCGGCGTGCATGGTCTCCCAGGAGGGAAAGCGCCAGAGCAGCCATACCCCGCTGGGCACGAAGACGCAGCCGAGGAACAGCACGGTCGCGGTCAGGCGCCGGTCATCGAGCAACCGGCGGGCGGCCGTCGTGCCACCGCCGGGCTCGTGGGCGGCGGCCGCGCCAAAGCCCGCACCGATTGCGTACGCCCAGAAGACGTCGACCTGAACCATCGTCAGCTCCCGAGCCCCTCGAACATCAACATCACCACGGCGCCGATCCAGCGCTCCCGCAACGGACCCGGGTCGTCGGCGCGGGAGACCTGGGCCGCGCCCTCAAAGATCATCCCGTTGATCACCCGCGCCATCGTGTCGACGTCGAGGTCGGCTCGCAGAAACCCTCTGGTCACCCCGTTTCGCAGGTACGCCGCGGTGTAGCCTGCGAACACCTCGTGCGCCGCCAGCAACCGCTCGCGCAGCTCGTCGTCGACCGCGGCCAGGTCGAAGAAGACCAGGCGGCCCAAGGCCCGGTCGGCGGCGAACAGCTCGTACAGCCGGTGGCCGATCCGTTCCACCTGCGCCCGGTACTCGGCCAGCGTGTCGGTCGCCTGGGCGTCCTCGGCCCGCACCACCTCGGCGATGCGCTCCAGGGCTCGGCCGAGCACGGCGGCGGCGACATCGCGCTTGTTGTCGAAGTACCGGTAGACCGTGCCGTGCCCGATCCCCAGCTCGCCGGCGAGGTCGGCGATGCCGGCTGCGGCGTACCCCTTGCGGGCGAAGACGGTGTGCGCCGCGTCAAGAATCGCGTCGCGTCGCCCGGGGTGGGGTGGTCGAGCCATAAATGAATGACACATCATTCCGTAATTCTGGTCAAGGGTGACGTGCGTCTGGGCTGTTGCTGGCGCCGGCCATTCCCGGCTCCGGCCCGATCTCGCCGGGTGGATGCCGCTCGCGTACCGTCGAAGGCGACGGCGGGCGAAGGTGGAGAGGCCGACGCCCGCCACCCAGACCTCTCCCTGGGGTGATCCCAATGGCAACCGAAAATGGCGCTGACCGTCTCGGCGAGCGTGTGGCCACCTGGCGGCACCGCCGCGGAGGCATGACGCAGAAGGTCCTTGCCGACCTGTCCGGCCTCAGCCAGCCCTATATCTCGCAGATCGAGTCGGGTGCCCGACCACTGGACCGCAAGTCCACCCAGGTCGCGATCGCCTCCGCGCTCAACATCAGCGTCGCCCAACTGCTCGGCATGCCCGGCGACCCAACCGACCCGATACGCTCTCGCGCGGTCGCCCACGTCCCGGCGATCCGGGCCGCCCTGGTCGAACTTTCCGCCGGGGAACGACGCACCCCCGGCAGGGAGCCTGACCTGCTGCGGGCGGCCGTCCGTGAGGCGACCGAACTGCGCAACGCCGCCGACTACGCTGCGGTCGCTCCGCTGCTGCCGGACCTCATCCTCGACCTTGCCGGGCACGGCTCCGACCTGGCGCCGGAGCTCGTGGAGACGCTGTTCGCGACTCGGTACGCGCTCAAGACGATGGGACACAGCGACCTGGCCAGGATGGCTGCGGAGCAAGGCGTCCGGGTCGCCACGGAATACGGCGATCCGGCCTGGATCGGGCAGGCCACCTACTCGTGGGTGCAGGCGTTTCCGCCGGAGAGTGCCCACCTCGGCACGCGGGTGACAACCAGGGCGGCCGACACCCTGCAAGGGCTGCCCGACCGCGGCGCCCAGGAGGTGTACGGCTGCCTGCACATCCTGGCCGCCTTCTATGCCGCCATCGCCAACCGCGCCGACGACGCGACAAGCCACCTGGCCGAGGCGCAGGACATCGCCCGTTCGCTGGGTGAGCCGTCCCCGTACGGTTCGCTGTCGGCTGGGTTCAACGCCAACTGGTTCGGGCCGACTCAGGTCGAGTACTGGCGGGTGGCGGTCGCCGCCGAGCTGGGCGACGCCGTCTCGGCCCTCGCCGTGTCCGAGCGGATCGACTTGTCGGTGGTGCCCGTGCCGAACCGGTGGGTCTACTACTGGACTGACCTGGCCCGGGCGTTGGCCGCTGGCGGCAAGGATCGCGAAGCGATGCACGCCCTGGCCCGCGCCGAGCGGGCGGCGCCGCAGCATTTCCGGTTCAACCCGGTCGTACGCGACCTGGTGTCGACGATCCTGCTTCGGGCGAAGCGACGCGCCGTTGAGGGCGAAATGACCGCGCTGGCGCACAAGTTGGGCATAGAGCCGATATAGCAGTGTGCAATGCCGGCGTCCTGGTGCGGTGTTCCCGCAGGCCAGGCGCTGTATTGCTTCTTGCGATGGGTCAAGCACGCGCGGTCACTACGGTCGGTGCCAAGTCCCCGCCGCTGTGCCGAGTCTGCGACTCCGCGGCGGTGGGCGACCGAAGGGGCGCGACGCACCGGTGGGCATGGCTCCCGGATCCGCGGCGTTGCGCCCCTTCCCCAATACCGGCGGGGAGGTGGCATGCAGCAGCACGTGACGCCACAGAGCGCCCCGCCGTGGGACCTGGTCGACCTGTCCGCCGCCCTCGGCCCCGCCGACATCGCCCGTCTCGCCGCTGATGTGGATGACGCCGAGCTGGTGCCGGCCGTGGGTCGCGCCTCGGTTCCGGGCGCCGGTCGCCGCGTGACCAAGAGCCGCCCGCGGTCCACTGTGGACGAGTAGAGATCGTTATCTGGATCGCTGGCAACAAAGCGAAGCGGTCCCCTGTCCACGTCAGACAAGAGGGCCGCCTCGGAGCTCAGCGATTTCGGGACCTCAGACGGGTCGTGGGCGGGCCGGTTGGCTCTCCCCGCCCGTACCGTGCCGAGAGAGGTTGAAGGCAGATGGAGGCCGCATCGATGACCACCGGACCTCGCGCACGCATGGCCGGGAACCTCGCCGCGTCGTACGAGCGGTGCCGGGCCCTGCACCGTGCGTACGGTCGCACCTACTACCTCGCCACGCGGCTCCTGCCGGCTTGGAAGCGGCCGCACGTCCACGCCCTGTACGGCTTCACCCGTTGCACCGACGAGATCGTCGACAGCGTGGACGGCGCCGGTCCGGCCGACCGCGCCAACCGTCTGCGCGACTGGGCGGAGCGGTTCACCGCGGCCCTGGGCGGGGCGCGCATCGAAGACCCGGTGCTGCCGGCCGTCCGGCACACGATCGACGTCTTCGGCCTCGACCCGGCGGACTTTGCGCTGTTCCTGCGATCGATGCAGATGGACCTCACGGTCGCCGAGTACGACAGCTATGACGATCTGCTGGGCTACATGGCGGGTTCGGCAGCGGCCATCGGCACGATGATGCTGCCCATCCTCGGTGTGAGCGGAGGACCAAGACGCCTCGGACCGGCCCGGGAGCCCGCGCGCCAGCTCGGCATCGCCTTCCAGCTGACCAACTTCATCAGGGACGTGGGGGAGGACCTCGAGCGCGGGCGGATCTACCTGCCGCGGAAGGACCTTGCCGAGTACGGCGTGAGCCCCGACGACCTTCGCGCAAGGGTCGCCACCGGTGCCATCAGGAAGCTGATCGCCTTCGAGGTGGAGCGGGCGCGGGCACACTACGCCCTGGCGGCACCCGGCATCCCGATGCTGGCCCCGGTCTCGCAACCGTGCATCCGCACGGCGTACCGGCTGTACGGCGGGATTCTCGACGAGGTGGTCCGCGCCGGCTACGACGTCTTCAGCCGGCGGGCCGCGGTGCCGAACAAGCGTCGGCTCGCCGTGGCGGCGGCGAGCATGTTGACGCCACCGGGCCGTCCGGTGCCGCTCCCGGCCTCTGGCGCGTCACGGCGGCGCTACGTGATCGGCCGCCCCGACCGCGGATGAAGCAGGCTCGGCCCGGCGCGGTCATGACCGGCGCGGTCATGACGAAAGTCCTTCTGGTGAGGCCCTCCGCCCCTGCCGGCGGGGAACCCCACCCCGAATCATCGGTTGAAACGCCGGTACGGCGGGGGAACCACACCGAGGAGGACAGGCGATGATCGAGCGCCTCACCCCGTTGGACGCGGCGTTTCTGGACGCCGAAGACGAGGATCGGCACGCGTCAATGGCGATCGCGTCCGTCGCCGTGTTCGAAGGTCCACCGCCCAGCCACGAGGAGCTCGTCGCCGACGTCCGTGGCAAGCTGCCGCTGGTCCCGCGGTACCGGCAGAAGCTGCGGACCGTGCCGTTCGACCTCGGCCAGCCGGTCTGGGTCGACGACCCCGGCTTCGACATCCGTTACCACGTCCGCCGTACCGCGCTGCCCGCACCCGGTGACGACGAGGCGCTCTGCCGGCTGGTGGCGCGGCTGATGTCGCAGCGGCTGGACCGCGAGCGACCGCTGTGGGAATGCTGGGTGGTGGAAGGCCTGCGGGACGGCCGGTGGGCGATGGTGTCCAAGGTGCACCACTGCATGGCCGACGGGATCGCCGGTACCAACATCTACAACACCCTCTTCGACGCCAGCCCCGAACCACGCGCACCGGTCGAGGACGGCTGGGCCCCCGCCGCCGAGCCATCGACCTTGCGGCTGACCGCCGGAGCACTCCGCGACCTCGCCCTCAGCCCGGTCGCGCAGCTCGGCATGCTGTCGCGGGCGCTGGGCAGCCCGCGACAGGTCGCCCGCCGGGTCGCCGCCACCAGCCGCGGGCTGGTGACACTGGCCCGGGCCTTGACCCCGGCGACCGCCTCCTCGTTGAACGGCCCGATCGGGCACCACCGCCGGTACGCCATCGGTCGGGCGTCGATGGCAGACGTGGTCGGCGTCGGGAAGAATCTCCAGGCGAGCATGAACGACGTCATGCTGGCCGCGATCAGCGGCGCGTTCCGCAACCTGTTGCTCGAGCGGGGCGAGCACCCCGACGCGCACACGGTCCGGTCGTTGGTGCCGGTCGCTGTCCGCACCCGGAGCAGCGGGACCGTCAACGGGGCCGTCTGCGGCAACCGGATCTCGCTGATGCTGGCGTTCCTGCCGATACACATCGCCGATCCGGTCGAGCGGCTGGCCGCCGTACACGCGCACCTGGGCGAGCTCAAGGCAAGCCGGGAGGCCGAGGCCGGCGCGGCAATGACGACGCTCGCTGAGCGCGAGCCGTTCCCGCCGATCTCGTGGGGTATCCGCCTGGCCTCCCACCTTCCCCAGCGCAGTATCGTCACCGTGACGACAAACGTGCCCGGCCCGCGCCAGCCGCTGTACGTCCTCGGGCGGCGGATGCTGGAGATCCTGCCGTACGTGCCGATCGCGGTGCGGCTGCGCACCGGCGTGGCCATCCTGTCCTACTGCGGCCAGGTCGCCTTCGGCGTAACGTCCGACTACGGCAGCACCCCGGAGGCCGCCGCGCTGGCCCGCGCGATCGAAGACGGCATATCTGAGCTGGTGAAAGCCGCCGGGCTCCGGCGCACACCGCCACGAAAGGAGGCGGTGACCGGCGCCCGTCGGTGAGCCGCGACCGCCGGTGCGAGCCGGAGGGCGCCTCGCACGTGACCTTCGGCCCTGTCGAGTTCCACCGGCGCCCCCGATCCTGGTCGCAACAGAAACAAGGAGGTCTCGATGCGCCTTACGACACACGAATGGTGGGGTCTGATTCATGGCATGGGGTTCGGCGCGGTCTTCCTGCTGGCGTTCGCCGGCGGCTTAGCCGGGCTGTACAGCCTGCGACCCCAGTTGATCACCGCCCAGGGCGTCACGGAGCGGATGCGCCGCCTCAAGGTCGGTGTGGTGGCGATGGCCCTCGCCGCCTGGGGCACCGTGCTCACCGGAACGTGGGTCGTCTATCCGTGGTACCGGTCGTCGGCGAAGGACAGTCCGAGGTCGGTGCTGCTGGCCGACTCCGCCACCAAGGGCTGGCACGAGTTCGGCATGGAGTGGAAGGAGCACGTCGCCTGGCTCTCGCCGATCCTTGCCACCGTGGCCGCGTTCATCGTCGTGTACTACGGCGTCAACCTGATCCGCCACGACCGGGTCCGCAAGACCGCGCTCACCCTGTTCATCCTGGCGTTCGCGTTCGCCGCGGTCGCCGGCACCATGGGTGCGCTCATCACCAAGACCGCCCCGGTCCACTAGCCACGATCGCACAGGAGTTCACTATGAGCAGCGACCTGCGCAACACCACGGCGGCGCCGGCGTCGGCAGATGAGATCGGCTACCGCGACAAGCCGGAAGGGCCGATAGCGGCCGCAATCCTCGCCGGCGGAGTCGGTGCGCTGACCCTCGGCATCCTCACCACGCTCGCCGAGGCGAGCGCCCAGATCAAGAGCTGGCTGCAGTGGAGCGACTCGGTCGGCCCGCTGTCCGGCAAGACCACCCTCACGGTCATCGTGTGGTTGGTCGTCTGGGCCGTACTCCACCTGGCCTTGCGCAAGAAGGCCTACGAGAGCCGCCGGGCATTGGGCATCTCCCTGTTCCTGGTCGCGCTGGGCATCATCGGTACCTTCCCGACCTTCTTCCAGGCCTTCGAATGAGCCACGGACGAGTACCGGCCGCCCGGGCGGCCGGTACGTTCCCTTTCCGGGCGGGTGGCACCGTCGTCGTCGGTGTCGACGGCTCGGAGGCGAGCGTGGCCGCCCTGCGCTGGGCGGTACGCGAGGCGGAGCTGCGCCGCCAGCGGCTCCGCCTGGTGTATGCGTTCCCCCCGCCGGCGCTCGCCGCAACCATGGGCCTGCCCGCACGCGCCTGGCCCGGCGCCAAGCTGCGCGAGCCGGCCGTGGGTGCCCTGAACGATCTGGTGGCCCGCATCCATGACCTCACTCCGGCGGTGGTCGCCGGTGGCGTGATCGCCGACGCCACGCCCGCGGCCGCGCTCCTGGAGGAGAGCCGGACGGCCGCGCTCGTGGTCGTCGGGGCGGGCCGGTCCGGTGGCGTGACGGGACTGCGGCTCGGATCGGTCGCCAACCACGTGACGATGCACGCCAGCTGCCCGGTCGTGGTGGTACCGGCGGAGCACGACCCGGCCCGCGAGAGCCGGCGGAGCGTCGTGGTCGGGGCAGACGGTTCGCTGATGGCCGACCTCGCCACCGGGTTCGCCTTCGACGAGGCGGCTCACCGTGGGGTGCCGCTGGTGGCCGTACGCGCTTGGACGCGGCCGGACCCGTTCGACGCGCAGGTGGATCGGCTCGAAACGGCGGAGCGGGCCGCGCTCGCGACCTCGGTTGTGCGCTCCAGGCCCGAGCATCGTGACGTCGCTGTCGAGTACCGCCTCGTGGCCGGCCCCGCCGTCAACGGGCTGCTGGTCGCCGCAGGGGACGCGCAGCTGCTCGTGATCGGGTCGCGCGGCATGGGAGAGCTGCGCGGCATGCTGCTGGGCTCCGTCGGGCTCCACCTCTTGCACCGCGCCCCTTGTCCGGTCGCGGTGATGCATCCGCACCGGCACGCGGTCGAGCCGGTCGTCGGGCGCCGGTCGCCCGCCCGCATCCCCCTGCCCGCCACGGCATAGACCACTGGTGACGTTCGCCAGGCCACGGTCATGCCGTTCGGCCCATGAATAACCGCGTCCGCACCGCGACCCTGAACTGTGAGGCTTGCCCGGCCGCCGGCCGGGAGGGAGGGATTGCGATGCGACCGCTGACCGTAGGGGTACCCAAGGAGACCGCATCGGGTGAACTGCGGGTCGCCTTGGTCCCGGACGGCGTGGCCCGGCTGGCGGCCGCCGGCTGCGAGGTTCTGGTGCAGGACGGCGCGGGCGCGCTCGCCTGGTTCGACAACCGCGCCTACGCGCACGCCGGTGCCGATATCGTCACGGTTAACGAGCTGTACCGGCGGGCGGATGTGGTCCTCACGGTCGGCCGGCCGGACACCGCGCGGCTGCGCCCGGGGCAGGCGGTGATCGGCCTGTTCGCCCCGCGCCACGCGCCCGCCTATGTCGCCGATCTCGCGGCCCGCGGGGTGACGGCGCTGAGCCTGGACGAGATCCCCCGCACGCTGAGCCGGGCGCAGACCATGGACGCGGTCACCTCACAGGCGAACGTCGCCGGGTACAAGGCGGTCCTGGTCGCGGCGAACGCGTTCGAGCGCTACTTCCCGTTGCTGATCACGGCGGCCGGTACCGCCCGACCGGCGCAGGTGCTCGTCCTCGGCGCCGGTGTCGCCGGACTGCAGGCGATCGGTACGGCGCGCCGGCTCGGCGCGGTCGTTCGGGCGTACGACGTCCGGCCGGCCGCGCGCGGCGAGGTCGAGTCGCTCGGAGCGTCCTTTGTGGACCTCCGCTCGGTCGCCGACGCCACCGGCGAAGGCGGGTACGCCCGACCGCTGACCGACGAGGAACAGCAGGCCCAGCGCCTGGAGCTGGCCGAGCACGTCGCTCGCCACGACGTGGTGATCACCACGGCACAGGTACCGGGGCGGCGCCCGCCGCTGCTGGTTACCGACGCGGCGGTCAAGGCGATGGCACCCGGTTCGGTGATCGTCGACCTGGCCGCGAGCCCGCTGGGCGGCAACGTGTCCGGTTCGCAGCCCGGCCGCACGGTGGTGACGGATGACGGTGTGACAGTGATCGGCGCCGACAACCTCCCGGCGACGATGCCGACCGCGGCGTCGACCGCGTACAGCCGCAACATCAGCGCGCTGGTGCTGCACCTGCTCCGCGACGGCCGTCTCGCCATCGACCCGACCGAGGAGATCCAGGCCGCGGTGCTGCTGACCCACGACGGTTCGGTCGTGCACCCGGCGATCGCCGGGCTACTGGAGGAGAGCCGGTCATGACCTCCGCGCTCCTTGCCGACCTGAGCATCTTCGTGCTCGCCCTGCTCGTTGGCTTCGAGGTGATCAGCAAGGTACCGGCGACCCTGCACACGCCACTGATGTCGGCCGCGAACGCGATCCACGGCATCGTGCTCGCGGGCGCCATGCTGATCGCGGTGACCGCCGACACCGCCGTCGGATACGTGCTCGGCTTCGTCGCGGCGGCGTTCGCTGCGATGAACGTCGTCGGCGGGTACGTGGTGACCAACCGGATGCTGGGCATGTTCCGGGCGCCCGACCGCAGGGCGAAGGACGGGCCGCGCTGATGAACACCGTCATCGGGCTCGTGTACCTGGGCGCGGCCGCGTGCTTCGTCATCGGCCTGCACCTGATGAGCTCGCCAGTCACCGCGCGGCGGGGCAACACCCTGTCGGCCAGCGGCATGGCCGCCGCGGTCGCCGCCACTCTCGTGGTGCTGGTGCGCTCCGGCACCGTCTCCACCACCGGCTGGATCGTGCTGGCGGCCGGCGCCTGCGTCGGTACGCTCGCCGGCTGGTACGCCGCCCGGACCGTGGCGATGACCGCGATGCCACAGCTGGTGAGCCTGTTCAACGCCGTTGGCGGCGGCGCGGCGGCGCTCGTCGCCGCGCACGACTTCCTCCGAACCACCGCGCACGGCGGCGCCATGCCGGCCCGGGTCGGCGTACCGACCGTCCTCGACGTGGTGATCGGCGCCGTCACGTTCTCGGGTTCGCTCATCGCCTCGGGCAAGCTGCAGGGCGTCATCGCCAGCCGGCCCGTGGTGTTTCCCGGCGTGCGAGTGCTCAACATCGCCCTCGCCGTCGTCATGATCGGTGGCGGCGCCTACGTGTCGGCCGGCGCGCCGAGCCGGATCGTCCTCGGCCTCGTCGCGCTCGCCGCCCTGGCGTTCGGCGTCAGCATGGTGATGCCGATCGGCGGCGCCGACATGCCGGTGGTGATCTCGTTGCTCAACGCCTTCACCGGTACGGCGGTCGCCATGGCCGGCTTCGTCATCGGCAACGACGTCCTGATCATCGCCGGCGCGCTCGTCGGCGCGTCCGGCGGCATCCTGACCAAGCTGATGGCCGACGCGATGAACCGTTCGATCGCGAACATCGTCGTCGGCGGTTTCGGCACCGGTGACTCGCCGGCGGCCGTGGGAGGCGATGGGGGACAGGTGCGGCAGGTCTTGGCCGACGACGCCGCGATCCAGCTCGCGTACGCCCAGAAGGTCATCATCGTTCCCGGGTACGGCCTGGCAGCGGCGCAGGCCCAGCACGAGGCGCGGGAGCTGGCTGAGCTGCTGGAAGCGCGCGGGGTCGACGTGGCGTACGCCATCCACCCCGTTGCCGGGCGGATGCCGGGCCACATGAACGTGTTGCTCGCCGAGGCGAACGTGCCGTACTCGCAGCTGCGCGAGATGGAGGAGGCCAACCCGGAGCTCGCCCGAGCCGACGTCGCGCTGGTGATCGGGGCCAACGACGTGGTGAACCCGGCCGCCCGCCGGCCCGGCAACCCGGTGTCGGGCATGCCGATCCTCGATGTCGACCGTGCCCGTAGCGTCATCGTCATCAAGCGGTCGATGGGCCACGGGTACGCCGGGATCGACAACGAGCTGTACACCGACCCGCGTACGGGGATGTTCTTCGCCGACGCCAAGAAAGGGCTGGCGCAGCTCGCCGCCGCGGTCAAGATCCTGGTCGGCTGAGCTCCGCCCGCGCGTTCACTCCTCCCGGCGCCTGGCCAGTGTCCGCACGATCGAGCGCAGCGCCAGCAGAGCGATGATCCCCACGATCTGGCCGCCGAGGATCACCTTGTTCAGGTCGACGGCCGGACGCCAGGAGACCTCGCCGTCCTTGATCACGAAGGCGCCGACCGGCGCCGACCGCAGGCCGAAGCCGCCGCCCTGACCGGTCTGCTGTTCGCCCTCGCCCTTGCCGGACTGGCCCGTCCCGCCTCCCGCGCCGCCGGTCACCCGGGCGGCCGGGATGACGGTGAGACCGTCCTGGTTGACCGGCTCGCCGAAGACGATGGTGGCGGTCATGCTTTCCCGAGCCTTCGCGATGACGTCCATCAGTTCCATGGCTACTCCCGAGGTAGGTTTTGATCATGGCGTTGTGGGCAGTGGGTCCGCAACGGATCCACTGCCCACTGCCGGTGCGGCCTAACTGGCGCCCCAATGCGGAGCTCCGACCATGACCGGGCGGGTCGACGCCGCCCCGAAGGACGGGTGCTGCGGCCCGCGGGGTTCGTCGTCTGGCTCAGCATCGCCCTGGTCGAGCCGCAACGGCGGGTACGCCGCACTGAGCAGCGCGACGTAGGCGATGACGCGCCAGGACCAGCGGGCGATGCCGACCAGGAGGTCGTACAGCCCGGCCGGGAGGCGGCCGGTGAACGCCAGCGCGACCGCCGCGATGAGCACGGCGACGCCGACCACACCGAGCGTCGACGCGGTGGCGTTCTGGTCGCGGTACACCTGCCAGCCGGCCGTGGTCAAGGCCCCGAGCAGCAGCCAGTGCGGGATCGCGAACAGCCACGCCACCAGCGGGATCCAGCGCGGCCTCGGCGGCGGCGGGTCGATGCGCAGCCCTGCCGGATAGTCCGGCACCTCGGCGAGCGTGAATGGCGGGTACCGGTCGGTGCCCAGCACCTGGTAGCCGTAGTACCCCACGCGCCAGGTCCAGCGCAGCACGCCGACGTTGAACTCGAAGATGCTCTGCGGGTACCGGCCGGTGATCAGGACCGCGATGTAGGCGAACAGGGTCAGGACCGCAAACGCCGTCCACAGCACGAACAGTACGACGTAGTGCGGGACCAGCAACAGCCACTTCACCAGCCACAGCCAACGGCCCGGCGGTGGGCTGTCGCGGCGGGCACGCACGTGCACCGGATAGCCGGACATGAGCATCACCTCCTCGTTGTCTCACCTCCAGCACACGCCGGCCGGCAACCCGGCAGGCAGGGCCGGAGCACCCGTCCCGGCCAGGACCAACGCCTCTGCCGCCGGGCACCGCCGCCGTCCACAGTGGGGGTGATGCAGGGAGGTGCGCGATGATCGAACCTGTCGGACCGGTGATCGTGGGTGTGGACGGATCGCCGACGAGCTTGGCCGCGCTGGATCTGGCAGCCGACGAGGCGATGGGCCGGGTGGCCCCGCTGGTCGTGCTGCACGCCGTCGGGCCGGACGAGACACTCGTTGAGGCGAGCCGGCTGGCGGCCGTCGCGGTCAGCCGGGCCACTGCCGAGCATCCAGGCCTGTCGGTCGACTACGAGCTGGTCACCGGCGACCCGGGACCGGTCCTCGTGACCCGCTCGCGCGGCGCCTGCCTGCTGGTGATGGGCCACCGCAGGTACCGCGGGTTCGGTGAGCAGCCGGTCGAGTCGGCGGCCGCCCTGGTGGTCAGCGGCGCCGAGGTACCGCTGATCGTGCACCGGCCCCTGGACACCTCGGCCGACGTGCCGTTGCCCAGGCCGGTGTTGGTCGCTGTGGCGGAGGTCGCCGGGTCCGAGCCGCAGGTGGAGTTCGCCTTCGCCGAGGCGGCGCTGCGCGGCGCGCCGCTGATCGCGATGCATGTGTGGTCGGTGCCGAGGGATCGCGGGCGTGAGGACGCCGAACGGATCCTCACCGAGGCGCTGGACCGCTGGTCTGAGAAGTACCCTGAAGTGACGGTCTACCTGGCCGTGCGGCACAGCCTCGACGTGCCGGTGGCGCTCAGCGCGGCTTCGCGGTCGGCACAGCTCGCCGTGGTCGGTGCTCGCCGGCGGCCGGGCCTCGCCGCACCGGCGATGGGATCGGTCGCGCAGGCCATGGTCCGGCGGGCCGGCTGCCCGGTCGCCGTCATCCCGGGGTAGCGTCCGGGGCTGGCGGTGTCACCGTTTCAGCGCGGTCACCTGGTGCGTGGCGGGGCTGGCGCTGATCGAGTCGAGCAGCTGGTGGGCCCGGCGGATCGCGACAGCCGCGTGCGGGTCGGCGCTGGCGAAGGCGAGCGCTTCGACCGCGGAGGTTAGGTTGACCAGCGCCGCCGCCAGCACCTCGACCTGGTGCTCCAGGCGGCGCAGGCGCTGCTCGCCACGGTCGTTGGTGTGGTATGCGGCTGGGGATGTCATAGGACACCTCGTTCCAGTCAGGCCTGTGTACCTACGGTCGCGCGCGGGAAGGCAGCCTGGCGAGAGCCGAAGGTCCTGTTGGCCAGCCTACCAACTCCCGGGCGGCGCCGGTCTGTACGACAATGGGCTTGGTGAGATCAAATGGCGGGACAGAGCGATCCGACGATGTCCACAATGGACTTCGGCCGGCCGGAACGCCGTCCCGCGGCCATCCTGGGGTGACCGGGCTCGTCGCGTCATCCGGGCTCAGCGCGGCCGAGGTGGCGCAGCGACAGGCGCGAGGGCAGACCAATGCCGCCGATCGGGGGCCCGGGCGCACGCTGTGGGCGATCGTCCGGGCCAACGTGCTGACCCGGTTCAACGCGCTGATCGGCGGCCTGCTGGTCCTGGTGCTCATCTTCGGGCCACCGCAGGACGGCCTGTTCGGTCTCGTGATCGTGGTCAACAGCGCGGTCGGCATTGTCCAGGAATGGCGTGCCAAGCGCAAGCTTGACTCCCTGGCGCTGCTGGCCGCCGCGCCGGTGCGGGTCCGGCGCGACGGGGTCGAGCAGCGGGTGGCCTCCGATGCCGTGGTGGTCGACGATCTGGTCCTCGTGGCCGCCGGCGAGAAGGTTCCCGTTGACGGCATCGTCGTGGGCTCCGACGGGTTGGAGGTCGACGAGTCGCTGTTGACGGGCGAGGCCGAGCCGGTGTCGCGGGGCGCCGGAGCGCGGGTGCTGTCCGGTAGCTTCGTGGCGGCCGGCGCGGGCGAGCTCATCGCGACCGGAGTCGGCCGCGGGGCGTACGCCAACCGGCTGGTCGCCGAGGCGAGCCGCTTCGACCTCGCCCACTCCGAGCTGATGGCCGGCATCAACCGGATCTTGCGGTTGATCACCTGGGTGATCGTGCCGATCGGCGTGCTACTGCTGATCAGCCAGCTGCGCAGTAACCAGAGCTTCGCCGCTGCCATGGTCGGCAGCGTCGCTGGGATCGCACCGATGGTGCCCGAAGGGCTCGTGCTGATGACCTCCGTGGCGTTCGCGGTCGGGGCGATCCGGTTGGCCCGCCGCCGTTGCCTGGTGCAGCAGCTGCCGGCGATCGAGGTGCTGGCGCGTGCCGACGTGCTGTGCCTGGACAAGACGGGAACGCTGACCGAGCCCGGCATGGACCTGGTGGACATCCGGGTGTCCGGCCGACCGCCCGCCGGCGCGGACGACGCGGTGGTGCGCCAGGCGCTCGCCGCGGTGGTCGGCTGCGACCCGGTGCCAAACCCAACGGTACGGGCGATCGTGGCGGCCCTGCCGCCTCCGCCTGGCTGGTCGCCCGCCCGGACCGTGCCGTTCTCCTCGGCCCGCAAGTACAGCGCCGCGGCGTTCGACGGGCGCGGCGCCTGGGTGCTCGGCGCACCCGATGTCGTGCTCGCTGCCGGGGCGCCGGAGCGCGCCGAGGCCGACCGGCTGGGCGCGCGCGGGCTGCGCGTGCTCGGCCTGGGCCGCGTCGCCGACGGGGAGCTGGCGGCCGATCGTCCACTTGGGACAGTCGAGCCGGCGGCCCTGGTCGTCCTCCGCCAGCGGCTGCGGCCCGATGCCGCGCCCACCCTGGCCTACCTGAAGAACCAGGGAGTCGCGGTCAAGGTGTTCTCCGGCGACAACGCGGCCTCGGTCGCCGCCGTGGCCGCCGCGCTCGACCTCCCCGGCGCCGGCGACCCGGTCGACGCCCGCCGGCTCGCGACCGGACCCGATCGCCCCGGCGCCGGACCGGATCCGCTCGCTGACACCGTTGTCGGGCACAGCGTCTTCGGACGGGTCACCCCGCAGCAGAAACGGGCGTTCGTCCGCGCCCTACGCTCGCGCGGGCACACGGTGGGGATGACCGGCGACGGCGTGAACGACGTCCTGGCGCTCAAGGAAGCCGACCTCGGTATCGCGATGGGCTCGGGCAGCGCCGCGAGCCGAGCGGTGGCGAAGGTGGTCCTGCTCGACGACAGCTTCGCCGCGCTGCCCCGGGTCCTGGCCGAGGGCCGGCAGGTCCTGGGAAACATCGAGCGGGTGGCCCATCTGTTCCTCATCAAGACGACGTACTCGGTCGTCCTGGCGTTGCTGGTGGGCGTGGCGCACGTACCGTTTCCGTTCCTGCCGCGACATGTCACGCTCGTGGGCTCGCTGACCATCGGCATCCCCGGCTTCGTGCTGGCGCTGGCGCCGAACGCGGAACGCTTCCGGCCGAGGTTCGTACGCAGGGTCCTGCGCCTGGCGGTGCCAGCCGGACTGGTCTGTGCCACCGCCGCCTTCCTCACGTACTGGCTGGCCCGCGGCAACACCGCTTCCGGGCTGACGGCCGACCGCACCGCCGCCACGCTCACGCTGTTCCTCGCCGCGGCGTGCGCGCTGGCGCTGGTCGCCAGACCGTACACCTGGTGGCGGGCCGGGCTCGTCGCTGCCATGGTGGCCAGCTTCGCGCTGGTGACCGCCGTCCCGTTGGTTCGGCGGTTCTTCGCCCTGGACTTCTCGGACTGGCTCAACGATGTCATCGCGGTCGGGATGGGCGGCCTCGCCGGGCTGTCGTTGCTCGCGGTGCGCGGCGTCGCCGCGCGCAGCTCCGGCCATCGGCCCATGGCATAAGGGTCCAACGGCCCTGCCGGGCGAATGCGTCCAGGCCGACAGTGTGGTTGGCTTGCGACTGCGGTCCTCGCAAGCTGCGGTCCTCGCGCTGCGCACCGGCCGATACCGATCTGGAAGGGAGGTCCGTGCGATGACCTGGCTGGCCCCGGCTGAGGTAGCTACCGCCGTGGCGGCGGCCACCCGCGCCCCCTCCATGCACAACAGCCAACCCTGGCGGTTCCGCGTCAGATCCGACCAGATCGAGGTGCTGATCGATCCCGAGCGGCAGCTGACCGTGGCCGACGCGGGCGGCTGGGCGTCCCGGATCGCGTGCGGCTGCGCGCTGTTCAACCTGCGGCTGGCCCTGGCCGCGCAGGGAACGCCGGCCGCGTACCGGTTGCTGCCCGACCCGGGCGAGCCGCTGCTGGTGGCCCGCTTGACGCCGGAGCAGCGGCGCGCTCCGACACCGGTCGAGCAACGGCTCTATGCCGCGATCCCGCGCCGGCACAGCAACCGTACGCCGTTCGTCGAGCGGCCGGTGCCGGTACAGGCGCGGACCGAGCTGATCGACGCGGCCCGTGCCGAGGGCGGGTGGCTCGACCTGCTGCTGGGGCCGGTCGCCGTGGAGACCGCCGCCGAGCTGGTGCGCGCCGCCGACACGCTGCTCCGGCGCGATGCGCAGTACCAGGGCGAGCTGGCCGCCTGGACGCGCGGCAACGGGGTGTCGACCGATGGCGTACAGGCTGCCGCGGGCGGCCCGGCACCGCAGCCCGACGAGATGCTGCGCCGCCGCGACTTCGGCGGTCCGGAGCGCACCGGCCAGCTCGACTTCGAGCGGGAGCCGCTGGTCGCGGTGCTCGGCGCGGGCGGGGACCGGCCGGGCGACCAGATCCAGGCCGGCCAGGCGCTGGAGCGGGTCCTGCTGACGGCCACGGACCTGGGTCTCGCGGCCTCGATGTTCTCCCAGCCCATCGAGGTGCCCGCGGTACGCGAGCAGCTGCGGTTGGCGTTGCGCCGGCCGGCCGCGCCGCAGATGCTGTTGCGGTTCGGGTACGCGGTCGAGGCACCCGCCAGTCCCCGCCGGCCGGTCAGCGAGGTGCTGGTCAGCTGAGCGCCCGCTGACCGGGCCAGGTCCAGTCCCGTACCTCGGGCAGGTCCTCGCCGCGCCGGCGCACGTACTCGCGATGCTCGACCCGCTTGTCGACCATCCGCTGGCGCAGTCCGGCCGCGCGCCGGGCCAGGCCCGGCACCCGGTCGATGACGTCGATGACGAGGTGGTAGCGGTCCATGTCGTTCATCACGACCATGTCGAACGGCGTGGTCGTGGTGCCCTCCTCCTTGTACCCGCGCACGTGCAGGTTGGCATGGTTGGTGCGCCGGTAGGTCAGCCGGTGGATCAGCCACGGATAGCCGTGGTAGGCGAACACGATCGGCTTGTCGGTAGTGAAGATGGCGTCGAACTCGGCGTCGGACAGGCCGTGCGGGTGCTCGCTGGTCGGCTGCAGCCGCATCAGGTCCACCACATTCACGACCCGGACCTTCAGCTCCGGCAGGTGCTGGCGGAGCAGGTCGGCCGCCGCCAGGACCTCCACCGTGGGTATGTCGCCCGCGCAGGCGAGCACCACGTCCGGATCGCCGTCATCCGTGCTCGCCCAGTCCCAGATGCCCAGCCCCCGGGCGCAGTGCAGCGCCGCGGAGTCCATGTCGAGCCAGCTGGGCGTGGGCTGCTTTCCGGCGACCACCACGTTGATGTAGTCGCGGCTGCGCAGGCAATGGTCGGCCACCGAGAGCAGGGTGTTGGTGTCGGGTGGCAGGTACACCCGGATCACCTCGGCCTTCTTGTTGACCACGTGGTCGATGAAGCCCGGGTCCTGGTGCGAGAAACCGTTGTGGTCCTGCCGCCACACGTGCGAGGTGAGCAGGTAGTTCAGCGACGGGATCGGCCGCCGCCAGCGCAGCCCGCGGGTGACCTTCAGCCACTTGGCGTGCTGGTTGAACATCGAGTCGACGATGTGCACGAACGCCTCGTAGCAGGAGAACAGGCCGTGGCGGCCGGTCAGCAGGTAGCCCTCCAACCAGCCCTGGCAGGTGTGCTCGGAGAGCACCTCCATGACGCGGCCGGACCGTCCAAGGTGGACGTCCACATCGGACACTTCGGCTTGCCACACCTTGTCGGTCACCTCGAGCACGGCGCCCAGCCGGTTCGACTCCGTCTCGTCCGGTCCGACCAGCCGGAAGTTGCGGTACGCCGCGTTGGCGCTCACCACGTCGCGCAGCCAGCCACCCAGCACCCGGGTCGGCTCGGCTACCGTGGCCCCCGGGCCGGCCACCTTCACGCCGTACGCCCGGAAGTCCGGCAGCTCCAGCTCACGCGTCAACCGCCCACCGTTGGCGTGCGGGCTCGCGCCCATCCGTAGATCGCCGGCCGGCAGCCAGTCGACGATCTCCTGCCGGGGCGCTCCGCCGCTGTCGAAGAGCTCGTCGGGTCGATACGAGCGCATCCACGACTCCAGCGCGGCGAGCTGGTCCGCGTCGGTGCGCGCGGCCGGCAACGGTACCTGGTGCGAGCGCCAGGTCCCTTCGACCGGCAGGCCGTCGAGCTCTTTCGGACCGGTCCAGCCCTTCGGCGTACGCAGGACGATCATCGGCCAGCGCGGGCGGTGCGTGTCGCCCTGCTCGCGAGCCCGGCGCTGGATCGCGGCGATCGTGTCGAAGACTTCGTCGAGAGTTGCCGCGAGCTGTTGGTGGACGGCCTGCGGGTCGTCACCGGCCACCAGGTACGGCTCGTGGCCGTAGCCGCGCAGGAGCGCGTCGAGCTCGTCGTCGCCGATGCGGGCCAGCACGGTCGGGTTGGCGATCTTGTAGCCGTTCAGATGCAGGATCGGCAGCACCGCGCCGTCGCCGACCGGGTCGAGGAACTTGTTGGAGTGCCAGGCCGTCGCCAGCGGCCCGGTCTCCGCCTCGCCGTCGCCGACCACGCAAGCCGCCACGAGCGCCGGGTTGTCCAGCGCCGCACCGTACGCGTGCGCCAGCGAGTAGCCCAGCTCGCCGCCCTCGTGGATCGAGCCCGGTGTCTCCGGCGCCACGTGGCTGGGTACCCCGCCGGGGAAGGAGAACTGGGTGAACAGCCGCTTCATGCCGGCCCCGTCCCTGCCGACGTGCGGGTACACCTCGCTGTAGGTCCCCTCCAGCCAGACGTTGGCCACCAGTCCCGGCCCGCCGTGGCCGGGCCCGGTCACGTAGATCATCTGCTGGGCGCGCGCCCGGATGATCCGGTTCAGGTGGGCGTACAGGATGTTCAGCCCGGGCGTGGTGCCCCAGTGCCCGAGCAGGCGCGGCTTGACGTGCTCCGCCTGCAGGGGCTCGCGAAGCAGCGGGTTGTCCATCAGGTAGATCTGGCCGACCGACAGGTAGTTGGCGGCCCGCCAGTACCGGTCGACGCGCTCCAGCTCCCCGGCGGACAGCGGCGTCGTGGTCACAATTCGCATGTCGGTTCTCCTCGCAATGCGGCCCCGGCCCATGTCCTTACCCTTTCATCTCGCGGGTTCGCTGGCAGACGATCGGCCGGAGGGCGGTGATGCGCGCTGGAGTGGCCAAGGTCTCACCGGTGCGGGACCTTCGGCCCTGACCGGGCAGCGCCGATCCGAGGTGGGATAGGACCACGGTTCGCCAGGCGGACCGCACCCGAAAGGCACGAAGGAGCAACGATGGAAACCGCGTTCGATCTGCTTGCGGCCCAGCCGTTCCTGGCCGGGCTGACCGATCAACAGCTGGAACGGCTGGCGCCGTGGTCGAAGCGGTCGCTCTTCCACGCCGGCACCCGCATCTTCCGGGAAGGCAGCCATGCCGACCGGTTCTGGCTGATCCGCCAGGGCCAGGTCAACCTGGAAACGAACGTCCCCGGGCGCGGTGACGTGATCGTCGAGACGATCGGGCCGAACGCGGTCCTCGGCTGGTCGTGGCTGTTCCCGCCGTACCGCTGGCACTTCGGCGCTGTCGCGGTGGAGACCACGCTGAGCGTCGAGCTGGACGGGCCCGGAGTACGGCGGCTCTGCCAGCGCGACCCCACGCTCGGCTACGAGCTGGCCACCCGCCTGATGCAGGTGATGCTGGATCGGTTGCAGGCCACGCGGTTGCGGATGCTCGACCCGTACGAGGTGTCTTCCTGAACGGGCCGAGGCCGCACGGAACGAGGCGGTCAGGTGGGTTCGCGGAGCGCGCGTACCGCCGGGTCCGGCTCCCGGCCCACCGCGGCCAGCCGCAGCTTCACGTCGAGCGCGACCACGCCGTCGGGGCCGGCGGCCACCGGGTTGAGGTCCAGCTCGGCGATCTCCGGGAAGTCCTCGGCGAGGCAGCCGAGCCGAAGCAGCAGGTCCTCGACGGCGGCCGTGTCCACACCGGGTGAGCCTCGGTAGCCGGTCAACAGGGGAGCGGCCCGCAAGGTGCGCCACATCCGCTCGGCGTCGAGATCGGTCAGCGGCAGCAACCGCAGGGTCCGGTCGCCGAACAGCTCCGTGTGCACCCCGCCCAGCCCGACCATCACCAGCGAGCCGAACAGCGGGTCGTGCACCACTCCGGCCACGAGCTCGACAGCGCTGTCAACCATCGGTTGGACGAGGACGGCCGGGTGAGCGCCGAGCGCCGCCTCGATCGCGCCGTACCCGGCACGGACGGCTCCGGCGTCGGCCAGACCGAGCCGGACCGCGCCCACATCGCTCTTGTGCACCAGCTGCGGGTCGGCGGCCTTGAGCGCGACCGGATACCCGTGCCGCTCCGCGGCGGCCACCGCCGCGTCGGCGTCGCGGACCACGGTGCCGTCCAGGACCGGAACCCGGTAGCAGTGCAGCAGGGCCGTGGCGACCTCCGGCGGCTGCCAGCCGCCACCGCCGGCCAGCGCCTGGACGACGATCGCGCGCGCGCCCACGTAGTCCACATCGGACGGTTGCGGGACGTTACCCAGCGGGGCGGCGCGCCATGCGGCGTACCGTGCGGCGTGTGCCAGCGCGGCGATGGCCTGCTCCGGTAACGGGTACGCCGGTGTGCGCCGAGCGCCCAGCGCGATGGGCGGCGCGGTGACGCCGAGCAGGACGGCGGCGACCGGCAGCGAGGCGGCATCGGCGGCCTCGGCGATCGCCGCGAGCACACCGGGCACGTCGTTGGCCCGGGTCGCGGCGAACACGACCAGGATCGCGTCGACCTCGCCGCTGACGGCGAGCGCGCGGATGGCCGTACCGACGGCCTGTGGTGTGGCTGCGGCGCCCAGGTCGACCGGGTTGGCCAGGGTGGCGGGTCCGGCGCCGGCCAGCGGCACCGCCGCGATCGCCGCCTGTACGGTCGCCGGAAGCTCGGGTACGGCGAGCCCGGCCGCGTCGGCCGCGTCGGCGGCTAGGACGTTGACGCCGCCGGCGTTGCCCACGATGGCGAGCCGATCGCCGGCCGGCAGCGGCTGGTCGACCAGCAGCCGCGCGGTGTCCAGCAGCTCGCCCAGCGTGTCGCAGCGGATGACACCGGCCTGCGTGAACAAGGTGTCCACGGTGACGTCCGGCGCGGCGGCCGCGGCGGTGTGCGAGGCGCCGGCCCGCGAGCCGCTGGCGGTGCGGCCGCTCTTGACCGCCAGCACCGGCTTGCGCCGGCCGATCGCCCGGGCGATCCGCGCGAAGCGGCGCGGGTTGCCCACCGACTCCAGGTACAGCGCCACGGCCCGGGTGCCGAGGTCGTCGTACCAGTAGGACAGCAGGTCGTTGCCGCTGACGTCGGCCTTGTTGCCGAGGGAGACGAAGCTGGACAGCCCGGTGCCGGTACGCGTGGCGTGGTCGAGGATGGTGATCGCCACCGCGCCCGACTGGGAGGCGACGGCGAGCCCACCCGGCGAGGGGTTCGCCTCGGCGAAGGTGGCGTGCAGCCGGATGGCCGGATCGGTGTTGAGCACACCGAGGCAGTTCGGCCCGACCAGCCGGATGCCGTTGGCCCGCGCCACGCGCACCAGCTCCGCCTGGGCCGCGCGGCCCGCCGGGCCGTCCTCGCCGAAGCCGGAGGAGAGCACGACAGCGGCGCGTACGCCCACCGCGCCGCACTCGGCGAGCACACCGGCGACCGCCGGCGCGGGCACCACGATCATGGCCAGGTCCACCGGACCGGGCAGCGCGGCCATCGACGGGTACGACGCGACCCCGGCGATCTCGGCGGCGCCCGGGTTGACCACGTAGAGCCGGCCGGTGTACCCGCCGTTGCGGATCGCGACCAGCACCTCGTGCCCGATGCCGCCGGGCGCCCGTCCGGCGCCGACGACGGCGACCGCGGCCGGGGTCAACAACGGCGCGAGCGAATGCCGCTCGGCCTGGCGGTCCCGGGCATCCAGCGCCGCGGTGTCGACCACGTCGGTGGCGAACCGCACCTCGACCACGCCCGCGTCCCGTTCGGCGCGCATCCCGGGATGCAGGTCCGCGGCGACCCGCAGCATCGGCACGTTGGCGGCCAGCACCTCGCCGACCAGCTCGAAGATGCCGTTGCGCCGGGCGGTCGCCGCCAGGTGCTCCAGCAGTAGCGTGCCGATGCCGCGGCCGTGCTCGGCGTCGTCGACCAGGATGGCGAACTCCGCCTGGCCGGGCGATCCCGCCTGCTCGTACGAGGCGACCCCGACGACCTGGTCACGCCGCTCGGCGAGCAGCGCGGCGTGGCCTTCGCCGTCCGTACGGGTCATCCGCGTCACGTCGGCCTTGATACCCGAGCGTCCGCCGGTGAAGAAACGGCGGTACAGGCTCTCCGGCGATGCCCGGTCGTAGAGTGCCAGCAGCCCTTCCTCGTCGCTGGGCCGCACCGGCCGGATGCGGACGATGCCACCGTCGGCGGTGAGCGCGTCAACGCCGTCCGCGTGGTCGTGCTCGTCGGGCATGCGGTGTCTCCTGTGGTCGCCGGGCGACGGCATCGGTGGTCCAGCCTCGACCAGTATGCCGCTCGTTCCGGGCCGCCCGCCCCGGCCTCAGGCCACCCGGAAGTGGGGGAGCTCGCTGGGAATCTCGGTGTCGTCATGCCGGTACGTGAGGTGGCTCACGACATCGATGACGCCGTCGACCGCGGCCGTCAGCCCCACCGCGACCGGGATCAGCGACCGGCGCTCGACCTGCCCGTTGAGCGTGACCACGCCGTCGCGCACCTCGACGGTCACCTCCGGCGGCTCGGTCCCCACCACCCCGCGCAGGACGTCGGTCACCACCTGCTCGGCGATGGCGAAGTCCGGCCGCAGGAATACCTTGAGCAGGTCGCGACGGGACACGATGCCCACCAACCGCCCGAGCTCGTCGACGACCGGCAGCCGCTTGACCTCAGCCGAGTCCATCAGCCTGGCGCCCTCGACCACGGAGGTGCGCGCCATGATCGTCACAGCCGGTTCGGTCATCAGCTCCCGCGCGGTGGCCGCCGCGGCCTTCTCCCGGGCCGCCCGGTGCCGGGCGCCTTCGAAGAGGTACCCGATACCGGGCTGGCCGGCCAGCTCGACCTTGTGCAGCAGGTCCGCCTCGGACACCACGCCGACGACGTGCCCCACCACGTCGAGCACGGGAACCGCGCTGACGCCCCGCTCAGCCAGCAGATCCACGATCTCCTTGAACGACGCGTGTTCGCCAACCCATGCCACGTCGGTGGTCATCACGTCGGCGACCGTCCATCGACTCATCGCCATCCTCCTTGCCGGCTCTCTTTGCCGGCTCCCGGGTCCGGCGCCTGGGTCCGGCGCCTCAGGCGCTGGGGTACTTGGCGAGAACCTCGCGCAGCCGCTCCACGAACCGCAGCGAGGAATCGCGCTCGCGCTGCCACACGTTGCGTCCGAAGATCAGGCCCGTGGCGCCGGCCTCCATCGACTGGCGCGCCTTGTCGAGCATCGCCTCGTCGCCGGCCTTCTCCCCGCCCGAGATGAGCACCAGCGTGCGGTTGGCCGACCGGACGACCGCCTCCACCGCCTGCTGGCCGGTGATCTCGATGTCGTAGGCGGCCGGCACCCCCGAGCGCTTCTCGGGCTGCGGGAAGTTCACCTTGACCACGTCGGCGCCGACCTCGCTCGCCGTACGGGCGGCGTAGTCCACGGCGTAGAAGGAGTCCTTCCCGCCCTTCGCGTCGACGGCCGAGCCCCGCGGGTAGGCCCACACGATCAGCGGCATCCCGTACCGTTGCGCGTCCTCGCGGACGACCCGGAACTGCGCGAAGTCCTGGTCCTGCACGGGCGTACCGACATACATCGTGTAGCCGACCGCGTCGGCGCCCAGCCGCACCGCGTCGGCGACGCTGCCGTGCACCGGTGACAGTGCCTGCGCGTCGGACGGGATGTCGGTCTTCCCGTTGAGCTTGAGGATCAGCGGAACCTCGCCGGCGTAGTCCCAGTAGAACTTCTCGGCGAGGCCGATCTGGATGGCGATGGCGTTGAACCCGCCTTCGATCGCCAGCCGGATGATGTAGGCCGGGTCGCCGGCGACCGGGTTGGCGAAGAAGTCCCGGGGGCCGTGCTCCAGGCCCTGGTCATAGGGGAGGAACAGCGCGGTGCCGTTGCGCAGGCCGTGCTGGTGGAGGATGCGGTGCAGCCGCGCCTTCTTGCCCGTGTCGAGCCCGAGCCGGTCGAAGCGGGGACGCGTGGTCATGGTCGGACCTCCCGTTGCTAGCCGTAGGCTCTACTGTGCCCCTGCCGGAGCCGCCATGGCAGGGCACAACGCCTGCGCCGGTCGGGTCCAAAGACCCGCGCCCGGGTGCCATCCAGCCCTGCGCGGGTGTCCGCGGCGGTGCTCGGATCAGGATAGGGGAATGGGAATGGAAGGAGGTGGCAAGGATGAGCGCGTTGGTACCACGTCTGTTTGGCGATCTTAGCGACTGGTTCGAGGCGGAGTTTCCGCTGCGTCCCGGGCACATGATCCGGGTCGAGGACTTCCTCGGCGAGAACGAGTACGTGGTGCGCGCGGAGCTGCCTGGCCTGGAGGTCGAGAAGGACATCCAGGTGAGCGTGAACAACGGGCTGCTCACGATCCACGCCGAGCGCCAGGAGCAGACGCAGAGCAAGACCCGTACCGAGTTCCGGTACGGCGTGCTGCAGCGGTCCGTGCGACTGCCGGCCAATGCCGACGAGGCGAAGATCAAGGCCGGGTACGACAAGGGCATCCTGCAGATCACCGTACCGCTGACGGCGTCGCAGCCAACCGGAAGGCAGGTTCCGGTCACGACGCCTGGATGACCGTCCCCGCGGGCCGCGCCGGGCGCTCCCGGTGCGGCCCGCCGCCGAACGGTGGGCGCAGGCTGAGCGGAGACGATGCCGGAGGATGCCATGAACGCGAACGAGCCGGCCCCGGCGGTCGTGGTCGGTATTGACGGTTCCACCGCGAGCGCGGCCGCGCTGCGCTGGGGGATGCGCGAAGCGGCGCTGCACCGGCTGGCGCTGCGGTTGGTATGCGGGTTCGCCTGGCCGTCCAGGGCGTTGACGTACGGGCTGCCGCCAGAGGCGTGGGCCGACGAGGACCTGCGCCGCAACGCGATCAAGACGATGGAGGAGCTCGTCGGCTCGACGGCAGAGTTCGTGCCCGACGTACCGGTCACCGGGGTGGTGCTGGACGGCGCGCCAGCGGCGGTACTGATCGGCGAGTCACACCGGGCGGCCGTCGTCGTCCTCGGCACCCGGGGCACTGGCGGGTTCGCCGGCCTGCGGCTCGGATCGGTCAGCCATCACGTAGCCATGCACGCCTCGTGCCCGGTGGTGGTCGTACCGGCGGACGGCGACGCCGTGGAGCACGCGGCTGCGCCAATCGCGGTGGGCATCGACGGGTCAGACACCGCGAGCCTGGCCGCGCGGTTCGCCTTCGACGAGGCCGCGCTCCGCGGCGTGCCTGTCATCGCGGTACGCGCGTGGACCCCGGCGGCGCACGTCTGGCCCACCGGCCTGCCCGGGCTGACCGACGGCGCCGCCCGGGAGCGGACCGAGCGCGACCTGCTCACGGCCTGCCTCGCCCGCTGGCGGCGCCAGCATCCGCGGGTGCACGTCGAGCTACGCGCGACCGCCGGGCATCCGGCCCAGTCACTGGTGACCGCCGCCCAGAACGCCCAGTTGCTCGTCGTCGGATCCCGCGGCCTCGGCGGTTTTCGCGGCCTGCTGCTCGGGTCGGTCAGCTCCGCCGTGCTGCACCACGCCGTCTGCCCGGTCGCCATCGTGCACCCGCAACACCACGCCGGACCCACCCTTCCCGAGAGCGTTGGGACATCGGGCGACGAGCGGGCGTGAGCGCAACCTTCGCCGTTCAGCCCCGCGCGGGTCCGTCGGGGAGTATCTCGACCACCTGCTGGGAGGGCAGTCGCGGCGTGTGCGCCGGCCCCTGGTGCTCCGGGTCCGCCACGCCGAAGCGCAGCACCAGGTATGGGTACCCGAGACCGGAGAGCAGCCGGCGCAGCGTGATCCGGGTGCCGGTCACCTCGACCGCCGCGCTCAGCGGCAACACCGACACCCCCAGCTCGGTCGCTGCCAGCCACGCCGCGCTGAGTGCCTCGCCACCCCGCAGCCAGCGCGCCGGGCTGTCCTCGTCGCCGTACAGGATCGCGTAGACCGCGGCTCGGTCGTGGCCGGCGCCGACCGGCAGCGTGCCCGGGTGGCCGAAGTCGCGGCCCGGTACGGTGGTCTGCGGTGCGCTGCTCGGGATGGCCGCCTCAGGCACGCCGACGCCCACCTGGTGGGCGCTGCCCGCCCAGTACTCCAGCTCCGCGCGCCAGTCGGGATCGACCAGCTCGGCGGACTGCGCCTGCGCCGCCGCGGCGGCGAGCTCAACGAGCTGGTCGGGGGCCAGCCGATGTAGCCGGGCACCTTCGGCGGTGGCGGCCCGCGAGATGGCGGCCAGCGTCGGCGCGTCCACCGCCTCGTCGGTCACCGGGCGCCGGTCGGTGTGCCGGACCTCGGTCGCCTGGAAGGTGCGCATCGCGGCGGGCGTGACCTCCACACGCTCGGCCAGGGTCAGCCGGGCCAGCAGATCGGCATCACCCGGATCGGGGAAGCGGGTCACCTCGGGGCGCCACCCTTCGGCGGCCAGCGCCACCCGGGCATGGTGCAGTGCGGCACCGCAGCTGATGGCCAGCAGCCGGCCCTCCGGGTCGGCGTGCCGGAGCTGCCGGCTCCGGTCGGCGTACAGTTCGAGGGCGTCCGGGAAGACCCGCCACCGCCACGGTTGGGTGTTGTGGATCGAGGGCGCGGTGCGCGCGGCAGCCGCCGCCTCGGCCAGCACCGTCGCGTGTGGACGTTCGGTCCCGGAGCCGTCGATCTCGCTCACCGTCCATCCCCTCCCGGCCTCGACCATCCTTACTGGATCTCGTCGAGCCCATCATCTCCCACGTGCTCAGGTGTGGCCACCGGACCTGGGGCGGAGCGCTTCGGCGGTCTCTTCCGCGATCGCGCGCTCCTCGTCGGTGGGTACCACGCAGATCGTCACGGCCGCGCCGGCTGGGGAGATGACCCGCTCGCCCGCACCGGTGCCGTTGCGGGCCGGGTCGACCGCGATGCCGAGGGCCTGGAGTCCGGCCAGGCACCGCTGGCGTACCACCGCGCTGTGCTCGCCGACGCCGGCCGTGAACGCGATCGCGTCGAGGCGGCCGAGTACGGCATGGTAGGCGCCGACGTACTTGCGGATCCGGTGGCAGTAGACGTCAAGGGCGAGCGCGGCGGCCGCGTCCCCGGCGGCGGCGCGCGACTGCACCGCGCGCATGTCGTTGTCCCCGCACAGTCCGCGCAGCCCGCTGCCGTGCTCGAACAGGTCCTCGATCTCGGCCAGACCCATGCCGGCCCGCGCCAGATAGAACACCACCGCCGGGTCGATGTCTCCGGTCCGGGTGCCCATCACCAGACCTTCCAACGGGGTCAAGCCCATGGAAGTCTCCACGCTGCGGCCACCGGCCACCGCGGTCGCGCTGGCCCCGTTGCCCAGATGCAGCACGATCGTGCACAGCTCCTCGACCGGCCGGCCCAGCAGGCTCGCGACACGCCGGGAGACGTAGCGGTGCGAGGTGCCGTGGAAGCCGTACCGGCGGATGCCGTGCCGGGTGGCCACGGCCGAGTCCAGGGCGTACGTTGCGGCCGCCGCGGGCAGCGTGGCGTGGAACGCCGTGTCGAAGACGGCCACGTGCGGTACGTCCGGTCGCAGCGCCCGGGCCACCTCGATGCCGGCCACGTTGGCCGGGTTGTGCAGGGGCGCCAGCGGGATGAGGGCCTGGATCCCGGCCAGCACCTCGTCGTCGACGACCGTCGGGGAGCGGAAACGGGTGCCGCCGTGGACCACCCGGTGGCCGACGGCGTCCAGCGGCACGGAGGGCAGGTCGAGGTCCTCGGCCGCGCGCCGCAGCGCGACATCGTGGTCGGCGACACCCGAGCCGGGTTCGCCGATCCGCTCGACCAGCCCACCGGCGACCGCGGTCGCGCCGTCGAAGAGTCGGTACTTCAGCGACGACGAGCCGGCGTTGACGACAAGGATCATGGGACGTGCTCCGCCAGCACCGGGAAGTCCGCCAGCAGCGCCCGGGCGAGCACGAGCCGCCGCCGCTGGCCACCCGACAACCGCGAGCCCGCCTCGCCGACCACCCGCCGTACGTCGTCACCCGCCAGGACGCGCAGGTCGGCACCCCCTATCGTGATCGGGCCGGCGACCGGGGTCGAGGAACGTACCAGCAGCGCGCAAGCGTACTCTTGCCCGGCGCCCATCGGGCACTGACCCGCTCCACGCGCATTGGAAGCGCCGGATCCGGCAGCGGTCGCGGCGCCACCGGCTCGGCCCCTGCACGGGCTGATCGACCACGGAGATGACGGGTCAAAGGTCCCGGAAGACGACGGACGCCCGGCACTGCGGATCAGGCATCCCCGCTCGGACGCTTGGGGTGTAGACGGAGTGAAACGAGGTGTGCGATGGATACGGCCAAGGTCCGAGACGTGATGACGTCCAACGTGGTGGCCGTGCGGGAACGGACCGGCTACAAGGAGATCGTGGAGGTGCTGGTCGGGTTCAAAGTCAGCGCCGTGCCGGTGCTGGATGCCGAATACCGGGTCGTCGGCATCGTGTCCGAGGCCGACCTGCTGTCCAAGGCCGAGTTCGCTGACGAGCACGTGCAGGCACCGTTGTTCGAGCGGCGGCGGCGCCGCGTCGCGCGCGAGAAGGCCGCCGGAGAAACGGCGAGCGAGCTGATGACCTCGCCGGCGATCACGACCGGCCCGGAGGCCTCAGTCGTCGAGGCGGCCCGCCTGATGGCCGCCGAGCGGGTGAAGCGGCTGCCGGTGGTCGGTGACCAGGGCCGGCTGATCGGCATCGTGGCCCGGTCCGATCTGCTGCGACCCTACCTGCGGCCGGACGACGGGATCCGGGACGAGGTCGCGCACGAGGTGCTCGGCAAGACCATGGGTATCCGCCCGCCTGAGGTCGAGGTCCGGGTGGCGGACGGCGTTGTGACGCTCCACGGCTCGGTCGACCGGCGCAGCACCGCCACGATCGCGGTCAGACTGGCGCGCGCCGTTAGCGGTGTGGTCGACGTGGTGGACGAGCTGGCCTACGAGCACGACGACACGGAGGACCTGCACCGCAAGTACCTCTTCGGCGCGCAGGTGTGACGCCCGCTCCGTCAGCCGGTGACGGCGAGCGTGATGAGCAGCGCCGCGACCACGGCAACGACCGGCCCGGCGATCAGGACAGCGAACTGGCCGGCCAGGCGCCGTCCACCGGCGGCCAGGGCGAGCACGAACTTGACGATGGTGTTCACGCCGACCGCCGCCATGGCGGCCGCTACCGCCGTGGTCACCGGCAGCTCATCTGAGGCGGACAGGCTCGCCGCGGTGAGCGCACCGGCGTGGGCGTCGGCCAGACCGGCCGCGGAGATGGCCAGGATCGCGCCGCGGCTGCCGAAGACGTCGCCTGCAAACGCGCCGACGACGAGCATGACCGTGAGCAGTGCCGCCAGGACCAGCGCCGGGACCAACGCGAACGGGCGCCGGGCGGCGGGTGCCGCCGCCGGTGGCTGAGCTTCGGCCGCTTCGTCCGGCGCCGCCGACGGCGGCTCGACCCGGTCGACGTCGACGGCGCGGGACTCCGCAACGCCCTCTACAGTGGACGGTGCCCGGCGGCGGGCGAGGAAGTAGGCCTCGACCGCGAGCACGCCGACGCCGGCAGCCGCGGCCGGGGCGAGCAGCAGCGCGACCCGGCGGTCGGCGACCGCGGTCACCAGCACGAGCTGGACCAGTGTGGCCACGCTGGCCAGCAGCGCCCCGGCGAGGCCGGGCCGGCGCAACCGTGGCTCGCGCGCCTGCCGCGCCATGGCACCGGTGGTGGCGGCGCCGGAGACGAAGCCACCCGCGAGCCCGGCGACCGGCAGTCCCCGGCCCGGACCCAGCGTCCGCACCGCGAGGTAGCCGAGCCAGCCGAGGGCGGTGACCGCAACGACGAGGGTCCAGATCCGGCGAGGATCGATCGCCCCGTACGGCCCGACCCGCGCGTGCGGAACGAGCGGGAGCACGATGAACGCCACGACGAAGAACTTCAAGGCGTCGGTGACCTCGACGTCGCTCACCGTCTGGCGGACGAACCGGTGCAGCCGGTCCTTGGAGACCAGGACGATCGCGGTGGCGACGCCGGCGCCCGCGGCGAGGGCCGGCCGGCTCACGGCGACCCCGCCGAGCAGGACGGTCAGCACCAGCGCTATCTCCGTGGTGGCGCCCGGGTCCCGGGCGCTCGTGCGGGCGTACCCGACGGCCACGAGACCGGCCGCCGCGACGGTGACCGCCGCCAGCACGGCCGTGCCGGCAAGCGCCGCGAGACAGCCGGCGAGCGCGGCGAGCGCGAACGTGCGTACTCCCGCGGGGGTATCGCCGGCGCGGCTCCGCTCGCGCTCGGAGCCGACCAGCAGGCCGATCGCGAGCGCCACGGCGGCCGATTGCCACGCTGCTGTGCCCAAGCCTGCAGGGTATCGGTCCCGGACCGGGCCGAAGGACCGGTACCGGGGGGTCGTTCGGCCCTGAACCGTATGCGGGTGGCCGGCAACGCTGGTGGTAGCTGAGAAAGGTGCGGATGATGCCGCCGAAGCACCCGGTGCTGGATCGCCTGACCGGCCAGGACCTCGGCATGCTGGGGTCGCAGCGGTACGGCTGGCCGCAGGACATCGGAGCGATCGCCGTGCTCGCCGGAGACGGCCTGTTCGACGCCGGCGGTGGCCTGCGGATCGAGGCGGTACGCGCGGCGGTGGCGCGGCGGCTGCCCCTGCTGCCCCGGCTTCGCCAGGTCGTCTACCGGCCACGCCTCGGCCTGGGCCGCCCGCTCTGGGTCGACGTCGACTCGCTGGACCTTGCCCACCACGTACGGGTCCAGCCGCTGCCGCCGCCCGCGGACGAGGCACAGCTGCTGGCGACCTGTGAGACGCTTCGCCGGCGACCGTTCGATCCCGGCCGTCCCCTGTGGGAGCTGTGGCTCCTGCCGGGTCTGGCGGACCGGCAGGTTGGCATGTACCTCAAGCTGCACCACGTCATCGCCGACGGCGCCGCCGGGGTGGCTCTGGCCGGTACTCTCCTGGACCCTGTCCCGCGGCCGCCGGAGCCGGTCGCGTCCACCTGGACGCCGCGCCCAGCCCCGTCCGCACGGGTCCTCCTGGCCGACAACCTGCGGCGGCGGCTGAGCAGCCTCGCCGCCGGGCTCCGGCGGGTGGCGCATCCGGTGGTCACCGCGAGCGAGCTGCACCGCTTCTGGCCCGCCTTACGGGAGGTCATGGCCGAGGAGCGGGCCCCGCGGACAAGCCTGAACCGGCCGATCGGCAAGGCGCGGCGGACCGCCTTGGTCCGCGGTGACCTGGGCGCGGCGAAAGCCGCCGCCCGGGCGGCGGACGCCAAGGTCAACGACGTGGTGTTGGCGGCCGTGGCCGGTGGCCTTCGAGAGCTTCTCCGCTCGCGCGGGGAGCCGGTCGACGACCTCGTCCTGCGGGTGGCGGTACCGGTGTCCCTGCACGGCACGCAGCCGGGGGAGGCGAGGGGCAACCTCGACGCGGCGATGGCGGTGCGCCTTCCGTTGGGTGAGGCGGATGGCGTCGCCCGCCTGCGCCAGATCGCCGCCGACACGGCGCGGCGGAAGCGGAAGCCACGATCGGCCGTGTTCGCCAACCTCTTCGGATCGCCCGTCGGCCAGCGGCTCGGGATGCGCTTCATGGACCGCCAGCGACTGGTCAACGTGTACGTGGCAAACGTGGTGGGCCCTGGGGTGCCGCTCTACCTGGCCGGAGCCCGCCTTCTGGAGGTGTTCGCGGTGGTTCCCATCCTCGGGAACGTGACGCTCGGCGTGGGCGTGCTCTCGTACGCCGGACAGCTCAACTTCACCGTGATCGCCGACGCACAGCACTGTGCCGACCTGCCGGTGTTCGTCGACGGCCTGCGCGGCTCGCTGCACGAGGTGGCCGGCATCATCTCGCCCGCGCGCTGACGCCGCCGATACGATCCGATGGTGGACGAGGCTGCATCCGCGATGGCCGGCTCGGGGTGGGAGGCGCCGTCGCTGCACCTGTCGCCGCTGTCCCGGGTGCGCCTGGACGAGCTGCTGCAGGAGCTCCTGGACCGCGTCGGGGAGGTGGCGGCCAGCCGGGAGCGGCTGCAGGCCCTGCTGGACGCGGTGGTCGGCATCGGCACCGACCTGGACCTGCATTCCACGCTGGAGCGCATCGTGGCCGCGGCTTGCCGGCTGACCAACGCGCGGTACGGTGCGCTGGGCGTCATCGGCCCGGATCGCACGTTAGTGGAGTTCATCACCCAGGGCGTCAGCCCGGAAGTCCAGGCCCGGATCGGTGACCTGCCGCGAGGGCACGGCGTGCTGGGGCTGCTCATCGAGGATCCCCGTCCGATCCGGCTGCTCGACATCACGGCGCATCCCCGGGCGTACGGCTTCCCGAAGCACCATCCAATGATGCGCAGCTTCCTCGGCGTACCGGTGCGCATCCGGGACCAGGTGTTCGGCAACCTGTACCTGGCCGAGAAGTCCGGCGGCGGTCAGTTCACCGACGACGACGAGGAGCTGATGATCGCGCTGTCCGTCGCGGCCGGCGCCGCGATCGAAAATGCTCGACTGTACGCACAGATGCGCCGCCGCCAGCGCTGGCTGGAGGCCGCTGCCGAGATCACCGGGGTGCTCCTCGGCGAGGTCGACCGGTCCTCCGCGCTCGAGCTCGTCGCCTCCCGGGCTCGCGAGGTCGCCGAGGCTGACCTGGCCCTGATGCTGATCTACGACGAGCCCCACGACGCGCTGACCGTCGAGGTGGCCGACGGCAACGCGCCAGCGGGCATGCTCGGGGCTGTTGTGCGCGGCGCGCGGAGCGAGTTCGAGACCGTGCTCGCCGAGCGGCACATCGCCGTCGTCGAGGATCTCGGCAAGGCGACCGATTGGCCGGTCCCACTGGAGACCGGCACCGCGCTGCTCGTACCGCTGGCGGCCAGCGGCGAGACGCTGGGTGCGCTGGTCGTCGCGTACCGGCGGGGGAGCGTCGCGTTCGCCGAGGACCCCGATGTGGCGCTGGTCGAGACGTTCGCCGGGCAGGCGGCGCTGGCGCTGGAGCGGGCCCGCGCCCAGGACGAGCGGGAGCTGTTGGCCGTGCTCGGCGACCGCGAGCGCATCGCCCGCGACCTGCACGACGTGGTGATCCAGCGGTTGTTCGCCGCCGGCATGCAGCTGCAGGGCGCGGCGCGGCATGCGGTACGGCCGGAGATCCGGGAGCGCATCGACAGCGTCGTCGACGACCTGGACACGACGATCCGCGACATCCGCGGTGCGATCTTCGAGCTGCGTACGCCGGCTCATGGCCAGCTGCGCGGCGAGATCAGGTCGGTCGTCGACGAGGCGGGCGCCGCGCTCGGTTTCCGGCCCAGGCTGACCCTTGACGGGCCGGTGGACAGCGCCGTACCCGAAGCGGTGCGCCCCGCGCTGCTCGCGGTGCTGCGGGAGGCACTGTCCAATGTGGCCAGACACGCGCAGGCCAGCGGCGTGGCCGTGGTGGCCTCGGTGGGCAACGGCCGGTTCACGCTGACCGTGACCGACGACGGTGTGGGGATCGGCGAGGTGACCCGACCCAGCGGGCTTGCCAACATGCGGGCCCGGGCCGCGGAGCTGGGCGGCGACTTCACGGTCGGGCCGGCCGAACCACGCGGCACCGTCGTCGCCTGGACCGTGCCGCTTTGAGCTGAGCCCGGCTGAGCCCGGCCGACCGAATGAGCCGGGCTCACTGCTTGTTGAGCAGCTTGGACGCGAGGACGGCGGCTTGGGTGCGCCGTTCCATGCCGAGCTTGGCGAGCAGGCTGGAGACGTAGTTCTTGACGGTTTTTTCCGACAGGAACATGCGTTGGGCGATCTCGCGGTTGGTCAGGCCTTCGGCGACGAGGGCGAGGATGCGGCGTTCCTGCTCGGTCAGTGCGCGCAGCTCGTCGGGTTGTTCGGGGCCGCGGCGGATGCGTTCCAGGACGCGTTGGGTGACGGCGGGGTCGAGCATTGACTGCCCCGCGGCGACGCGGCGTACGGCGTCGACCAGGTCGGTGCCGCGGATCTGTTTGAGGACGTAGCCGGCGGCGCCGGCCATGATGGCAGAGAAGAGGGCTTCGTCGTCCTCGAAGGAGGTCAGGATCAGGGCGTGGATGCTCGGGTCGACGGACCGGATCTCGCGGCACACGTCGATGCCGCTGCCGTCGGGAAGGCGCGCGTCGAGGACGGCGACGTCGGGCCGCAGGGCGGGGATGCGGTGCTGGGCGTCGACGGCCGAGCCGGACTCGCCGACGACCTCGATGTCGCCCTCGCGTTCGAGCAGGTCGCGCAGGCCGTGCCGGACGACTTCGTGATCGTCGAGGAGGTAGACCCGGATCATCCTTTGTTTCTACCCTGTCCGGCCCAGCCGCGGCAGGCCAAAGGTCCCGATCCCGCCAGGTCGACCCGCCCGTGTCCGGGTGGGGGCGCATGAGTCACCGCATGAGGGGCCTTACGGCCCTGCCCGCCCCTGCGTGTGCGGCAGCACAGTGGTCGGTACGCACGAGGGGGAGGTCGCAATGTCGGCGATCGAGTTCACCAGCCGAGCCCCGACCGGGAACGCCAGTACGGCGTCCCGGGCGCTGGCCCGTGCCATCGTGGCGGCCCGGCGCGCTCCCTCCGTGTTCAACAGCCAGCCGTGGCGATGGCTGATCGCCGATGGCGTGGCGCACCTGCGCGCCGACCGGGAGCGCGAGCTGCGCGCGATCGACCCGGATGGGCGGCTGCTGACGGTCAGCTGCGGAGCGGCGCTCCACCACGCCCGCGTGGCGCTGGCCGGCATGGGCGTCCTCGCCGAGGTGTCCCGCTTTCCCGACCCGGTTGACCCGGACCTGTTGGCGCGGATCCAGGTCACCGGGTTGGGTGTCGCGGAGCCGGCGGCGATCCGCGAGCAGCAGGCGATGGCGCTGCGGCGGACCGACCGCCGGCCGTTCGCCGACATCGAGGTTCCGGCCGAGCTCGTCGAGCGGCTTCGGGCCGCCGCCGAGGCGCAGGGGGCGCACCTGCACGTCCTGCGCCCGGACGCCGTGGTCACCCTGAGCGTGGCCGCCCAGGTGGCCGCGGCCGCCGAGCTCGCCGACCCGGCGTACCGGGCGGAGCTGGCCGAGTGGACCGTCCGGTCTGCCGCCCATGACGGCGTGCCGGCGCTGACCGCCGCGGCGCCCGGCCCACGTGTGGTACCGCTGCGCGACTTCACGCCTGGCGCACCGGTGCCCCGGAGCGGTGACGTCGTCGACCGCCACGCCTGCTATGCGGTGCTGTTCACCGACTCCGACACCGCACGGTCCTGGCTCGCCGCTGGCGAGGCCCTTTCGGCGGTGCTGCTGACTGCCACCATGGACCGGTTGGCCGCCTCGCCGATGAGCGACGTGGTCGAGGCGCCGGCCTCTCGCCGGCTGATGCGCGAGCTGCTCAGCGGCATCGGGTACCCGACGCTGGCGCTCCGGCTCGGCGTACCGGCAGACGTCATCCCGCCCGCCGCGACGGCACGGCGGCCGGCGGACGAGACGATTGACATCGACAACGGTCGAAGTGTCTAGTCGCTGGGCTTGCGGGCCGCCAACCGCTCGATGACGCCGAGCTTCAACCGGTCGTGCCGCTCCACGACGAAGCCCATCGCGCGTACCCAGCGCAGTGGCCGGTGGCGGTAGTGCTCCTCGTACAGCGGCACGGTGACCAGGTCCAGCAGCCACTGCAGCAGCCGGACCGGCCAGGCGGACGACTCGACATGGTCGGCGAGGAGCAGCAGCCCGCCCGGGCGCAGGACCCGCGCCATCTCGGCGAGCGCGGCCCGCTCGTCGGGGACTCCGCAGAGCGCGAACGTACACAGGACCGTGTCGAAACGCCCGTCCCGAAAGGGCAACGCCCGCGCATCACCCTGCCGGAGATCGACCGGCCGGCCGAGGGTGTCGGCTCGACGTCGCACCGCCGTGAGCATCTCGGCGCTCCAGTCCACGGCGGTGAGCCGGACATCGTTGGGGTAGTGGGGAATGTTCAGGCCGGTGCCGACCGCCACCTCCAGCGTGTCGCCGATCGCTTGCGTGCACAGCCATTTGCGGGTGTCGGAGAAGAAACGGCGCTCGGCGAATGCCGTCTGCCGGTCGTACGAGTCGGCCTGCCGGTCCCAGTACCGGCGCAACCGCCTGTCTCGCGTCGAGTCCGACATCGGATCACCGGCCGTCAACAGCGGCCGACGACGACCGTAGCGTGCAGTTCCTCGTCGGTGTCGACCGCTGGGGTCAACCCGGCAGCGGCCAGGGCGTCGAGCGCGGCACCAGCCTGGTCCGCGCCGGTCTCCAGCAACAGATGCCCACCGTGGGCCAGCCAGTCGCGGGCCCCGGCCGCTACCCGCCGCAGGACGTCGAGGCCGTCGGCCCCACCGTCCAGCGCCACCAGCGGCTCGTGGATCCGAGCCTCCGGCGGCAGGAGGTCGACGGCTTCGGTGGGTACGTAGGGAACGTTGGCGACCAGCACGTCGACGAGGCCACGCAGCCGGACCGGGAGCGGGTCGTACAGGTCGCCGGCGTACACGTGGCCGCCGAGTGGCGCGAGGTTGCGCCGGGCGCACCGTACGGCGGCCGGATCGATGTCCACGGCGTACAGCGTGACGCCATCGACGAGCGCCGCCACCGCCACACCAACCGCACCCGAGCCGCAAGCCAAGTCCACGATGGTCGCTCCCGGCGCGGCGAGCGCCGCGGCCTGGCGTACGAGGAGCTCGGTGCGGCGGCGCGGGACGAAAACCCCCGGGTCGACCGCGATGCGCAGCCCGCAGAAGTCGACCCAGCCGACGACGTGTTCCAACGGCAGCCCGGCGACCCGCCGTTCCACCATGGCCAGCAGCTCGGCCGGCGTCTTCGCGGAGTCGATCAGCAGTCGGGCCTCGTCCTCGGCGAACACGCATCCGGCGGCGCGCAGCCGGCTGACGATCGCGGTCCGGCTCAGCGGGGGAGAAACGGGCAATGACATACGTGCAACCCTTCGGTACGCCTACGGGCGCTCCGCGGTTGCCGTGGCTTGACCTAGGTCGAGGTAACCGGTGGGCCGCACGGTGGGAGCACCCCGCCGTTCATGACGAGAATCGATCCCACCTCCTCGCGGCAGCAGCGGTTGAAGAGGACAACGGTACCCCAACCTCCCGCGTCCCGCGGCGGGCAAGCGGCGGACAAACGCCGATCGGGGCCCCGCTGGTGCGGGACCCCGATGGCGTCGGTGCTGCGGCCTGGGATGGTGCGGCGGTCAGGTCGCCGGTGCTGCTTTGGGTGCCTGTTCGGGCAGGGCGAACGCCCGGGTCTTGGGGACGACGAAGGCGTGCACGAATCCGGCGATGGCCAGCAGGAACAGCAGGCCGGCGGCGATGTAGGCCACGGTGGCGGCCTGTTCGGCCTTGGTACCGAACTCGCTGAACCCGAACGAGGTCAGCAGCAGCCCGCGCAGGGTCTCGCCCTTGAACACCGTCTCCCGGTCAGCGTTCACCTGGGTCAGCTGCTTCTGCAGGTCGGCCAGGGCCGGGTCGTTGTTCTTCTGCGCGTCGGCGACCTTGGTGCGCAGCTGGGTCTGCACGGTGCCGAGCTCGGCGTAGGTCTTGCCACCGGCGATGGACTTCAGGTGCAGGCCGATGAACTCGTTGGCGTAGCACTCAGCCTGCTTGCCGGTGGTCAGCTGCTGTCCCGCGTACTGGACCAGGCAGTCGGCCTTCTTCTCCTCATCGGTGAGGGTGTCCGCCGTCTTGAAGGTGATGTTCTGAGCGGCCAGCTGGTTGGCGACGTAGGTCTTGGCGAAGTTGGCGTTGCTGGTCATTACCAGACCCATCACCAGTAACAGGACGGCAAGCACCAGCCCGCCGGCGCTGAACAGGATGTCCAGGGTTCTGCGTTTCATCGAAACTCCTTGAGCGGTAAGGCTCGCCGTCTGGGCTGGGCCGTGAAATCCGTTATACAAAGAGTCTCGGCGGCGCGGCGTGCCGCCTGCAGGGGACGACGTCTCGAACCCGCGGGACCTTGGTCATGTGCCCCCAGGTACCTCCGACCCGAAGCATGTGAGCTTCGGCACTGATCGGGCCGGGCCGGTCGCCTCGACCAGGCCGCGTGTGGCGCCGGGCCGGGGTCCTCGTCGAGCCTGGGGCCCCCGCCGCACGGCGAACCCCAGGCTCGACGACCCCACCCCCCGGTCAGGTGGTGATGAACTGGTCAGGACTCATCACCATGGGCGACTCGAAGTAGAGACCCCGGTACTCGTCCTGGATGCCGCTGTTGTGAATCTGGATGGCCAGCGGGCCGACCCGACCAGCGGTGGGGTCCCTGAACTGCAGGACCTCGACCGCCTTGCACGTGGTGGCGTCCGGAGCGAGCGGGCAGCAGGCCATGCGGGCGACGCCGGTGGTCATGTTCGCGATGATCTCGCACTGGCTCCAGACATGGATGTCGATCTTGGTGTGCGGCAGCTGCTTGAACAGCGATCCGCCGCCATTGTTGTGGCCCGGGCGGTAGTCCCAGTGCCCGCCGTTCGGTGGCTGGAACTGGATCGCGCTGAGGGCATCGCGGATCGGGTTGGTGGTACCCCAGATCAGCACCGTCGGTGCGTGGTCGCCGGTGACCTGGCGAAGGTTGAAGATCCACCGGAAGCTGCCGACCTGGCGCGGGTTGTAGTAGATCCAGCCGCGGCCGGCGCCCGTACCGTGGATCGCGCCGTTCCGGACGACCCAACCGTCCGGCCTGGACTGGGTCCAGCCGTCCAGTGTGGTGCCGTTGAACATCGAGACGAGGTTGGGGTCGCCGTACGGGTTGCTGGCCGGCGGCCCGGGTGGCGTGTGCACCGTGAGCGTGGGGCTGCGCGGTGAGACGTTGCCGTCGGTGTCCCGGGCGGTGACGGAGATGACGTGGTCGGCGTCGGGCGTGAGCCCGGTGCAGGTACCGGTCGTAGCCGTCCCGGGTACCGTGCCGCAGACCCGGCTGCCGGCGGAGATGTCGTAGGCGGCGATGCCGATGTTGTCGGTCGCTGCTGCCCACGTCACGGTGACGCTGTTCGACGTGATGCTGACCTGGGCCGGCGGGCCGGGGGCGGTCGGTGGCTGCGGGTCACCGATGATGCCGAAGACGTCGAGCTCCTGGAGCGAGTACCCGTGCGTGCCGTCCGAGCGGCAGCGATGAGTGCCCAGCATCCGCAGGTAGCGGCCGGATCCGGTCAGGCCGGTGCGATCCTCGACGCCGCCCTTCCCGGTCGTGGTCGAGAAGATGGTGGTCCAGGTCGTGTGGTTGGTCGAGGTCTGCAACTGGTACGCGGTGGCACATGACCGGTCCCACTGCAGGCGTGCTCGGCTGACCATGGCGACCGCACCCAGATCGACGTAGATCCATTGTGGGTCCTTGCCGGCGGTGCTCGCCCACCGGGTCGTCGACTTGCCGTCGACGGCGTTCCTGGGTGCACAGCAACCACCCGCCGACGACGCGGTCACCGGCCTGTTGCGGGACAGCAGCACCACAGCCGCCGGGGCGGCGGCACCTTGGCTGTCGGCGGCGCTCGCCACGGCCGCCGTGAACCCCGCCGTGGCGACGACAGCCGTACATGCCAGGATCGCGACGCCTTGAACTCTCGCTCTCATCCAGTCCTCCAGGCTCCGCAAAGGTTTTCAAAGATTTGCACATATGGATCCCGTACTCAATACGGGCCTGCCATCAGCGGACGCCTGGCGCGCGCCGCGCCCCGCGTGCGACGACGGCGGTTCAAGGCAACGGCGGCCGATCCGGGCTTGCCAGGACAGATGGATGATCACCAGAATGTGGGAACGTTTTCCGTGACGCGGCAAGGCGCCTGGCTCAGGTGGGTGCCGGCCGGCTCCCCGGGCTTCGGCATCCACCGCCCGGTGCGTCAAGGTCAGGGCGCCCTCACCGCGAGTACCTCGATGGCGAGGATGCCGAAGAGGATTACCAGCACGGTACCAAGCACGAAGCCATTGAAGCCGTGCCGCTTCGTTTTGCTCAAACTGCGCCACATCGCGGCGACAGCGGGCGCCGCCCGACCAACTCCGGCCAGGCGACGCCCACCTCCTTTCAGGATCTCGATGCGCTACTCCCGCCGAAGAGCTCGGGGAGCAGCGAGGCCAACCCGGCGATCGCGGAGAAGACCGCGGCCCACCCGAACGAGCTCTTCGTGGCGGTGCAAGCAACCTCTCCGGCGGAGCACTGGTCGGCGAGCCAGGCGATGCCCCAAGCGACGAGCCCTACCGCGCCGACGATGAGGCCGGTCCACTTGCCAGCCTTGACGTTATCGGTGATGCCGACCGCCAGACTGTTGGCAGCTGCGACGACGCAGACCATGGCCGCCGCGAGGAAGGCGCTCTTGAGGCCTTCCCCGGAGCTGGCGGCAGAGGCGGCGAAGAAGGCGACTGCGAGAACGAGGCCACCTCCGAAGAAGCCGTACCCCCACTTTTGTCTCTTGCTCATTGCTGCCTCGATTCCACGAAGGTCAAGAGTGCTACGACGGTAGTTGGCCGCGCCACGGGCGTACATCGCTTGGTCATGTAGTTGACTCCCGGATGGATCTCGCCCGGGCGCCTCGCACTGCCGCTGTCGGTTGGCCGACGCTGCGTAGAACTCGCATCCAGGTCGCCCCATAATTCGCTGACGGCGAAAGCACGGTGGTGCCTTTCCGTACCGAGGAGTGGTGTTTTCTGGTGTACAGGCCGATGCGATGAACCCTGACCGGCAAGGCGGCCCGGTCGCTGAGGCGACGGCCGACCTTGTTGCCTGGCTGCGCGATGCCGTCGGGGCACCGGTGCGCATCGCTCCACCGGCGGCGATCGAGACCGGAGACGCCGTCGTGGCGGTGTGGCCGCTCGAGCTGCGGCCGGACCATGAGGCCCGGGGCACGGGACAGCGCCTGCCGATGCGGCTCATGCTGCGCTGCCTGGTCTGCGCGTCCGGTGCGGTGGACGAGGCTACCCGTTTGCTCGATCGGGTACTGGTTGCCTCCGCGGCCGCGGTGGAACGAGTGGTGGTGCTCGAACCGCCACGGCCCCAGACCTGGTTGGCCTTCGGCGTCGCGCCCCGCCCGGCGGTGCTGTTCGAGATACCGCTGCAGATCGCCCGCCACACGCCGAGCGCGCCGCTGGTGCGCCAGCCCTTGCAGGTACAGACCATGTCGCTGCTGGCACTGCGCGGGCGCATCCTCGGTCCGGGCGACGTGCCGCTCAGCGACATGCGTGTCGAGGTGGCGAGCACCGGCCACTCGACGCATACGGACTCAAACGGGCAGTTCGTCCTCGCCGGTGTCCCGGCCGGTGAGCCGACCCGCCTGCGGGTGCGCGGGCGAGGTCGGTATCTGCTCGCCGAGGTTGAAACACCGTCGACCGAGCCGGTTGTCATCCACTGCAACATCGAGGAGGCCTAATGCCTACCTACCGAGCCCCTGGCGTCTATGTCGAGGAGGTGCCGAGCGGGGCGCACCCGATCGGTGCCGTCGGCACGAGCATCGCCGGCTTCGTAGGCACCGCACCCGACCCATCCGCAAGCCCCAACAAGGCGGTAGCGCTCACCAACTGGACCCAGTTCACGAACATCTTCGCCTTTGAAGGTGCGGGCTTCCAGAGGAAGGAAGGCTCGCCCCCTCCCGAACACGAGAGCACGCCACTCGCCCGAGCCGTCTACGGCTTCTTCACCAACGGCGGCGCCCTGTGCTACGTCGTCAACGTTGGCGAGGACGAGCCGATCGCCGGTATCGGCGGGTTCCGGGCTGGTCTGCAGCAGTTCGAAGAGATCGATGAGATCGCGATCGTCGCGGCACCTGGGCGTACCGACGTCGCGTCATACGAGGCGTTGCTCAGCCACTGCGAGAAGATGGGGGACCGGGTCGCGATCCTCGACCCGCCGCCGGACGACAACGTGGAGATCAACCGACTCACCAAGGTGGCGACGGCTGCTCCCCCCGCGAGGCCGACCGGCCGGGCCGCGGTGGGCGCCGAGGGCGGCACCGGTGGCGGCCGCGGCGGCGGCGAGGCCGGGCCGCCGGCCGGAGGCGGCGGTGCTCCACCGGGTGATGCGGGCGGCCTACGGCCCCGCGAGTCGGCGTTCGGCGTGTTCTACTTCCCGGAGATCCAGGTCGCTGACCCGCTGTCTGGGGAGTCCGTCTACACCGCGCCGAGCGGCCACATCGCCGGTGTGTGGGGAAAGGTCGACACCGATCGCGGCGTGCACCACGCGCCGGCGAACTATCCCATCCTTGGCCTGGTTGGCCTGCGCCAGCAGGTCACCCCGCAGGAACAGGAGCTGCTCAACCCCAAGGGGGTCAACTGCATCCGGACCTTCGGTACCACGACGCTCATCTGGGGCGCGCGCATGCTGACCGCCGAGGCGGACCCGTTGCGGTACATCAACGTCCGTCGGTTGATGCTGATGCTGAAGGAGTCGATCGAGGAGGGAACGCGCTGGATCGTGTTCCGGCCGAACGACTACGAGCTCTGGTCGAGCATCAGGTCGGACGTCGGCGGGTTCCTGACCGGCGTGTGGCGGGACGGCGCGCTGTTCGGCCGTACGCCGCAGCAGGCGTTCTTCGTCAAGTGCGACGAGGAGACCAACCCGCCGGACGTGCGGGACCGCGGCATGGTCGTCACGATCATCGGCGTGGCGCCGGTGAAGCCAGCGGAGTTCGTGGTGTTCAAGATCAGTCAGTCGGCCGGCGGTTCCGAGACCGAGATCATTGGAGGCTGAGATGCCAGACGTCGTCGCCAAGCCGGCCGCACAGCCGGGCAACGTGGTGGACGCGCTGCGCGCGTACAACTTCAACTTGATCATCAACAACGTCAACAGTGGACACTTCGTCGCGGCGTCCGGCTTCGACGTGTTGGTGGATAAGATCCTCTACCGCGAGGCGGGTCTCAACCAGATCGTGCGCGCGATCCCCGGCCGCGTCACGTACTCGTCGGTGACACTCCGATATGGGCTGACCACCACAACCGAGTTGTGGGACTGGCTGATGAGTGCGGTCAATGGCCAGGTGAGCCGCCGCAACGTCACGATCGCGATGCTGGACTCCACTGGGTCGAACACGGTCCTGCGGTGGAAGCTGGCCAACGCCTGGCCGGAGCAGTGGCACGGTGCCCCACTCGACGCGCTCAGCCGGGAGTTGGCCATCGAGACACTGGTCCTCGCCCACGATGGGCTGGTACGGGAGGCTAGCGGTGGCGCCCCGGCGGCTGGTGCCTAGCCGGCTGGCCGGTTGGCTCCGGCGGTTGAGCGTACGGGTCGCCCGCGCAGCGGCCACGCTGGAACGTCCAGCGCCGGACACCGTGGCGCTGGAAGATTCCGGCGTGCTCGACGGGCCCGGCGTACCCAACCGGCCCGGCGTGCCCGACGGGCCCGGCGTGCCCGACGGGCCGCCCGAGCACTGGCTGCGCGTCGTGGCCGAGCGGGCACCCGAGCTCCTGGAGGGCCGGGGTATCCGGGGCGGTACGGCGATCCCGCCCCCCGCCGGCTCAATGCCGCCCATGCCCAACGTGGCCCGGGCGGAGGCGTTGCCTGACCGGTCGCCGGCTGGACGCTCGGCGCCCCGGTCGGGTGACTGGGGAGACGTTCAGGCAACCCATCGGCCGGCGCCGTTGCAGGCATCGGTCCCGCACGGCTCTGCACCGGTGGACAGGGTGACACGACCGGCGCGGGGCGCCGTGGAGGCTGCGCCCTACCGACGGCCACCACCAGATCCGTGGCGATCCGAACCGGGTACGCGCCGGGTGTCGACCGTGGACCCTCCGGAGCCCCACGCGCCCGAGCGCGGGGCCGTGTCATCGCCGTCGTTGCGGCGCGTGCTGGCGCGGCTTGTGCCCAGCCGGTTCAGCCGGCGGCGAAGGCCGGCGGAGCCCGGCACGGTGGAGCGGCCGCGCTTGACCGGAACAGCCCAGACGCCGCCGGTCACCAGGCCCGCATCTCCTGCTGCCGCGGTCCCGGCCGCACCGATCGCCGTGGCACCCGGCCGGACGCTCGGCTGGCCGGTGGACGACCTCCACCACCGCACGACGGCACCCATGCCCGACCCGGCCGCCCCGGTCGATCTGGCCGATCCTGGGCTGTGGGGTGGCTTCGATCCGGTGCCGGTACGGCGGGGCGGTGACCGGCGACCCGCCGGCCCGCCGGTACGTGCCCTGAGCACCCCGGCGCCGGGCGATGTCGGCACCCGGTGGCCGGCACCGCCGTCGGGTGGGCCGTGGCCGTGGGCGAAACGCCGGCCCGCCGACCTCTGGCCGGCGCTTCCCGACGACAGCTCACTGTGGACACCACCGTCCACTGTGTTCACTGATGCGCGGGTACGGCGCCTCGACGACGAGCAACGAGGAGCGTGATGGAGCGAGTCGCCTTCCTGATCGATGACTCCGGTGAACGCATCGACTGCCTGCTCAACCCGGAGACCGTCGAGGTCACCCGGCTCGCCGGGGTACGGCCGCGCGGCACCGCCTCCGGCCAGCTCACTGGGGCCGGGCTCGCTGACGACCCACTGCAGTTCACCGGTGGCGGCCGTACCGAGCTCGTACTCGATCTGCTTTTCGATGTCGAGCTGGTGGAGACGAAGGTTCCGCCTACGGACGTCCGCGAGCTGACCCGCAAGCTGTGGATGCTCACCGAGAACTCGGCCGAGGAGCGTGGCTCGATCCGCCCGCCGAAGGTGAGCCTCATCTGGGGCAGGACGTGGCTCGTGACGGGCGTGATCGTCGCGATGGCCGAGCGCTTCGAGATGTTTTCGGTCGACGGCAGCCCACGCCGCTCGTGGCTGCGCTTGAAGCTGGTGCGGGTCGCCGAGTCGGCGGCCGAGGCGAAGGCGGCCTTCGATGCGGAGCTCGCCGCCGCGGCGGCGCCGGTGGAGACTCCGCCACCGGGTACGCCCCCAGGCGGCGCGGTCATGGCGGTGGGGGATGGCAAGACCGAGCCAGGCTACTCGGGCGTGCGGTTCGACCTGCTCACCAACGACGCGCTCGGCAGCCCGTTGCGCTGGCGCTTGCTGGCCGAGTACAACCAGATCGCCAACCCGTTCGAGGTTCCTCCGGGCACGACGCTCGGCATCCCGGAGGGGCTGCAGCGGCCGGTCGCGAACGGAACATCGCCATGACGAGTACTGCCGCTGCAGAGCTCCGGGTGAATGGCGGGACACTGCCCGAGGACCTGAGCCGCCGGCTCGTCTCGATCCGGGTGGCCAGCCGGTTGTCCCAGCCGAGCCAGTGCGAGCTGGCGTTCGCGACGTGGACGGGCGCGGCCGCGGAGCACGACCGCATCCCGCTCGGCGCGAGTGTCAGCGTCCGGATGACGGGGGACAGCGGTCCACTGTTCGACGGCGAGGTCACCTGCGTCGAGCTGGTACACGCGCCGGACGGTGCGGCAATGACCCGGATCCGGGCCTACGACAAGCTGCACCGCTTGCGCAAGCGCCAGCACCTGCGGGTGTTCGAGTCGGTGACGGTGGAAGCCCTCGCCGGTGAGCTCGTCGATGACCTGGATCTCGACGTGGACGCCGACGAGTCCGGCCCCGAGTGGGAGCGGATCGTGCAGGATCGGCAGAACGACCTCGAGCTGCTCGTGGAGGTGGCCAACCGGGCCGGGCTGTACCCGGTGGTGGACGGGGACACGCTGCGGCTGGTCACACTCGACGGCTACGGCGACCCCGTGCCGCTGGTGCTCGGCCAGTCGCTCGTCGAGGCGCGGATCGAGGCGAACCTCGACCTGGTGGGCAGCAAGGTGACCGCCCTGGGCTGGCATCCACAGCGGGCCGAGCTGATCGAGCAGGAAGCGACCAGCCCGCGCAGCGGCCGGCGGATCGACCTCGGGCCCGACCCCGGCGACGTCGGCGGCAGCGGCGAGTTCTATGTCGTCGACCAACCGGGGCGCAGCGACGACGAGCTGGCCGCGTTCGCACAAGCCGACCTCGACGCCCGCACCGGGCGCGCGGTGACTGTCAGCGGTGTCGCGAACGGCGACGCCGCCCTGCGCGCGGGTGGCCGGGTGGACCTGGGCGAGCTCGCTCCGCCCGTGCGCGGTACCTACGTCATCTGCGAGGTCGTGCACACCGTCGACGCCACCGGCTACCTGAGCGCGTTCTCCACCGAGCCGCCCCGCGTCCGGCCGCAGCCGCCGGGAGCCTCGGTCACGCTCGGCCGGGTCACCGCCGTCGACGGAAACGGGCGGGTGCAGGTTTCGCTGCCGGCGCATGGCGACCTGGACGCCGGCTGGCTGGCGGTGCTGTGCCCCGGTGCCGGTTCGGGCAAGGGCCTGGTCGCGCTCCCCGATGTCGACGACCTGGTCCTGGTGCTGCTGCCGCACGGCGTACCCATGGCGGGCATCGTGCTCGGCTCGCTCTACGGCACGGTGGACCCACCGGACTCCGCCGGCGTCACCGAGGGCGCCGTAAAGCGCTGGTCGCTGCGTACGGCGGAGGGACAGTCCATTGTGGTCGACAATGCCGATAAGAAGATCCGGGTGGAGAACGACGCGGGTAGCTACGTCGAGCTCGGGCCGAACCTGATGCAGCTGCACGCCGCGACCGACCTGGTCGTGGAGGCGCCGGGCAAGGCCATCACCATCAAAGGCAAGAGCGTCGATTTCGTGTACGCCGCCGGCCAGGAGTGAGGTGGCTGATGGAATGGGTCACCGCCAAGGCGGTCATCAAGTGCGCGCACGACGGCACCGTCCAGAACATGCCCTCCCAGAAGTGGGTCACCGTGGAGAGAGTGGAGGTGCTCGTCGAGAACGACCCGGAGGGTCGCGACATCACCGCCTGCCCGAACTACGGTCCGACCATCAAGCCGTGCGTGAAGACGCTGAAAGTAGCGAAGGGATACAGCACACGGGTACGCATCGACGGTAAGCCGGTCGTACTGTCCACTCTGGATGGCCTGACCGACGGTACACCGCCCGGATCCGTTCACTACACATGTCGCGATCCCGCGCAGAAGTTCGTGGAGGCAGACCAGTGACCGCACCGCGTGAACGTGCCTTCCGGTTCGTCGGAGCCGGGTTCGCGCCCGGTTCGCGCGGCGGGCTCACCGTCACCGCGGCCGGTGGCGTCGCCATGGTCGAAGGCGACGAGTCGATCCGTCAGGCGATCCTCATGCTGCTGTCCACCAGGCCCGGCGAGCGCGTGATGCGGCCCGCCTACGGGTCGAACCTGCACCGCCTCATCTTCGCGCCGAACAACGACACGACGGCCGGTCTGGCCATCCACTACGTACGCCAGGCGCTGCGACGTTGGGAGCCACGCGTGAATGTGCTGGATGTGGACGCGCAGCCCGACCCGGACGATCCGTGGCGGCTAAACATCCAACTCCGGTACCGGGTGCGAGCGAGCCTGAACACCGGCGTCGTCGCGTACTCGATCGATCTTGGAACGCTGGACGAAGGTGATGAGCTGTGACGTTGCCCGTGCCCAACCTCGACGACCGGACGTTCCTCGACCTGGTGGCCGATGCCCGTGACCAGATCGCGCACTCGTGTCCAACGTGGACAGACCTTTCGGTCCACGATCCTGGCATGGCACTGGTCGAGGCGTTCGCGTACCTCACCGAGGTCCTGATCTACCGGGTCAACCAGATGCCGGAGAAGGCGTACATCGCCTTCCTGAACATGCTCGGCGTCAGCCGGCATCCCCCGGCCGCGGCGTGGGCCGAGGTGACGTTCACCCGGATGAACAATGCCCAGACGAACCCGGTGGCCATTCCCTCCGGCACCCGCATCGCCGCGGCCCGGGGTGCCGATCCTCAGCCGGCGGTGTTCGTGACGACGGAGCCGACCGTGCTGCCCGCCGATGCCACCGAGGTGACCGTGCGCGCGCACCACTGCGAGCTGGTCGAGGGCGAGCTGTTGGGCGTTGGTACCGGCCAGCCTGGGCTGAAGCTGACCGCGGCCCGAGTACCCATCGTGACCACGACCGAGGCGCTGGACCTGCTGCTCGGCGTCGAGGTGCCTACCGGCACATTGGCGGTCGGTGCGGCGGCCCGCGAACACGAGGGAAAGACGTACGAGATCTGGCGTCCGGTCGTCAGCTTCGCCGGGAGCGGCCCGGAGTCGAAGATCTACCAGATCGACCGGGCCTCCGGCGTGGTGACGTTCGCACCAGCACTGGACCTGCGCGGACCCGCGGCTGGCGAGCCCGGTGGGACGGAGCAGCCCGTGGCGCTGGCCGCGGTCCCGCCGGCGGGGCGCCAGATCCGGCTGTGGTACCGCGTCGGCGGTGGGCCCGCGGGCAATGTCGCCGCGGAAACCCTGACCAGCCTGCGCGACCCGCTGCCGGGCTTACGGGTCACGAACCGGAAGCCGGCGCGCGGCGGCCGGGCACTGGAGACCGTCGAGTCGGCTATCGCCCGCGGCCCGTACGAGTTCTTCTCGCTGCACCGGGCCGTGACGGCGCGCGACTTCGAGACGCTCGCCACCGCCGGCTCGGCCGCGGTTGCCCGCGCTCGGGCGTTCACCCGGGCCGCGGTGCTCTCCTTCGCCCGACCGGGTGAGGTCGAGGTCGTCCTCGTCCCGTACGTACCGGACGAGGCGCGGCCGGCCGGGCACCTGTCGATCGAGACGCTGCGCAGCCATGAGGTCGACGAGGCGAGGTTGCGGACCCAGGAGGATCTCAACCGCCGGCGGGCACTCGGTACCAGCTGCATCGCGACGTGGGCCCGGTACAAGGCGGTCTCGGTGCTGGGCAAGGTCGTGGTGCGCCCCGAGGAGGACATCGAGGCGGTGCGCCGCCGGATCCACGACCGGCTGTACCAGATGATCAGTCCACTGCCGACCGCGGTCAACACCGGCGGCTGGACCTTCGGCGAGCCGCTGCGGGCGTCGAACGTGTACCGCGTGCTGGAGCAGGCCGAGCCCGGGGTCCGCTACGTGGAGGACGTCCGGTTCATCGTGGAGGAGGTACCCGACTCGCCCACCCGCACGGTCGCCGCCGACGAGTACCAGCCGGACACCTGGTACGCCGGCAGCGGCGAGGTGCTGTTCCGATCCACCAACGCGGGACAGGGCTGGGAGCCGGTCGGCCGCTTCCCCGGCGAGGAGATCCAGCGGGTCGTCCCCGCGCCGGCGGCCGCCCGCGTCGGCATCGTCCCCCGACCCGGCGCCGTCGCCCTCACGACGAGACGGGCCGACGGGCAGGGCTCGCGGGTGTACGTGTCGATGGACCTCGGCGACACCTGGCAGCAGTCGGCGGAGCTCGCGCCACAGGTCACCGACCTGGCGTGGATCGACCGTGACCAGGCGGCCGCGCTGCTGCTCGCCACCGTCGCGGGCCTGTACGAGCTGTCACTGCTGCCCAACTCGGTACCCCTGCAGATCCTGGTCGAACCCACCGACGCGGACCGGGGCTTCTACGCGGTCCGGGCATTCGTCTCGGAGCGCGGCGCACCGGCGGTGGCGGTGGCCGCGCAGGCGCGGTACGGCGTGTACCTGTCCACCGAAGGCGGGCGCCGCGACACGTTCCGCAACATCGGACTGGCCAATGTGGACACTCGACAGCTCGCCGTCCAATACGACGGGCCGGCGACGATGCTCTGGGCGGGCGCGGGCGAGCCGGATCCGAACCGGTCCGGCCAAGGGTGCTTCCGGACGAGGCTCTACGAGCCGGACGTCCGGTGGCAGGCGCTGTCGGCCGACTGGGGTGGCGGGACCTGCTGGGGGATCGCGTTCGCCGGCACCACGGCGCTCGCCGCGACGCACAGCGGTGGGGTGTTACGGCTCGACACCACGGCCGCGGAGCCGAGATGGCAGCCCGTGCAGGTGAACTGTGGCCTCCCGCTACGCGACCGCGCCCGGTTCGAGCCGGTCGAGGCGATCGCCGTGGGCGCATCCGGGCTCGTGCTGGCCGGCGGGTCACGCGGCGTCTTCCGCAGCACCGACGCGTACCGCTGGTTCGGGGCCGCCAACCGGGAGACGAAGGACCTCGTAACGATTCCCGACACCTGGTTGGTGTGCTCCGGCACGCACCGAATCGAGGTGGTACCGGCCGATGCGACACCAGGCGATTGAACGGCTGCTGCCGTCCGCGTACCAGCGCGCCGCGACAAGCG
>WNFZ01000044.1_pt1 | contig 107153 bp, 91 predicted proteins | sample 5400081 | NCBI WGS metagenome assembly WNFZ01 (sample SAMN13153365, study PRJNA577476) | soil metagenome | isolation source: 80 cm soil or saprolite under grassland replicate 1 | place: USA:California | collected 2016-06-15
CGGGGTCACCGATCCCGGTGCGGTCACCGAGCGGGACCGCCGGCGGCTGGAGCGCTGGCGGACCACCCACGGTCCGGCAGCGGACGACGCCTGGTTCACCGAGCGCCTTGCCGACCTCGATCTGGACCCGGCGGGCCTGCTCGCTCTGTTGGCCGAGCCACCCGCTGACCTGGCGGCCCGCACCACGCGGCCGGCGTGGGCCGAGCTCACCGAGGCGGTCATCGCTCGCACCGGCACCGAGTCGGGCGTACCGGATGACGAGCTGACCTCGGCGAGCGGGTTCGGCCTCATCGTCGCTGGGTTCGTCGACGCCGCAATCGATCAGTTCGTGGAGCTGGCGCCTGGCGCCGCCCCCGTCTCCGATGTCGACATCGACGCTCTGCGTACCGGCCTCGGCCAGCGGCTGACCAACCAGCTGGTCCGGCTCGCGGCCCGCACGCTCGTCCTCGAGCTGAACGTGCTACGGGTCACCGGTCGGCTGCGCGGCGACACGCCGCAGGAGCGGTTCACCAGCTTCATCCGCCGCTACGCCTGCCGGGCCGGGCTCGCGACGCTGCTCGGCGAGTACCCGGTGCTGGCCCGGTTGATGGGTCAGGCGTGCGCCAGCGCCGTCGACGCTCAGCTGGAGCTGCTGCGGCGGTTCGCCGCCGACCGGGACGCCATCGTGACGGCGCTGCTCGGCGCGGTCGACCCCGGCCAGCTCGTGGCGGTTGAGCACTGCGGCGACCTTCACCAGGGCGGGCGGTCGACGGCCCTGCTGCGGTTCGCCGGCGGAGCCCAGGTTGCCTACAAGCCGCGTCCGCTCGGCGTTCACGCACACTTCAACACGATCGTGCGCTGGCTGAACGGCAAGGTGGCGCAGCGGTACCCGCCGGGAGAGCCGGCGCCGCGGGGCCGCGCGATGGGCGCTCTTGGCGCGATGCGCACTCATGCCTGCTCCTCACCGGTCGACGGGGCATCGAGCGATGGCGTCGACGGCGCGTCGGGCGATCGGCGTACCCGGTCAGCAGCCCCGGCGTGCCAACCATGCCCGGCGTACCGCAACGCGCGTCGCCGCGCTCGATCTCGGCGAGCGCCGCCGCGGTCCGACCGGCCCGGGCGGCGGCGGCTTCGGCGTTGCCCAGCGCCGCGGCGGCGGTGAGGAGCTCCAGGTTGCCCAGCTCGCCGTGGCACAGGCTGTGGTTGGACAGCGGGCCGGCGGTGAGCGCCGCCGTGACGGGCAGGTCGAAGTCGCCGGCGACCGCGAGCTGCAGCGCGCCCCGTGGCGCTAGCCGGTGCAGGATGTCCGCCCGCGCCAGCCCGATCCCCGGTGCGCCGTTGCACCAGGCGTGCATCGCCGCGGGCGGCCGCCCGGTGCCCCGCCGCAGGTCGCGCCAGTCACCCAGGCGTGGGTCGTAGAGCCCGCGCTCGTGGGCGAACGCGGCGCCGGCCAGCGTGGCGTATCGGGTGGCGCCGGTGGCCGCCGCGTATCGCATGAGCGCCCAGCCGATGCCGGCACCGCCGTGGGAGAAGCCGGCGAGGTACACCCCGTCGCCGGCCGGGCTGGGCCACGCCACGCCCTCGCCCGTGCGTACCGCACGGGCGGCGAGCCGTTGGGCGCATGCTTCGGCCACCCGGCGCGCCGCTTCGAGACCGGTCGCGTCGTGGATCGCGAGCATCGCGGCGAGGGTACCGGCGCTGCCACCGACGATGTCGAAGGGATCGGGTGTGCCCTCGTCCGCGACGGCGGCGCGGCACCGCTCGACGGCCGCTTGGACCGGCTCGGCCAGCGCCGGATCGCCGAGCAGCGCGGCGAGGTGCACCAGGACGTACCCGATGCCGGCCGGCCCGTTGAACCCGCCGAGCGCGGCCGGCTGGCCCGCCATGGCCTCGACGACCCGCGGCAGCGGCCAGGCGGCGCGCCGGGCGAGGTCGGCGTAGCGCTCGTCGCCGGTGACCGCGGCGAGCTGTGCCAGGAACAGCGCCACGCCCGGGTATCCGCTGAAGACGTCGAAGCCCAGCGGCCGCAGTGTCCAGTACTTCTCCTCGACCAGGTCCAGCCCGAGCCAGCTGAGCTGGCTGCCGTGGGAGCACCCCAGCCGGTCAAGCTCGTCGGCGATGCCGCGCGCCGCGGCGACCAGGCGGTCCGGGTCCGGCTCCTCGGCCGCCCGACCGCTGGCCGGGCCGGCGCTGCCGGTGATGGTGACGCCGGTGGCCCGAGCCGCGAACGCGGCCTGGATGACCCACTCCTGCCGCTCGCGGTCCGCCGGGCTCAGCGCCCGGATCTTCTCCGCCGCCCGCTGCAGGCTCGGCCCGGTGAGCACGCCGGAGAGCGCTGTCCCGGCGCTGGTCCATACGCCCGCGGAGGACGGGCGGCCGGAGAAGATCGGCACGTCGCCGGCCCACAGGTCGCTGATCTCGTGCCGGACCAGGCTTTCCAGCGCCGGGTCACCCGCCGACGCCGCCCAGAGGTAGTCCAGGATGCGGTCGCGGTCCAGCGCGTCGCGGAGCACGTCCGGGTGCGTCGACTCGTCCAGCAGTTGGGCGTACGTGTGAGTGGCGCGCGCGAGCACGCGTACCTCGTCCTCGGCGAACCGCCACAGCAGCCCGCGGGCGCCGACGAGGTCGTCGCGGTGCGCGGCGATCACGTCGTACGCGTCGGTGAAGCCGGCCAGCAGCTCCGCGCGGTACTGGCTCGGGTCGGCGTCCACGTCGACGATGCGCGGGCGGTTCTGGCCGCCGGACAGCCGCCCAGCGGTCCGGGTCAGCCACATCTCGTCGGTACCGGCGCCGGCCCAGCCGACCTGCTTCTTCGGCAGTGGCGCACCCTGGTCGCCGCCGAGCCCGGACAGGTCGACGACGCCGTCCTCGCCGATCATCAGCCGGGGAAGCAACCCGATCCGGTCGACCGAGGACGCCAAGGCCTCTGCGGCGGGATCGCCGGTCAACCAGTTCGGTCCGGTGGTCCGCGGGTGCGGGTGCAGCGCGAGCAGGGCACCTTGCCGCCGGTAGTACCGGCTGACCGCGGTCGGTCCCGGCAGGGCTTGTAATGGGCGTACTCCAGCCAGCCGTAACCGTCGCGTTCGAGCACCTGCAGCCGGCGCAGGTCCAGGCCGGGAAACCGTTTGTTGAGCCAGCCCAGCACCTCGTTGACGTGGGCGTGCACCGCGAGCGAGCGGGGCTTGTACACCACGCGCCCGCCCCGGCTGAACCGCAGCACCGCGACCGCCCGCCCACGGTGGCCGTCGCCGGAGATGGCGATGCTGGCCAGCGGCCCGGGGTCGATCCCGCTGAACATCGAGGCGACCAGAGCCGCCCGGTCCTGGCGGTACCGCCGCAGCAGCTCCAGGTGGCCCTCGACCGCCTGCTCGCACGCCTGGGCCAGCAGCCGCGCCAGCACCGGGTACTCGTCGAAGAGCTCGGCCAGGTGCTCGGGCCGGCTGTAGTGGCGCGCGAAGCTGGCGAACCGCTCCTGCGGCGTCTCGCCGTCGAGACGGTTGGTGACCCGGAGCACGTTGAGCTCCAGCACCAGGGTCCGCGCGGCGAGCTGCACGAGGGTACCCGCCAACCGGTCGCCGAGCTCAGCCTCCAGCGCCGCCGAGTCGACATGGTCGACGATGCCGGCCGCCCGGACCCGGGCCAGCGCTCGCCAGACGAACGGAGCCACCACGACGGCGAAGCCCTGCGGCCCGGTGATGATGTCCTTTGTGGTGGCCCCGTCCGCCCCCGATGCCAGATCGGCGAGGACCGCCTCGACCGCGGCCGCCCAGCGCGGCTCGGGCATGCGGCCGGCGATCCGGTCCGGCGCCTCGGCGAGCATCGCGAGCAGGTCGGCCTCGGTGATCCGGGCGTCGGCGAGGCGGCGGCGGAACGCCTCGGCGTCGAAGCCGTGTGCGGTACGCCAGCGTTCTAGCCGGCGGCGCTGCCGGTCGTCGGCGCTGGCGCTGCCCTTGTCGGCGGGGTTGGCGTCGTCGACGCCGCCGGGCTTGTCGACGGCACCGGCCGGTGCGGCGCCGGTCCGCTCGGCCAGGTTGGTCCCACGGGCCCACCAGGCCGCACCAAGCGTCACGCGTGTCGCACCGATCATGACCGTCATCGATTCCTCCCGGCATCCGCCAGCTCTCCGGCGAGCTCGCCATGTGCCAGGTTGCCTGTGACCGGTGCGGCCAGGCAGTCGGGCAGCGCCCCCATATTTTGGTTCCAGCAGCGGCGGAGGGTCGCGTGCGCTGGGGGGCGGGCCGCCGGTGGCGGTCACCGGCGCCCGTTTCCGGGCGGCCCCCGCCCAACCGATCGACCACCGCCGCTGGCCAAGTGGCTCGCGGCCCAGGTGGGTGGGATCCAGCGAGGCGAATGTGGGTGCGCCGGCCCCATGTGGCGAAGGTGTCGGCGTGATGCCGGAGCCGGCGTTCCATCCGGCCCCGGGTGCGGTCAGTCGGTGTCCGCCAGCTGGTGCTTGCGCCGCAGGTACTTCTCCCGCAGCTCAAGCGGCGCGAACACCAGCGTGGTGACGATGGCCGCGACGACCGCCCAGATGATCACGTCACCCGGGGCAAGGTGACCGACGCCCAGCCGTTGGGTCCAGGTGGGGGACAGGCCCAGCGGCGGGAACCCCTCCCAGAAAAGCGCCCAGAGCAGCGGGGTGAGGCCCATCGCGATGCCGTAGGCGGTGAAGTGACCGGCCTGGGAGAAGGCCGTGCCGAGCAGGACAGCCACGACGAGGTAGACGGCGACGGCGACCCGTTGCTCGTTCTGAGCCGGGAAATGGTCCACGACGAACCCCCAGATCGCGGCGAGAGCGTCGCCGACCTGGCGCCAGAACACCGCGGCAAGGACGATGACGCCGACGACGAGCACCGCGATCAGCAGGCCACGCAGGACCTTGGTCCCGCCACCTTCACCGTCAGCCATGGTGCGTCTCCCTCGTTCGGGGCCCTCTCCGCAGTGGTTCGGGCCGTTCTGTGGTATTTGCGAAGCGCCTGGCCCCTGGGCATCACAGATCATGCCGTACCGGACGGCCGACGGCTACGTCCGGACGACCGGGTCTTGGCGACCGATCCCGGTACGCTGGCGGCCGTACCGACGACCAACTGGGCCGGCAACGTCACCTTCACCGCACGGCGTGTCCACCGGCCGTCCACTGTGGATGAGCTGCGGCGCCTGGTCGCCCGCGGCGAGCAGGTGCGGGCGCTCGGCACCGGTCACTCGTTCACCCCCATCGCCGACTCGCCCGGCGAGCTGATCTCGGTCGCCGCCCTTCCGCCGGCCATCGAGCTTGACACCGACCGCTCGACCGTCAGCGTGGCGGCCGGCGTCCGGTACGGCGACCTCGCCACACGCCTGCACGCCGCCGGCTATGCCCTGCACAACATGGCGTCCCTGCCGCACATCTCCGTCGGCGGCGCCTGCGCCACCGGCACGCACGGCTCGGGCGACCGCCACGGCAACCTCGCCACGGCAGTGTCCGCGGTGGAGATCGTGACCGCCGACGGTGACCTCGTCGTGCTGAGCCGGGACGCCGACGGCGACCTGTTCCACGGGGCGGTCGTCGGCCTCGGCGCCCTCGGCATCGTCACCCGCCTGACGCTGGCCGTGATGCCGGCGTTCCAGATCCGGCAGTACGTCTACGAGGACCTGCCACGGGAACGGTTCGACGAGCACTGGGCGGAGATCTTCGCCAGCGCGTACAGCGTGAGCCTGTTCACCGACTGGACCGGTGACCGGATCAACCAGGTGTGGCTGAAGCAGCTGGCCGAGGATCGGCCGCCGCCGCGACAGTGGATGGGCGCGCGGCTCGCCGACGGTCCGCGGAACCCGGTCGCCGGCGTGTCCGCCGTCAACTGCAACGAACAGCTCGGCGTGCCGGGTCCGTGGTACGCGCGGCTGCCACATTTCCGGCCGGAGCTCATCCCGAGCAGCGGTGCCGAGCTGCAGGCGGAGTACCTCGTGCCGCGCCACCGCGCGATCGATGCCCTGGACGCGCTGGACCGGATCCGGGACCGCATCGCCGCGGTCCTGCATATCTCGGAGATCCGCACGGTCGCCCCCGACCACCTCTGGATGAGCCCGAGCTACCGGCGCGACTGCGTGGCCATCCACTTCACCTTGATCAAGGACGAAGCGGCCGTGACGCCGGTGCTGGACGCGATCGAGGAGCGGCTGGCGCCGCTGGAGGCCCGGCCGCACTGGGGAAAGCTCTTCCGCATCCGCCCCGACGTCCTCAGTGGACGGTACGAGCGGTGGGCCGACTTCGTCGCGCTGATACGCCGCTTCGACCCGATGGGGAAGTTCCGCAACCCCTTCACCGACCGCTACTTCTCGCTCTGAGGTTGTACGGTGACGCCATCGACGGTGGTCACGACCCAAGGTACTCATAGATGCTCGCCGCCGATCGACGCGCGCATCAAGCTGATCGAGCGCGCGCCAGGGGGACTGTCCACAGGAGACAGCCGGCGGCCGGCGTGCTCGTCGGTGACCTGGACCGCATCGCGGCCGACGTGGAAGCGGAGGTCTTCGACTTCGGCGACGGGACGCCGCTCCCGCTTGAGGAGTACACCGGCGCTATCGCCCAGTGGGCCGCCCGCCGCGAGGCCGACGTGCTCTACCGCGCCGCTGCCCGGCTGACCGGTGCCCGCCGTGCCAACCTCACCGCCGTACTGGACCTGCTCGGCTCGGGCGGCGAGGACGAGCTGCGGCAGGCGGTCCTGCGTCCGACGCGGCGCAGCGATCCCGAGGAGGCGCAAGCCGCCTTCGAGGCGTACCTGCGTGCTGCGTTGACCGCCGCCCTCGTCGACGCCGGCGCGGCCCGCTGGCAGCACTCCTGGTCGGAGCCGGCGTCGTTGGTCAGCACCTCGGGCGAGCCGCTGGACGTCGAGGGGTGGGCCGGCCAAGCCGCCGCCGGGGAGGTGGAGCCCGTACGGCGGCGGCTGGCCGGGTTGGGTGTCGACACCGTGGCGGCCGCCGCCGGCGAGGTCACGCCCTCCGCCATCGGCTCCCAGGTCGTCGCCGGCATCATGAACGTCGTCGTCGACGGCGCTCGTCACGATCTGGTCATCCTCGACACCGGCCTGATCATCGTGCCCGGCGTGCCGCGGTTCACCCAATGGAAGGTCAAGCCGCGGATGTACCGCACGCTCACCCAGGTACCGGTCGCCGACCTGGCGGCCATGCCGGGACACCGGTACATCGCCTACGAGGAGATCGCGGGCGGCACGCTCGTGCGGCGGGTGCCGAAGACGTACGAGCTCGTGCTGCACTCCGGCGAGTGCGTGCGCATCCGTTGGGGCAGCGAGTCGGAGCAGTTTGGCGACGGCTGGCGGGAGCTGGACGCGGCGGTTTCGTCAGTGGGGTGAACCGGCAGCGGACGCCAGCCGGCACTGGACGCGGGAACCCGGACGCGTCAGCATCAGAGGACAGCCGCTCCCGGGAGGCGCCATGGAGCCCAGCGCGCCCACCACTGAGCAGGTCTTCCTGGAGACCCTGCGCCGGCACCGCGCTGACCTGCGCGGGTCGATCAACGCGCTGGAACAAGCCTTGGCCGCACCCGCGCCGGGCCGGCGGGACGCCTGGGCGCAGCGCGTCCACGTCGCGCTTGTGGAGCTCTCTGCCGACGTCCGGGAGCATATCGACATCACCGAGCGTCCGGACGGGCTGTACCGGGCGCTGCTCATGGCGGCCCCACGGCTGTCGAACGCGGTCACTCGCCTCACCCGCGAACACGGTCAGGTCACCGAGCTCGTCGACGACCTGCTGGCCTTCCTGAACGGGCCGGAAGCGGGCGAGGTGGACCGCGTTCGCGACCTCGGCACGGCACTGCTCGGCAAGCTCGTCCGCCACCGGCAGCGCGGTTCCGACCTGGTCTGGGAGGCCTACGCCGTCGACATCGGCGGCGAGACCTGACGGCACCGCTTCGTCCACTGTGGACCCGGCCGGCAGGCCCCCGGCGGCCAGTACCATCGCCTACGCCCACCGCGCCGAACAGGCGCCGCCGGTCGGGGCGCTGCTCTCCGGCGTACACGACCGGTCGCGCCGGCGGCGGCGCTACCACGCGGGTCTGGCCGGTGTGGCCGTGCTCGCCGTCGCCGTGCTCGCCGCCGCAGCCGGTCCGCACCTGTTCCTCGGTCGGGGTGAGGGTGGTGCGTCCACGCCACGGCCCGGAGCAACAGCGACGCGTGCTACGCAGGCCGGCCAGCGTGGGCTCGCGCCCCCCACCTACACCGTGCCGGTGTTCCCATTCGTCTCGACCGTGCGCCTCCCCGCCGAGTTCGGACCACCCATGACGCGGCTGGAAGGTGGTGTAGCGACTCTGGCGTACGTCGGCTCGCGGTCGGGCGCCGTGCTCGACACCATCGAGGTCACGGTGAGCGACCAGACACAGCTCGGATGCGCCACCGGTGGCGGACGGGTCACCGTACACGGGAGGCCCGCGGGCCTGAATCCCGGCAACGCGACGACCATCCCGACGAGCATCTGCTGGCAGGAGCGGGCCGGGCAGTGGGTGCGGATCCGCGCGACCGGTGCTGTGAACGTGCAGACCATGATCTCGGTGGGGAACGGGCTGCGGGACGGCACGACCCCGATCCCGGTGCCGTTCTCGTTCGACCTGCTGCCGGTGGGGCTCGCCCTCGACGACATGGGCCCGACGGTGATGTCGTTCCGGCCAGCCGACCGGCCCGCCCCGGCCAATGGTTTGCACAGTGGCTTCGTCGGGGAGCTGACCATCTTGCTCGGCGAGGCCGCTCAGCAAGACCCGGATGGGCGAGCCGTCGACGTTGGCGGGAAGCCGGGCTGGGTCAGCACCGTGGATCCCGGTGGTCCGGTGCTCAACGTCAAGGTGGACGACGCAGTGATGCTCACCGTCCAGATGCTCGACTTCCCGCCAATGACCGAGCCCGACCTGATCCGCTTCGCCGCCGGGATCCACGTCCTACCGGACGCCCGCGCCGGAAAAGGCTGACGATCCATCGACAGATGGCCCGACCGCGGTTACCGCGGTCGGGCCATCCGGCATTTGCCGCGCGGCACGCGGTCGCCGCTCTTGACAGGCATCTATCTGTAAATACAGTTAACTAACTATTGTCACGCTGGAACGCAGGAGGGCATCGTGAGGTTCTCCGTCACGCCGCGCGGCCGTCGATCCCGGTTGGCGTCGGCCGCGACCGTCCTCCTGCTGGCCACGGGTGCCGCTGTCTGGACCGTTGCCACCCAACCGGCCGGTGCCGCGGTCGCTTCGATGGCGGACGTCGTTCCGGTGCCCGTCTCGGTGGCGCCGGCGACCAGTACGACCTACACGTTGCCACTCGACGCCGGCATCTTCACCCACGCCGGCTCCGCGGCGGCGCGCGAGGTGGGCACCTACCTCGCCGGGATCCTGCGGCCTTCGACCGGCTTCGCGCTGCCCGTGAGCGACGCCAGCTCCACCACCCCGACCAGCGGCATCTCGCTGCTGCTCTCCGGCGCCGACCCGAGCGTCGGCTCCCAGGGCTACCAGCTCGACGTGACCGCGAGCACCGTGGTGATCCGGGCCCAGACGGACACCGGGCTGTTCGCCGGTGTCCAGACACTGCGCCAGCTCCTGCCGCCCGAGGTGGAGAGCGCCGTGGTCCGCCCCGGCCCGTGGGTGGTGCCCGGCGGGCGGATCATCGACCACCCCCGGTTCGCATACCGGGGCACCATGCTCGACGTGGCCCGCCACTTCCATCCGGTGTCAACAATCAAACGGCACCTCGACCGGATCGCACTTTACAAGATCAATTACCTGCACCTGCACCTGTCCGACGACCAGGGTTGGCGCATCGTCATCGACAGCTGGCCCCGGCTGGCCACCATCGGCGGCAGCACGCAGGTCGGCGGCGGCGCGGGTGGCTTCTACACCAAGGCGGAGTACCAGGAGATCGTGGCCTACGCCGCGCAGCGCCACATCACCATCGTCCCCGAGATCGACATGCCGGGACACACGAACGCGGCGCTCGCCTCGTATGCCGAGCTGAACTGCAGCGGTGTCGCCCCGCCGCTCTACACCGGCACCGATGTCGGGTTCAGCACGCTGTGCACGTCCAAGGAGGTCGTGTACACCTTCGTCAGCAACGTCCTCAGCGAGCTCGCGGCGTTGACGCCAGGCCCGTACCTGCACGTCGGTGGTGACGAGGCGAACGTGTTGACCGGGGCCCAGTACGCGACCTTCATAAACCGGGTCCAGCCGATGGTGCCCGCCCTGGGCAAAGCGGTGATGGGCTGGCACCAGATCGGCGCCTCGGCGGTCAACCACTCCGCCAACCGGGTGGTCCAGTACTGGGGCCTGACCACCTCCGACTCGCTGGTGAGCAACGCGGTCTCCCAAGGGGCGCGGGTGGTCATGTCACCGGCCAACAAGGCCTACCTCGACATGAAGTACAACAGCCAGACCCAGCTCGGCTTGAGCTGGGCCGGTTTCATCGAGGTGCAGACGGCGTACGGCTGGGACCCGGGCGCCTATCTGAGCGGCGTACCGTCCTCCGCGATCCTTGGCGTGGAAGCTCCACTGTGGACCGAGACGATCGTCACCGAGGACAACATCGAGTTCATGGCGTTCCCCCGCCTGCCGGCAATAGCCGAGCTGGGCTGGTCGCCTTGGTCGACGCACAACTGGGACACCTTCAAGCTGCGCCTCGGCGCGCAAGGTCCACGGTGGACAGTCATGGGCATCGACTTCTACCGGTCCCCGCAGGTGCCCTGGCGGACTGCCTCGCCGGCGAACCGGTACGAGGCGGAGAACGCCAGCATCACGCAGGGCGTGGTGGAGTCCAACCATCTCGGGTTTAGCGGCACCGGGTTCGTCAACTACAACAACGTGGTCGGCAGCTCGGTGCAGTGGACGGTCAACGCGGCGGCGGCGGGTCCGGCGACGGTGACGATACGGTTCGCCAACGGGTCGACCACGAACCGGCCGATGGACGTGTTCGTCAACGGTGCGCTGGTCGCCGACGAGCTGTCCTTCGCCAGTACCGGTAACTGGGACACCTGGCAGAGCCGGACCATCACGGTGAACCTGAGCGCCGGGGCCAACACCGTCCGCGCCACCGCGACCACGGCGAACGGTGGCCCCAACGTCGACTACGCCGACGTCAACCCGGCACCGCCACCACCGACCCGGTTCGAGGCGGAGAACGCCAGCATCTCGCAGGGCGTGGTGGAGTCCAACCATCTCGGGTTCAGCGGCACCGGGTTCGTCAACTACAACAACGTGGTCGGCAGCTGGGTGCAGTGGACGGTGAACACGGCCGCGGCGGGTCCGGCGACGGTGACGATACGCTTCGCCAACGGGTCGACCACGAACCGGCCGATGGACGTGTTCGTCAACGGTGCGCTGGTCGCCGACGAGCTGTCCTTCGGCAGTACCGGTAACTGGGACACCTGGCAGAGCCGGACCATCACGGTGAACCTGAGCGCCGGGGCCAACACCATCCGCGCCACCGCGACGACGGCGAACGGCGGCCCCAACGTCGACTACCTGGCGGTCGCCATGGGTTGAGCGGCGGCTGAACGGGCTGGGCCGACCGTGTTAGATGACGATGACCGGAGGATCATCACCCAACTCGGCGTACAGGTCGGGCTCGCCGGTAAGGACGTAGCAGTCGTGGTTGTTCGCGGCCAGTAGGGCGGCGGCGGCGTCGCCGCGGCCTGCAACGCCACGCATGGCTGCCAGCTGCCGCCATTCGCCGACCTCTACGACGAGCAGGGAGCACGCCGGATGGCGGGCCAGCAACTCGAGCCACTCCATGGTCGTTGTTGTAGAGGCCTCGGCCAGACAGGCTAGCGGTACGCCGAACGCGTCGCCGTTAGCGTCTACCTCGGCGATCGTCTCACCGACATGAATCGACCCCTTGCCAAACGCCATGACGGCCGATGTATCGAGGACGAGCCCGATGCCCCGGTCGGTCACTCCGATTTCGCCGGCAGACCAAGACGTTGACGCAGACGGCGCCAGTAGTCAGGCGAATGCTTCGCTGCCGCCTCATCAAGCTCCGCGCGGGCGCGCCGCAGACCTTCTTCCGTCACGGCGATTCCGTGCTCGGCCATGGTGGCGATTGCCTCGGCGCGACGTGTGGACTGATCTGGCGCTGCCATAGCCTCATGTTACCGGACTTCGGATCACCAGCGGTCCGGTACGCGCGGATGACCGTCACCTCCGTGGTGTTGCCCTCGGTGTCGGTCATCGTCGCGCGCAGCGATACGAACTCCTAGCAGTTTCGCGCTCGGGGGACCGCCGGTGTGGGCGCGGTCACATTCGAGTGTGGACAGTCGTGGCCGGGGAAGTCCGGCATGCCGCGTCGGAGTTGGGGGAGACATGACGACAGTTGGACTGATCGGCAGCGGACACATCGGCGGTACCGTGGCCCGGCTGGCTCTGGCGGCCGGCTATGACGTGGTCCTGAGCAACTCGCGCGGGCCCGAGACGTTGCAGGACCTGGTTGACGAGCTCGGCCCGGGTGCGCGGGCGGCAACCCCCGCCGAAGCGGCGGCAGCGGGCGACCTGGTGGTCGTCAGCATTCCGCTGCGCGCGTACCGCAGCGTGCCGGTGGAGCCGCTCGCCGGCAAGGTGGTCATCGACACCAACAACTACTACCCGCAGCGCGACGGGCAGATCCCCGAGCTGGACAACGAGTCCACGACCACCGCTGAGCTCCTCCAGCGGCACCTGCCCGGGTCGTACGTTGTCAAAGCCTTCAACAACATCTACTTCAACCACCTGCTGTCGCTGGCCCGGCCCGCCGGTGCGGCCGACCGCAGCGCCCTGCCGATCGCCGGTGACGAACCGGCGGCGAAGGCGACGGTGACGGCGTTTCTCGACTCGCTGGGCTACGACGCCGTCGACGCCGGGCCGCTCGCCGAGGGATGGCGTTTCCAGAAGGACACTCCGGCGTATGGGACCCTCTACTTCGGACAGGCTCCGGATGCCGCGGACGAGGGAGCACCGGTCGACGCTGCCACGGTACGCAAAGCTCTGGCCGCTGCGCGCCGCCCGCCGGGGTAGGGCGCGCCGTCGCCCCCGCGGGACTGACCGCGGGGGCGACGCAACCATTCGTCGGCCCTCGGACGTCTGACTTGGTGGCTGGCGTTTGGGAGGTACCGGGTGCGCGCGCGACTGGTGAGCCGTCTGGCTGGTTTCGCACTGATGGTCATGGCGGCTGGGTGCACGTCGGCCGGCGCCAAGGCGGATCCGCCCGGGCTCGCCCCTCCCGGCACGACCCTGACCACGGTGAAACCGACCCGTCAAGACCTGGTCAACCGGGTCAGCCTGTCCGGCAAGGTCACCATGAGCCCGGTCTTCGGGCTGGTCGCGCCGGCCGATGGCACCGTGCGCTATGTCGACGTGAAACCGTCGCAGACCACGCCAACCAAGCCCACCCGGGTGGCGACGGTCTCGGCTGGCGGCAAGTCGTACCCGGTGGAGGTGCCGGCGGGCGCGGTCTTCGCCGGCCGGCTGGTGGACAGCGGGTCGAAGGTGACCGCCGGGATGCCGATTGTGTCGGCCAAGTACGCGGGCTACGGCCTCGTGGCCGACATCGACGGCAGTCAGGCCTACAAGATTTCCGGCGGGCTCGGCTCGGTGCAGGCACAGATCAAGGGCGGCCCCGGCCCCTTCCCGTGTACCGTGCTCGGCACCATCGCCGCGCTGCCCGCCGGTACCATCCCCGAGCCGCCGGCGCCCCAGCAGCCGGTGAACCAGCCGCAGGGCCCGCCCGGCGGCGTCAAGATGCCGGACACCGGCAAGGCCGGGACCGATGGCTCCGAGGCGACTGGAATGCGCCTGGTGTGTACGGCACCCGTCGACGTGCGCCTGATCAATGGGGCCGCCGCGACCGTGGAGGTGGTCACGGAGCGGGCGGTCAACGCGCTGGTGCTGCCGGTGGAGGCGGTCGCCGGCTCGCAGGGCAAGGGCAAGGTCGACGTCGTCAAGCCGGACCGGACGCGGGAGACCAGGGACGTGGTGCTCGGGCTCACCGACGGGCGGATGATCGAGATCAAGTCGGGGCTGACCGGAGACGAGACCATCGCGGTACCCGGACCGAGCCTCGCGCCCCCCAAGCCGGAACAGAACGGCGAGCCAGGCGGACCCGGCGGACCCGGCATGACCGGAGCGCCGAAGTGACCCCGCTGATCGAGCTCACCGGCCTGACCAAGACGCTCACCGGCCAGGGCGAGCCGAGGCGTATTCTCGAAGGCGTGGACCTGACCGTCCACAGTGGAGAGAGCGTGGCCGTCCTGGGTCGCTCGGGCTCCGGCAAGAGCACGCTGCTGAGCCTGATCGGCCTGTTCGACCGCGCGGACGGCGGCCGGTACGCCTTCTGCGGGCGGGACATCACCCGGCTGCCCGAACGCCGGGCCGCGGCGCTGCGCAGCGCCGAGTTCGGCTTTGTGTTCCAGCGCTTCTTCCTGCTCAAACACCTGACCGCGGCGCAGAACGTGGCGATGGCCCTGGTGAACGGGCAGGGCTGGCTGCCCCGGCGCAAGCGCCGGGCGCGGGTGATGGCGGCGCTGGAACGGGTGGGCATAGCCCACCTGGCCAAGCAGCGTCCGCCCCGGCTCTCCGGTGGCGAGCAGCAGCGGGTAGCCATCGCCCGAGCACTGGTGCGCGAGCCGAAGATGCTGCTCGCCGACGAGCCCACCGGCGCGCTGGACACCGAGACCGGCAACCTCGTCGTCGACGTGCTGCACTCGACCACCCATCACGGAGCCGGCCTGATCCTGGTCACCCATGACTGGGATCACGCCAACCGGATGGGGCGGGTCCTGCGCCTCAGCGACGGCGTGCTGGACGCGGCGGGCCCAGGCCACGCGGCGAGCCAAGGCGTGGTCGCATGATCCGGCTCTCGGGCGGGCTGCGCTCCGCACTGATGATCGGCGTTCAGGGCATCCGGGCGCGCAAGCTGCGTACGTTGCTGTCGATGGTGAGCCTGTTCCTCGGCGTGCTCGCCGTCGTAGTGGTCCAGGCGGGTGCAGAGACCGCCAAGCGCGCGCTCCTGGCCAACGTCGAGCTGACCATGGGCAAGGACGGCACGGTACAGATGTTCATGCCACCGACCGCCGACAGCGTCAAGATCGTCGTTGACCTGCTGCGCGGCAGGACCGACGCGGTGGCCACCTTCACGACGCCGGCGATCATCGGCGAACCCGGCGTGCTGCCGCTCAACCCCGGCGGTGCGCTGTTGGACGACTCGGACGCGTCGCGACGGTACGAAGGACCGCCCAAGCCTGCCTGGGTGGGCGAAGACCCAGGCGCTCCCTACGTGGTCTGCGGCCCGCGCGGCTGCGTCACGAAGACGGAGGGCGACACGCAGCCGCCGGGTCAGGCGATCGAGCTGGGCCTGACCGCGATGACCGGTGACATCCGGCCCTTCCGCGCATTCCGCCTGGACTCCGGCGAGTGGTTGGACTTCTCCTCCGCACCGTCGTTGGCGCCCCGGATCGTGGTCAACCGGGCGGCGGCCAAGGGCTTCGCCCGCCATCTGGTCCCCGCGGAGATGCGCATCGAAGGCGCCATCGCCAACGCCACGCCACGCATCGTCGGTGTCGTCGACGACGGCCGCGACCAGCCTATGGCCTACGTACGGGCCGACGAGCTGCTCAACTGGCTGCCCGAGAAGAAGGTCAGCGACGCCGTCACGGTGCTGCGCTCGCCGGAGGCGGCCGGCGTGGAGCAGATCCTGCGCGCGCGGCTCGCCGGCGTCGGCATCACCGGAGAGCAGATCCAGACCGAGACGATCAACTCCAGGGAGCGGGTCGCCGACGAGCTAGCCGTGACCCGGTGGGTCTTCCTCGGCATGGCCGGCCTGGTGCTGCTCATCGGCGTGGCCGGCATCCTCAACGTGGGGCTGGCCACGGTCGGCGAGCGCGTCGAGGAGCTGGCGCTACGCCGGGCCGTGGGTACGTCGCGTTCGCTGCTGGCGGCGATCGTCCTGGCGGAGACGCTGTTGACCGGCCTGCTCACGGCCGGCGTCGCGATCGGTGTGGCAGCGATCGGGCTCAAGCTGGGCGGTGGCTTCCTCGCCGGGCACGGCCCGTTCCCGCAGCACCTCGACTTCCCCTGGCAGGCCGGGGTCGCCGGGGTTGTGGCGGGGCTGGCAGCGGGCGTACTCGGCGGCCTCGTCCCGGCCCTCCGCGCCGCGCGCATCCCGATCGCCACGGTCATGCGCGCCTGAGCGATCACCCGGGCGTCCGGCGTGCTCAGCCTGCGACGTCGGTGACGTCAGCGATCAGGACGGTGACGTTGTCCGGGGCGCCGGCCTGCAGGGCGAGCTTCACCAGCTGCTCCGCGCACTCCGGGGACTCGGGGTAGGACAGCAGGGTCTGGCCGATCGCGCCGTCGGTGACGAAGTCCGACAGGCCGTCGCTGCAGAGCAGGTACCGGTCGCCGGCCCGCACGGGCACCATCTGGCAGGTCGGAGCGATGTGCTCGCCGTGCACGGCCCGGGTCACCAGGGACCGTTGCGAGTGGTTGCGGGCCGCCTCCGCGGTGAGCAACCCCTGGTCGACCAGCGCCTGTACGTACGTGTCGTCCCTGGTCAGCTGGCTCAACACGCCGTCGCGCAGCAGGTACGCCCGCGAGTCGCCGATGTGCAGCAGGCCGAACCGGTCACCGGAGAGCAGCAGCGCCGTCACCGTCGTACCCATACCGTCGTTGGCCGGGTCCGACTCGGCCACCCGGCGGATCTCATCGTTGGCCTCGTTGACCGCCTTGCGCAACGCGCGCAGCGGCTCTGCCCCGTGGAACTGCTCGTCGAGGGCGGTGAGCCCGCGGATGGCGATCTCGCTGGCCACCTCGCCCGCGGGTAGGCCGCCGATCCCGTCCGCGACCGCGAAGAGCTGGCGGCCGGCGTACGCCGCGTCCTCGTTGTTCGTGCGGACCAGACCCGGGTCGGTGATCACCGCCGCGCGAACGACAAGACTCATGGGCACAGCGTGCCAAAGAACCGTTGATGATGTCTCTACGCACTACTGCGTATCGTGAACCCATGATGCCGGTGTCCATGGTGGGGCGGACCGACGAGGTGGGGGAGCTGGCCCGCGCCTGGTCCCGGGTTGCTGCCAAGCCGCGCACCGCCGTGATCACCGGCGGTGCCGGGCTCGGAAAGAGCCTGCTGGTCGCGGCCGCGGTCGAGGCGTTCATACCGCGGCCGGGCACCATCCTGTCCGGGACCGCCCGCGTGCACAGCCCGGCTCCGTACGACTGGCTGGCCGCCGTGCTCGGCGGGCGCGACACGCAGGACCTACCGGTACCGGCCGACGCGCTCGCCTGGTTGACCCAGCACCCGAGCGAACCGCGCGAGCGCTACGCGCCGGCCGCGCTCCTGCGCCTCGCGGTACGCGCGGTGCGGAGCCTGGTCGGTGCCGGACCGGCGGTGATCGTGGTCGAGGATCTCCACGCGCTCGACCCGGCCAGCCTCAACCTGGTCGGCGAGCTCGCGGCGGCACCGGAGCTGCCGGCGCTGCTGCTGGTCACCAGCCGGCCGCCGGAGCAGGCGGTCGCCCCACAGCTCGTCGCGCGTACCCTCGCGCGCTTGTCCGGCGTGCCGGGAGCCGTCCGGCAGCACCTGTCCCCGCTCCGCACGGCCGAGGTGGCGGCGATCCTGGCGCAGGTGTACGGGTCGCCGGTACCGCACCGGCTCGCCGCCGCCGTGCGCGAGCGCACCAACGGCAACCCGTACTGGCTGACCGAGCTCGTCGTCGCCGCCGGCCAGGTGCCGGAGGCGCTGGTCCACGAGCCGTTGCCGGCGCACCTGCGGCTGGCGACGTCCGGGGACGCTCCGGCCGGGGCGGAGCTGACCGCTCGGGAGATCGAGGTGCTGTCCTGCCTCGCGGCCGGCATGTCCAACAAGCAGGTCGCCCGCTCCCTGGGCATCTCCATCCGGACCGTGACGGTGCACGTGTCGAACCTGCTGCGCAAGACCGGGTCGACATCGCGGACCGAGGCGGCACTCTGGGCGGTACGCCATCGCCAGGCCCGCCCGGTACGCCTGGCCTCAGGCTGACCCGCCGGCCTACCTCGCTTCGAGCGCGGCGAGAGCGGCACCTCGCGCGCCGGCCATGTCGAGGTCGGGAACCAGCGCGAAGATTGCTATAGCGGCTTGTTCCGGGCGCAGGTACGTGTGCTCGCGCACCGTGGCCAGGAACCACTCGCGGAAGTGCGGGGCGGCCTCGACGACCCCGCCGCCGAGGAAGTAGGCGCTCGGGTCGGTGAAGTTGGCGGCGATCGTGAAGAGCCGGCCCAGCGCGATCGCCTGCTGCTCGAAGATCTTCATCGCGAGCGGGTCGCCCTTCTCGCCGTACGCCCGGACCAGCTTGGCCGCCGACGCAGGCGACCCGACGGTGCCCAGGTCATGATCGGGGAACCGGGTGAGCCAGAAGGGCAGCAGGTTGCGCTCGATGCCCGCCAGCGACGCCACGCTCTCGGCGTCGGCGGCGAACCCGCAGTTGCAGGCCGGTACCGGCTGCCCGTCGGCCAGCAGCCCGTCCATCGGGATGTACACGTGGCCCAGCTCGCCGGCCATGCCGGCGGCGCCGTGGATCACCCGCCCCGCCTCGATGACGCCACCGCCCAGCCCGGTGCCGACGATCGCCGAGATCGAGGAGTGCCGCGCCGCCTCGGACCCGAAGTGCATGTGGTGGGCGTAGAGCGCGGCTGCGTTGCCATCGTTGTTGTAGACCACAGGCAGGCCCAGGCGCGCCTCCAGGGCGCCGCGGAAGTCGTACCCGCGCCACGCCGGCTGGGAGAAGTTCGTGGCGCCCATCGACGAGATCACGCCGTCGGCGCTCGCCGGACCGGGCGTGTCCAGCCCCACCGCCCGTACCGCCGACGGCTCCAGGCCCACCAGAGCAAGGACCCCGGCCAGCGCCTCGGCCAGCGCCTCGACGGCCACCGCCGGACCTTCCAGCACCCGGCTGGGCGTCTCGACCAGCCGGTCCACCAGGAACCGCCCGGAGCCGTCGAGCACGGTGGCGTTGGTGCTCGTGCCGCCGACGTCGAGACCGACGACGACCTGAGGATCAGCAGTCTGCATTCGGGTGCCTTCGTTGAACGCCCCGAAGCGCGGGGCCCTGTCGCGATCGTTCGCATAGTAGCCGTGTGCCATGGGACGCAGCCGAGGCCTCGGCGGTGGGCGGAACCAGCCGTCGGCGTTGGGCGGAACCAGCCGCCGGCGGGCACCGGCATCGGCGCTTGCGGACCCCTAGGGGACTTACGTTGAGAACGGTCTATTGACCGGGTCCAGACAAAAGTACAGCATGACTGCAGCCGCCCTTGTTTCGGTGACCTTCGGGAGTCCTATGCTTGCTTTTCGAGTAGTGCTCAGGTAACACTCGGTTCTCTAAAGAGAGCCGTACGTAAACATGGCGGCCAAAATCTGGCGGTCGGGCTGGGGCACCACGACCTCCTATTTACTATGCACTGACACTCGGCCATTGCCGGCGGGCAATTGTCGTGCCGGCTGGCCATGAAAAAAAGGGGCGGTTCACACGATGTTCTCCATCGGCGGGCAGCAGTAATGGGAGGCGATATATGAAACACGGGGATGGGGTAGGGGTAGGCCAGCGTAGGCTCCGCGTCAGGCGTTGGACACCGTTATTGGCCACGGGTATCGCGCTCGTGGCCGTGGCAGCCGTGACGACCGCGACCATGCGCCAGGCACAGGCGTCCGTGCCATTCGAGATCCAGAGCTTGGACGGGTCGGGCAACAACCAGACGATCACCACCTGGGGGAAGGCGGGAACGAACTACTCCCGCGTGGCGGCGGCCCGGTACGCCGACGGTCACAGCCAGCCGGTGAGCGGACCGAACACCCGCTTCATCAGCAACCGGGTTACCAACGACGTGCACCAGAACGTGTTCTCCGAGCACCGGGTCACCCAATGGGGCAACGTCTGGGGCCAGTTCATCGACCACAACATCGGGCTGCGCGACGAAACGGGCGAGACGGCGAACATCCCGTTCAACGCCAGCGACCCGCTCGAGACCTTCACCAACACGCTGGGCGTGATTCCGTTCACCCGGTCCAAGGCAGCGCCTGGCACTGGCGTGACCAACGCGCGGCAGCAGGTCAACGTCATCAGCTCGTACATCGACGCCGACGCGGTCTACGGCGGGACGACGACCCGGCTGGAGTGGCTGCGTGAGGGAACCGTCGACGGCAACATGTCCAACAACGGCGCGCGGCTGCTGCTGCCCGGCAACTTCCTGCCCAGGCGGGACGCCCGCGGCGACGCCAACTCCGCGCCCGTGATGGCGGTGGATGGCCGCCTGCTGGCCAACCCGACTCGCGCGTTCGTCGCCGGTGACGTGCGGGCCAACGAGAACATCGCGCTGAGCGCGACCCACCTGCTCTTCGCGCGGGAGCACAACCGGATCGTGGCGAGCCTGCCGAGCACGCTGACGAACGAGGAGAAGTTCCAGATCGCGCGGCGGATCGTGATCGCCGAGATCCAGTACATCACCTACAACGAGTTCCTGCCGGCCATGGGCGTTGCCCTGCCGAAGTACACCGGCTACAAGTCGACCGTCAACGCCAACCTCAGCAACGAGTTCGCCGCCGTCGGCTACCGCGGGCACAGCATGCTCCACGGTGACGTGGCGGAGATCGAGACAGACGTCTCCGACTACACCTCGTCGGAGCTTGCGGCGATCGAGGCGGCCGGTGCCGAGGTCACCGTCACCGGTACCGAGGTCTTGATCGAGGTACCGCTGGGTGTCGGGTTCTTCAACCCCGACCTGCTGCCGCTGCTGCATGAGGACAACATGCTGAAGGCCATCGGCGGCGAGTCGATGTACAAGAACGACGAGATGATCGACAACCAGCTCCGCAGCGTGCTCTTCCAGGTGCCGGTCTCCGGCAACCCGGAGTGCCTGGACGGGCCGACCCTGCCCGAGTGCTTCCGGGGCGTCCTGGACCTCGGTGCGATCGACATCGAGCGCGGGCGCGACCACGGCATGCCGAGCTACAACCAGCTCCGTGCGGCGTACGGGCTGCCGGCGAAGACGTCGTTCACGGCGATCACCGGCGAGTCGACCGAGTCGTTCCCGTCCGGTCTCAACGGCAACACCCCGGCCAGCCTCGACTTCGTCAACCTGCGCAACATCGACGGCACGCCGCTGGCGGTCGGCAGCGAGGCGGGCGACTCGTCGGCTACGAGCTTCACCCGCCGCACGACGCTCGCCGCGCGGCTGAAGGCCGTCTACGGCTCGGTGGACAACGTCGACGCGTTCGCCGGCATGATCGCTGAGCGGCACCTGGCCAACGCCCAGTTCGGTGACCTGCAGCTGGCGATCTGGACCAAGCAGTTCCAGGCGCTGCGCGACGGCGACCGGTTCTGGTACGGCAACAACCCCGGCCTGACCGCGCTGAAGGACCAGTACGGGCTGGACTACCGGAAGTCGCTGGGCCAGCTCATCTCGGCGAACGGCGGCGTCCCGTCGGCGGACCTGAACGCCAACGTGTTCCTGGTCCCCGACGATGACCTGCCGGCGACGAACTGCCGGATCACGTACAGCATCTTCGACCAGTGGACCAACAACTACCAGGTCGACTTCACCATCGAGAACACGAGCAGCCAGGCCACCAACGGCTGGACGCTGCGCTACTCGTTCGCTGACGGCCAGACGATCCAGCAGATATGGAACGGCGTGGCCAGCCAGAGCGGGACCTCCGTCACCATCACCAACGCGTCCTGGAACGCGGTGATCCCAGCCGGCGGCAGTTTGGGCGGCACCTCAGGCATGGGCTTCGTCGGTGTCTGGGACAACGCCACGAATGCCAAGCCACCGAACTTCACCCTCAACGGCGCACGCTGCTCCCTCGGCTAGCGCCGCCGGTGCGGCTGGGCCGGCCCGGACCTGAAGGTCCGGGCCGGCCGCCCATTTCAGCACGGGGCCGCCGTTTCAGCACCCCCCCGCCGGGTAGCGCATCGCCGGTGACCACCCCGGAGACGCCGGACACCACCGGAATGATGCCCCGGCTGAGTGAGGAACAGCTCGATGTCCTCGGCGAGCTCGGCCAGCGGCGCCGCACCCGGGTGGGCGAGGTGCTCGTCAACGATGGCGACGTCATCCATGAGTTCCTCGTGGTCCTCGAGGGCAAGGTCGCGGTGGTCGACGCGTACGGTACGCCGGCGGAGAGGGTGCTCGCGGTCCACGCTCGCGGCCGGTTCCTCGGCGAGCTGGGCCTGGTGATCGGCCAGCCCTCGTTCCTGACGTTCGTCGTCGTCGAGCAAGGGGAGATGCTCGCGGTACCGGCTCACCACATGCGCCAGGTGGTCGCCAGGGACAGTACGCTCGGCGACCTGATCCTGCACGCGTTCCTGCTGCGCCGTTCCCTGCTGATCGGGCTCGGGGCGGGCGTGCGGATCGTCGGTTCGCGGTTCTCGCCCGACACCCGGCGGCTGCGCGACTTCGCCGCCCGCAACCGGTTGCCGCACCGTTGGATCGACCTGGAGAGGGACGACCATGCCGAGGCGCTCCTGCGCGAGCTCGGCGTGGCGCCCGGGGAGACCCCGATCGTGGTCCTGCACGGCAGCGCCCGCCCGCGGCCGCTGGCCGAAGGCGTCCGCGGACAAGCGGCCGGCACCGAGGTGCACAAGGAGGTGCTGCGCAACCCGAGCAATGCGGAGCTGGCACGGGCGGTGGGCGTGCCAGCGCCACGGACGCTCGAGGCGGTCCGGGACGTCGTGGTCGTCGGCAGCGGTCCGGCGGGCCTCGCCACCGCCGTCTACGCCGCCTCCGAGGGGCTGTCCACCGTCGCGTTCGACGCGATCGCGACCGGGGGCCAGGCGGGTACCTCGTCGCGCATCGAGAACTACCTCGGTTTCCCGATCGGCATCTCCGGCAGCGAGCTCGCCGAGCGTGCCGCCCTCCAGGCGATGAAGTTCGGGGCGCTGATCAGCGTACCGGCGAAGGCCACCGGGTTCGGCCAACGCGACGGGTACTACGCCGTGCGCCTCGACGACGGCGAGGACGTCTTCGGCCGTACCGTGGTGATCGCCACCGGCGCGTACTACCGCAAGCTCGACGTCCCACGCCTGGCGGAGTTCGAGGGCGACAGCGTCTACTACGCGGCGACGCTCATGGAGGCGCAGCTCTGCCGCGACAACCCGGTCGCCGTGGTCGGCGGCGGCAACTCGGCCGGGCAGGCGGCGCTGTTCCTGGCGCGGTACGCCTCCCGGGTACGGCTCCTGGTTCGCGGCGGCGATCTGGGCAAGGATATGTCGCGCTACCTCACCGACCAGGTCGAGCGGACGCCTCGCGTCGAGATCATGCTGCACACCGAGGTACGGGAGCTGCTCGGCGACCGTGCCCTGGAGGCGCTGGTCGTCGAGGACAACCGGACCGGGCTACGCCGGACGATCGACGCCCGGGCCCTGTTCGTCTTCATCGGGGCGAACCCCTGTACCGACTGGCTCGGCGACGAGGTGGCGCTCGACCAGGACGGGTTCGTGCAGACCGGACCAGAGGCGACACCGGCCGGCGACCCCGCGGACGCCGGATGGCAGCCGTTCGTCCTGGAGACAAGCCGGCGCGGCGTGTTCGCGGCCGGCGACGTGCGCAGCGGGTCGATCAAGCGGGTCGCGTCGGCTGTGGGCGAGGGTGCGATGGCGGTCCACCTGGTGCACGAGCGGATCGGGACGGCCGCACCTGGCGGCGGTCTTGCGGCGCCGGTCTAGCGCGAACCCGGCGGCGCCGACCAGGACCCCCGCACCTCTACCATGTGGCGTGTGTCGCGACTTGATGTGGAGCCGTCACAGCGGCCGCCCACCCGCACAGCGCCGCCCCGGCGGATGCTCGTCCTGGCGGTCGCCGTCGTCGCCGTCGTGGCGCTGGGCGCCGCCGTGCTCTACTCGAGGCGGCACCCGTCCGGCGTACCTTCCGCCTCTAACAGCACCACGATGACGGTCGCCGCGGCCGGATCCGGCGGCGCCGCACCCGACGCCGCGACGCTGGACCAGGCGCGGCGGATCATCGAGACCCGCGCCAAGGCGGCCGGGTTCTCCGACGTCCACGTCACGGTCAACGGCCAGCGAACGATCGTGGTCAGCGTCGCCGGTACCCACGCCGAGGACCTGCCGCTGCTGGTCGCACCGGCCCGGTTGCGGTTCCGGCTGGTCCTGGACGCCACTCCGGCCACCGCCTCGGAGCCGGAGCCGGCCAACCCGAGCGCGGCGCCCGAACCGACACCGAGCCCGGGCGCGACGCCGGGGGCGGGCGGCGCCACGCTCGCCGCCGTGGTGGCCAAGCTGGGGCCTGCGTACCAGGTAGCGGAGCAGATCCAGGACCCGGGCCAGGTCGACGACGAGACCGTCGCCCAGCTCGCCCCCTTCGGCCTGCTCAGCCCGGACGAGGTGGCCGTGCTGCCGCCGGCGGTCCAGTTCAAGGTACCGACGGTGAGCTGCGCACAGCTCGACGGGCGGCCCTTCGGCGCGATCGAGGCCGTCGACCAGCAGGTGGTCGCCTGCGAGCTGAGCGACACCGCCTCGACCAAGTACCTGCTGGACCGGGCGACCGTGGTCGGCGACGACGTGGCCAAGGCCGAGGCGATATCGCGAAGCCGGGGCTGGGTGGTGGACGTCCAGTTCAAGTCAGGCGGCCAGCAGCGGTGGACCCAGCTCACCGAGGAAGCCTCACGCGACGGGGCACAGCGCCAGGTGGCGATCGTGCTGGACAACTCGGTGGTCGCGGCGCCCGCGGTCCAGTCGACGGCCCCCGGCGACGCCGAGATCGCGGCCGACTTCACCAAGGAGCGGGCGCAGACCCTCGCCTCGTTGCTGCAGTCCGGGGTCCTGCCGCTGACCTGCTCGATCGTCTCGATCGAGCAGCACAAGTAGCGCTCACCACGGCAGGCTGCCGTACGACTCGCTACCGTCGGCGCTCCAGAGGTAGCCCCACAGCGTCCCGGTCGGGCCGTCGTCGCCCAGCGTTGCGAGGTGCACGCTGACCTGCGCGCCCTGCTCGGCCGTGCGGAACCCGCTGTTTCCGTTCAGATCCGTCGCGCAGTAGCCCGGGTTGGCCGCGTTGACCTTGATCGGTGTGCCGTGCAGCTCCTTGGCGTACATGGCCGTGACCATGTTGAGCGCCGCCTTGGACGACGGGTACGGCACCGAGGTGAGCTGCCACAGTGGACTGTCCGGGTCGGTCATCGAGGCGATCGAGCCGACCTCGCTGGAGACGTTGACGATCCGGGCGGCCGGCGCCCGGCGCAGCAGCGGCAGCATCGCGTTGGTGACGGCGACCACGCCGAAGACGTTCGTCTCGTAGACCTCGCGCAGCGTCGCGAGTGTGGTGTCGCTGGGCAAACCCCTGCCGTCGGCGCGTGCGATGCCGGCGTTGTTGACCAGGATGTCCAGCCGGCCGTACTCGGTGTCGACCCACTCCGCGGCCCGGTGCACCGACTTCTCGTCCGTGACGTCGAGCCAGACGAAGTGGGCGTCGGCGCCGCCGCCGCGCAGGGCGCGTTCGGCCTGCTCGCCCCGGTCGGCATCCCGCGCACCGACCAGTACGGTCATCCCCCGCGCGCCGAGCAGCCTTGCCGTTTCGAACCCGATGCCCTTGTTCGCACCGGTGATCAGAGCAATCGATGTCATACCTCAAAGCCTGGACCGCGATCGCGGGCGGCGGCAGAGACCTGGTGAGGCTGGGATCGGCGGTACCACCCAGGAGCATGCGTGATGAGGCACGCTGGAACCATGCTCAACCGTGCCGAGCTTGCGATGTTCCTGCGCAGCCGGCGGGACCGGCTGCGCCCGAGTGACGTGGGGCTTCCCGGAGGTGCCCGTCGGCGCACGGCGGGCCTGCGCCGCCAGGAGGTCGCCGAGCTCGCCGGCATGTCCGTCGACTACTACGTCCGGCTGGAGCAGGGGCGCGGTCCACGGCCGTCCAGACAGGTCCTGTCGGCGCTGGCGCGGGCCCTGATGCTCACGTTCGACGAGCGCGAGTACCTGTTCCGGCTCGCCGGCGAGAACCCGCCACCCGTGGTGGGCCCGAGCCGCGAGGTGTCGCCGGGGATCCGGTACCTGCTGGACAGCCTTAGCCTGGTGGACACCCCGGCGTACGTCGTCGACGCCAGGTACAACGTGCTGGCCTGGAACCAGCTGGCGACCTGCTTCATCGGCGACCTGTCGGCCGTCGCCGAGGAGGATCGCAACATCATCCGGTGGACCTTCCGCCAGCCCGAGACCGACCTGCACTGGAGCGACGACGACATGGTGCGGTTCACCCGCGGCACGGTCGCCGACCTGCGCGCGGCCTACGCCCGGTATCCCGGTGACAAGGGCATCCAGGACCTGGTCACCGAGCTGCTCGGCACGTCACCCCGGTTCGCCGAGATGTGGGCCGCGCACGAGGTCGAGGTTCGCCGCCGGATGGTGAAGCGGGTGGACCATCCCCTGGTCGGACCGCTCGAGTTCGAGTGCCAGGTGCTGCACGTACAGGACAGCGACCAGCGGCTCATCGTGTACTGCGCCGCCCCCGGCTCGCCAACGCAGGAGGCCTTCCGCCGGCTGGCCCGCCGTCAGGCCCAGCCAACGGCGACGACGCCGGTCAGCGTGCCGACGTAGGCGTGGTCGCGAACCAGCGTCGGCGACGCGAAGTGCGGTGACTTGCCGATGCGTACCTGCTGCCGGACGGCGCCGGTCGCCGCGTCGAGCGTGTAGAGCACGCCGGCGTCGTACTCGACGACCCAGACCAGGTCGCCGCCGACGACCGGGGAGCCCCGGGCCTGTACCGTCGCCTGCCAGCGCCGCGTGATGCGGCCCGCGCTGTCGATGCTGATCGCCCGGGGCCCGTCCTGACACGGCACGTAGACGGTGTCGCCGGTGACGGCGCTGCCGCCGTACGCCTCGCAGACCGGTGCCTGCGACACCTCGCCACCGATCTCGCCCAGGTGGCCGGCGCGCAGCACGTACCCGATGCCGCGCTTGCCGATGGCGTTCACCCACGGGCCGACGACGGCCGGGGTCATCGAGCCGAGGTCGAGGTCCTTGGCGTTGTCGTCGGCCCACGTCCTCGGCGCGAAGCGGTCGGCCAGCTTCAGGTCCGCGGTGAGCGCGATCACCGAGTCGCTGCCGTCGTACTTCGAGGTCGACTCGCCGTTGCCGACCGCGTAGTAGATCCGCTCGCCGGCCACCACACCACCACCGGGCGCCCAGATCCCGCCCTCCCGCGGGGTCGGGATCGCGTAGCTCGCCAGCGGTCCGTCGCCGGTCGTGGGCACCGACACCACGGAGCCGATGTACTTGGCGCAGTCGCCGGCCAGGCCGCCGTAGGCGATGTAGACCCGGCCGTTCCACAGGGTCAGCGCGGAGCGTTGCTGGTGCGCGATCCGGTCGCCCTTCGGCGGCTCGGCCGGCCGGCGCAGCTTCACCGCCCCGGTGGCCGCGTCGATGCCGAAGAGCACGTGGGCGCCGCCGGTCATCTCAGCCAGCGCGAACACCTGGTTGGTGTCCTTGTCGTACGCCATCGTGCTGGTGATGCCCAGCGGGTCGATGTTGCCGCAGGGCAGCTTCGACCTCGGCACCGGCGTGCCGACGTGTTGCGACCAGACGACCTTGCCGGTGGCCGCATCGAGGGCGTACACCGTGTCGCCCTCGGTCGCCGCGAAGACGCGCTCGCCCACGACCAGGGGCTGCCCGTACACGGCGCCGTCGAGCCTGGCCTCCCATGCCTTGGCCAGCGTGCCGATCGGGGTGAGGCCGGTGGCCACACCCGTGCGGGCGTTGTCGCGGTGGTAGGTCGGCCATTCGGGATCGGGCACCGGTGTGGCGCTGCCGGTCGCGGCGCTCGGCTGCGTCACCGTGGGGGTCGGGCGCTGCGCCGGCTTGTCGCAGGCCGTGACGGAGGCGACCAGGGCGAGCGCGACCGCCGTCCGTTTCATGACCTTGAGCGTACGGGCAGATCGTCGGCCTCGATGGTCGCCGGGTACTTCAGGCCGCTGCCCGTGTTGAGCACCACCACCTCGTCGGCGTCGCCGAGCCAGCCGGTGGCCCGGAGCCGGCGCACCGCGCTCACGCCGGCCGCCCCCTCGGGGGACAGCAGGAGCCCCTCCCGCCGGCCGAACTCGCGCAAGTCGGCGAGCAGCTCGGCGTCGGTGACCGCGACCGCCGTGCCGCCGGTGCTGTAAAGGGCGTCGAGGACCAGCTCGTCGCCGATCGTGGCGCCGACGGTGATGCCGAACGCGATGGTGTGCGGGTCGGCCCAGGGGACCACCCGGCGGGCGCCGGCCTCGAAGGCCGCGACGACCGGTGCACAGCCGGCCGACTGGGCGGCCACCAGCCGGGGCAGCCGACCGTCGACCCAGCCCAGCTCCCGCAGCTCCAGCAGGGCCTTGTGGATGCCGATCAGGCCGACCCCACCGCCGGTCGGGTACACGATCACGTCCGGCACCCGCCACCCCAGCTGCTCGACGATTTCCAGGCCCATCGTCTTCTTGCCCTCGACCCGGTAGGGCTCCTTGAGCGTCGAGGCGTCGAAGACCGCGCCCGCCGAGTCGGCCAGGAACCGGGCGACCAGCGCGCCGGCGTCGCCGATGAGCCCGTCGACCAGGTGCAGGTCGGCGCCTGCGGCAAGGCACTCGCGGCGGGTGATCGCCGGTGCGGCGGCGGGCATCGCGATCGTCGCCCGGATGCCGGCGCGCGCCGCGTACGTGGCCCATGCGGCGCCGGCGTTTCCGTTGGTCGGCATGGCGATGTGCCGTACTCCGAGCTCCCGAGCTCGGGAGACGCCGACCGCCGCGCCACGGGCCTTGAACGAGCCGGTCGGCGCCAGCCCTTCGTCCTTGACCAGCAGCCGCGGTACGCCGATGTGCCCGCCAAAGCGGCGGGCCGGCAGCAGTGGTGTCCACCCCTCGCCCAGCGTCGTCCGGTACCCGCTGTCAACCAGCGGCAGCAGCTCGCGGTACCGCCAGAGATCCGCCGCGCGCCCTGCGAAAGTGTCCGGCGACACCGCCTTGCGCAGCGCCGCCAGGTCGTACCGGACGAGCAGCGGCGAGCCGCAGCCGCACAGGTTCTGCTGCCGGTACGCGTCGTGCTCCCGGCCGCAGCGCGGGCACTCGAGGTGGCTCAGGTAGACGGTGTAGCTGGCTTGCGACTGCGCGTTCACCCCGCCGATTCTGCCTGGGCCGGCGGGTCCCGGCGCAGGACAGCGTTCTCCAGCGCGGTCCACCCGGTCGTGGTGAGCAGGTACAGTCCGGCCGCCAGCGGCACGATCGCGGCGAACGCCACCGTGCCGAACGGCAGCACCCGCACCAGCCACGGCTGCCCGAGGCGGCGCAGCCGATGCGCCGACAGCCAGGCGACCACGGCGACGAGCCCGAGCACGCCGAGGAACACCAACCCGTGGGGACCGAGCAGCGGGCCGGCCAGCAACCGGTCGGCCAGCGGCACGCCGAACAGGCCGTGCGACAGCAGGGCGTTCGGGTGGCCGGCGACGCTGGGGGAGACGAACAGCCGGTACATCACCATGAAGAAGGGCGCCTGCAGGAGGGCCGGCAGGCAGCCGCCGAGCGGGCTGGCGCCCTCGGCGCGGTAGAGTGCGGCCAGCTCGCTCGACATCCGGGCCGGGTCGTCGCGGTGGCGTTCCCGGATCTGTAGGGCCTGGGGAAGCACGCGCGCCGTGGCGCGGGCGCCCCTGATCTGGCGCAGGGTCAGCGGCAGCAGCAACAGGCGTACGCCAGCGGTGAACACGATGATGGCGGCGGCGGCCGCGCCACCGGCGAAGAGCGGTTCAAGGCCGCGCACCAGCGCGGTCACGAGGTGGTACGCGGCGCCGACGGCGCCGTCGAGCGGTGCGAACGTGAGCATGGGGACCTTCCGCGAGTCCAAAGGGGACAGACAGCACGGCAGGCCGCGTGGGCGACGCGGTAAGACGAATACAGGTTGCCTACGCGGCCGGGTCCGCCGAGGGGGCTCTCGGCCGGGGTCGGCCGGCCGCGTCCGGGTCACGCTGGCGCAGGTAGGCGGCGCGCATCGCCCGATGCCGGACGCCCACCACGCGCACGCCCGCGTGCAGCGCCGCCACCGGTCGGGCGGTCTGGCGGGCGACGAGCGCGGCGAGCGCCGCGAGCGCGAGGGCAATAGCGACCACCGTGAGCAGCCCCGCGTTGCCGCTCGGCGCGCCCGCGGGGATCTGCAGGATGCTCAACAACCAGAGCACGTACCGACTCTACGGCGGCCGGGCAACTGCCAGCGGGGCGTCAGCGGACGACGCGCATGACCACCGCGCACATGTCCTCGTCGGGACGCCCGTGCAGGGCCCGTACGACGTGCTCGACGATGCCGTTGACGTCTTCCAGGTCGGTGCGCGAAGGCGCCTTCAGCAGGATCTCGATCGCGTCCACCAGGTCGGTGTCCCGCCCGCCCACCAGCGCGTCGGTGTAGAGCATCAGCCCGTCGCCGGGGACGAGCGCGATCCGGGACTCCTCGTACCTCGCGTCCGGGCTGGCGCCGACCGGCAGTCCCAGGTCGCCGCCGAGCACCGCCGCTCGACCGTTCTTGCGGTAGCGCACCGGCGCGGCCCGCCCGGCCACCGCCCAGCGCAGACTTCGGCGGGCCGGCTCGAACCGGGCGACGGTCATCGTCGCCGTCCGCTCCGGCTCCATCTTGCACAGCATGGCGTTGACGGCCATGAGCACCTCGGCCGGTCCGAGGTCGAGCGCGGCGTAGGCGCGTACGGCGTACCGCAGCCGCGCGGCGGCGGTCATCGCGGCGAGCCCGGAGCCGGCCACGTCGCCAACCACCAGCACGGTCGCCCCACCGGGCAGCGGGTAGGCGTCGTACCAGTCGCCTTCGACCCGCCCGGTATGCTCGGTCGCCCGGCACCGGCCGCGAACCACGAGCCCCTGCGCGGTGCCCAGCTCCGGTTCGCTGGGCAGCAACGCCTGCTGCAGCGCGCGGGCCGCGTGCAGCTCGGCCTCGACGCGCCGGCGCTGGGCGGCCAGCGCCTCCTCGGCGATGAGCAGCCGGGACTCCAGCGCGCGCTCGTCGGTCACGTCCTGGACCGTGCCGCGTACCGCGGTGACCGCCCCGTCCCGGTCGAGGACGGGCTCGGCGGTGACGCGAAGCCGGCGCCCCGCCAGCCGGCCGGCGCCCCGAAACTCCACGGCGAGCTGCTTGCCGTGGACCAGCGTGCGGCGTACCGCCTCCTGCACGGCGAGCAGGTCGTCGGCGTGGACCGAGGCGGTCAGCTCCTCCAACGTGATCCGCCCCGGCTCCTCGTCACCGAAGAACAGGCGGTACAGCCCGGGCGAGCACAGCGGCTCGCCGGTGTGCACGTCCCACGAGAACGAGCCGATGCGCGCGATGCGTTCGGCCTGCAGGAGCTGGTCGTGCAGCACGTCCGCCGCGCTGTGCAGGCGCCAGATGACCAGGATCCGGTCCCAGAGGCGGCAGGCGTGGAGCGTGATGAGGTACGACGTTCGGGTCCCCTCGGTGGCCGAGTCGACGGCGACGTCTTCCAGCCGGCAGAGCTCGCCGCTGCGCAGGATGTGGGCGAACGCCGGCAGCAGCACCCGGCTGCCGATCCCGGGGTAGATCGACAGCAGCGTCGCGTCGGTCACGTCGACCCGCTCGTCGTCGAGCAGGCCGCGGGACAGCGCGTTGGCGTACTCGACGCGGAAGTCGGTGACCACGCCGTCCTGCCACACCGGGGCCAGCAGCATGCTGGGGTGGTGCAGGGTCTCCAGCACCAGGTGCAGCCAACCGCCGGGAGGTGCGAGGCTGGCGTCGCCGCCGGCGGTCGGAGCGTCCCCCATCAGCTCGGTGAGCTTGCGGGTGACCGGCTCCACGAGCGCGGCGAGGTAGCGCCGGGTCTCCTCGTCGACCCGCAGCGCCTCGGCCCACGACAGCCCGAGCGCGCCGACCAGCCGGCCGTCGACCTGCAGCGGTGCGGCGAACACCGCGTTCGTGGGCAGCGCGATGCCGAGCATGGTGGGAAAGTGGCGGCGTACCGCGGTGGGGTCGGGCAGCAGGATCGGTTCCCTGTCGCGTACCGCGACGGTGAGCGGCACGTCCACGTCGGGCGGCATGCGCGCCCATTGGCTGCGAACCTGTGCCGGCAGCCCGTGGCTGCCCACGAGCCGCTGCGCCCCGTCGGCTTCCAGCAGGGTCACCACGGTCGCCGCCGGTGCCGGCCAGGGCGCGGTAGCGGCGGAGATCGCATCGGCCACCTCGTCGACCGTACGGGCGGCCGCGATCCGGGCGTTGAGCAGCTGGTACTGGGCGCGCCGCGCGTCCGCCGCGGGCAACGGCCCGGCGCCTTTCGGGGCCCGCGCCGGCCGGCCGGCGGGCGCCGTCCGACCGGCGGGCGCCGTCCGGGCCCGGGTGCGTGCCAGGTGCTCGCGGAGCTCGTCGTCGATGAGCTGGGTCACCGCCGGGAGCTGCGGGTCGGGTGCGCTCGTACCCACGATCGCGGCGGCCACCTCGACCAGCTTGACGTTGCTGCGCTGGGATAACCGCACCAGGTGGTCGAAGCCCTCGTCCGGGCTGATCCCGAGCCGCTCCACCAGCACGCCCTTGGCCTGCTCGATGACGGCTCGGTTGCGCATCGCCGTGCGTACTCCGGTGAGCTCGGCACGCAGCTTGGCCACGACGGCGGCCAACGCCTCGGCGGGCTCGGAGGCGGGTACCTCGGGAGGGCCGGCGGCCGGCGCACCGGTGCGCACCGGCTGGCCCGGCGCCGGCTGCTCGTCCATGCGCGTCCTCTCCCGATAGGGCAGTACCCACCATGTCACCAGATCGGGGTCGTCGTGACCAGCCGGAGCGGAGCGCGGTACAAACGCCCTGAAACCCCGCGATCAGGCCCCCCGGCACCTGAAGTGATGTTTGCTTCTTCTTCTCCCGGGTAGCCGGAAGCCACGGTTCTTCGGTGGGTCGCGACCCGACCGGGGAGCCTTTGCTGAGTCAGCGGCCGGGGAGATGGGGGTAGGAGTGCGGCAGAGCCAAGAGTTCGCGGCAGCGCTCCTTGACCGCGACGGCACCCTTGTCCAAAACGTGCCGTACAACGGCGATCCGGACGCTGTCCGGCCGGTGCCCGGGGCGCGGGCCGCGCTGGACCGGCTGCGCGCGGCCGGCATTCGTCTCGGCGTGATAAGCAACCAGTCGGGGATCGGTCGCGGCATGTTGACCGCTGACGACGTCGACCGGGTCAACGCCCGCGTCGCGGAGCTGCTGGGCCCGTTCGACACGTGGCAGGTTTGCCCGCACGTCGAGACCGACGGCTGTCCGTGCCGCAAACCAAAGCCCGGCATGGTGCTGGCGGCAGCTCGCGAGCTGGGAGTCGAGCCGCAGCGATGTGTGGTGATCGGCGACATCGGAGGTGACGTCGACGCGGCGCTGGCGGCAGGAGCCGGCGCCGTGCTGGTGCCCACGCCCGTCACGCGCCCGGAAGAGGTCGCGGCGGCCCCCGTGGTCGCGCGCGACCTGGCCGAAGCGGTCGACTGGGTGCTGCGCCACCACCGCGGTCCGCGGGTGCTCGTGGTGCGCAGTGACTCGGCGGGTGACGTGCTGCTGACCGGGCCCGCGATCCGGGCGGTCGCGGCCAGGGCCAGCCACGTGACGTTGCTGTGCGGCCCTCGCGGGTACGCCGCCGCCGAGCTGCTGCCGGGCGTCGACGAGCTGGTCGAATGGTGCGCGCCGTGGATCGACCCGCAGCCGCCGCCCATCGAGCCGGCCGAGGTGGACGCGCTGGTCAAGGATGTGGAGGCGGCGCAGCTCGACGAGGCGGTGCTGTTCACCTCGTTCCACCAGTCACCGCTGCCGATGGCGCTGCTGCTGCGGCTGGCCGGGTTACCGAGGATCGCGGCGATCTGCGATGACCACCCGGGCTCCCTGCTCGATGTGCGGCACCGCCTCGACCCCGACCTGCCGGAGGCCGAGCGGGCCCTGTCCCTGGCCGAGGCGGCGGGCTTCCCGCTGCCGCCCGGCGACGACGGCAGGTTGGCGGTGCGCCGCCCGCTTCCGGCGGTACCGGCGGGTCTGCCGTCCGGCGGGTACGTCGTGGTGCACCCCGGCGCGAGCGTCCCCGCCCGAGCCTGTCCACCCGAGCTGTGCCGCGCGATCGTGGGCGCGCTGGTCCGAGCGGGCCGCCGCGTCGTGGTTACCGGCGGCTTTGGCGAGCGGGCGCTGACCGCTCGGGTCGCCGGGACTCACGCGTACGACCTGGGCGGGCGTACCTCGCTCGGCGAGCTCGCGGCGGTGCTCGCGGGTGCCGAGTGCCTGGTGGTCGCCAACACCGGCCCGGCGCACGTGGCGGCGGCGGTCGGCACGCCGGTGGTGAGCCTGTTCGCCCCGACCGTTCCGTACGCCCGGTGGCGGCCGTACGGCGTACCGGCGATCCGGCTCGGCGACCCGACCGCGCCGTGCCGCGACAGTCGTGCCGCCGTCTGCCCGGTGCCGGGCCATCCGTGCCTGTCCACTGTGGACCCGGCAGACGTGGTGGCCGCCGTCGACGCGCTCTGCGGCTCACGCGGGGGCGGGTCATGAGGATCCTGCTCTGGCACGTCCACGGTGCCTGGACCACCGCGTTCGTCCACGGTGGACACACCTACCTCGTGCCGACGACGCCCGACCGCGGTCCGTTCGGGTTGGGTCGTGCCGCCACGTACCCGTGGCCGCCCTCGGCGGTCGAGGTGGCCCCGGAACAGCTGCCCGACACCGAGGTCGACGTCGTGCTGCTGCAGCGTCCCCAGGAGTGGGAGCTGGCGCAGAGCTGGCTCACCGGTGGGCGGTTGGGCGGGCGGCGGCTCGGCCGCGAGGTACCGGTCGTGTACCTGGAGCACAACACGCCAAAGGGCGACGTGCCGGGGACCCGGCATCCGATGGCCGACCGCGACGACGTGACCCTGGTCCATGTCACCCACTTCAACGCGCTGTTCTGGGACAGCGGCTCGACCAGGACGACCGTGATCGTGCACGGCATCCCCGACCCGGGCGTGCGGTACACCGGTGAGCTGCCGCGCCTGGCCACCGCCATCAACGAGCCGATCCGCCGCTGGCGGGTCACCGGCACCGACCTGCTGCCGCGCTTCGCCGCGGTCGCCCCGGTCGACGTCTTCGGCATGGGCGTGGCGGACCTGCCGCAACGGCTCAACCTGGACGCGCCGGACATGGCGGTTCACGACGACCCACCGCAGGCCTTGATGCACGCCGAGATGGTGCGCCGGCGGGTCTACCTACACCCGGTCCGCTGGACGTCGCTCGGGCTGTCCCTGCTGGAGGCGATGGCCTGCGGGATGCCGGTGGTGGGGCTGGCCACCACGGAGGCGGTCGTCGCCGTACCCCGCGATGCGGGTGTGCTCTCGACCAACGTAGCCGAGCTCATCGAGGGGGTTCGCTGGCTGATTTCCGATGATGTGGCGGCTCGCCAATGTGGGGCGATCGCCCGCGCCGCGGCACTGACCCGCTACGGGCTGACACGTTTCCTGGCTGACTGGGACGCGTTGTTGAAGGAGGTGGCTTCATGAGGCGATGGCGTATCGCGATGGTCTCGGAGCACGCCAGCCCGCTGGCGATGCTCGGGGGGGTGGACGCGGGTGGGCAGAACATCCACGTCGCCGAGCTGGCCGGCGCCCTGGCCCGCCGTGGCCACGCCGTGCGGGTCTACACCCGCCGCGACGATCCCGACATCGCCCCGGTCGTACCGTTCGGTCCGGGCGTGGACGTCGAACACGTACCCGCCGGCCCCCCGACGCCGCTGCCCAAGGACGAGCTGCTGCCGTACATGGGCGAGTTCGGCCGGTACCTGGCCGCGCGCTGGGAGGCCGACTTCACGCCGGCCGTGGTACATGCGCACTTCTGGATGAGCGGTCTCGCCGCGCTCACCGCCACCGCCATCCGGCCGATCCCGGTGGTGGTCACCTACCACGCGCTCGGCTCGGTGAAGCGCCGCTTCCAGGGCGAGGAGGACACCAGCCCGCCCAGCCGGCAGGGCCTGGAGCGCGAGCTCGGCCTGCTCGCCGACCGGGTCATCGCGCAGTGCGGCGACGAGGTCGAGGAGCTCGGCCGGATGGGCATCCCGCGCACCCACATCTCGGTGATCCCGTCGGGCGTCAACATCGAGCGGTTCACCACCGGCGGCCCGGCAGCCGAGCCGCCGGCGGGCGGGCTGCAGCGCGTGCTCACCGTCGGCCGGCTGGTGCCACGCAAGGGGTACGCCGACCTCATCCGCGCGCTGCCGGCCATGCGCGACGCCGAGCTGGTCATCGTGGGCGGCCCGCCCGCCGACGAGCTGGCCAGCGACCCGGAGGTGCGGCGGTTGCGGGTCCTGACCCAGCGCGCCGGGGTCGCCGACCGGGTCCGGCTGCTCGGCTCGGTACGCCGGGAGGACATGCCCGCCTGGTACCGCTCGGCCGACGTGCTGGCCTGCGCGCCGTGGTACGAGCCGTTCGGGCTCACGCCCCTGGAAGCTATGGCGTGCGGGGTGCCCGTGGTGGCCTATGCCGTCGGCGGTCTCGCCGAAAGCGTCATCGACGGGGTCACCGGCGCGCTGGTGCGGCCACGCGACATCCGCCAGCTCGCCATCGCGCTGCGCGCCGTGCTTGGCAACCCGGTGCTGCGGATGAGCTACGCCAGTGCGGCCGTGGACCGGGTCCGCTCCCGCTACCCCTGGGAGCGCACCGCCGCCGAGATGGAGCGGGTGTACGCCGCCGTGACCGGCGAACCGGTCGTCACCGGGGGAGCCCTGTCGGAGGTGTCGTCATGACGGCCCTGTCCGATGGGCGCCCGCGCCCGGCCGGTACGCCCTTGCAGCCCCGGACGGCGTTGCCGATCGGCGCCGAGGAGCACCTGGAGTCGATGTGGCGGCGCTCCGCTGCGGACGCCCACCTGGACCGGCTCGCGGCGGCCATCGAGGTCTTCCGCGCCGAGGCCGGCCGGCTCATCCGCTGGGGCGAGCACCTGGCCAACGTGCTGGCCGGCGGCGGGCGCCTGCTCGTGGCGGGCAACGGCGGCAGTGCCGCCGAGGCCCAACACCTGACCGCCGAGCTGGTCGGCAAGCTGCGCGACGACCGGCCGGCGCTATCGGCGATCGCGCTGCACGCCGAGACATCCAGCGTCACCGCCATCGGCAACGACTACGGGTACGAGCAGGTCTTCGCCCGCCAGGTCGAGGCGCACGGGCGCCCCGGCGACGTGCTCCTGCTGCTGTCCACCAGCGGGCGCAGCCCCAACCTCCTGGCCGCCGCCGAGGCGGCCCGGCTGGCCGGCGTCACCTCCTGGGCGATGACCGGCTCGCTGCCCAACCCGCTCGCGATGCGCTGCGACGAGGCCCTGGCGGTGCCCGCGGACTCGCAGACCGCGCAGGAGCTGCACCTCGTCGCCGTGCACGTGCTCGCCGAGCAGGTCGACGCGGCCTTGATGGCGCCGAGCCGGTCCGCCGGAGCGTGCCGGTCCGCTGGAGCGAACGGGTCCGCTGGAGCGAGCCGGTCCGTTGGAGCGAGCCGGTCCGTTGGAGCGAGCCGGTCCGTTGGAGGCCGCGGGTGAGCGGGCGGCCCCTCGTCGTCATCGGCGACGTGCTGCTTGACCGTGAGGTCATCGGCACCGTCGACCGGCTGTGCCCGGAGGCGCCGGTGCCGGTGCTGGCCCAGACGTCCACAATGGACCGGCCGGGCGGCGCCGGGCTGGCGGCGCTACTGGCCGCCGGTGGCGGCCGGGAAGTTGTGCTCGTCGGGGCGTTCAGCGCCGACGAGGCCGGCGACCTGGTGCGCGAGCTGCTGACCCGGGCGGGGGTACGGGTGGTGGCGCTCCCGCTGCACGGACCGACGCCGGAGAAGATCCGGCTACGCGCCGGCGAGCACCTCCTGCTCCGCGTCGACCGGGGTGAGGCGACCGGCACCATCGGCGGCGTACCGCCGGATGCGCAGGCCGCCCTGCGTGCCGCGAGCGCGATCCTGGTCAGCGACTACGGCCGCGGCATGACCGCCGTACCGCAGCTGCGGCTCGCCCTGGCCGGGCGGGCGCACGCCGTGCCCGTGGTCTGGGACCCGCACCCGCGCGGCGAGCGGCCGGTCCCGGCGGTACGCCTGGTGACGCCCAACCGCAGCGAGGCGGCGAGCCTGCTGCCCAAACAGGACGGTGCACCGGGTCCGAACGGCGCGGCGAGCTCGAACGGCGCCAACGGCGGCGGCAGCGGCGCCAACGGCAAGGCCGCGAACGGGTTCGGACCCTGGTCGCCGGACGCCACGAGCGCGCCTGACAGCGGTGCGTCCCATGACCAGCGCGAGCTGGCCGGCGCGGCCGCCGCGGCCGTCCGGCTGCGCCGGTACTGGTCGGCGGGCGCCGTGGCGGTGACCCTCGCCGAGCGGGGGGCGGTACTGTCCGACGGCGTGAGCCCCCCGATGCTGCTCCCCGCACCGTTCGCCGCGCGAGGCGACAGCTGCGGCGCCGGCGACCGGTTCGCCAGCGCGGCGCTCACGGCGCTCGCCGGCGGTGCCATGGTGGTTGACGCGGTGGCCTCGGCTGTACAGGCGGCGACCGCGTTCGTCGCGGCCGGTGGCGCGCTCGCGCTGGGCCCGCCGGCGCCCGAGGATCGCGCCGCCTCGCTGGCGGCCGCGGGAGAGGGGCAGTGATGGAGCTCGGTGCGGTACTGGTCACCGGAGGCGCCAGCGGTCTGGGAGCCGCCGTGGTCGCCGCCGTGCTCGAGGCCGGCGGCCGGCCGTACGTCCTCGACCTCAAGCCGCCGGCGGTCGACGTGCCGTACGTCGCGGTCGACCTCGCCGACGGGCGGGCGGCCGAGCGGGCCACCCGGGAGCTGGCCGAGCAGGCGGCCGAGGCCTGCGCGGGCCTGCGCGGGGTGGTGACCGCCGCCGGGATCGACACGCCCGGCCGCCTCACCGACGTACTGGCCGCGGAGTGGGAGCGGATCGTCGCGGTCAACCTGCTCGGTACCGCGGCCGTGGTCCGTGCCGCGGTGCCCTACCTGGAGCGGACCGGCGGCACCGTGGTGACGGTGGCCTCGACCCTGGGCGTCAAGGCGGTCAGCGACGCGACGGCGTACTGCGCCGCGAAGTTCGGCGTGGTTGGCTTCACCCGGGCCCTCGCGGCGGAGCTCGCCGGACAGGTCGGCGTCACCCTGCTGATCCCGGGCGGCATGCGGACGGCGTTCTTCGACGGGCGGGACGAGAAGTACAAGCCGCCGGCCGACGCGCCCCTCAACGACCCGGCGAACGTGGCGGCGGCGGTGCTGTTCGCGCTGCGCCAGCCGGCCGGATGCGCGGTGCGCGAGCTGGTGGTCTGCGCCACGGTCGAGTCCTCGTACCCCTGAGATGGCGCGCCCTGTCCTGCTCGTCCTGCGCGCGCTCGGCCTGGGCGACCTCGCGACCGTGGTTCCGGCGCTGCGCGCGCTGCGCCGCCACCATCCCCGGTACGAGCTGGTCCTCGCTACGCCGGACCCGCTGGCGCCGCTGGTGGCCGCGACCGGCGCAGTGGACCGGCTGCATATGACGCCGGCCTACGTCCGCTCGCCCATGCAGACCCTGGACTGGTGGGGCCCCCGCCCGCGGATCGCCGTCAACCTCCACGGCAGCGGCCCGGAGAGCCATCGTGCGCTGCTGGCCACCGGCCCGGATCGGCTGATCGCCTACGCCTGCCCGGCCGCCGGGCACCTCGACGGTCCACAGTGGAACCGTGACGAGCACGAGGTCGTGCGCTGGTGCCGGCTGCTGCGGTGGGCCGGCATGGAGGCCGATCCGGGCGACCTGTCGTTGCCCGTCCCCGATCCGCCCCGTGGCCGGCGCGGCGCGGTGGTCATCCACCCGGGGGCGAGCGCGCCGGAGCGGCGCTGGCCACTGGTACGGTTCGCGGCGCTGGCCCGGGTGCTCGCCCGCGGCGGTCAGCTGGTCGTCGTCACCGGTTCGCGCGCCGAGGCCGGCGATGCCAAGGCGGTGGTGGGCGGCGCCGGCTTACCCCCTTCCGCGGTGCTCGCCGGGCGTACCGACCTGGCCGCGCTCTGCGCGCTGATCGCGCACGCCCGGCTCCTGGTCAGCGGCGACACTGGCGTCGCGCATCTGGCGACCGCGTACGGCACGCCGTCGGTGGTCCTGTTCGGGCCCGTGGCACCGACGAAGTGGGGCCCGCCGCCGGGGCGGCGGCAGCACATAGCGCTGTGGCACGGCCCGGACGGGCTGACCCGGATCAGCGTCGGCGAGGTGTGCGAGGCCGCCACAGCGCTGCTGCGGGCACCGGCCACATCGGCGCGCGATGCGGCTGCGGCGCGCTGATCCGGCCGGCCCAGGCTACCGGCGCCGGCGGCGCTGGCCCTGGCGGCGCCGGAGGCGGTTGGGGCGAAGTCGGCCAGCGCCCGGAAGCGGGCGGTCAGCCGGGTCATGCGCGAGGTGGCGGAGTACCTGGGCAACACGCCGGCCGTGGCGCGGGCCTCGTACGTGGACCCGCGGGTGGTCGACCTGTACCGCGACGGCGTCACGATCGCCGGGCCGCCGGCAATTACCGAAAGTAATCGCAATGTTGCCGAACGAGCAGTACTCGACCTGTTGAGCGACTAAGTCCCGGCGCTCCGGGTTCCGTTCCGACCGGCTCCGGTGTAAGTTGAGATCGTTCGCATCCGCCGAACGGTGGATATCACGTAGTTCGTAAGGTGTGAATAGGGCAGCTGATCGTTCAGTACGAATAGCACCGCTGTCAAGAAACGGCGGCGGTCACGAGCGGCACAAGTGCCACCTTGCGCCGGCACTCAAGCAACGGGTGTCGAGGCGAATGTGTTCACCTGGCCGGTGGTCGGGGCAGCCTTCGGGCACAACTCGGGCAGCCAAAAGGGCAAGCCCAGAACCGATGGCGTGCGGGTCCGCGCGACGACGCGACGCCACACCGAGCCCACCGAACCGGCCGCGGAAGCAAGGGACGAAGCTGATGACCGTACTCGTTGATCGCAGTTCCCAGCGGGAACCGCTCGCGTCGGACGATGTCGGCGCGCTCCTCGCGCCCGCGGGCGCCGATGGTGCACCGCATCCGACCCCGGCGCGCACCGGACGGGAGGCCGACGCGGCAGCCAAAGTCCTGCTCACCAGGCTGGCCGACCTGCCCGACGACCACCCGGACCGGACCAGGATCCGCGAGCGCGTGATCGAGCTGTACCTCCCGCTGGCCGAGTACCTGGCGCGGCGGTTCCGCAACCGTGGCGAGCCCCTCGACGACCTGGTCCAGGTCGCCAACCTCGGCCTGATCAAGTCCGTCGACGGGTACGACCTGAGCCGCGGCGCGGCATTCACCAGCTACGCGATTCCGATGATCGTCGGCGAGCTGAAGCGGCACTTCCGGGACAAGGGCTGGGATGTACGGGTGCCCCGGCGCCTGCAGGAGCTCCGCCTGGAGATCACCAAGGCGACGTCGGACCTGTCCCAGCAGCTCGGGCGCTCGCCGACAGTGAGCGACATCGCCTCCCATCTGGGAGTGACCGATGAAGACGTGATCGAGGGCCTCGACTCCGGCCACGCGTACCGCGCGCTGTCCCTGCATGCGCCGGTGGCCGGGGAGGAGGCGACCACCGAGCTGGCCGACCTGCTCGGTGACGTGGACCCGGACATGCAGGGCGTCGAGGACCGGGAGGCGCTTCGCCCACTGGTCGCGAAGCTCCCGAAGCGGGAGCAACGGATCATCGCGATGCGGTTCTTCGGAAACATGACCCAGTCGCAGATCGCCGCCGAGCTCGGCATCTCACAGATGCACGTGTCGCGGCTGCTGTCGCACGCGCTCGGGGTCCTGCGCGAAGGCCTCATCGGCTGACTCCGGCTGACTCCGGGGCACGGAGATGGGGCGCGGATGGCGTGGAAACCCCCCGTCCACGCCATCCGCGCCAGCTAGCTTGTAGGGCGGGATCAGCGGCTGAGCTGGTACACGTTGTAGGCCTGCTTGATGACGGGGTGGGCGACGTTTCGCACCCGCACCCCGCCGGGCGTCGTGCCGCGCTCCGAGCCCGCGTGCGCGTGCCCGTGTACCGCAAGGTCGGTCGGTGCCGAGTCCACCGCCTCGCCCAGCAGGTACGAGCCGAGGAACGGGTAGATCTCGGGCGGCTCGCCCAGCAGCGTCTCCGGTATCGGTGCGTAGTGCATCAGGGCCACGCGGATGTCGCAGTCCAGCGCGCCCAGGGCGGCGCCGAAGCTCTCCGCGATCCGTCGGGTGTGCCGGATGAACGCCTTCATCTCGGGCTCGCCGAACTCGCTGCCGCACGCGCCCGCGAAACCGCCGCCGAAGCCCTTGGCCCCGGCGATGCCGAAGCGGACGCCGTTGCAGTCCAGGACGGTACCGGTGCACTCCAGCACGACGATCCCGGCGTCTTCGAGGATCTTGACGAAGTCGTCGACCTGGTCGCTGTGGTAGTCGTGGTTGCCCAGGACCGCGACGACCGGGACGGCAAGACCCCCGAACTCCTCGGCCACGCAACGCGCCTCGTCGGCCGTGCCGTGGCGGGTCAGGTCGCCGGCGAGCAGCAGCACGTCGGCTTTCCCGCCGAGGTGCTCCAGCGCCGGGCGGTACCGGCCGAGGACGTCACGGTCCAGGTGGACGTCGCCGATCGCGGCGACCCGCACGCTACCGTCCGGCCAGCCGCTCAAAGCTCCTCCACCTCGTCGGGCTCGTGGACGCGGGTGACCGCGATGTCCCAGCGCACGTCGAGATCCGGGAACGACTCGGCCACCACCTGCTCGATGAGCGCGCGACGCTGGTGGCTCTCCACCTCGCCGCACAGCGCGTACCCGCCCGCCTCCAGCCGGATCGCCCGGATGCCCAGCTCGGCGGTGCGGTAGTCCTCGGCGAGCACCTGCTGCAGGTGGCTCTCCGTGTACCCCTCGTTCATCCCGCTCATCCTGTCACTTCCTTCAGGAGCGCCCGCCGGTCCCCGGAGGTGTTCGTCCGGGCCAACGAAAATATGCCCAGCCGGTCGGCCAGGACCAGGAACGCCTGCGCGTACGGCGAGTGGGCCGTCTCCCGGCGTACCCGCGCCCAGTCGATCTGTTCCCGGATCGAGCGGGCCACCGGCAGCGCCCGCGTGAAGTCGCAGTAGTGCGGCCCGTACGACAGGATTTTGTGGATCATCAGCTCGGTGGCCGACAGCACCGGCATGTGACAGCCGTTCACCGAAAGGAGGTCAGCGTCGGCGAGCGTCTCGTCGGTAACCGGCCGCTGGACCGGCCGGAAGATCAGGTCAACCAGGCAGTCCTTCTCGTAGACCTTGACCAGCCAGTCCTCGGACGGGACCTCGGCCTGGAAGCCGACCTCGACCAGCGCGGTCAGCGCCGCGTCCACGTCCTTCTCGCGGATCAGGAAGTCGACGTCGTGGTCGCGGGACCCGCCGCCGCGGGCGTACACCGCGAAGCTGCCGGCGAGCACGAACGGGATGCCGGCATCTTGCAGGCCTCTGGCCACCCGCTTCAGCGTGCAGATCAGCTGCTCATCCGCCGGCATTGTCATGACATGCGCTCCTCGGGGTCGGGCCGAAGGGTGTGCCAATCCCATACGTGAGTACCCGCCGCCCGGTGATCTCACACGGGCCGCGCGGCGGTTAGCCGGCCGCGCCCGGGGTACGACGCCGGCATGCGCGTGCTCGGGATCAATGCGATATTCCACGATCCGTCGGCCGCCCTGGTGGTCGACGGGCGCGTGGTGGCGGCCGCGGAGGAGGAACGGTTCAGCCGGCGCAAGCACGGCAAGCGGCCCGTGCCGTTCTCGGCGTGGGAGCTGCCCGAGCGGGCCGCGGCCTGGTGCCTGGAAACGGCGGGGCTCGACGCGGACAGCCTGGACGCCGTGGCGTACTCGTTCGATCCCGCGCTCTGGCGACCCGCCGACGCCCTGGGCCTCGACGACCCGTGGGACTGGCTGCGCCACGAGTACGCCAAACGAGCGCCCGCGTTCCTGGCCGCTGTCCTGCCCGGGCTGGACCCGGCGGTGGTCCGGTTCGTCGCCCACCACGTCGCCCACGCCGCCTCCGCCGCGCTCGCCGCTCCGATGCATGAGGGACACGGCGACTGTGCGGTCCTGGTGCTCGACGGCCGTGGCGAGTCGGCCAGCCACCTCGCCGGGCGCTACCGCGACCGCGTCCTGGAGCCGTTGTACGCCCAACGGCTGCCCCATTCACTGGGCCTGATGTACGAGGAGCTGACCGAGCACCTCGGGTTCCTGCGCTCCAGCGACGAGTACAAGGTGATGGCGCTGGCCTCCTACGGCACGCCGCGCTTCCTCGCCGAGCTTCGGGAAGCCGTCCGGCCCACCGGCGACGGCGGCTTCATCACCACCGCCATCGACTGGTCGACGCTGGCCAAGCCGGTGCCTCCGGGAGGCGAGCCGGCGCAGGAGCACGCCGACCTCGCCGCGAGCGTCCAGACCCGCCTGGAAGAGGTGATCCTGGACCTGGCCTACTGGGTGCACGAGGCGGCCGGCGGCCCGCGCGCGATCGCGATGGCCGGCGGGGTCGCGCTCAACTGCGTGGCCAACGCGCGGCTCGCAGCCGTTGGGCCGTTCGAGCGGGTCTGGGTGCAGCCGGCGGCCGGCGACGCCGGTACCGCGCTCGGCGCGGCGTTGCATGTCGCGGCCACCGGTGGCGAGCGGACCCAACCCATGCCGGGTGCGGACCTCGGGCGGGGCTTCACCGATGCCGAGGTCGAGGCCGAGCTGCGCCGCGCCCGCCTGCCCTACTATCGGCCGCCGTCGATCGCTAACACTGCCGCCGAGGTATTGGCGGCCAACGGCATCGTCGCCTGGTTCCAGGGGCGCAGCGAGTACGGGCCACGGGCGCTCGGGCACCGCTCGCTGCTGGCCCACCCGGGATACGCGGAGAACACCGAGCGGCTCAACGAGGTCAAGGGGCGCGAGCAGTTCCGCCCAGTGGCGCCCATGGTGCTCGCCGAGCGGGTCACCGAACTCTTCGACGGCGTGCAGCCCAGCCCGTACATGCTGTTCGTGCACCGGGTCCGTCCAGAGTGGACCGGCCGGATCCCGGCGGTCGTCCACGCCGACGGTACCGCACGGATCCAGACCGTCGACGCGGCCGACGAGCCGCGGGTCGCCGAGCTGCTGCGCGGCTTCGAACGGCGTACCGGCATCCCGGTCGTGGTGAACACCTCGCTGAACACGGCGGGGCGGCCGATGGTCGACACCCCGCACGACGCCTTCGAGCTGTTCGGGTCCGCGCCGATCGACCTGCTCGCCATAGGGCCGTTCGCGGTCCGCCGGTCGGACGCCTTCGCCGTACAGCCATGACCGGTGGCATCAGCGTGGTGGTGCCAACGCTCGGGCGGCCGAGCCTGGCGGTGCTCCTGCACGCGCTGGCGTCGACCGACGGCGTACCGCCGACGCCCATCGAGCTGATCCTGGTTGACGACCGGCCGCCCGGCGCACCCGACCTTCCGGTGCCCCCGGCGCTGGCGGCCGTGACGCGGATCCTCCGCGGCCGGCGCGCCGGACCGGCCGCCGCGCGCAACATCGGGTGGCGCGCCGCCGCGTACCCGTGGGTCGCGTTCCTCGACGACGACGTGGTTCCCGCGTCCGGCTGGCTGGCGCGGCTCGCCGAGGACCTGGACGCCTCGCGGCATGTGGTTGGCGTCCAGGGCACGGTCGAGGTGCCGCTGCCGGCCGACCACCCGCCGACGGACTGGGAGCGGGTCACCCTGGGCCTCGCGCAGGGTCGCTGGATCACCGCCGACATGGCGTACCGGCGCGAGGCGCTGGCCACCGTGGGCGGCTTTGACGAGCGCTTCCCCCGGGCGTTCCGGGAGGACGCCGACCTGGCCTGGCGGATGCGTGCGGCGGGCGGGGCGCTCGCCGTCGGTACCCGCCGGGTCGCCCATCCGGTGCGGCCGGAGAGCCCCTGGGTCAGCGTGCGAACCCAGGCCGGCAACGCCGACGACGCGCTCCTGCGGCGGCTCTACGGCTCGTCGTGGCGGCGGCTGCTCGGCGTACCTGCGGGTCGCCGCCACCGGCACGCGGTGGTCACGGCGGCGGGTCTGGTCGCGGTCGGCGCCGCGCTCCTTCGCCGCCGGACCCTCGCGGCCGTCGCGGCCGCGGTCTGGCTTGGGGGTACGGCCGAGTTCGCCGCCGCCCGGATCGCACCCGGTCCGGGTACGCCCGCCGAAGTGGCGCGGATGCTCGTGACGAGCGCGGTCATCCCGCCCATGGCCGTGGCGCACTGGCTACGCGGCTGGTGGCACCACCGCGCGGCAAAGCCCTGGCCCGCCGAGACTTTCAGCCCGCGCCGAGCACCAACGGCTGTCCGCTGAGCGCGTCGAGCACCACCCGGGCGCCAAGTGGCGTGGTCAGCGTCACAGAGACCGGTTGTAGCTTCAGCAGGTCGATGCACGGGCCACCGGTCGAGGGGTCGACGGTGCCGCCGATGACGACCACGTCGTCGGTCTCGTATGCGATGCCGGCCGGGTTTGTGTCACAGGCGCCGATCCCGATGGTGTACCAGAGCCGGGCACCCTCGACGGCGGTCAGGCGCTGCGCGGAGGCCAGGCCGCTCGCCTGATCGGCGCCGATCGGCGGCACGGACGGGTGCGGCACCGGCGAGACCGCCGTAGCGGCCACCGTCACCCGGGCCACCGGTGCGGGCAGCTCGGCCACGGTGAACAGCCACGCCGGTACGACCGCCTCGCCGCGGCTGGTCCGTAGGGTCGTGGTGCCGAACTTCGCGCCGGTGACCGTGAGGACGGCACACGTGTGCTGGGCCGGCGCGCCGACTGCACCGTCCTTGCCGGTACCCGAGGGCTGCGGGATGGGGGTTGTCTGGACCGGCGGGCTGCCCAGGCACGGCGGGTCGCCCTTGTCCATCTCGGTGTACGCGTCGCGCGCGCTCACCAGCGGCACGGCCATTGTCGTCCCGTCGGGAAAGGCGATGACCCCGCCGGCCGGCGTCACGGTTGTCAGGTCGGTCTGCGTACGGTACCAACCTGCGCCGAAAGCGATCTTGAGATCGTCGGTGAAAGCCTGCTTCGGCGGCACTGTGAAGTCCTGCAGCGGCACGAACCCGGTGCGCCAGGCGTCGCCGGTGGCGGCATCCTGCCACGCCTCGGCGACCGCCCGCGCGCGGTCCTCGAACGCGGTCCGGCGAGCCTGCGGGGAGCTGCCACCGCGCGCGCAGGCGGTGGCGGACAGCAACGCGGTGACCGCGAGCGCGGCCGCGATCGAAGCACGGTGCATAGCTGTTCGACGGGGCCGACGCCGGCTCGGTTGCATGGGATTACGCCGGACCGCCGTCGCCTTTCGTTCGCAGCGGGGAGAAGAACAGCGGCAGGAACGGCAGCAGGGCACCGACAGCGGCCACCCACAGCGTCGGGCGTGCCCCGAACAGCTGGCCGAGCACGCCACCGATGAGGCCGCCCAACGGCAGCGTGCCCCAGACGACGAAGCGCATGGTGGCGTTCATCCGGCCCAGCAGCCGCTCCGGGGTGAGTCCTTGGCGGAAGCTGAGCTGGGTGACGTTGTACACGACGTTGGCGAGATAGGCGATGGCGAGGCTGAACGAGACCGCCCAGAGCACCCAGCCGCGCTGGGCCAGCGGCACCGCGAGCCCGAACAACCCGCACGCGGCTTGCGAGGTCAAGATCGCGCGGCCCTGCCCCAGCCGCCGGCCGACGCGGCTGGCGATCAACGCGCCAACCAGGCCACCCACCGACGCGATAGAAAAGAACACGCCAATCGTGCCGGCGGGAAGCCGTAGCGCCCGGGCCAGCAGCACGATGAGCATCGCGTTACGGATCCCGGAGAACAGGTTGAAGGTTCCGGTGGACGTCGCGATCGCGCGCAGCCGCCGGTTGCCGAACACGAACCGCAGGCCCTCCATAACCTCCCGGCCGAGGTGTACCTCCGGTCTGAGCTCGGATCGCTCCTCGCGTTTCCGGATCCGCCGGACGAACAGCGCCGAGCCGGCGAAGCTCGCCGCGTCCACCGCGACTGCCACCGGAGCGGTCAGCGCCTGGATCACCAGGCCCGCAACGGTCGGTCCGGCTATCTGGCTGACCCCGTGCACCGCCTCCAGCTTGGCGTTGCCCTCGACCAGATGGTCCCGGCCGACCAGGTGCGGCAGGTAGCTCTGGTACGCCACGTCGAAGAACACCGTCAGCACCCCGGTCAGCAAGGCCACCAGGTACAGCTGGGGCATGCTCAGCACGCCCGACGCCCATGCCAGCGGAACCGAGCCGAGCACGAGCGCACGCCCGACATCGCCGACGATCAGCACGTTGCGCCGACGCATCCGGTCCACCCATGCGCCCGCGGGTAAGCCGACCAGCAGGAACGCCAGCGTGCCGCAGGCGGCCAGCACGCCCACCTCGAAGTTGGATGCGTGCAACGTGAGCACCGCCACCAGCGGCAGCGCGAGGACGCTGACTTCGCTGCCGAGCTGGCTGATGGTGTCGGCGACGAACAGTTGCCGGAAGTCGTGCTCGTGGAGCAGTCCCAGGCGTCTGCGCATGTCCACCCGCCGGTTGATGCTCTTGTCCCTCGCGTTGATGGGGAACGATGTAGTCTGCCATGGCGCCGGAACGAGCCTTGGGGGGAAGCAGACTGATCCTGCTCGGTTCGTCCAGCGGATACCCGGCCGAGCGGCCGCACCTGATGTCCGGGTCGGCATGGCTCGCCTCGGCAAAGGTGGGCCAGCTGACCCTGCTGGACGGGTCCTCCCCGCGCGGCACCTTCGAGGTGAGCCGACCCGTGACGCCAATACCCGGCGCCGGCGGCGGCCTTCGGGCGTTTGCCGGTCCGGACGCGCTCTACGCGCTGGACTCCGGTCGGGATGTGGTCACCAGCGTCGACCCGAAGACGCTGGTGGGCTGCGGGGGACTGCTCTCGCTCGCCGCCCAGGTGACGCCGCAGGCGTCGCTGTTCCTCGCGCTGAGCATCACCGACCCCGACAACTTCAACAACCCGTACGCCCACCTCCAGACCGACATCCCCGTCGCCTAGATGTACGTTTAAAATGCGCCGCAAGCGGCCCTAAAAATATGCTTAAACTTTGGGCATTCAAGATTGCTTATTTTGGCGGCGCGTACCGCTGCCCAGAAGCGTGATGTGCGGCGTTCGTGCGGGCTAAGCGCATACCGCTGACCGCTCGCCGCACCGCGCGAAATGCTTAGTTGCCGCTTTCCTCAACCTGACCACAAGGCTCGTCTGCAATATGCCGTTGTCGCATAGCGGCGTACCCTGGCGCCGCTGGACCATCGTCAACTCAAACGGTATCGAGGCACTCCGGTGACGTCCGAGTTCACCGCTCTTACCGACGTAAGGAGCCGAGAAGTGAACCGGCCCCCCTTGAGCAGCAGGCACGCATTCGTCGGTACGCGCCCCTCCCGCAGCGATCGGCGGCGGCGAGGCCGCCTGCGCTGGTCGCTCGCTGCTGGGGCGGCCGCGGTCCTGGCCCTCGGCGTGGCGGCGAGCGCCGGCGCCCACGGTGGCAGCGGTAGGGGCTTCCCCGCCTTCACCGCGCAGAGCCTCGACGGCCGCGGGAACAACCTCGCGCATCCCGAGTGGGGGGCGACCGGGCGGGCGTACGCGCGGGTGGCGCCGGCGAGCTACAAGGACGGCATCAGCCAGCTGCCCGACGGCCCCAACGTACGCACGGTCAGCAACCGCATCATCGCCGATGGCGGCCAGAACGTCTTCTCCGAGAACAACGTTACGCAGTGGGTCTGGCAGTGGGGCCAGTTCATGGACCACGTGTTCGGCTTGGCGGAGGGTGGCGGCGAGCCAGCGAACATCCCGTTCCTCGCCGGCGACCCGCTCGAGAAGTTCCGCAACGACCTGGGTGTCATCGCCTTCGCCCGCGACAAGGCGACCCCGGGCACTGGTACCAGTACCAGCAACCCGCGCCAGCAGACGAACATCGTGAGCAGCTACATCGACGCCTTCAACGTCTACGGCGGTACGCCGAGCCGGCTGGAGTGGCTGCGCGACGGCTCGGTCGACGGCAACGTGACCAACAACCGGGCCACCCTGATGCTCAAGGGCGGGTACCTGCCGACCCGCGAGGCCAGGGGTGAGGCGAGCACGGCTCCCGCAATGGCGGTCGACGGCCGGCTGCTCGCCAGCCCGACCAAGGCGGTTGTCGCCGGCGACGTGCGGGCCAACGAGAACATCGGCCTCACGGCGACCCACACGCTCTTCGCCCGGGAGCACAACCGGATCGTGTCGAAGCTGCCGCGCTGGCTACCCGATGAGGTGAAGTTCCAGATCGCCCGCAAGGTCGTCATCGCCGAGGAGCAGTTCATCACGTACAACGAGTTCCTGCCGGCCGTGGGCGTGAAGCTGGCGCCGTACACCGGCTACAAGCGCAACGTCGACGCGGCGCTGACCACCGAGTTCGCCACGGTTGGGTACCGGATGCACAGCGCCGTCCACGGCGAGTTCGAGGTCGAGGTCTCCTCCGGGCACTACACGGACGCGCAGCTTCGCTCGTTCGAGGCGCAGGGGCTCGAGGTCGAGACCGAGGACGACGAGGTCGTCATCGCGATCCCGTTGAACGTGATGTTCTTCAACCCCGGCCTGCTCCGGCAGATCGGGCTGGGAGAGCTGCTGCAGGCCATTGGTGGCGAGGTGGAGTACAAGAACGACGAGATGATCGACAACCACCTGCGCAGCATCCTGTTCCAGGTGCCGAACAACTCCAGCCACGCGTGCCAGGAGCCGGTGGACCCGGACTGCTTCCGCGGGGTGATGGATCTCGGGGCGATCGACATCCTGCGGGCTCGCGACCACGGCATCCCGAGCTACAACGCGCTGCGCGCGGCGTACGGCCTCCCGCCGAAGACCAGCTTCCGGGCGATCACCGGCGAGTCGAGCGAGTCGTTCCCCGCCGACAGCGGCCCGAACAACCCGAACATGCTCGACTTCACCTCGCTGCACGACAAGAACGGCGCACCCATCGCGCTGGACAGCCCGGCCGCGATTGACCAGCCCACCCAGCAGACCCGGCGTGCACCGCTGGCAGCCCGCCTCAAGGCGGCCTACGGCACGGTGGACAAGGTGGATGCCTTCGCCGGCATGATCTCGGAAAAGCACGTGCCCGGGGCGGAGTTCGGCGAGCTGCAGCTGGCGATCTGGACCAAGCAGTTCCAGGCGCTGCGGGACGGCGACCGGTTCCACTACCGCAACGACCCGGTGCTGGCCCAGATCCGGCACTCGTTCGGGATCGACTTCCGCCACACGCTGGCCGAGATCATCGCGGCGAACACCGACATCAAGCTGAGCGAGCTGCGTCCCAACGTCTTCGTCAACGACGAGGAGCTGCCGCCGGGCCGCATCCTGGGCACCCGCTCCGGTCGGTGCCTCGACGTGTCCGGCGGGAAATCGATCAACGGCAGCCGGGTGCAGCTGCTCGACTGCGACGACGAACGCTCCGGCCAGGGTTGGCAGCAGCTCGACAACGGCGCGATCCGGGTCTTCGAGAACAAGTGCCTGGACGTGCTCAACCACCGCACGGCACCGGGTTCACCCGTAGCCATCTGGGACTGCAACGGTGGTGCCAACCAGCGTTGGAGGTTCAACGGGGACGGCACGATCGTCGGCGCGGAGTCGGGCAAGTGTCTGACCCCGGCAGGCGGCGGCACCGGCCGGGGCACCAGGATCGAGATCCAGGCCTGCACCGGCGAACCGAACCAGCGGTGGATCCGCTAGCGCAGGACCCGCCGTTACAGTCCAGCCATGAAGGCAGCAGTCCGCACCAGATACGGCCCGCCGGAAGTGGTTCGGATCTCAGCGGTGGACAAGCCGGCGATCAGCGATGACCAGGTGCTCGTCAAGGTTCACGCGACGACGGTGAATCGAACGGACTGTGGCTTTCGGGCGGCCAAGCCCTTCTTCGTGAGATTGTTCACCGGGCTCGTCAGGCCACGGAAGACGGTCCTCGGGGGCGAGTTTGCGGGAGTGGTCGAGGCGGTCGGCAGTGGCGTGAGGTCCTTCAAGGTCGGCGACCGGGTGTTCGGATACCGTGCGGGCTCGTCCGGTGCTCACGCCGAGTACTTGTCGATGCCAGAGGACGGTCTGCTCGCCGCCATGCCGGCGAACGTGACCTTCGAGCAGGCTGCTCCGAGCACGGAGGGCTCGCAGTACGCCCTCTCCTTCATCCGCGGGGCAAAGATCCAGAGCGGGCAGGACGTGCTCGTCTACGGCGCGACCGGAGCCATCGGCTCAGCGGCGGTCCAGCTCTTGAAGAGTCTCGGTGCCAACGTGACGGCGGTCTGCGACACACGCAACGTGGAGCTGGTCAAGGGTTTGGGCGCAGACCGGGTCATTGACTACACGGCTGAGGATTTCACGAAGGACGAGCAGAGGTACGACGTGGTCCTCGATGCGGTCGGCAAGAGCTCGTTCGGCCGATGCAGGCGACTGTTGAAGCCGCGCGGGATCTATCTCTCGTCGGACCTGGGTCCGCTGTCCCAGAATCCGATCTTGGTGCTCATCACACCGCTGTTCGGCGGCAAGAAGGTCATGTTTCCCATCGCGAGGCCTGACCAGGAGATGGTGAGGTACCTCAAGGAACTGATCGAGTCCGGGGAGTTCAAGCCGGTCATCGACAGGACGTATCCGTTCGACCAGATCGTCGAGGCCTACCGGTACGTCGAGACAGGGCAGAAAGTCGGCAATGTCGTCATCAGCGTCGCACCATGAGCAGGCGGGCGGTAAGGCACCACGAGGCGTACCAGGCCGCCGTTCACGCAACCACGCGGTCACGCCCGTCGCGCTTGGCTTGGTACATCTTGGTATCGGCGGCGTGGAATAGCTCGGCGGCGCTCATGCCCGGTCGCCGGACGGCGACGCCGATGCTGATTGTGACCCGGGTGCCGGGGGCGACGTGGTCGAAGTCGGTGGACGCCACGGCGATGCGGATGCGTTCGGCCACCGCAACGGCGGTGGGTAGGTCGGCGTGCAGGAAGATGGTGAACTCGTCTCCGGCGTAGCGGACCGGCGGGATGTCGGCGGCACGGCAGCTCGCTTTCAGCACCGCGCCGAGCTCGCGCAGCACCTGGTCGCCGGCGCTGTGGGAGTGGGTGTCATTGACGGCCTTGAACTTGTCGACATCGATGACGAGCAGGCCCGTGGGCTCCGGGAGCTGCCCGGCGTCGAGGGCGGCCATGAGCTGGTCGAAGCGGCGGCGGTTGCCCAGCCCGGTCAGCGGGTCGAACAGCAGGGCCGCCTCGGCGCGGGTCCGTTCGATCTCCAGCTCCTCGCGCTGGCGGGCCTGGCGCAGCATGGCCAGCCGTTGCAGGCGTTGCTGCCACAGCTGCTGAGCCTGCACCCGGAGGGCTTCGAGCAGGTCGCCGACGGCGTCGGTACCGAGCTCTTCTGCGGCGAGCACCGCCAGCTCGTACAGGACGATCGGCCGCTCGCGGGCCTGGGGGCCGGACTCGGATAACTGGCGCGCGGCCAGCAGCTCACGGCGGGCGGCGCCGAGCTCGCCCCGGGCACGCAGCGCAATGCCCAGCGCGAGGTGAGCCGACCACGCTCCCCAGTGCCGTTCCGTGGCGCGCAGCGGGACCACGACCGCCGCGGCCAGGGCAACCGCCTGGTCGACCTGGCCCAGCTTGGCGAAGGCCAGTGCCCGAAGGGCGATGACCTCGCGTGACTCATGAGGATCGGTGGTGGTGCCCAGCCACTCCTCGGTGATGGCCACCGTGCGGCGCAGCAGGCTCGCGGCCTCGGGAGTGTGGCCGAGCTGGTCCAGCCGCAGGGCCCAGGACATCAACAGCTCCGCGTACACCTGTCCGAAGTAGTAGCCGCCCTCGACCGGGCCGAACGGCGCCCGGTACTCCGCCAGTCGCTGGTAGCCGGCGGCCGCCACCTCGTACAGGCCCGCCGCGGTGGCGGCCTGGGCGTAGGAGGCGAGCGCCGAGGCGTACCGCTCGTTGCGGCGGGTGGTGGTTTCCAGCAGCAAGCCGGAGCGGGCCAGGTGCCGCATGCTCTCGACGATCCGCCCGGCCACCATCGCGATCCTGGCCAGGTCGGCCAGGGTCTTCGCCTCGCCCAGGACGTTGCCGCTCCCGCGGTGGTGCTCCAGCAGCGCCTCCCCGACGGCCAACGCGTCGTCGTAATGCCCGAGCCGCTCGTAGACGTACATCCGGCCCTGCAGGACGAAGCCGACCGTCTTGTCGTCGCCGAACGCCCGAGCCACCGCCTCGTTGACGTCCGCGGCCGCGAGCGCCTCGTAGCGCCGGTGCGGCTCGTTGAGCGCGTGCACCTGCAGGCCCAGCGCGTTCAGCGGGCCGTACGCGGACACCGGCACCGGCAGGCGCGCGTCCGACCTGCCCTCCATGCGGGCGAGCGTAACCGCTACGGCTCGGCGCGCTGCGGCCCGTCCGCCGGCGGGGGTGGCTCGCCCACGCCTTCGTCCGCCGGCGGCTGGGCGTCCGCCGGCGGCTCGGCCTCCCCTACGCCTTCGTCCGCCGGCGGTGCGGTGCCCACGCCTTCGTCCGCCGGCGGTGCGCTCTCCTCGCGCCGTCCGCGCAGCACCAGCAGGTAGATCCCGGCGGCTGCGAGGCCGGCCAGGATCGGGACCACCCAGAGCCACCAGCGTGTACCGCCGCCTCCTCCGGAGCCGTTACCGGCCGGGCGCGCGTCGGCGGTACGGGCGGCTCCGGCGGCCGGTTGGCCGGGCGTCGAGGCGGTCGGCGCCACCACCGCGGGCTCGGTAGGGGCTGGCGGTGCGCCGGGCCGCAAGGTGAACGTGAGCGTGCCCTTCACCACGTGGGTGTCCGCCGAGATCACCTCGTACGACACGAGGTACGTGCCATTGCCGCTGGCCCGTACCGGCTGCTGCGCGGTGCGGCCACGCACCGAGACCGGCCCGGCGATCGCCGGGGTCCGGTTCGGGCCGGTCACGTTGACCTGGACGGTCGACGGGTCCAGCGGGTCGCTGAAGGTGAGCAGGACCCGCTCCGGCATGGTCCCGATCGCCGCGCCGTCCGCGGGCAGGCTCGCGGTCACCTGGGTATGCGCGTACGAGGCGTGGGGCGTCAGTCCGACCAGCGCCAGGGTGAACACCGCCGCGAGCAGCAGGGCGCTGCCCGGTCGCCGTACCACGTGGTTCATGGCGGTGACCATAGACGAACCGCGAAGGAGCCGTGGCGAAGGGGCACCCGCGCCGGTGCCCCTTCACCCGCGCGTCACCGGTCCGGGTCGGCCGGTTCGGTCGAGACGGGCTCCGCGCTGGGCGGCAGGTTCTGGGCCGACGCGGACCGGTACGTGGTGGTCTCGGCCTGCCCGATCGGGCTGTCCTCGGCGCTGTCCTCGGCCCTGTCCTCGGCCCTGGCCTCGGCCCGGTCCTCGGCCCCGGCCTCGCCCGCCGGCGCAGCCGGTTCGTTGCGCCCGATCAGGTCCTCCGGGCGGGTGGGCCGGCCGGTGAGAGCGTCGGCCGCCCGGTCCACCGCACCCATCACGGGCGCGGCGAGCTTGTTCAACGGAGGAGTGTCGGGTGCGGCGGGATGTGGCCGGGTCGGTGCCACCTTCTCGGCAGCGAGCGCCTTGCGGCCCAGCTGGACCAGGGTCGCCCGGTCGCACGCGTCGCGCAGCCGTGGGAAGAGCTTGGTCTCTTCCTCCTGGATGTGGTGGCGGATGTCGCTGATCAGCTTGGCCAGCAGGTGGTTGAACGTGTCCTCGTCGGCGTCCAGCTTCATCAGCTGGTGCATCACGTCTTCGGCGCGGGCGTGCTCGGCGAGCTCGTGTTCGGCGATGCGGTCGCCGTCCGGCAGGTACTCCCGCGTGGCGGGGTAAAGGTGCTGCTCCTCGGCGGTCGAGTGGCGGACCAGCTCCGCGATCACCACTTGCGCCAGGTCACGCCGCCGCTGCGGGCTGCCGCCCGGCTTCTCCAGCTCGGCGAAGATGCCCTCCACCTCACGGTGGTCGGCCATCAGCACGTCCACGACGTCCGGTTCATCCCTAGCCGGCGTCGCGGCGGTCGCCTCGGTGTATGTGTCAGGCTTGGGTACCGGAGGGATCGGTCCGGGAGTCATGGTCATCGCCGGGCCTCCTTTCTGCGTACGGGCTCTCACCATCGGTACCCAGGTGGCCCGTCGGCAAACGACGGCCCGCACCGACCGCCCAACGCTGCGACGCAACGATTCGCGATACCTAGCGGCAAGCGCGCAACAACGTTGCGCAGACACGCATGATCTGACAATGGCTCGCATGCGTGGCCGGAGCTAGGTTCGGAAGCTGGAGGTGGCTGGTGACCGCTGTAGACAACGACCTGACGACACCCGCCGTGGTCGAGGCCGACCGCTGGACCGCGCACAACTACCACCCGCTGCCCGTCGTCATCGCCGACGCCGAGGGCGCCTGGGTGTCCGATGTGGACGGCCGGCGCTACCTCGACTGCCTTGCCGGGTACTCCGCGCTCAACTTCGGGCACCGCCATCCGGCGCTGATCGCCGCCGCCCGGGAGCAGCTGGACCGGGTGACGCTCACCAGCCGCGCGTTCCTGCACGACCAGCTCGGGCCGTTCTGCCGCGAGCTGGCACAGCTGTGCGGCACCGATCTGGTGCTGCCCATGAACACCGGCGCCGAGGCGGTGGAGACCGCCATCAAGGTGTCGCGCAAATGGGGCTACCTCGTCAAGGGCGTACCGGACGGCCAGGCGACGATCGTGGTAGCCGCCGGCAACTTCCACGGCCGTACCACGACGATCGTGAGCTTCTCCACCGATCCGGACGCCCGCAACGACTTCGGCCCGTACACCCCCGGTTTTCGGATCGTGCCCTACGGCGACCTGGACACGCTGAGGCGGTGCGTCGACGCCACCACCGTCGCGGTCCTGCTCGAACCGATCCAGGGTGAGGCGGGCGTGCTGGTGCCGCCTGCCGGCTACCTCGCCGGGGTACGTGCGCTGTGCACCACCCGCGACGTGCTCTTCGTCGCCGACGAGATCCAGTCGGGGCTGGGCCGCACCGGGCACACGTTCGCGTGCGACGCCGAGGGCGTCGTGCCCGACATGTACGTGCTGGGCAAGGCGCTCGGCGGTGGCGTGGTACCGGTGTCGGCCGTCGCCGCCCGGCGCGAGGTCCTGGGCGTGCTGCGCCCCGGCGAGCACGGCTCGACGTTCGGCGGCAACCCGCTCGCGTGCGCGGTCGGGCGCGCGGTCATCGGGCTGCTGCGCACCGGGGAGTACCAGCGGCGTGCCCGCGAGCTAGGTGCGCTGCTGCACGTGAGGCTGGACGGCCTGGTGGGCCGCGGTCTCACCGCGGTGCGCGGTCGCGGGCTCTGGGCCGGCATCGACATCGAGCCGACGCTGATGACCGGACGCCAGGCGTGCGAACGACTCGCGGCGGCCGGCGTGCTCGCCAAAGATACCCACGGCTCGACGATCCGGCTGGCGCCCCCGCTGGTGATCACCGAGGAGGAGGTCAGCTGGGCGGTCGACCGGCTGGCGGAGGTGCTTGAGGACTCCTGACGAAGCTTGCGCTCTTGTGTTGGAGCGCGGCGGCGAGTAGAACAACATCCACCGAGTTCGATCGAATTCAGACGCGGACCGGTTGCCGTACCCGCCGCCACGGCAAGGAGCCCCCGATGCTTCGTCGTACCCGCCTGCTGCTGCTCGCTGTCCTGCTCGCCGCCGGCACGCTCGCCGCGCTGCATGTCGCGCCGCCCGCCGCTGAGGCGGCATCCATCCCGCCGCCCGGTCCCATCTCCGCCCCGCCAATGGGCTGGAACAGCTGGAACCGGTTCGGCTGCAACATCGACGAGAGTCTCATCAGGAGCACGGCCGACGCGATCGTCGCCAACGGCCTCGACGCGATCGGCTACAAGTACGTCAACATCGACGACTGCTGGATGGCGCCGACCCGGGACGCGCAGGGTCGGCTGCGGTCGGACCCGACCCGGTTCCCGAGCGGCATCGCGGCGCTGGCCACCTACGTGCACAACAAGGGCCTCAAGCTCGGCATCTACTCCTCGGCCGGCACGGCGACCTGCCAGGGGCTGCCGGCGAGCCTGGATCACGAGACGATCGACGCGAACACGTTCGCGTCCTGGGGTGTGGACTACCTGAAGTACGACAACTGCAACAACCTGGGCCGACCGGCTGCCGACCGGTACCGGGTGATGGGGCAGGCGCTGCGCGCCTCCGGCCGGGCGATCGTCTACAGCATCTGCAACTGGGGCCAGGAGAACCCGTGGCTGTTCGGCCCGACGGTTGGCGGGGCGCTGTGGCGTACCACCGGCGACATCTCCGACTCGTGGGGCAGCATGACCTCTCTACTGGACCAGCAGGCCGGGCTGGAACCGTTCGCGCGCAAGGGCGCGTACAACGATCCCGACATGCTGGAGGTCGGCAACGGCGGGATGACCGGCACCGAGTACACCGCGCACTTCAGCCTGTGGGCGTTGCTCAGCGCGCCGCTGATCCTCGGCAACGACCTGCGGTCGATGTCGTCCGGCACGCTGTCCATCATCCGGAACACCGACGTGGTTGCGGTCAACCAGGACTGGGCCGGCTCGCAGGGCCGGCGGGTCCGCGACTTCGGGGAGACCGAGGTCTGGGCCAAGCCGATGTCGGACGGGTCGGCCGCCGTGGTGCTGTTCAACCGGACGGGCACAACTAGCACGATCGCGACGTCCGCGGCCGAGGTCGGGCTGGGCGGCTCGTCGTCGTACACCTTGAGGAACCTCTGGTCCGGGGCCACCTCGACCACGTCCGGCTCGATCAGCGCGAGCGTGCCCTCGCACGGCGTCGTGATGTACCGGGTGACCCGCACCGGAACCCTGGCCGCGCCGCCCGCCGCCGGTACCTACCAGGTCAGCGACATCGCCTGGCTGGCCTCGTCCAACGGGTGGGGCCCGGCCGAGCGGAACATGTCCAACGGCGAGCAGCCGGCCGGTGACGGTCGTACGTTGAGCATCGGCGGCACCAGCTTCGCCAAGGGGATCGGGGCGCACGCCGACTCCGCGGTGCACGTCTACCTCGGCCGGGCCTGTCCCACGTTCACCGCGCTGGTCGGCGTGGACGGGGAGGTGGGCGGCAACGGCCACGTGCGCTTCCAGGTGTACGGCGACGGCCGGCTGCTCGCGTACACCGGCGTGAAGGACGGCGGCCAAGCCGCGACCAGGGTGACCGTCTCGACGGGCGGGGTCGCGGCGCTGGAGCTGCGGGTGACCGACGCCCGGGACGGCATCAACTACGACCACGCCGACTGGGCCTCGGCCGTGCTGACGTGCGCCTCCGCCGGCACCGGTTCGGCGGCCGGCGACCGCTCGTGGTCGTCGTCGAGCAACGGCTGGGGTCCGGCCGAGCGGAACATGTCCAACGGCGAGCAGCCGGCCGGCGACGGTTCGGCGATCACGGTCGCCGGCGTGACCTATCCGAGCGGGATCGGCGCGCACGCGGCCGGCGACATCGCGATCGCGCTGGGCGGTACGTGCAGCCGGTTCACCGCGGTCGGCGGCATCGACGCCGAGACCGCCGGTCGGGGCTCGGTGGTGTTCTCTCTGGTCGCCGACGGCGTGACCCTCTACACCAGCCCGACGGTGACCTCGGGTGCACCGGTGTCGATCAGCGTGTCGGTGTCCGGCCGCAGCACGCTGCATCTCGTCGTAGGCGATGCCGGCGACGGCAACGCCTACGACCACGCCGACTGGGCCGACGCCCGCCTGGTCTGCTAGCCCAGGACGCGGCGGGCGCCGCCACTGGGGATCGCGACGAAGGGGTTCGGCTCGCCGAACCCCTTCGTCGCGAACGCCTCCGCCACGGCGGTCGCCGTGGCATGGGCGCGCGAGGCGTCGACCAGGGCGAGGATGCAGCCGCCGAAGCCGCCGCCGGTCATCCGCGCGCCGTACGCCCCGGCGGCGAGCGCCGCCTCCATCGCCGTGTCGACCTCCGGAACGGTGATCTCGTAGTCGTCCCGCATCGAGGCGTGCGAGGCGGTCATCAGCGGGCCGATGCCGTGGATGTCGCCGGCGTGCAGCACCGAGACGGTGTCCAGCACGCGCTGGTTCTCGGTCACCACGTGGCGGACCCGGCGGCGCATGACGTCGTCGTCGAGCCGGTCCAGGGCGGCCGGCAGGCCGGCCACGTCGAGGTCGCGGAGCGCCGGAATGTCCAGCGCCTTGGCGGCCGCTTCGCAGGAGGCGCGGCGGGAGGCGTACTCGCCGGTGACGTGCCGGTGCGGCGCGCAGGTGTCGACCACGAGCACGGCCAGACCCCGCGCCGCCACGTTGAAGGGGATGTGCTCGGTCGCGAGCGAGCGGCAGTCCAGGAACAGCGCATGGCCCTCCCGGCACAGTGTCGCCGCCGACTGGTCCATGATCCCGCAGGGCATGCCCACGTAGACGTTCTCCGCGCGCTGCGCCAGGCTCGGGCGGCGCTGGGCGGGGACCGGTAGGTCGCCGAGCTCGACCAGGGCGGTGAGCACCGCGCACTCCAGAGCCGCCGACGAGGAGAGGCCCGCGCCGAGCGGGACGTCGGACGCGATCGCCAGCCGCGCCCCGGGCGGCGTGTGCCCGTCCTCGCGCAGCGCCCACACCACCCCGGCCACATACGCCGCCCAGCCCTCGACCCCGCCCGGCTCCAGCACCGCCGGATCGAAGGTCACCCCGTCACCGAAGCCCTCCGAGGTAACCGTCCACTGTGGATGACCGAGCGGCGCGGCGGCCACGGCGGTCCGGTGGGGGAGCGCGAATGGCAGCACGAACCCGTCGTTGTAGTCGGTGTGCTCGCCGATCAGGTTGACCCGTCCGGGCGCCACCCATACGCCATCGGGCTCCGTGCCGAACTGCTGCGTGAACATCGACCGGGCCCGCTGTGCGGCGTCCATCTACAGTGCCAGCTTTCGTTCGCAGCTGCGGGGCTCGCTTCGCTCGCTCCTCGTGCTCACAGTGCCACCTTTCGTTCGCAGCTGCGGGGCTCGCTTCGCTCGCTCCTCGTGCTCACAGTGCCACCTTTCGTTCGCAGCTGCGGGGCTCGCTTCGCTCGCTCCTCGTGCTCACAGCGCCACCTCCCGAAGCATCCGCGCCGCCTGCTCGGGGCGCACGTCGTTGACAAACACGCCCATCGCCGACTCCGACCCGGCGAGGTACTTCAGCTTGCCCTTCGCCCGGCGGCTGCTGAACAGCTGCAGGTGCAGGTAGGACAGGTCACGGTCGCCGCGTACCGGCGCCTGGTACCACCCGGAGATGTACGGCATCGCCACCCCGAAGAGCCCGTCGAGCCGGCGCAGCACCTCGAGGTAGAGCGGGCCGAACGCCGCGCGCTCCTCCGGCGCCAGGGCCGGGATGTCGGGCACCCGCCGGTGCGGGTACAGGTGCACCTCGAAGGGCCAGCGCGCCACGGCGGGTACGAACGCGGTCCAGTGCTTGTTGCTCGCCACGACCCGTACTCCCGCGGCGCGTTCGGCGGCGAGCACCGCGGCGAACAGGTTGGCCCCGTCGTGGCTGGCCGCGTAGCCCCGCGCGGACCGCAACATCCGCCGGGTCCGCGGCGTCACGAAGGGGTACGCGTAGATCTGGCCGTGCGGATGGTGCAGCGTGACCCCGATCTCCTCACCCCGGTTCTCGAAGCAGAACACCTGCTCCACCGCGGTCAGCGCGCCCAGCTCGCTGGTGCGGTCGGCCCAGGCCTCGACCACGGTGCGCACCCGCGCCGGGGTGAGGCTCGCGAACGAGGCGTTGTGGTCGGCGGTGAAGCAGACGACCTCGCAGCGCCCGGCACCCGGCCGGGTCTCGGTCAGGCCCGGCAGGTCGGGCGGACCGACCTCGGACAGCCGGTGGCTGAACGAGGGGAAGCGGTTTTCGAACACCACCACGTCGTAGTCGCTGGCCGGTATCTCGGTGGCACGCTCCGGTGTGGACGGACACAGTGGACACTCGTCGGACGGGGGCAGGTGGGTCCGGGTCTGGCGGTGCGCCGCGATCGCGACCCACTCGTCGAGGATGGGGTCGAAGCGGATCTCGGAGGCCGGTGGCGGCAACGGCAGGGTACGGCGGTCGACAGCGTCGCGGACCGTCTCGTCGGACTCGTCGAAGTAGATCAGCTCCCGACCGTCGGCGAGGTGCGTCACCGTACGCTTCAAGGCGCCACCTCGGGCGCCGCGTCGACGATGACCAGCTCGCCCACCCGGTCGGCGAGCTGGGCGCGGGCCTCCTCGACCAGGCCGGAGTCGGTGATGAGCACGTCGGCGTCCTCCAGCGGCGCGATCGTGGCGATCCCGATCGTCTCCCACTTCGTGTGGTCGGCCAGCACCACCAGGCGGCGCGCGGCGGTCACCAGCAGGCGGTTGGTGCCGGCCTCCATGAGGTTCGGCGTGGTGAACCCGGTGCGCGGGCTCATCCCGTGTACGCCCAGGAAGAGCACGTCGACGTTGAGCGCCGACACGGCGGCCTCGGCCACCGGCCCGGCGAGCGCGTCGGACGGGGTCCGGATCCCACCGGTGAGCACGACCGTCTGGTCGGGGCGCCCGTTGTGGTAGAGCGTGTCGGCGACCGGGATGGAGTTGGTGACCACGGTGATGCCGGGCACGTCGACCAGGTGGGTGGCCAGCACGGCGGTGGTGGTCCCGGCCGACAGCGCCACCGCGGTGCCCGGCTCGACGAGCTTGGCCGCCCGGGCCGCGATGGCCGCCTTCTCCGCCCGCTGCCGAACCAACTTGGCGTCGAATCCTGGCTCCTCGGTCGAGCCTGGTCCGGCGACCGTCGCGCCGCCGTGCACCTTGTCCACCAGGCCGCGGTCGGCCAACGCTTCCAGGTCGCGGCGGATGGTCATGTCGGAGACGCCGAACTGGCGGACCAGCTGGCTCACCCGGACGCCGCCGTGACGGCGGACCAGATCCAGGATGGCCGCCTGGCGCTGCTGGGCGAGCATCATCGGGCTCCCTCCTTACCGGCACCGGGCCGCGTGCTTGCGGGCCTCGCCCCGGCCGTCGCCTGCCTGAGCACCGCGACGCCTCGGCCGGGCACCCGCACCCGGCCGTCGTGGACCTCGCCGGTACCGGTGCCGGGCACGTCGACGTCCGCGGCGCGGTGGTTGATCACGAACAGGTACGCCGCCCCGTCGGGGTGCCGGCGGCGTACCACCTCCACCTCTGACGGTACGGCCCCGGAGGCTGGCGCAACGCCCGCGTCGGCGGCGAACCGGCCCAGCCAGCGGTCGGGTTGCAGTCACCGCCATAGCACAGGCCGGTCAGCCGGGGCGTCATTCGCATGGCGTACAGCTTCGAACCCAGCCCTGCGGAAGTCAACGCAGTCAAACAGGTTCGCTCAGGCCATCCGATCGGCCGGCGCGTCCTGGTACGCCGCGGCCTGCAGGGTGAACAGCTCGGCGTACCGGCCGCCCAGCGCCAGCAACGTGTCGTGGTCGCCGCTTTCGGTGACCCGGCCCCCCTCCAGCACGTAGGTCCGGTCGGCGGAGCGGACGCTGGAGAACCGGTGCGAGATGATCAGGACGGTACGCTCGGCGAGCAGCGACCGGATCCGGTCGAACAGCTCCTGCTCGGCGCGCGGGTCGAGGGCGGCCGTCGGCTCGTCGAGGATCACGAACGGCGCGGACCGGAAGAACGCCCGGGCCAGCGCCATCCGTTGCCACTGCCCGACCGACAGGTCGGTACCGCCGGTGAACTCGGGGCCGAGCATCGTGGCGTACCCCTTCTTGAGCGCCTCGATGAACCTGTCGGCGCCGGCCTGGGCGGCCGCCGCGCGGATACTGGCCGTGTCGTCGACGGCGCTCACCCGGCCGATGCCGATGTTCTCACCCGCGGTGAGGTGGAAGCGCTCGAAGTCCTGGAAGATGACGGCGATCGACCGGCGCAGCTCGTTCGGGTCCACAGTGGACACGTCGACGCCGTCCCAGGTGATGGTGCCCGAGTCCGGGTGGTACAGGCCGGCCAGCAGCTTGGCTAGGGTGGTCTTGCCCGAGCCGTTCTCGCCGACCAGCGCCACCACCTCCCCGGCCGCCACGTCCAGTGACACCTCGTGCAGGGCCGGTTCGGTGCCGGTCGGGTAGGTGAACGTCACGTCGCGTACCCGTAGCTGGCGGAAGCCCCGCGGCGGCATCGCGCCGCGCGGCCGGGCCGCCTCCACCTCTGGCAGCAGCGCCACGAACGCGAGGTAGTCGTCGAGGTAGCGGCCCGCCTCCGACAGCGAGCCGGCCGACCAGCCGGCCATCGTCAGGCGCTGCCCGACGACCGCCACGCCGGCGACCGCGATGCCCGCCGAGGCGAGCGGCACCGTGCCGCGCAGCGCCAGCCAGCCAACGGCGAGCAGGGTGGCGGCGAGCATGACCCCGATGACGAGGTTCGCGCCGAAGGAGAAGAGCATCTGGCGGCGCGCGACCCGGCGCAGCTCGGTGATGCGCTCGGCGTAGAGCTCGTCGTACCGGTTGCGCAGGTGCCGGGCGAGCCCGAACGCGCGTACCTCCTTGGCCGCCGCCCGGTCGGTGAGCAGCCGGCCGAGGTAGTGCCGCTGGCGGTCGCGGCCGGTCATCTTCCAGAAGAGCTCGTAGAACGCCTCGCCACGGCGGGACGCGGCGAGCCAGGCGGGGAGGATCACCAGTACCAGCAACGGAATCAGCAGCGGCGCGATCGCCACCAACGCCACCAGGGCGCCGACCAGCCCGACGCCCGACCCGATCAGGCCGCTGAGGCCGAAGACCATGTTGAGCGGCTGGTCGCCGCTGGAGTTGACGCGCTGGACCCGGTTGTGGAACTCCGGCGTATCGAACATCGCGAGATCCACCACGGCGGTGACGTCGAGCACCCTGCCTGAGATGTACCGGGAGACGAGGTCCCCAAGGATCTGCTGGCGCTCGCGCTGAACCGCGCTGGCGAAGAAGCTCACGGCCGCTACGACGGATGTGGCGAGGACCCACGGCAGGAGGCTGCTCAGGGACCGGTGGTGGGCCACCGCGTCGAGCAGCGCGGCCAGCGCGCGCTGGCCGAGCAGCAGCATCGCGACGACGCCGAGGCCGCCGAGGACCTGCAGCGCTGTTGACACGATGACGTCGTTGCGCCCGGCGCTCCAGGCGATCGACAGGCCGAGCCGGATGAGCCCCGGGAGGTGCCGCAGGGACACCCGGCGACGCGGTTCAGCCTCAGGGCCGTCGTCGCCCGGATCGTCCGTGCCGGGATCGTTGCTGCCGGGATCGTCGTTGCCGGGATCGTCCTTGCCGGGATTGCCCACCACGTCGCCAGTCTCGCCGGTCGGCGCCAGCACCGACCACGGACTTTTGTCGTACGCGGATGGCAGGCTCCTCGCCATGGACCGACCCTGCCATCAACGCTCCCACGAGGAGCGGCTCGGCTTTATCGCCGTCGACAAGCAACTGTCGCCACGTTTTCGATCAAAGGTGATCTGAGTAAGCTATGAGTATGACTCGGCGGATCACCATCACGCTGCCGGACGAGGTCGCCGAACGCCTCGACCGCGAGCCCAACGCGTCGGCGTTCATCGCGGAGGCGCTCCGTGCGCACATGCGGGCCGAGCAGACGTGGGAGATGCTGCGGCTGGCCGGCTATGTGCCTACACCGGAGAGCCGCGCCCGGGCTCGCCGGCGCCTTGACGAGGCCAGAGCACGAGTGACCCCGGAGAGCCTCGCCGACAGCCTGCGCCGGCTGGCCGAGGCCGAGGCGAGGGCGGAGGACAAGGGCCGGCTCCCGTGAGGCTCGCCGTCGTGCTGGACCAGTCGGCGCTGGTCCGCTTCGCTAGCGGCACCAATGTCGCCGTCGGCGAGTTGGTCGGCGAGGTGGCCGACGAGAAAGCACTCATCGGCGTGCCGGTGTCGTCCGCCGCGTTGGCGCAGGCGTCGTTGTCGACGTCAGAGCAGCGTGCGATGTTCGCGCTGCTGGTCGACCGGAACCCCAGCGTCGTCATCCTTCCGATGCTCGCCGAGGAACGTCGGTTCATCGGGGAGTACACCGCGGATCTGGGGCGGCGGCTCGAGCTGGCCCACGCCGTGCGCGAAGCTCGACGTAACCAGGCGCAGCTGGCCACGACCGAGGGCGACGTGGTTCGCAAGGCGTTCGGGGAGATGTACGGCATCGTCGACCTGTGACGGCCGGTCAGGCGGCGTCCGCTCGTCCTGACCTGTGCAAGGCGACGAGGCGGCGCAGCACGTCAAGCGCGTGCTCAGCCTCGTCGCTGACGACCGGGTCGCTGTGCTCGCGACTGTACGCCGTCAACGCCTGCCGGATGATCTCTGAGCGGCGCACGCCGTGCTGGCAACCCAGCTCGTCCAGCTCCATGACGAGTGATACCGGTAGTCGGATGCTGATCAGCATCATCGGCGTTTCAGGCCGCGCATCCGCATCGGACAACCGAAAGGGCCTTTCCGCAGGTCGCAGCGCGTGTCGCGGCTGCTTCGTCGCTGAGTGGGAACGCCGACGAGCGAGGACGTGCAGGCGCTACTGCTCGTCGTCTGGCTCGGGCAGCCACGAGTCGTCGGTCCCGACGGTGACCAGGCGCTGGGTGGCGCGCGAGAGGGCGACGTACAGCGTGCGTACGCCCGAGGCGGACTCGTCGCGCAGCTGAGCCGGCTCGACCAGCAGGACCCCGTCGTACTCCATGCCCTTGGCCTCCAGGCTGCCGACCACCTGGAGCCGGCCGCCGGGCAGGTCCGCCAGCCATCCCGCGACCTCGTCGCGCCGGGCCATCGCGCTGATCACGCCGACCGTTCCGGGGACGGCATTGAGCAGCTGCGCCGCCGTGTCGCGGACGGCCGAGCGCAGCTCGTCGGGCGCCACGGTCCGGTGCGCCGGCTCCACGCCAGCGCTGCGCACGGCCGAGGGCAGCTCGATCTCCGGCTCGGCCGCGCGAATCACCGCGGCGGCTAGGGCGAAGATCTCGGCCGCGTTCCGGTAGTTGGTGTTCAGGACGTACTCGTGACGGCGGCGCGAGCCCAGCGCGGCGTCCATCGCCTGCTGCGCCTCGGCGGCGTCGACCCATGCCGCCTGTGCCGGGTCGCCCACGATCGTCCAGCTCGCGTGGGCTCCGCGCCGGCCGATCATCCGCCACTGCATGGGCGAGACGTCCTGCGCCTCGTCGACGACCACGTGGGCGTACTCCCGATAGTCCTCCGGACGCTGTACCGCGACGGCGCGGGCGGCCGCGAGACGGTCCGCGTAGGTCGTCACCTCGCGGACGCCCCCGACCGTGAACGGCTCCTGCCGGGGCTTGGCCCGTACCGGCACCGAACCGAGCAGCTCGTCCAGCTCGTCCAGCAGCGCCACGTCGGCGACCGACGGGCCGGGCTCCTTGTACGCCACGGCCAGCAGCTCCACCTCGGTCCGGCTCAGCACCCCATGGCCGTAGCGGCGCAGACGCTGCGGGTCGGCCAGGCACCCCAGCACGTCGACCGGCCGCAGCGGCGGCCACCATTGGCGCATGAACGCCACGAACTCGCGCCGCTCGGCGATCTCGCTGGCGAACGTCTCCCGCTTGGGCCGGCCGCTGGGCGGGAACAGCTCGGCGGTCTGGCGCCACAGGGCGTCGAGCACCATGCCGGCCGCCTTGGCGCGCGCGGCATTACGGCGTACGCCCGGCACCAGCACCGCCCGGCGCGCCTCGTCGAGCTCGGCCCGGTCGAGGCTGAGCAGCTGTCCGCGGTAGAGCAGGCGCAGCCGCTGTGGCGAGTCGGGTACGGGGTCCCGGACGGCCCGGGCGAGCACCCGGCGCATCCGCAGCGACCCCTTGACGGCGGCGACCTCCGGCGGGTCGAAGCGGCTGGCCCGGACGCCCTCGACCATGCGCCCGAGCGGCCGCAGGGTCACCGTCTCCTCGCCGAGCGAGGGAAGCACCCGGGAGACGTACTCCACGAACACCTGGGACGGCCCGATGACCAGGACGCCGCCGCTTTCGAAGCGGTTGCGGTCGGAGTAGAGCAGGTACGCCGCTCGATGCAGCGCGACCGCGGTCTTCCCGGTGCCGGGGCCGCCGCGGACGATCGTCACGCCCGAGGCAGGGGAGCGGATCGCCTCGTCCTGCTCGCGCTGGATCGTGGCGACGATGTCCCGCATGCCCCGCCCCGTGGCGCGGGCGAGGGTGGCCAGCAGGGCTCCGTCGCCGACCACGCGCATCGACTCCGGTGCCGCCTGCGGGTCGAGCAGGTCATCCTCGACGTCCACCACACGTTCGCCGACGCTGCGGATCATCCGGCGGCGCACCACCCCCATCCGCTCGGTGGGCGTGGCCCGGTAGAACGCGGCCGCGGCCGGCGCCCGCCAGTCGACCACCAGCGACTCGTGGTTCGCGTCGCGCAACCCCAGCCGGCCGATGTAGCGGGCCTCGCCGCCGGGCACGGCCGGCGCCGCGGCGGTCGGCACCGGGGTGCGGCCCTCCTCGGGGCGCAGGTCGAGCCGGCCGAACACCAGCCCTTCGTGCTCGGCGTCCAGGGCCATCCGGCGGCGGGCGGCGTGGTAGACCATCGCGTCGCGTTCCACGTACGCACCGAAGGTGCCGACCCGGGCCAGGCCATAGCCAGCCTTTTCGGTCTCGGCAGCCGAGCGGCGCAGCTCGGCGAGCCGGGCGTAGACGCGGTCGACGTAGCGCTGCTCGGCCGCGATCTCATCCGGCCGATAGATGTCGGAGGGGGCTTCCGGGGACAAACCATCTCCCAGTGGTCGGCGGCGGGCCTTGGCGAGCGTACGCAACGCGGTTACACCGCGGCGTCTTCGACCGCCGCCGTCTGGTCCTCTTCCACGGTACGCTCATCCGCCGGCCCGGCCTGCCGGACCGCACGGTAGCGCAGGTAGAGCGTGGTGGCCAGGCCGAAGAGCAGCGCCAACAGCAGCGCCACCCAGCCGAACCCGTTGAGCCAGCGCTCGGCCGCCTGTCCGGCGAAGTAGACCACGAACGTCGTCCCGCTCGCCCAGACAATGCCGCCGCTGGCGTTGGCGAGGAGGAACTTGGGGTACGGCACCCGCAGCGCGCCGGCGAGCGGGCCGGCGAGAATCCGCAATAACGCCACGAACCGCCCGAAGAACACCGCCCAGACGCCGTAGCGGGCGAAGATGCGCTCGGCGCGGGCCAGGTGAGCCGGGCCGAAGTGCTTGGGGAACCGCCGGCCCAGGCGTTCGAGGAGCCGCCGGCCGCCGCGGCGCCCCACCGCGTATCCCAGCGAGTCGCCGGCGATGGCGCCGATACTGGCGGTGAGCGCGACGAACCACGGGTTGGCCAGCCCGCTCGCCGCGAGCAGGGAGGCGCTGATCAGCGTCAGCTCGCCGGGCACCGGGATGCCCATGCTCTCGGCACCGATGACCAGCATGACGACGGCATAGACGGCCAGCGGCGGCATCCCGTTCAGCCAGTCGGCGATGACGTGCACAGCTCACCCCCTCGTCCCGAACGGTACCGGCCCCGAACAAGCCGTGGGGGTCAATGCGGCACCGTCAGCGCCGCAACCGCGGCACGCGCAGGCGGCGGCGGAGCGACATGGCCTGGCGGCAGACCTTGGCGATCGCGTCGGTCACCTCGTCCGGGCACTCCAGCGGCAGCATGTGCCCACAGCCCTCGAACACGATGTGCTCGGCACCGGGGATCGCGGCGGCGATGTTCTCGGCGCACAGGCGGGGCGTGAGCCGGTCCTGCGCCCCGACCAGGACCGCGACCGGCAGGCGGCGCATCGCGGCGAGCGCGTCGATGCGGTGGTGGGAGCCGACCGACGGCCGGAACCCGCCGATCGTGCATAACCTGGCCGAGCCGACCATGGCGGTGGTCAGCTGCAACGCCTCGACCTCGGCCCGCTCGCCGAAGACCAGCCAGCGCAGGCCGGGCCCGAGTGCGGGCATCACCAGCCGGTGCGGGCGCCACGGGCCGGATCGGGCCAGGACCCCGGCGCCGGTCTCTTCGATCATCCGGACCACCCGGGCGAGCCTGGGCGACAGCCCGTACGTGGTGTGCCGGCTGCCTTCGGCCGAGGTGGCGACGAAGACGACGCCGGCCACCCGTTCGGCGAACTCGCCGGGATGGCGGTGGGCGTACTCGGTGATGGCCATCCCGCCCATCGAGTGGCCGGCGAGCACGACGCGCCCGGTCGGCGCCCGCTGGCGCAGGACGGCCCCGAGGTCATCGGCGAGCTGGGCGAGCGTTGCTCTGTTGCGCGGGCTCGCCGTGGACAGGCCGTGGCCGCGCATGTCGAAGGCGATGATCCGCGCCGGCACCCGGAGCGCCCTCAACCGCTCCGGCAGGTCGGCCATCTGTCGCTGCCAGAGTCGAGCGTCAAGGGTCCAGCCGTGGAGGAGCACCACGGTCAGCGTGGGGTCGCCGGTGCCGACGGTCCGCTCGACCGTGCGCAGCCGTACCCCGTCGGGCAGGCTCACCGAGGCTTCCCGGTCCGTACTTTGGACTTGCCCCGAGGTACCCATGAGTAACAATTTAACGGTCGCTAAGGCTACAGCCAAGCCACGATCGGTGTCACGTTTTGGGTACAAACGGCTGAGGAAAGCGGTTACCGCACGGCTGAGCCGAAATCTTCGGCGGTGTGGCTGCCGATTACGCTGTGTAATCGAATCACAGAACACGAAGCGACCGCTGTGGATGTCCACAGCGGTCGCGCCGAGGTGTCGGGTCAGCCCTCGAAGACGCCCGCCTCGACCAGGCGCTTCTCCGTGGCGTCCCACCCGTGGTCGGGGAAGGCGCTGGCCAGCGCGACGAGCTCGGAACGGATCTTGCTGCCGTGGCCAGCCCCGGCGAGCACGCGGATCTCCTCGATGAAGGCATCGGAGTCGGTGCGCAGGTGCACGGTCCTGCCGTTGGTCAGGTTGCGCACATAGGCGTGCTTGCCGCTGTTGAGCGGGATCACGTACTTGTACTCGCCGAGCACGCTGACAGCGCCACCAGCGGCCTGGCCGGCGCGGACCGACGCCCGCGCGGTCTTGGATGTGTTGCTCGCCACGGCGAACTCCTTGAACGAACTGCGTGACTGTCAGGCGATGCGGCACGTCGGCCGCCGACGAAACTGTACACGGCCGCGCCAGATAGCGGCGACGAGCCCTGATCATTGCACGGTTCGCGCCGTTTTCCAGGCCTTTCGGTCTGGCGCGCGGCGATCAGCGGCGTCATCATGGGAAACAGCGTCATCATGGGAAACAACGTCCCGGTGGTCGAGGTCGTAGGGGAAGACGCACCTCGGTCTTCGGGAGGTTAGCCGTGCCCACGCGTGGCGTCGTATATGTCCACTCGACCCCGCTCGCCGTGTGCCCGCACGTCGAGTGGGCGATCGCGCGCGTACTGTCCGCGCCGGTCCGTCTGGAGTGGAGCGCGCAGCCGGTCGAGCCCGGAGCTCGGCGGGCGGAGTACGTCTGGACCGGCCGCCCCGGCACCGCCGGGGAGCTGGCAAACGCGCTACGGCAGTGGTCGATGCTGCGGTTCGAGGTGACCGAGGAAGCCAGTCCCGGTGTGGACGGGGAACGCTTCATGTACGTACCCGGACGTGGTTTGTTCCGGGCCTCGACCAGCGCGAACGGTGACATCCTGGTCTCCGAGCACCGCCTGCGGGAGCTGATGGCGCAGGCCCGGGGGTACGAGTCGTTGGCCCACGCGCTGGACAGGGCGCTGGGCACGCAGTGGGACGCCGAGCTCGAACCGTACCGTCACGCGGGGGAAGGGACGCCCATGACGCTGCTGACCAGGGTGGGTTGACCGCGGGTTGTCCGCGTCTGGTTGAGTGGCAGGGTGCGTAAGGTCGCCGCGCTGCTCTCGGTCGTACTGATCGCCGCTGGCTGCACGTCCGCCTCCGGTCACAAGGGGAGCGGGCCGCCGCCGGGCTCCGCCCCGGCGGTCGCGCCGTCGAACGGGGACGCCGCGGCGCGCGCGGCGGCCATCGCCGCCGGGCTCGACGAGGTGGATCTGGTCGGGCAGGTGCTCATGCCGTACTCCTACGGCAACGACGCCGACAAGGTGACACCCGCCTCGGCTACCGCCAACCGCAAGTACGCCGGCGTGGCCACCCCGGCCGAGCTGGTCGCCAAGTACCGGATCGGCGGGCTGATTCTCGTGGGCTGGTCGGCGGACGACCCGACCGCGGGGACGAATCCGACGTCCAATGTGGACTCGCCGGCCCAGATCACCAAGCTGACCGGTGGGCTGCAGGCGGCCGCGGGCAAGCTGGCGGCCGGGGTGCCGTTGCTGATCGCCACCGACCAGGAGTACGGCGCGGTGACCCGGATCCGCACCGGCATCACGCAGCTGCCAAGTGCGATGGCCCTCGGCGCGGCGGCCGATCCCAAGCTGACCGAGAGCGGCTGGCGCGCCGCCGGCTCCGACCTCGCGGCGATCGGGGTCAACGTCGACTTCGCACCCGACGCCGACGTCCTCGGTCCGGCGGGGAGCGGGGTCATCGGCTCGCGGTCCTACGGATCCGACCCGAGGCTGGTCTCCGAACAGGTGTCGGCGGCCGTTCAGGGCATGCAGGCCAGCGGGGTCGCCGCCACCCTCAAGCACTTCCCGGGCCACGGCCACACCACCGCCGACAGCCACACCAGCCTGCCGGTGCTGACCCAGAGCCGGGCAGCGCTGGAGTCCGGTGACCTGCCGCCGTTCCAAGCCGGCATCACGGCCGGTGCCGGACTGATCATGTCGGCGCATCTGGACGTACGGTCGATCGACCCGGGTGTGCCGTCCTCGCTGTCGTCCAAGGTGCTGATCGACCTGTTGCGTGGCCAGCTCGGCTTCACCGGCGTGGTGGTCACCGACTCGCTGGGCATGGCGCCGGTCGCGCGCTTCGGCCCGGCGGAGTCCGCGGTACGGGCCCTGCTCGCCGGTAACGACCTGCTGCTGATGCCCCCGGATCTGGCCTCGGTCCAGCGGGGCCTGCTCGACGCGTTACATTCCGGCCGGCTGCCGAAGCAGCGCCTGGTCGAGGCGGTGACCCGGATCCTGACCCTGAAGCTGAAGCTGGCGGCCAACCCGCGCCCCGATCCGTCCACAGTGAACAGTGAGGCGCACCGGGCCGCGGCGGCGAGCGTGGCGGCCGGCGCGGTGACGCTGTTACGCGGCTCGTGCGGCGCGCCGTTGGTGCACGGCCCGGTACGGGTGACCGCTGCCGGCGGCCGCAGCCAGCAGCGCGCCTGGTTGAGCGCGGCCCTGCGGGCTCAAGGCGTTCCGGTCGTGGACTCGGGCGGATCGGTGGTGCACCTGGTCGGGTACGGCGACACGGCCAGCGACTTAGCGGCGGGCGCGACGGTCACCGTGGCGATGGACACGCCGTACGTGCTGCGCAACGCCGCCTCGCCGGCGCTCCTGGCGACCTACTCCTCGACGCAGGCCTCCATGACGGCGCTAGCCGCGGTGCTCGCCGGCAAGGCGAGGCCCACCGGCAAGTCCCCGGTCGCCGTGACGGGCCTGCCCCGGTCTGCCTGCTAGCGCTCGCCTGCGCACCGGCGGGCCCAGCTCCCCGCGCACCGGCGGGCGCCGTCTGGACTGAGGAGCCGCTCGGGCTTCGCCCGGCGGCGACGAGGGAAGACGCCGCCTGACGAGCCGGTGCGCCGCGCGAGCGCAGGCGAGCGCAAAACTTACAGCGGGATGTTGCCGTGGGCGCCGCGGGCGGCTGGCGCGCCGGCCAGGGCTTCGGCGATGCGCTTGCGGGTTTCGGACGGCTCCACCACGTCGTCGACCACGCCGATCTCCAGGGCTCGGTTCACCCCGCCGGCCACCTTCAGCTGCTCCTCGACCAGCTTGGCGCGCAGCGCCTCCCGCTCCTCGGCTGGTGCCGCGGCCAGCTTCTTGCGGTGCAGGATGTTCACCGCGGCGCTGGCGCCCATCACCGCCACCTCGGCGTCGGGCCAGGCGAACACGGCGGTCGCACCGAGCGAGCGCGAGTTCATCGCGATGTACGCCCCGCCGAACGCCTTGCGCGTCACCAGCGTCACCCGCGGCACCACCGCCTCGGCGAACGCGTGCAACAGCTTGGCGCCGCGGCGTACCACCCCGTCCCACTCCTGGCCCAGCCCCGGCAGGTACCCCGGCACATCCACCAGCACGACCAGCGGTACGCCCAGCGCGTCGCACATCCGCACGAACCGGGCCGCCTTCTCCGCCGAGGCGGTGTCCAGGCAGCCGCCCAGCCGCAGCGGGTTGTTCGCGATCACCCCGATGGTGCGGCCGGCGAAGCGGCCCAGCGCTGTGACGACGTTCGGCGCCCACTTGGCGTGCAGCTCCACGCCGGGGGCGTCCAGCAGCGCGTTCACCAGCGGCTTGACGTCGTAGGCGCGGTTGGCCTGCTCTGGCAGTAACCTGCCCAGGTCCGCGCTCTCGACCACGTCGGCCGGGGATACCCGGCCCTGCCGGCCCAGCAGCGAAGCCAGCTCGCGGGCCGTCGACATCGCCGACGCGTCGTCCTTGGTCGTCACGTGTACCACGCCGGAGCGCCGGCCGTGCGGTTCCGGACCGCCGAGGCGCTCCATGTCGACCTGCTCGCCGGTCACGCTGCGGACGACCTCCGGGCCGGTGACGAAGATCCGGCCGGCCCCGGCCATGATCACGATGTCGGTGAGCGCCGGGCCGTAGGCCGCCCCACCGGCCGCCGGGCCGAGCACCACCGAGATCTGGGGTACCCGGCCGGATGCGCGCACCATCGCCGCGAAGACCTGACCGACCGCGTCCAGCGCCACCACACCCTCGGCCAGCCGGGCGCCGCCGGAATGCCAGAGGCCCACGACCGGTACCCGTTCGCGCACCGCCGCGTCGATCGTGTCCACGATGTGTCGGCACCCTTCGGTGCCCATCGCGCCACCCATCTTCATCGCGTCCGTGGCGAACGCGACCGCTGGCGTACCGTCGATCTCCCCCCGGGCGGCGAGCACGCCGGAGTCGTCGCGCCCGGTCAGCGGGCGCATCGTACCGGCGTCGAACAGCGCCCGCAGGCGCACCTCGGGATCGCGGTCGTCGACGGTCTCGGTGTCCGCGGTTGCGGTCACGGTCATCTCTAGCCTCCTAGGCGCGGGCGAAGATGAGGGCTACGTTGTGCCCGCCGAACCCGAACGAGTTGTTCAGCGCGGCGGGTACGTTCATGTGGCGCGCCTTGTGGGCCACCACGTCGAGGTCGACCTTCTCATCGAGGTCTTCAAGATTGATCGTGGGCGGCACGACGCCGTCGTGGACCGCGAGGATCGTCGCGATCGACTCCACCGCACCGGCGGCGCCGAGCAGGTGACCGGTCATCGACTTGGTCGAGGTCACCACCGCGTGGTCGCCGAGCGAATGGTGCAGCGCGATGATCTCGGCAATGTCGCCGACCGGGGTCGAAGTGGCGTGCGCGTTGACGTGTACCACCTCGCGCGGGTCGATGTCCGCGTCGCGCAACGCGAGCTTGATGGCGCGCACCGCGCCGACCCCTTCCGGGTGGGGCTGCACGATGTCGTACCCGTCGGAGGTCATGCCCGCGCCCGCCAGCCGCGCGTACACCTTGGCGCCGCGGGCGCGGGCGTGGTCGGCGCGTTCCAGCACCACGATCCCGGCGCCCTCGCCGAGCACGAAGCCGTCGCGAGCCTTGTCGAAGGGGCGCGACGCCTTTTCCGGCTCGTTGTTACGGGTGGACATGGCGCGCATGGCGGCGAACCCGGCGATCGGCAACGGGTGGATCACAGCCTCGGTACCCCCGGCGACCACCACGTCGGCGCGGCCCGAACGGATCATGTCCAGGCCCATCGTGATCGACTCCGCACCGGTGGCACACGCGCTCGTCGGCGCGTGTACCCCGGCCTGGGCGCCGAGCTCCAGGCCGATCCAGGCGGCGGAGCCGTTGGGCATGAGCATCGGTACCGTGTGCGGCGAGACCGGCCGCGGGCCGCGCGCCTCCAGGAGGTCGTCCTGCGCGAGCAGGGTCAGGGCCCCGCCGATGCCGCTGCCGACGACCACCCCGAGGCGCTCCTTCTCGACGTCCGGAGCGCCCGCGTCGGCCCAAGCCTCCCGTGCGGCGACGATCGCCACCTGCTCGACCCGGTCCAGCCGGCGGGCCTGCACGCGGTCGAGCTTCTCGGTCGGCTCCACCGCCAGCTGTGCCGCGATACGCACCGGAAGCTGCTGAGCCCACTCCTGGGTGAGCTTGCCCACCCCGGAGCGGCCGGCGACCATCGCCTCCCAGGTCGACGCGACGTCCCCGCCCAGCGGGGTGGTCGCGCCGAGCCCGGTGACGACTACCTCAACAGTCACGCCTGCGCCTTCTGGATGTACGTCACGGCGTCGCCCACGGTCTTGAGGTTGGTCACCTCGTCGTCCGGGATCTTCACGCCGAACTTCTCCTCGGCCGCCACCACGACCTCCACCATCGACAGCGAGTCGACGTCGAGGTCCTCGGTGAACGACTTCTCCTCGGCGACGTCGTCGGGGTTGACGCCGGCGACCTCTTCGAGAATCTCGGCAAGGCCGGTGGTGATCTCGTCACGAGCAGCCATGTGGCTTGTCCCTCTCTTGAGCGTTGTCGAAACGGTCACGGGCAGCGGACAACCTGCCCGGCGTAGGTGAGGCCGCCGCCGAAGCCGAAGAGCAGGACCGGCGCCCCCGAGGACACCTCCCGCCGCTCGACGAGCTTGGACAGGGCCAGCGGCACGCTCGCCGCCGAGGTGTTACCGGACTCGACGATGTCCATCGCGATGATCGCGTTGGGCAGCTTCAGCCGCCTCGCGATGCCCTCGATGATGCGCGCGTTGGCCTGGTGAGCGATGAATGCCTGGATGTCACCTGGTTCGAGCTGGGCGCGCCGGATCGTCTCAAGGATAAAGGGCGCGAGTGCGGTGACCGCCCACCGGTACACCGCCTGGCCGTCCTGCTGGATGTACGGGCGCCAGCCCTCGATGGTCACCGAGTCGCCCCGCTCGGGCGCCGAGCCCCAAAGCACCGGCCCGATACCGGGCTCCTCGCCTTCGCCGATCCCGGTCACCACGGCCGCCCCGGCCGCGTCGCCGAACAGGATGCAGGTGGCCCGGTCGGTCCAGTCGGTCACGTCGGAGAGCTTCTCCGAGCCGATCACGATGACGTTGCGGGCGGCACCGGCCCGGATCGCGTGGTCGACGGTCCCCAGCGCGTACGAGAACCCGGAGCACGCGGTGTTGATGTCGTACGCACCCGGCGCGTTGATGCCCAGCTTGGCGGCGACCCGGGTGGCGACGTTGGGACACCGGTCGACGGAGCTGCAGGTCGCCACGACCACGAGGTCGATGTCGGTGGCGGTCAGCCCCGAGCTCGCCAGCGCCTTCGCCGCCGCGGCGCCCGCCATGTCGGCGACCGTCTCGTTGTCGGCGATCCGCCGGGTCACGATGCCGACCCGCTCCCGGATCCAGGCGTCGTTGGTGTCGACCATGCGGGCCAGGTCGTCGTTGGTGAGCACCCGGCTGGGCTGGTAGTGGCCCACCGAAAGGATCTTCGATCCAGCCGGTACGGTCATAGGGCTTCTCCAATGCGGGCTAGTGGCTGCCCGGGCGCGACCGGGTCGTCGTGATGGGCGAGCCACTCCGTGAGTACGCCCGCGTCGTGCGCGTTGACCTCGACCGGGCCCTGCCGGGTGACGATGCGACCGAGGGCCTGGCCGGCGAGCACATGGTCACCTTCGGCGAGACCGGTGGCCGGCTCGAAGGTGCCGGCGACACCGGCGACGACCACCCGGAACTGCGGGTGCGGCTCGTGGGTGGGTGCCACGCCATGCCGGGCGATCGCGTCGCGGGCGGCGGGCAGGTCGTCCGGGGTGTTGACGGCGACCAGCTCCACGCCCTTGAGCACGCGCTTGGCCAGGCCCGTGAGGGTACCGGCAGGGGGCAGCTCGATGATGGCTGTGACCCCGAGGTCGGCCAGCGTGGCCAGGCACAGGTCCCAGCGCACCGGGGCGGTGACCTGGCGCACCAGCCGCTGCAGCATGGCCGGGCCATGGTCGACGGCGCTGCCGTCCCGGTTGGACAGAAGGATCTTGGTCGGCGTACCGGGCGTGATGCCGGCCGCCACGCTCGCCAGGGCGTCCTCGGCCGGCGCCATGTACGGCGTGTGGAACGCCCCCGCCACCTGCAGGGGGACCACCCGGGTGCGGGCCGGCGGCTCGGCGGCCAGCTTCTCCAAGCCGGACAGCGATCCCGCCGCGACGATCTGGCCGGGCCCGTTGTGGTTGGCCGGGTGCAGCCCGGCCGCCGCGATCGCGGCGAGCACGTCGTCCGGCTCGCCGCCGAGCACCGCGCTCATCCCGGTCGGCTCCAGCGCGCAGGCGGCGGCCATCTCCCGCCCGCGTACGCCCGCCAGGGTCACGGCGGCCTCCGGGGTGAGGACCCCGGCCAGCGCGGCGGCGGCGAGCTCACCGACGCTGTGGCCGGCCACGATGGCGACGTCGTACAACGGGAGTTGTTCGGCTGCCACCAGGGCGGCGGCGACGAGCAACGGCTGGGTACGGGCAGTGTCCTTGATCTCGTCCGGGCCGGCTTCGGTGCCCAGGTGCACCAGGTCGTGGCCGGCGAGCACCGACCACCAGCGCAGGCGAGGCGCCACACCGGGTACCGGCAGCCACGGGGCCAGGAACCCAGGCTTCTGGGAGCCTTGACCGGGGACGAGTACAGCGAGCACGCCTACGAGAGTGGCTGATACCCACGAGTCACCTGGATGCCGACAGGAACCAAACTGCACGACAATCTTTATAGGAAACCTCCAAATGATTGCGAACCGCTACCCCCTCTGCCGGCCCTCGTTACCGATCGTTAACCCCGCCCCGCGTGCTGGGCGCCCGGCGCCCCCGGCACGCCGGGGCGGCGTGCCGGGTAGCGCTCAAGATCCTCGCAATAACGTTGTCATTGCTGTCTCAGCGTGCCGGCGAAGGGACAAGTTCCTGGAAATTGTCGCTATCCCACGCGAGGGGCGGGCGCGGGCGGCAGCGTCGGGCGGCGCGTCAGCCGGCGGCGGCCGGTGGCGGGATGCTCGGACCGAGGGTCGGCGTGGGCGCCGAGGGATCGAGCCGGCCGATCGTGAGCGCGATCCGCAGCGCGAACGAGTCCCGCGGTATCAACGGTGCGAACCCGGTCACCTCGGCGATGCGGCGCAGCCGGTACCGCACCGTGTTGGGGTGCACAAACAGGCCCCGTGCGGTGCTCTCCAGCACCCCGCCGGAGGCGAAGAACGCGTCCAGTGTTTCCAGCAGCTCGCCGCCGGCCCGGGCCAGCGCGCCGTACACCTCGTGCCGCAACATCCGCCGCGCCTCGGCGTCACCCGCGAGGGCGCGCTCCGGGAGCAGGTCGGCCGCGGCGACCGGGCGGGGCGCCGCCGGCCACGCCGGGGCGGCCCGGTACCCGGCCAGCGCGGCCCGCGCCGACTCGGTCGCCTCGTCCAGTGACGGTACCGCCGGACCGACCACGACCGGTCCGTCGCCGAAGCCGACCAGCAGCCGCTCGGCCGCCGCCAGGGGGTCGGGTGCGCCGCCGAGCACCACGACCAGCCGGTCACCATGCACGCCGCCGAGGATCTCCACACCCATCCGCCGCGCCGCCCGGTACACCGTGTGCAGCACCGCCGAGGTCTCGCCGCCGGGGGAGCGGCCCACGGCGACGGCGACCGGCGGGGCGTCGCCCCAACCAAGGGCGGCTGCCCGGCTGGCGAGCACGTCGGAGGAGTCCCCGCGCAGCAGCGCGTCGACCAGCAGCGCCTGCAGGCGGGCGTCCCAGGCACCGCGGGTCTCGGCGGCCCGTGCGTACACCCGGGCCGCGGCAAAGGCCACCTCGCGGCTGAACTGCAGCACCGCCTCCCGGATGGCGACCTCCTCGCCGGGCGCGGCCAGCCGCCCCACCTGCTGCTCGACCACGTCGATCGTGATCCTGATCAGCTGCACGGTCTGCTCAAGCTTCAGCGACCGGGCCAGCGCCCGTGGCGCCGCGTCGAACACCTCGTCGGACTCCTGCAGCCCGCCGTTGCCGGTCTCGCCCCGCCGGCGCAGCCACTCCACCAGCGAGCGCACCCCGGCCTGCGCGACCAGCATCACCCAGGCCCGCTGGTCGGCGGGCAGCTCCCGGAACCACGGCAGCGTCTCGTCCATGCGAGCCACGCTGGCCGTGGCGAGGGCGCCGGCAGCGCGCTCGATCGCGCGTACGCTGGCCTCGAGCGGAGGCGCCTCGCCGTGCTCGGTGCTGCCGCGAGGCATCAGCGGACGGTCGCTCATGCACCGAGCCTTTCATGTCTCGCCGGGCTCGCGCTCCCTCGCGATCCAGGGGCGGCGCCGGGCGAGCTCAAGCGCAGCGGTACTCAAGCTACGTCGGCAGCGGAATCAGCGTGAACCTGGCCTTGAGCCACGGCAGGAGCTGGCCGTACGCCGCGATCGTGTCCGGCTTCGCGTCGTGCGAGAGCACGATCGAACCGGGCCGGGTGTAGCGCTGCACGGCCCAGATGATGTGGTTGACCATCGGTTGGCCCGTGCCGTAGGTGGCACGGTCCCAGTCGCGCGGGTCGACGTTCCAGTGGATCGACCTCATGCCCAGCTCGCGGGCCACGTCGACCAGGACCGGGGTGAAGTTGCCACCGGGGGCACGGAAGTACTTGATCGGCGCACCCGGTGCCGCCGCGTGGATCGCGTCGTTGGTCTGCTGCAGGTCGTGACGGATCTCGTCCGGTGTGAGCTGGCCGAGGTTGAGCAGGTGCTGCCAGGAGTGGTTGCACAGGGTGTGGCCCTCGGCGACGATCCGGCGTACCAGATCGGGCTCATCCCGGGCGCGGAACCCGACCAGGCAGAAGGTCGCCTTGACGCCGTTCGCCTTGAGCAGGTCGAGGATCTGCGGCGTGTGCCCTGGGTCGGGTCCGTCATCGAACGTCAGGGCGACCGCGTCGGAGCCGGTGCCCTTGATGGATCCGGCCGGCCCGCGGCGGGTCGCCCCCGCGCGCGGCGAACCCGAGCTCGGAGGCGGCGGACCCGGAGGTGTCGTCTTGGGCGGCTGGGGTCCGGCCGGCTCCGACGGCGACGTGGATTTCGAGGGCCGCGCCGGCCTGGACGGGCTCGGGCCGGTGCCGCGGCGACCCGCCGCGGTCGATGGCGAGCCGGCGGCGCGTGGCGCCGGGCTGCCCGAGCTGACACAGCCGGCGAGCACGAGCAGTCCCACGGCCAGTGCGGTCACAACGGCAGACGGACGTGGCACGCGGGCTCCGAAGGGGCGATCCGGGCGGGACGGACGCTTCACCGTACATGAAGCGGCACACCCGCTGGGAGCTGACGCGCCCCTATTGTGTGAGGTTGCGTCGGATGCCCGCGTAGTACGCGCCGAGCAGAAGGGCTCCCACCGCGGCGACCACGCCGGTGGCCTTGCTGGAGGCCAGCATCGCGGTGGCGACGATGGCCGCCGCGTAGAGCATCGGCAGCACGACATCGAGAGTACGACGATTCATGGCGGCCACCTTATGAGCGGCCGTACGGGGCGGACAGGCCGTCCGCGGTGGACACCACGGTGGACATTCGCCTCCACCGTTCAGCCGGCGGCTCGGTCCACCGCCGCACGCAGCCGAGCCAGGGCTCGCTCGCGGCCGAGCACCTCCAACGACTCGAAGAGCGGCAGCCCCACCGACCGGCCGGTGACCGCGACGCGTACCGGCGCCTGCGCCTTGCCCAGCTTCAGGCCGCGTTCGGTGCCGGCGGCCTCCAGCGCCTCGTGCAGTGCGGCGGCCTCCCACGGCACGGTCTCGAACGCCGCGATGGCCGCGCCCAGCAGGTCGGCGGTGCCCGGTGCGGCCATCGCCTTGGTCCAGGCCGCCTCGTCGACGATCGGCTCGTCGAGGAACAGGAAGTCCACATAGGACACGATCTCGGAGAGTACGGCGATGCGCGTCTGCGCCAGGGGCGCCACCGCCTCGAGCGCCTTGGGATCGAACGACTCCGGTCGCCACGGCGGCGCCGGGATGGTCCGGGTGCCGGTCAGCCAGGGCTGCACGGCGGTGACGAAGTCGGGCACGGGCAGCGCGCGGATGTACTCGCCGTTGAATGCCCGCAGCTTCCTCTCGTCGAAGAACGCCGGCGACGGGTTGACCTCCTCGATGCGGAACTCGGTCTCGATGACCTCCCACGGCACGATCTCGCGGTCGCCGGAGGGCGCCCAGCCCAGCAGCATCAGGTAGTTTCGCATCGCCTCGGGCAGGTACCCCTCGTCGCGGTACGCCTCCAGCGCCACCTTGTCGCGCCGCTTGGACAGCTTCTGGCGCTTGGCGTTGACCACCACCGGCACGTGCGCCCACACCGGTGGCTCGTAGCCCAGGGCCTGCCACAGCATCTGCTGCTTGGGCGTGTTGGGCAGGTGCTCCTCGGCGCGGATGACGTGGCTGATGCTCATCGCGATGTCGTCGACGACGTTGGCCAGCAGGAAGACCGCCGAGCCGTCGGCCCGTGCGATGACGAAGTCCTCGATGAGCGCGTTCTCGAAGGTCGGGGTACCGCGGATGAGGTCCACGACCGTGGTCGAACCTTCATCAGGCGTCCGGAAACGGAGCGCCCTACCCGCACCAGGGCCTAGACCGCGATCGCGGCAATACCCGTCATATCCCTTGTAGCTGGATCCGGTGCGCGCCTGGACGTCCTCTCGCGTGCAGTCGCAGTAGTACGCCCGACCGGCCTCGAACAGCCGGAGCGCGGCGGCCCGGTGCTCGTCGGCATAGGCCGACTGGAAGTACGGCCCCTCGTAGCTGCCGCGGGTGATGCCGATCCAGCCCAGCGCGTCGAGGATGCCGTCCGTCCACTCCGGACGGTTCCGGGCGGCGTCGGTGTCCTCGATGCGCAGGACGAACGTGCCGCCGTGCTGCTTGGCGTAGAGCCAGTTCTGCAGCGCCGACCGGGCGCCACCAACGTGGAACATACCAGTGGGAGACGGCGCAAAGCGTACGCGTACGGTCACGTTCCTACCTTATTGGCGGCTAGCTGAACCCGCGCGACCGGGCCTGCGTGCAACAGACCGGCAACAAGCAGATGACCTGCTGGCCGGACCGGGCTAACCTGGCTGGCGGGCGGTGGCCCTGACGCGTTTCGGGGAGGGTGGTCGATGGTCGGCTCGCGGTGGCGGCGTGCGCTCGGCGTGCTTCTCGCCGTGCCCGCGCTGGCGCTCGCGACCGCGTGCACCGCTGAGCCGAACGCCTCGTGGCGCGGCGGTGACGGTGCGCCCGCCGGCTCGTCGGCGCCGGCCGGCTCGGGCCTCCTCGCCATCACACCCGCCACCGGCACCGCGGGCGTCCCCGTGCTCGATCCGGTGACCGTCACCGCGCAGGACGCCACGCTGCAGTCGGTCGCGCTGACCAACGAGGCCGGCAAGCAGGTCACCGGGGAGTACGACGCCGACAAGCACAGCTGGCACAGCACCGAGCCGCTCGGCTACGGCAAGGCGTACACCGTCAACGCGACGGCGACCACCGTCAAGGGTGAGCAGGTCACGCAGACCAGCCGGTTCACCACGCTCAAGCCCGCCAAGCTCGCCATGCCCTACCTGCGGGCGAACCAGACGACCCTGCTGGGCACCGGCAAGACGTTCGGCGTCGGGCAGCCGATCGTGGTGTGGTTCGACCGGCCGATCATCGACAAGGTGGCCGCCGAGCAGAGCCTGCAGGTCATCACCAACCCGCCGGTCGAGGGGCGCTGGCACTGGTTCGACAAGCAGGAGGTGCACTGGCGCCCGCCGCACTACTGGAAGCCGGGCACGAAGGTGGTGGTCAACGCCAAGGTCTACGGCGTGAAGCTCGGCGACGGCCTCTACGGTGAGGCGGACCGGACCGCGTCGTTCACCATCGGGCCCTCGAAGATCGCGGTCGCCGACTCCAACACCAAGCACATGCTGGTCTACGTCAACGGCGCGCTGGTCCGCGACGTGCCGGTGAGCCTGGGCAAGGGCGGCATCGTGCAGGGCGTCAACGGCCCGGTCAACTACTGGACCAACAGCGGCCCCCACGTGATCGTGGACAAGGACCCCGTGGTCCGGATGACCTCGGCGAGCAACGGGATCGTCGACCCGAACGACCCCAACTTCTACGACGAAGAGGTCAAGCTCGCCATGCGCGTCTCCTACTCCGGCGAGTTCGTGCACCTGGCCGACTGGAACATCCCCGCGCACGGGGTCCGCAACACCTCGCACGGCTGCATCAACGTCGGACCGGCCCACGCCCAGTGGATGTACGACAACTTCGGCCTCGGCGACGTCGTTGACGTGCTGAACACCCCGCGGCGGCTCGACCCGCGCAACGGCCTCGGCGACTGGGTGCTCAGCTGGGCCGACTGGGTGAAGGGCAGCGCCCTGACGGCGTGAGGCTGATGGACGACGTGACGGTCGTACCGGCGACGGCGGAACACTTCGACGGGGTGGCGAGCCTGCTGGCCCCCGGCGGTGCCGTGCAGTCCTGCTGGTGCCTGTACTGGCGGCTGTCGGCGGGCGAGTTCCGCAAGCAGCGCGGCCCGGGCCGCCCTGCCATCATGCGCGAGCTTGTCCAGCGTGAGCCGGCGCCCGGCGTCCTGGCCTACCGCGACGGGCTCGCCGTCGGCTGGTGCAACGTCGGCCCGCGTGCGGCGATGGAGCGCCTGGTCCGGTCGCGGACGATCCCGAGGGTCGACGACTGTCCAGTGTGGTCGATCGTGTGCTTCCTGGTCCGCCCCGGCCACCGCCGGCAGGGCATCGCCCGCGCGCTGCTCGGCGGCGCGATCCGGTACGCGCGGGAGCAGGGCGCGCCCGCGCTGGAGGCGTACCCGGTCGACGCGGCCGGTGCGCGGATCCACACGACCGAGGCGTACGTGGGCACGCTCGGGCTCTTCACCGACGCCGGGTTCCGCGTGGTGACGCAGACCAAGGCGACCAGCGCCCGGCTGCCCCGCCTGCTCGTGCGCCTCGACTTCTAGACACCGGTCACGGCACGCCGCGGATGTTGCGCACGAAGATGCTGCCGAGCACGGTGACCACGGCGGTGAGCCCGTAGAGCACCGGGTACCCGCCGACGTACGCCACGATCGGCCCGGCCAGCGCCGGTCCGAGCACCTGCGGCGCGGAGTTGGCGATGTTGATCACGCCCAGGTCCTTGGCCCGCTCCGTGGCGGCCGGCAGCACCTGGGTGATCAGTGCGGCGTCGACCGCGAGGTAGACGCCGAAGCCGGCGCCCAGCACGACCGCCGCGATGATCGCACCCGGCCAGGTGGGCCAGATGGCGAGCAGCACCGCGGCCGCCGCCATCACCATGCCGGACCAGATGACGAAGCTGCGCCGCCGTCCGGTGCGGTCCGACCGCCGCCCGGCGACCACCGTGGTGGCGACCACGGCGCCGCAGTAGACCAGGATCAGGATGAACAGGCCGCCTTCCGGGTTGGCGTAACCCACCCGGTCTTTGAGGAAGTACAGCAGGTACAGCGTGCCGAGCGCGTTTCCCAGCTGCACCAGGAAGCGGGTGATCCAGGCCCACGCGAAGTCCGGGTGCTCGCGCGGGCTGACCCACATTCGTTTCACGATTTCCGGTAGCTTCAGGGGCGAGCGGTGCTCGTGCGGGAGCGGGTCGTCCGGTGTGGTGAGCGCGAACGGCAGCGCGAACAGCGCCACGATGAGGGCGATCGCGACGTAGCCGGCGGCGAGGTCGGTGACGACCGTGGTCACCACGCCCACACCGATGACGACGCCGAGCACCGAGGGCATGCCGATCCAGCCGGAGACGGCGCCGCGCTGGGCGACCGGCACCCGGTCGGGGACGGCCGCGGTGAGCGACGCGAGCATGGTGTTGAAGCAGGTCTGCGCCGCGACCCAGGCCAGCGCCACCCCGGCGATGGTGTGCTGGCGGGACAGCAGGACCAGCGCCGCGGCGCCCAGCAGGGCGCCGCCGAGGGTCCAGACGTGGCGGCGGCCGAGAGCGTGGCCGCCGATCCGGGGCGCGGTACGGTCGGACAGCGCGCCGGCGAGCGGGTTGGCGATCACGGCGGCCAGCGCGCCGAACCCGGTGACCAGACCGAGCATGATCGCCTTGTGCCGAGGGTCGATCGACTCCACCTGACGCGGCAGCAGCTGCTGGATCGGTGTGAAGAAGGCCATCCAGAGCCCGAGCTGTGCCACCACCAGGCGGGCGGTCCAGCCGGCCGGTACCCGCACGAGCGGCTCGGCCAGCGCCCTTGGCGTGGTCCGCGCCGCCGGCCCGGTCATGACGCCGCCCCGCTCCGCAGGCTCCGCGAGGCGACGCCATGACGTGCCAGCTGGACCTCGCGCGAGCGCTCGGTCATGGCTGCTGCCGGATCAGGTCGCGGTACCACGCGAACGAGGCTTTGGGGGTTCGCTGCAGGGTCGGGAAGTCCACGTGAACCAACCCGAAGCGCTTGGTGAAGCCCTCGGCCCACTCCCAGTTGTCCATCATGGACCAAGTGCAGTAGCCGTGCACCGCGACACCGGCGCCCATCGCCGCGTGCAGCGCGCGGATGTGCCCGTCCAGGTAGGTGATCCGCTTATCGTCCACAATGGACCCGTCCGGCCCCGGCTCGTCGTCGTACGCGCAACCGTTCTCGGTGACCCAGATCGGCGGAAGGTTCGGGTACCGCTCGTGCAGCAGGGTCAGCAGCTGGCGCAGGCCGTCGGGCACCACCGGCCAGCCGAAGCTCGTGGTCGGGTAGCCCTGGACGGTCTGGAGGCTGAACGGGATCGGGCTGTCCGGCTCGGGCGCCGAGATGGCGGTCGGCTGGTAGTAGTTGACGCCCAGCGCGTCCAGCGGTGCTCCGATGACCGCCAGGTCGCCGTCGAGCACGATCGAGTCGAGGTCCATCGTGGACAGCCGCTCGACACCGTCGGGGTACCGGCCTAGCAGCAGCGGGTCGGTGAACAGCCGGTTGTGGAACGTGTCGTAGACGCCGGCGGCGGCCACGTCGACGTCGGTGGCGCTCTCGCGCGTACCGTCGGGGCCGGTCGCCCAGACCGGCGTGTAGTTGTTGGCGATCGCCACCGGCGACGACGAGTGCCGGCGCAGCGCCGCGACCGCCAGCCCGTGCCCGAGCAACATGTGGTGCACCACGGGGAACGAGCTCTGGTACAGGTTCAGCCCAGGGGCGTGGATGCCGAGCAGATGGCCGACGGCGTAGTGGATGAACGGCTCGTTGAGCGTCATCCACAGCTTGACCCGGTCGCCGAGCGCGGTGGCTACGGCATCGGCGTACTCCCCGAAGCGCGCCGCGGTGTCGCGGTTCTGCCAGCCTCCCGCGTCCTGCAGGGCCTGCGGCAGGTCCCAGTGGTACAGCGTGGCGGCGGGCTCGATGCCGTGCGACAGGAGCGAGTCGACCAGCCGGTCGTAGAACGCCAGGCCCTCGGGGTTGGCCGGCCCGGCGCCTGTGGGCTGGATGCGCGGCCAGGCAATCGAGAACCGGTACGCCCGAAGGCCGAGCTCGGCCATCAACGCGACGTCAGCGGCGTACTGGTGGTAGTGGTCGCAGGTGACGTCGCCGGTGCTGCCGTCGGCGATGCGATCGGGCTCGTGGCTGAACGTGTCCCAGATCGACGCACCGCGGCCACCCTCGTTGACGCCGCCCTCGATCTGGTACGCGGCGGTGGCCGCCCCCCACCGGAACCCCGCCGGAAACGACGGCATCGGTGTCTGAGTCACTGAGCCTCCTGGTTCGCTGCGTCGTGGTTCGCTGCGTCCTGGTTCGCTAGCACGTGCGGCACACTATCCGGCGCTGTCCTCCAGCGCCATGCGCGACCGAAGCAGAGCAACCCCTTGGCTGCGGCGGGCCGGGCAACGGCTCCTCCTGGCCATCGATCGACTGATGTTTATTCACGGATTTTGGCCGGCGTCGATATTGTGAGCCGCCTCACTCGATGTTACCCTCCGGTAACTTAGGTTACTGCCCGGTAACTTTTTGGAGTGAGGTTGCCATGGCGCGTTCATCCACCCGTCATCGACTCATCCTCATCGCCGCCGTCCTCTCCGTCGTACTCGTCAGTGTGGGCGCCGGGACGGCGGTGGCCAGCACGGCGCCGGCGACCGGCCCGCGAGCCGTCGACATCACCGCCGCCGACGGCGTCGTGCTCAAGGCGCACGTCTTCGAGCCGGGTACCCCCGGCCGGCATCCCGCGATCGTCTTCGTCAACAGCTGGGGGCTCGACGATCGGGAGTACCTGCTGCAGGCGCGCGGCCTTGCCGAGCGGGGCTACGTCGTGCTCTCGTACACCACCCGCGGGTTCTGGGCTTCCGGCGGCCGCATCGAGACCGCCGGGCCGCTCGACGTCGCCGACGCCAGCACCGCCCTGGACTGGCTCCTCGCGCACACCAGCGCCGACCCCGGCCGGCTCGGGATGGCGGGCGTCTCCTACGGGTCCGGCATCTGCCTCATCGCGACCGCCTTCGACCCGCGCATCAAGGCGGTCGTGGCCATGAGCACCTGGACGGACCTGGTCGCCTCGCTCTACGGCGACCAGACCCGCCGGCCGCAGGCCGTGTTCCTGCTCGCCGCGCTCGCCAACCTGGTCGGCCGGCCCAGCGCCGAGCTGTCCCGGGTCATCGACGACTACTTCGCCAACCGCAACACCGAGCAGAACGCCTCGTTCGGCCGCCTCCGCTCCGCGGCGTCCTATGTGGACGCGATCAACCGCAACCACCCGGCGATCCTTCTCGCCAACGCCTACGGCGACAGCCTCTTCCCGCCGAACCAGCTCGTCGACTTCTTCGGCCGGCTGACCGGACCCAAGCGGCTGGAGCTGGCGGCCGGCGACCACGCAGTCGTCGAGGCGGCCGGGCTGGTCGGGCTGCCCAACCACGCGTGGACCAGCCTGGACCGGTGGTTCGGGCAGTACCTGGCCGGCACCGACACCGCGATCGGTGCCGAACCGCCCGTGGTACTGCGGGTACGCAACACCGGTGCCGTGGTCACGGCGGCCGACTGGCCGTCGGTGAGCGTGTCCGCCAGCCGGCTCGGGCTCGGCGCGGTGCGGTGGTGGGACGGTACGGGTCCGCTGGGCGGCGCCGCGACGGACGGTTGGTCGCGCACGATCTGGACCGGCCTGGACACCACCGCTGGCGCCGGCGTTGCCTTGCTGAGCAACGGGTTCGAGGCGCTGTTGGGCGTACCGCCGATGGTCTGGCTGCCGTCGGTGGACCGGCTGCGCGCCGGAGTCTGGGTCGGTCAGCCGCTGCCCTCGGGGGCCCGTGTCCGGGGCATCGTCCGGCTGCACCTCGCCCTGCGCCCGGCCAGCGCCAACGGCACGGTCGTGGCCTACCTCTACGACCTGGACGGCACCGGGACCGGTGTGCTCGTCACGCACGCGCCGGCCACCTGGCTGGACGCCGAGCCCGGTGCGCCGCTCACGCTGGACGTCGCGCTGTCGGCGATGGCGTACGACGTACCGGCCGGCCACCGGCTCGCGCTCGTGGTGGACACCGCCGACCCGCTCTACCTCGACGCGAACCGGTCCGGCGCCGCCGTCACCTTCACCGGACCGTCCTGGTTGGACGTTCCAACGGCGTGATCCGTAACGTTAGGTCCGCCTGACCGACCGGTCCACCGTCGCCCGCCAGCCCTTCTCGGCCGGCTTGCGACGCAGCTCGCTCAATGCCAGCACGGCACCACCAACCAGCGCCCCGAACTCGAAGCGCGCGCCGGGACGGCCCTTCTGGATGAGGAACGCGAGCCCCGCCGAGTTGCTCACCGCCCAGCCGCGCGTCGGCCGCAGCCGGTGGGCCGCCCCGCCGCCGTACCCGGTGACCAGCTGGATGTCGAACGGGTACCCGACCTCGCCACCGGCCCGGGTCACCACGATCCGCGCCTGCGCCTGCCGGTCGTCGTGGTTGAACAGCCCGGCGAGGCGGCGCAGCCGCGGGGCTTCGATGACCACCTCGACCCCGTCGCCGTACTCGCCGGGATCGCGCGCCTCGGCGACGGCGCGGACCATCCTGATGACCGCCGCCGCGTCCGATCGGCGAAACTCCACCCAGTGTTCCCCGCTTCCGGCCGCTTGACCGCGGACTCCGCTCCGCTCCGTCCGCTGGCGGCGGATACCCGGCCATGCCACGCGCACATCGTGCCAGGGCAGCCGCCCGGCCGGGAACCACCGAGCCGTTCAGTAGCCAATGTTCGCGAGCGCCGCGTCTCCGAGCCGGTCGCGCAGCTGCTGCAGGTACAGGCTCCAAGGAGCGACCGGGCCGCCGTAGGCGTCGTACTCGCCGGTGCCCTCCTGGCGCGTCGCGCGGCAGCCGATGGACCAGTTCCGGGCATACGGCGGGCTGGACACCCGGTGCGTGTCGCCGAGGCAGTTGTAGAAGACCTGGTACGCACCTGACCAGCCGTGGCCGGTGCCGAGGTTGCCGCGGTTGTAGGCGCCCATGATCTGCCCGCCACCCACGCTGCGGTGCACGATGTTGTCGAACAGGGTCCCGGTGGCCCACCGGTGGTGCGGACCCAGCTCGGAGTACGACTGCTCGGCGCGGTTGTCCAGGAAGACGTTGGGGCCGGGCGTGTTGCTGCCGGTCACGTTGTCGTGCCGCCCGGTCCGCGAGTAGCACCGCATGATCAGCACGTGGGTGCCGTCGTCGATCTGGAACGGGTACCGGCGCCCGCCGGTGATCTGTGACTTGTGGTCGAGCGAGGCGCTGTCTTGGACGGTCACGTGCTTGGCGCCGGCGTTGACGATGACGGTGCCCTGCACGAAGTAGACCGAGGTGACGTTGCGCACCCACGCGTTCTGCACGTTGCCGAGCGCGATCATCCGGTTGGCGTGCGCCTCGTCGGTGTCGGAGGCGAAGTCGGACTCCGCGCGCAGGTACTCCACGCCGACCCGCTGGATGCGGCCCGGGAACCGGTACTTGTAGACCGAACCGCCGCCGAACACCGACTGGACCGCCTCCACCATCGGGGAGTCGATGGTGACCTGGTTGCCGCTGACCGCGGTGATCCGGCGCTCGTAGAGCATCGTGCGGCTGCTCGGGGTCCAGGGGTTGTCCAGGCAGGTGGAGCCGTTGACGTCGGACGTGTCGTAGGAGGTACCCACGGTGGTGCAGGAGTCCATCCCGACCGCGTCGATCCACTGTTGGTTGGGCGTACGGGCGACCACCACGTCGTCGCCGACCGCGAAGCCGGAGGCGTTCGCGACCGTGAGAGTGTGTGCGCCGACCGGAACGTAGGTATCGGTGATGGCCTGGCGGGTGCCGGACACCTCGGCGCGGTCCGCCACGCCGGTCACGTTGATCACAGTGCGCGTGCTGGTTCCGGTGGCCCGGATGACGGTCCCGGTCGGACCGTCGCCCTCGCCCCGCAGGACGACGCCGCTGGCCCGGATCGTGACGCTGCCCGCCACCTCGTACGTCCCGCTGGTCAGCAGGACCGCGCCCCGGAAGCCGCTGGCGTCGGGCGCCAGGCCGCTGACGGCATCGATGGCCGCCTGGACCGTTGCACCGTCGTCACCTGTGACCGGGGACACCGTCCGCTTGACCGGTACCGTCGGCAGCGCCACGCCACCGCCGCCGTAGCCGGCGCGGGAGAAGTCGGGGATCGTGTCGCCGTTCGGGTAGGGCCGGTAGCCCAGCTTCCCGTCGCTGCCCAGGTACAGGCGCTGGCTCGCGCCGGCGACGACCTCGACCTCGGCCTCGGTCAGGGCGTTGCGCAGGTCGACGCTGTTGCCGTGGCCGAGGTAGCGCATGTACCGCGCGGAGGTGTCCGGGACGTCGAAGGTCTCCAGGCCGGTGCCGGTTCCGCTGCTGCGGCCCGCCGAGATGGTCGTCCAGGTGGTGTTGTCGCCCGACACCTGCAGCTCGAAGGTGTACTGAACGGTGCCGCCGCTGTCGAAGGCGAGGTCGACTAGCCCCACCATCATCGGCTTACCCAGGTCGAGGGTGAGCCATTGGCCGTCGCCGGCCGCCGACCAGCGGGTGGCGAGGTTGCCGTCGATGGCGTTGCGGGCGACGTTACCGTCGTCGGCGCTCGCCGTGGCGCTCGCGATCGGCGACCTGGTGTAGGTCGACGGGGGTGGCGGTGGGGGCGGCGTCGGGCTCGCGGTCGGGGTGGGGCTCGAGGTTGGAGATGCTGTCGCGGATGCCGACGGTGACGGGCGTACCCCGTTGCAGGGCGAGCCGTTGACCAGGCACCCGCTCGGCAGGCCGAGGCCCCTGGTGTTGAACCCGAACGACTGCGACCCGCCAGGCGGGACCGTGGCGTTGAAGCTCGCGTTGGTGAACGTGTAGTGGTCGCCGTTGCGAACCATGGTGCTGTTCCAGAACTTGCGAACGCTGGTACCCGCCGGCAGGTCGAACTCGACCTGCCAGCCGGTGACGCTCGCGGTACCGCTGTTGCGGATCGTGTACTGGCCCTCGTACCCGGTCGACCAGGATCTCGTCACCTGGAACGACGCGGTGAGCGTCGTGTCGGCGTGGGCCGTCGAGGCGGCCACCACGGCCAGGCTCGCCGCCAGTGCGCAGCAGCCGAGCAACACCGCCATCCGCCGCTTCAGGTTCGCTGCCATGGTGCTCCTCATCCCGGGTACCCGTCAGGCTCAGGCAGGGTTTAGTCCACAAGAGACGTTGAGATGTGCCGATGTTTCCGCCGGGCGGAACCGGGCCTTGACCATGTGCATACAACGGCACTTGTGGGGACGTTTGGCGACGTATCAGGCGACGTGTCGGGCGGTAAAGAGCTGACGTCTGACGCCCTACGGCGAATGTAAAAACCTCTAAAATTCGCACACGTTCGGCATCCGATAGCGGACAGATTGTGCGACGAACCCCTAAGATGCTCGCTTGGGCCCGGGGCCCGAGATCGATCGCTATCGAAGGGGCACGCGACATGGCTAACCAGGTGGAAAAGGACATCTCTGACTACGAGGCGATCGGCGGGCGTCCCGCTGTCGCTCAGGTCGTCGACCGCTTCTACGAGCGCGTGCTCGGCGACGAGCAGCTTGCGCCGTACTTCGCCGCAGTGGAGATGCCACGGCTCAAGGGGCACCAGGTCATGTTGCTCACGCAGGTGCTCGGCGGCCCGACCGCGTACGAGGGGCGAGACCTCGGTTCCGCGCACAAGGGGCTGGGCATCACCGATGACCACTTCGGCCTCGTAGCGGCCCACCTTGTTGACACCCTACGCGAGGCAGGTGTCGACGACGAGATCGTGGGTCGGGTCGTCGGAGTGCTCGGCGGCGTCAAGGACCAGATCGTCACCGTTTCCGACGAGGTCGTTCGGGGCGCGTAGATTGTGGACACCGCGGCGCTGAAGAGCAGCTTCGCCAAGGTGGCCACGTATGGCGATCAGGTGCCGCTGTTCTTCTACTCGTACCTGTTCGTAGCGTATCCCGAGACTCGTGACCTGTTTCCGGCCTCCATGGCCGGACAACGGGACCGGCTCGTCGCCGCGCTCGGACGGGTTGTGTCCAATGTGGACAACACCGACGGCTTGGTGGAGCTCCTCCAGCAGCTCGGCCGCGACCACCGCAAGTTCGGCGCCGTGGCCGAGCACTACCCCGCGGTGGGGGAGGCGCTGCTGGCCACCCTGGCGCACTTCCTCGAGGGCGACTGGACCTCGCGCCTTGCCGCGGAATGGAAGGCCGCCTTCGGCGTCATCGCCGAGGTGATGACGAAGGCGGCCGACGACATGGCGCGGGTCACCCCGCCGTGGTGGGATGCCGAGGTTCTCCAGCACGAGCGGCGCAGCATCGACATCGCGGTCGTCCAGGTCCGGCCGCATACGGAGCTGGACTACGTCCCCGGCCAGAGCCTGGCCGTGGAGTCCAGCCTGCGGCCGCGGGTGTGGCGGTACTACTCGCCGGCCAACGCACCGCGGGACAACGGGACGATCGAGCTCCACGTACGGTTGGTCGAAGGCGGCCAGGTCAGCGCGGCGCTGGTACAGAGCCTGCGTCCGGGCGACCATCTGCGGCTGGGCTCGCCGGTCGGCAACCGGCTCGTCCTGGATCCGGACGATCGCTCCGACCTGCTGCTGCTGGCCGGTGGAACCGGCCTGGCGCCGCTGCGCGCTCTGGTTGAACAGGTCGCCCTCGAAGGGGGCCGCCGCCGGGTGTCGCTGTACGTCGGCGCCCGGATGACCCATCACCTTTATGACCTGCCGGCGTTGTCGCGGCTGGAACAGTCGTACAGCTGGCTGACGGTCGTGCCCGCCGTCTCGGACGACCCCACGTACCAGGGAGATCGGGGCCACCTGGTCGACGTGGCGTTGAAACAGGGCTCCTGGACAGATCACCAGGTGTACGTATGCGGCTCACCGATCATGGTGGCCGGGACCCTTGACCGCCTCGGCGCCGCCGGCATCAGCCCCAGTGCCGTGCACTTCGAGGACTTCGGCAGGAGCGAGGGAGGCGGTCTCGCTTGACCACGCAGATCGGCAACGCTTACGTATCGGATGCTCGATGGGCGGCGACCCCGCTGACACCCGAGCGGGTGCGCACCGTGGAGTTCCCGCGCGCTCCGTTCGGCCGGCGTGGCTACAACGAGGAGGAGGTCCAGCGGTTCCTCACCCGCCTGGCCGAGGACATCAGCAGCTCGGACACTGAGAAAGCGCGGCTGCGCGCCGAGATCGACCGGCTGCGCAACTACTACCGCAACATCGGCATCAACGTCGACGACCGGTCGACCCGGCCGGCCCCGAGCGCCCAGGCGATCGCCACGATGACCCGAGCACAACAGGCCGCCGACGCCCAGATCGCCCGCGCCGAGGAGTACGCCCGGCAGCTGGTCGTCGAGGCACGCCGCCGGTACGAAGAGGTCCTCCACTATGCCCAGCGCCAGGCGGCGCAGGCCGCCGAACAGGCGGCGGCCGCCTACCGCGACCGCGGTCCGGGCACCGGCGACGAGGAGCAGCTGGCGCGACGGATCGCCTGGCTGCGCACCTTTGCCGAGGTCACCCAGATCCAGCTGAAGTCCACGCTGGAGGCGCTCGCCCGGGAGGTCGACAAGCTCGGCAAGCTACCCGTCGAAGACCCGGCCGGCCCGCTCGCGCCCAACATCGGCCCAGCCGCGTCGAGCCTCGGCGGTCCAGCGTCCAGCGTCGGCGCGGCTGCTGGCGCGCCCGCGGCGAGCATCGGGGTGCAGGCACCATCGGCGTGAGCCCTCCCGAGGCCACTCGGGAGGGCATGCTGGAAGCCGTGGACGACCGGCTGCGGGTGACGGCTTCGGTGGCGCTGCCGCGCGCCGAGCTGAGCTGGCGCTTCAGCCGGTCCAGCGGGCCGGGCGGCCAGTCGGTGAACACCACCGACTCCCGCGTCGAGCTGGTGTTCGACCTGGCCAACACGAGCGCGCTGCCGGAACATCTCAAGGCGCGGGCGCTGGACCGGCTCGCTTCGCGCCTGGTCGACGGGGTTCTGGTGATCGCGGCCTCGGAGCACCGGTCACAGCTGCAGAACCGGCGCGCGGCCGAGGCCCGGCTGGTGGCGCTGCTTGCCGGCGCGATCGCGCCGCCGGGCCGGCCGCGGCGGCCCACGAGACCGTCGCGGAGTGCGACGGAGGCCCGCTTGGCGGCCAAGCGCCGCCGCAGCCTGGTCAAGCGCCAGCGGCGCGCCGGCGAGGACTGAAATGCGCGACCGGTATCGATCGACTTGACCATCCGGTCGCCGGCTCCTAGCGTCGTCCACCGGGAACAGTTTCGATGGCCTGTTACCCGCCGACAGGCAGCAAGACGGCAGGACCGTGCTTTGCCCGTCGACGCGTACAAGGAGAACCTGCGATGGGAACCAGGTTGCGCAACGCCATCACCATCAAGGTCGCCCGGCTCGCCGCCCTGGCGCTGGCCGCGCTCATCGTGGCGTCGGTCGGGGTCGCGACCGCCGCCGACGCAGCGCAGGTGTTCAACGTCAAGGACTTCGGCGCGACCGGTGACGGAACGACCAACGACACGCCGGCCGTCAACGCGGCCGTGGTCGCCGCCAACACGGCGGGCGGCGGGATCGTCGAGTTTCCGGCGGGCAGGTACCTGGCCGGTGGGTCCATCCACCTGCTGAGCAACGTGACCTTCCAGCTCGACGCCGACTCGGTCCTGCTGGGTGCGCCGGCCGGGTACGACCCACCCGAGCCGAACCCGAACGATGCGTTCCAGGACTTCGGTCACAGCCACTTCCACGACGCGATGATCTGGGGCGACAACCTGACCAACGTCGGTTTCGTCGGCTCCGGAACGATCGACGGCAACGGCAACTTCATCACCGGCAACCCGAGACCCGGGCAGGCCGACAAGCTCATCTCGCTGACCCGCTGCAACGGCCTGACCGTCAACGGCATCACGCTGCGGCGGGGCGGGCACTTCGCGATGCTCATCAACGGCTGTACCAACGTCACCTCTGACCGCCTGGTCATCGACACGGCCAGCGACCGTGACGGCTGGAACATCATCAGCACCACGAACGTCACCATCACGAACATCAATATCGCGGCCAACGACGACGCGCTGGCGTTCAAGAGCGACTACGCCCTGGGCGCGAAGCTCCCCAACGGCAACGTGACCGTCACCAACGCCCAGCTCTCGGCGGGCTGCTGCAACGCGCTGATGTTCGGGTCGGAGACCTGCGGCGACTTCACCGGCTACCAGTTCGAGCACATCACCATCACCGGCGGGAACAAGTCGGGCCTCGGCATGGTGTCCATGGACGGTGCCAACATCTCCGACGTCCACTACCGCGATATCACCATGTCCGGGGTCGCCTCACCAATCATGCAGAAGATCGGCACCCGGCGGCGCTGCGGCAACAATCCCGGCGTGGGGCACATCAGCAACATCACGTACGAGAACATCACCGGTACCGGCAAGGTCAGCCCGCAGTTCAGCCCCACGCTGTGGGGTGAGTCCGGCGACAACCGGATCCGCAACGTCACCTTCGCCAACGTCCACCTCACCGTGCCCGGCGGCCACACCGCCATGGACCCGAACACGCCGCCGAGCAACGACCCGAACAACTACAACCCCAACAGCCTCGGTGTACGCCCGGCGTACGGGTTCTACCTGCACAACGTCGACGCGGTGACGTTCAACAACAGCTCGCTGCGCTTCGTCGCCAACGACGACCGGCCGGCGTTCATCGCCAACGCCGGCAGCTCGGTCTCCCTGCACCACGTGACCATGCAGCGCGGCACCGGCAGCCCGTTCGACGTCGGCTTCCAATCCATCGCCGGGTACTGCATGACGAACAGCCGCAACACCAGCGGCGGCCTGCTGCGGCTGAGCACGCCGGGCTCGACACCGGCCTGCACCGCCGGTGTCGACAACTTCTCAATCAGCGCCACACCGGCGACCCAGACGGTCACCGCCGGCTCCTCGGTGACGTACGCGGTCAGCACCGCCGTTGTCTCCGGCAGGCCTGGTGCCGTGACGCTGAGCGCCAGCGGGCAGCCGGCCGGCGTCACCGTGTCGTTCAGCCCCAACGTGATCCGCCCGGGCGGTACGTCGACCATGACCGTGACGACCACCCCGACCGTACGCAACGGCACCTATGTCCTGAGCGTCATCGGTACCAACGCGACGGCGACCCAGTACGCCAGCGTGAGCCTCGTGGTCACCGGCGGTACGGAGCTCGCCATCACCAACCTGTCGGTCGCCGACACCGCCAACGCCGCGGACTGGTCGGTGCAGTCCAACCTCCAGGTCGGCAACCTGCAGTACGGCGACCGAACCTTCACGTTGACGTCTGTCCCGGCCGAGCTGACCGGTGCCGCCTGGATCCGCACGGCGAACGACTCCAAGAGCGCCACAAACGATCCGCTGGTCACGTTCACCATCACCGCGCCGGCCGTGGTGGCGGTCGCGGTCGACACGCGGTTGGGACGGCGGCCGTGGATGGACGCCAGCTGGGTCAGCGCCGGTACCCAGCTCACCAACAGCGAGAGCACGCCGCGCAGCTTCGAGGTGTTCGTCAAGTCCTACCCGGCTGGTCCGGTGTCGCTCGGCCCGAACGCCGGGTCGTCCAACAGCAGCATGTACACGATCGTCGTGCTGTAACGCTCCGCGCAGACCTGCCGGCCTTCGGCCTGCCGGCCGAAGGCCGGCAGGCCGGGCCGCGGTTACCCGGCGTCGCCCCCCGTCTCGCCGACCGGAGCGGCGGTGACGTCGTCGATGGCGTACTTCTTGGCTGCCTCCGCCGGTGCCGACGGCGGTACCTCACCGCGGCGGGCGAGCTGGCGCAACGCAGCCACCACGATGGACTCGGCGTCGACGTGGAAGTGCCGCCGCAACGCGTGCCGCGTGTCGGACATGCCGAAGCCGTCGGTACCGAGCGAGGTGTAGTCGCCCGGCACCCAGCGCGAGATGAGGTCCGGTACCGCTCGCATGAAGTCGGACACCGCCACCACCGGGCCGGACGTCTCGGAAAGCACCCGGGTCACGTAGGGCACCCGCGGTTCCTCGCTGGGATGCAGCAGGTTGTGCTCCTCGGTCGCCACGCAGTCGCGCCGCAGCTCGGTCCAGGAGGTGGCGGACCAGACGTCGGCGGCCACGCCCCAGTCCTGGGCCAGCAGGTGCTGGGCGCGCAGGGCCCACTGCATGCCCGTACCTGAGGCGAGGATCTGCGCGCGCGGACCGTCCGTCGCGGACGCGGCCGCGTAGCGGTAGAGGCCGCGCAGCAGGCCCTCGACATCGAGGCTGTCCGGCTGCGGGGGCTGGGAGATCGGCTCGTTGTAGACGGTCAGGTAGTAGAAGATGTCCTCGGGCTTCTCGCCGTACATCCGGCGCAGCGCGTCCTCGACGATGTACGCCGTCTCGAACGCGAACGCCGGGTCGTAGGCCACGACCGCCGGGTTGGTGGCGGCCAGCAGGAGCGAATGCCCATCCTCGTGCTGCAGGCCCTCGCCGTTCAGGGTGGTACGCCCGGCCGTGGCGCCGAGCAGGAACCCGCGCGCCATCTGGTCGGCCGCGGCCCACAGCCCGTCGCCGGTGCGCTGGAAGCCGAACATCGAGTAGAAGATGTACACCGGGATCATCGGCTCGCCGTGGGTGGCGTAGGACGTGCCGGCCGCCGTGAACGAGGCCACCGAGCCGGCCTCGTTGATGCCCTCGTGCAGGATCTGCCCGGTCGTGGACTCCCGGTAGGACAGGAACAGCTCGCGGTCGACCGGCGTGTAGTTCTGCCCGAACGGCGAGTAGATCTTCGCGGTCGGGAACAGCGAGTCCATGCCGAACGTGCGCGCCTCGTCCGGGATGATCGGTACCCAGCGCTTGCCGGTCTCCTTGTCCTTCATCAGGTCCTTGAGCAGCCGGACGAACGCCATCGTGGTGGCGACCTTCTGCTTGCCGGAGCCGCGCTTGAGGTCGGCGTACGCATCCGTTGGCGGCAGCGCCAGCGGGATGACCGTCGTGTTGCGGGCGGGCAGGTAGCCGCCAAGGGACTCGCGCCGCTCCCGCATGTACGCGATCTCGTTGGACTTCTCGCCCGGGTGGTAGTACGGCGGCAGGTACGGGTTCTCCTCCAGCGCCGAGTCGGGGATGTCCAGGTAGAGCCGGTCGCGGAAGGTCTTGATGTCCTGCAGCGTCAGCTTCTTCATCTGGTGCGTGGCGTTGCGCCCCTCGAAGTGCGAGCCCAGCGTCCAGCCCTTGATGGTCTTGGCCAGGATCACGGTCGGCTGCCCGGTGTGCTTGGTCGCCGCGTCGTACGCCGCGTACAGCTTGCGGTAGTCGTGGCCGCCCCGCTTGAGGTTCCAGATCTCCTCGTCGGTCATGCCCTCGACCATCTTGCGGGCGCGCGGGTCGCGGCCGAAGAAGTGCTCCCGCACGTACGCCCCGGACTCGGCCTTGTAGGTCTGGTAGTCCCCGTCGGGTGTGGCGTTCATCAGGTTGACCAGGGCGCCGTCGGTGTCGGCGGCCAGCAGCCGGTCCCACTCCCGGCCCCAGATCACCTTGATGACGTTCCAGCCTGCGCCCCGGAAGAACGCCTCCAGCTCCTGGATGATCTTGCCGTTGCCGCGCACCGGTCCGTCGAGGCGCTGCAGGTTACAGTTGATCACGACGGTGAGGTTGTCCAGCTCCTCGCGGGCGGCGAGGCCGATCGCGCCGATGCTCTCCGGCTCGTCCATCTCGCCGTCGCCCAGGAACGCCCACACGTGCTGCTGGCTGGTGTCCTTGATGCCGCGGTGCTGCAGGTACCGGTTGAACCGGGCCTGGTAGACCGCGTTGATGCCGCCCAGGCCCATGGACACCGTCGGGTACTCCCAGAAGTCGCGCATCAGGCGCGGATGGGGGTATGAAGGAAGTCCGCCGGCAGCCGCGGATAGCTCCTGGCGGAAGCCGTCGAGCCGCTGCTCGGACAGCCGCCCCTCCAGGTACGCCCGCGCGTAGATGCCGGGGGAGGCGTGCCCCTGGAAGTACACCTGGTCGCCGCCGCCGGGATGGTTGCGCCCGCGGAAGAAGTGGTTGAAGCCGACCTCGTAGAGCGACGCGGCGCTGGCGAACGTCGAGATGTGCCCGCCGACGCCCACCTCGGGCCGCTGCGCGCGGTGCACCATCATCGCGGCGTTCCACCGGATGTACGCCCGGATCCGCCGCTCGACGTGCTCGTCGCCGGGGAACCACGGTTCGCGCTCGGGCGGGATGGTGTTGATGTAGTCGGTGGTGGTCAGCGGGGGTACGCCGACCTGGCGCTCGCGCGCCCGTTCGAGCAGTCGCAGCATCACGTAGCGGGCGCGCTGTCGACCGCGCTCGTCGATGACGCCGTCCAGCGACTCGACCCATTCGTTGGTTTCCTCGGGGTCGATGTCGGGCAGTTGGCTCGGTAGACCGTCGCTGATCACCGGGCGCTTGCGTTCGCTGGCCACAGCCTGTTCCTCTCAGTTCACGTCTCACCACCTATCCTGCCCGCCCGCCCGCACCGCGTCACGTTGGCCCATGCGCTGCCGGGAGAATCGACACATGTACTCATCGGTAATCACCGTCCGGACCGGCTCGACGCCCTGCGTACGCGATATCACCGAGGAGGCCGCGGCGTTCGTCGGTCGCCACGCCGAGGGGCGCGGCGACGGCCTGCTGCACGTGTTCGTACCGCACGCGACCGCCGGGATCGCGCTCATCGAGACCGGGGCGGGCAGCGAGGAGGACCTGCTGCGGGCGCTGGACGGCGTGCTGCCGGCGGACGGGCGCTGGCGGCACCGGCACGGCTCGCCCGGGCACGGGCGGGACCACCTGCTGCCGGCGTTCGTCGCCCCGTACGCGACGCTGCCGGTGATCGGTGGCTCGATCGCCCTGGGTACGTGGCAGTCGATCTGCCTGGTCGATCCGAACGGCGACAACCCGCAACGCCAGGTCCGGTTCTCGTTCCTTCCCGGCTGACCTTCCTGGCTGACCATTCCCGGCTGACGGGAACGGTGACCGAGACACGACGCGACCGCGAGTGGCACACCAAGGTCGGTATCGGACATGCTGTCGTCCGTGACCACCCCTCAGGATCTCGACGAGCGTTTCCGGGCGGAGCTGGCCCAGCTACCCGCCGCGACGGTCCGCCGTGACCCGGAAGGGCCGGTCCGCGACGGTACGGCGCTGACCGGCGTGCTGGCCCGCCGCCTCTTCGACGCCCAGCTGGCCAGCCGCCACCTCGACCTCGCGGCGCGCTGGCTGCGCAGCTTCAACGAGGGCTACTACACGATCGGTTCCGCGGGCCACGAGGGCAATGCCGCGGTGGCCGCCGCCGTGCAGCCCACCGACCCGGCGCTGCTGCACTACCGGTCGGGCGCCTTCTACTGCGCGCGCGCCACCCAGGTGCCGGGCAGCGACGCCATCCGCGACGTGCTGCGCGGCCTGGTCGCCTCCGCTCGCGAGCCGATCGCCGGCGGGCGGCACAAGGTGTACGGCCATCCGAACCTCAATGTCATCCCGACCACCTCGACGGTCGGCTCGCACCTGCCCCGCGCGGTCGGCGTCGGCTTCGGTATCGAGTGGTTTGCTCGCCGGGCCCGCAGGGCCAACGGCGAGGGGGTCGCCGAGCAGGTCTGGCCAAGCGATTCCATTGCGGTGTGCTCGTTCGGCGATGCCTCGGTCAACCACGCCACGGCGACCGCCGCGTTCAACACGGCCGGCTGGTGCGATCACACCGGGCTGCGGCTGCCGGTGCTGTTCGTCTGCGAGGACAACGGCTTCGGGATCAGCGTGCGTTCACCCGACGGCTGGGTGGCGGCCACCCTGCGCGGGCGGCCGGGCCTGCGGTACTTCGCCACCGACGGGTGCGATCTGGCCGCCGTCTACGACGCCGCGAGCGAGGCAGCCACGTGGGTACGCCGGCAGCGCCGCCCCGCCGTCCTGCACCTGTCGATGGTGCGCCTGATGGGCCACGCCGGAGCGGACGCGGAGCAGGCGTACCGCAGCCCTGCCGAGATCTCCGCGGACCTGGAGCGCGACCCGCTCGTCGTCACCGCGCGCCTGTTGGTCACCGCGGGCCTGGCCAGCGCGGGCGAGCTGCTGCGCCGCTCCGACGAGGTCGGCTGGCAGGTCCGCCGGCTCGCCGAGGAGGTGCTCGCCGAGCCGAAGCTGGGCAGCCCGGCCGACATCATCGCGCCGCTCGCGCCACGCCGTCCGGCACGGGTCTCCCGGGCCGTCGGTGACGCCGCCGCCCGTCTGGCCGGCGCCGACGGGCCATCCACCGCCCGGGTCGCGGCATTCTCGGGCCGGCTGCCCGAGGAGGCGGGCCCGCTCACCCTCGCCCAGACCATCAACGCGGCGCTGACGGACACGCTGCTCGCGTACCCCCAGATGGTCGTCTTCGGGGAGGACGTGGCCGTCAAGGGCGGGGTGTACGGGGTGACCAAGGGCCTGCGGGAACGTTTCGGGGCAACCCGGGTCTTCGACACGCTCCTGGACGAGACCTCGATCCTGGGCCTGGCGCTGGGTGCGGGGCTGTCCGGGCTGGTTCCGGTACCCGAGATCCAGTACCTGGCCTACCTCCACAACGCCGAGGACCAGCTGCGTGGCGAGGCGGCCACCATGCAGTTCTTCTCCAAGGGCGCGTACCGCAACCCGATGGTGGTACGCGTCGCCGGCCTGGCCTACCAGTCGGGCTTCGGCGGCCACTTCCACAACGACAACGCGGTCGCCGTGCTGCGCGACATCCCCGGGCTGGTGGTCGCCGCGCCGGCGCGCGCCGAGGACGCCGGCCCGATGCTGCGCACCTGCCTCGCCGCGGCGGTGGTTGACGGCAGCGTCTGCGTGTTCCTGGAGCCCATCGCCCTCTACCACACCCGCGACCTGCACGCCGAGGGCGACGGGGGCCTGCTGTCCCCGTACGCCGGCCCCGACCAGTGGACCAACGTACACGTGCCGATCGGGCGGGCCAGGCTCTACGAGTACGGCTCGGCCGAGGACCTGACGGTCATCACGTTCGGCAACGGGGTCCCCATGTCGCTGCGCGCCGCCGCCCAGCTCGCCGAGGACGGCGTCGGCTGCCGCGTGCTCGACCTGCGATGGCTGTCCCCGCTGCCGGTCGCCGACATCATCCGGGAGTCCTCGGCCACCGGACGGGTGCTCGTGGTCGACGAGACCCGCCGCAGCGGTGGCGTGGGCGAGGGGGTCCTCGCCGCCCTGGTCGACGCCGGGTACGTCGGCGTGGCGCGCCGGGTCGCCGCCGTCGACTCGTTCATCCCGCTCGGCCCTGCCGCCGCGCACGTGCTGATCTCGGAGGACCAGGTCATGCAGGGCGCCCACTCCCTGCTGTCCCGGTAATCGTCGGGCGGCCGGTCAGCTCGGCCGCGAGCGAAACGCTGAGCGTTTTCTCGATCTCGGACGGTGCGCCACTTGCGGATCAGCTTCTGACTGTGTGGACTACCCGCTAATGGTGTCGGGGAGGCGCCGCGCCATGGACACTGCTGCTGGGAGACCAAGGTCAACCGGTAGGCGCAGGACAGGGAGGCACGCAGAAGTGAACGCGACCGCGGGTCAGGCAGACGTACGCAGCCTGGCGGACCGGTTCGGAATCGAGCCGGGCATGGTCGTTATGGAGATGGGGTACGACGACGACGTCGACGAGGATCTCCGCAACGCCCTGATCGACCGGTGTGGTGAGCTTGTCGACGAGGACACCGACGAGGTCGTCGACGTGGTGCTGCTGTGGTGGCGCGACGGCGACGGTGACCTGGTCGACACGCTCGTCGACGCCCTCACCCCGCTCGCCGACAACGGCGTGGTGTGGCTGCTCACCCCGAAGGCCGGCCGCCCTGGACACGTCGAGCCCAGCGAGGTCAACGAGTCGGCGCCCACCGCCGGCCTCCAGCAGACGTCCACCATCAACGCGGGCAAGGACTGGACCGGCGCCCGTCTCGTCGCACCGCGGGCTGCGCGGTCCCGCCGCTGACGTCGCTAGTCCCGGCGGCTGTACCTGCTACGGCAGCCAGACCCGGAACTGGTGGAAGGTTACGTCGATCTTGGAGTCCGAGGCGTCGGTGAACCCGCCGGCGTTGACGTGCCCGATGCGCAGCGTGGCGTCCGTGACGGTGCCCAGGAGCTGGCCCGCCGCGTACACGTCGAACCGGTCGCCGTTGGCGAGCACGCCCACGACGAGCCTTCTGGGCGACGCCGGCAGCGACCACCTCGCGAGCTGGTTGCTCGACGACGGCGGCTCGTCGCCGAGCAGGTAGAACCGCGCCACGTCGCGGCAGACCGTCAGGAAGTAGCCGCGGTTGCCGGTACGGGTCCACAGCCCGGCGCAGCCGCGGTCCACCGTGACCTCGACCTCGAACGCCACGTTGTCCCAGCGCGGGTTGAGCGGGTCCAGGATGCTACAGCCGACGATGCCCACGTCGCCGCGGGTCACGTGCAGGTCATCGCCGACGATCGAGCAGCGTCCGCCCTCGGTCTCGTCCTGGTCGTGCCAGAGCTTGCCCGCGGGCTGGTCGACCACGAGCCGCCACCCGGCCGGCAGCCACTCCGGTGTCATCTTGCGCTGGTACGGCGCGGCCGTGGTGGCCGGCGCGCTGGCCGGGGTCGTGGCCGGCTGGGTGGTCGCGGGGCCGGTCGTCGGACCGCCGCTCGATCCGCCGTTCGAGTCCGCCCCGGCGATCCGGTCCAGGAACGGGCGGCCAAAGATCACCGCGGCGACCAGGACCAGCGCCGCAACCCCGCCGGCGACGAACGCGAGCGCCGGCCGCCGTCGCGGTCCAGCTTGCGGTTGGGGTACGGGTGCCTGCTGCGGCACCGGCGGTCGCCAGGCGGGGACGACCGGATGGGCCGGTGGCGGGCTGCTCGGGTACGCCGCCTGCGGGCTCACCGGGTAGGGCACCGGGGAGCTTGGATATGGGGTCTGCGGGCTCACCGGCTGCGCGCTGATCGGTGCCACCGCCCTGACCGGAGTGATCGGCGCCGTCGGCGTCTCGCTGGCCGGCATGGCCGACGTTTGGCTGGCCGGCGTGGCCGGCGTGGCCGGCGTTTGGCTGGCCCGTGCGGCCTGTCCGACCGGGCTCGCCTGTCCGACCGGGGTCGCCGCCCTGGCGAGGCTGCTGCTCGCCGGCGCCCGCCGCCCGGGCTGGTGCAGGCTGCCCTCGGCGACGACGAGCTCGGGCTGCTCGATCACGGTCGGTGGGACACCGAGCTCGCGGTGGAGCAACGTCGCGACCAGCGGAACCCGGCTCGCGCCACCGACCAGGAACACCCCGGCCACCTGCTCCGAAGCCAGCCTGGACCAGCGCAGCACGGCGGCTGTCGTGCGTACCGTCTGGTCCAGCAGCGGGCGGGCCACCCGCTCGAACTCCGACCGCGTGATCAGGACGTCGCCGATGCCCGGCACCTGCAGGGTTACCGACTCGCTGCGGGAGAGCATCTCCTTGGCCAGGCGCGCCTCCTCCCACAGCAGGCGCCGCTGCCGGCGGTCCTCAGGGGTCTGCGGGCGGTCCAGATGGCTCCAGTCGGCACTGGGTGTGTGGCTCCGGACGTACTCGACCAGGAGCGCGTCGAGATCGAGCCCGCCCAGGTCGTCGATCCCGTCGACGGCGAGCACCTCGAGCCCGGCACCGCCCCGCCCCACGACGCTGGCGTCGAAGGTACCGGCGCCGAAGTCGTACACCACGACCCCTGACCCGGGCGCGAGCCGCTGGCCGAGCACCTCGGTGAAGTACGTGGCCGCCGCGACCGGCTCCGGAACCAGGCGCGGCTGGGGCAGGCCGGCCGCCTGGGCCGCCTCCACCAGCAGCAGGCGCCGCGAGACGCCCCACTGCGCCGGGTGGGTCAGGGTGAGCGCCGTCGGGATGGCACCGGCCACCCTGGTCGCCTCTTCGCCAACCCTGGCGAGCACGGCCGCCACGAGCACCGGTACGCCCAGCTCCCGCTCGCCCAGCAGGACCGTACCGTCGTCCACGCGCCGCTTCGGGCTGCCTTCGAACCGGGCCGGGTCCACCCGCGCGGCGTGCATGGCGTCCCGGCCGGTCAGCAGGCGGCCGTCGGGCTCCACGCAGACCGCCGAGGGCAGCAACGGCGAACCGTCGAACAGCAGTGGCCGTACCCGCCCGTCGGGCCACGCGAGCATCGCCACGGTATGCGACGTCCCGAAGTCGATGCCCAGGTGATGGCCTCGTTGGTGGCCCTGCTCGTGGCCCTGCTCGTGGCCCTGGTGGTGGCCTTGTTGGTGGCCTTGTTGATGGCCTTGGTGGTGGCCGGCTGCCATGGCCGCGAGTGTAGGCCGCTTGTCGAGGGCTTCTTTGCCGTACTCCCGTCGGGTTCCCGTCCGCCGGAGCTCGACGGCCCTCCCGGCGGCCCGTCCGACAGCCCGCTTGGCGGGTCTGCCCGTGCTGATGGCATGCTCTTGAACATGCCGATTGGTGTTGGGGAGCAGGCCCCGAACTTCGCGCTCAAGGACCAGAACAACCAGGTGGTACGGCTGTCTGACTTCCGAGGGCGGAAAAACGTGCTGCTCGTGTTCTACCCGCTGGCGTTCACCGGCACCTGTCAGGGCGAGCTGTGCCAGCTGCGGGACAACCTGGGCGACTTCGCCAGCGACACGGTCGAGGTGCTGACGGTCAGCGTCGACTCGCCGTACGCGCACAAGGTCTGGGCGGAGCGCGAGGGCTACGAGTTCCCGATGCTGGCCGACTTCTGGCCGCACGGGGCAGTGGCGCAGGCGTACGGCGTGTTCAATGAGTCGATCGGGTTCGCCAACCGGGGCACCTTTGTCATCGACCGCGAGGGCGTGGTGCGCTTCAGCGAGATGAACGGTCCCGGCCAGGCGCGCGACCAGGAAGCCTGGCGTAAGGCGCTGGCCGAGCTCGCCTGACGCTCGCCTCTCCTCGTCATGATCGCGAAGGATCGTCGGTGTGTGGACACCGACGATCCTTCGCGATCTTGTCTGTCCGCCGGGCCGCTGGCGTCGTAAGCGCCGGGTAGCATGTGCGAAGCCACGGGGGCGCGTAGCTCAGTGGAAGAGCACCCGCCTTACAAGCGGGGGGTCGCTGGTTCGAACCCAGCCGTGCCCACCAGG
>WNFZ01000159.1_pt1 | contig 105559 bp, 108 predicted proteins | sample 5400081 | NCBI WGS metagenome assembly WNFZ01 (sample SAMN13153365, study PRJNA577476) | soil metagenome | isolation source: 80 cm soil or saprolite under grassland replicate 1 | place: USA:California | collected 2016-06-15
AGACCGTGAAGCTGTCCTGTAGCACGGCGGCGATGGGCCGCATCGGCCCCGCCGCGCGGTAGCACATGGCGCCGTCGACGAGGACGAGCGCCGGCCCGCTGCCGGTGCGCTCGTAGGCGATCGTGGTGCCGTCGGCTGATGTGACTGCTGGCATTTCGCTGCTCCCTAGGTTTCCTGCTGGGCGTTCAGACGGGCCAGGTAGGCGTCGAACCGGTCGAGGCTGGTGCTGAACCCGGCCCTGGCCTCGGCGCTCAGGTACGCGGCCGGCACGTTGGTCTGATGAGTGATCACCTCGGTGTGCCCGTCATGCAGGTCGACGAAGGTGATGGTGGTACGCATGCCGCCTTCGACGTCGGGCTCGATCCACACCAACCGCGCCGGCCGGCGTACCTCGACGTAGGTGGCCCGCATGGTGTACGTGCTGCCGTCGACATCGTTGACCATCGTGGTCTCGAAGACCCCGCCGGGCCGTAGATCGATGACGATGTTGTCGACCGGCGTGGCCGTCCCGGCCGGACCCCAGAAATGCGTGAGGTGCTCCGGCGTGGTCATGCAGTCGAACAGCAGCTCGGGCGACGCTCGATGCACACGCCGATAGGTCAGCTCGCCGGTCGCGCTCATGCCGTCGCCCCCTCGTCACCGCGCTTGGCGCGCAGGGCCGCCAGATGCTCGTCGAGGCGGTCATGGCGGTCGGCCAGGATTTGCCGATGACACGCGATCCAGCTCGCGGCCGCGTCAAGGCGCATTGTTTCCAGCGCGCAGGGCCGTGACTGGGCGGTTCGGGTACGCGAGATGAGGCGCGCCCGTTCGAGCACCTTCAGGTGTTTCGACACCGCCTGCTGGGTCATCGCGAACGGCTCGGCAAGCTGGTTCACCGTCGCGTCGCCGCGGGCCAGGCGTTCCAGGATCGCGCGCCTGGTCGGATCGGCCAGTGCCGAGAACACCAGGCTCAGCTCGTCTTCGACGACCGCCATGCCCCGACGGTACCACAACCTTACATTTGTACAACCGCTAAGTTGTCAAGGCTCCTTGCCGCCATGCGTACCGTCCACGAGGATCTGGTCATGCCCGAACCCGTGCGGGTTATCCCGGCTGACGCGTTCGTCGACTCCGATCCCACGCCCGGGATGCGCCGCCAGCGAGCCATCGACGCGCCTGGCTTGTGGTCCGGGCTCGTCCACACCGGGCCCGGAGCCATGTCCGGCTGGCATCATCATGGCGAGCACGAGACGAGCCTCTACGTGGTGTCAGGAGCGATGCGCCTGGAGTTCGGACCGGGCGGTGCGTCGGTGGTCGAGGCCGGACCGGGCGAGTTCATCCATGTACCGGCGCACGTGGTGCACCGCGAGTCCAACCCGAGCCAGGAGCGCGCCACCGCCGTCATCGCGCGCGCCGGCACGGGGGTGCCTACGGTGAACGTCGATGGACCGGATGCTCCTTTGCCATCTCAGGAGCCATGAACCGGCCAGCCGCCGCCGGGCTCAGCCACTAGGATCCGGCCGTGCAGTGGATCGAAGCTCTCGTCGCGATAGCGAAGGCGTTGGCATGGCCCGTCGTCGTGCTGGTCGTGGTGCTCCTTCTTCGCAGGGATCTGGGTGACCTCGTTCGCCGGCTCAAGCGCGTCACCGGGCCGGCCGGGCTCAGCGCGGACTTCGGGGCTCAGGCGGCGGCGACCGGGGAGCTCGCCAAGGCAGTCGAGCCGAACCCACCGAACCAGCTGCCCGCTCCACAGCAGGAAGAGCCGTCCCGGGAGCACCTACGCGCCGAGGCACAGCGGCAGCCGACCGGCGCCATCATCCTCGCTTGGAGCATGGTGGAGGCGGCCGCACGACAGCTCGGGTACGAACCCACGCAAGAACCGGTGGAGCTGTTCGTCCGGCGGCTGGTCGCACGGGGCTTGGTGTCGCCATTGACCCCGAGCCTGGCGCACCGGTTACAGAAGCTGTACGACCAGGCGGCGCGGGGCGAGGCGATACCCGATCCGGTCGCCGCACGGGACTTCGTGGACGCCGCGTGGCGCCTGGCGGCGACGCTCCGCCAAGCCGTGTCAACGGAGCCCGGTGCCTGGCAGACGAGGCAGGGCGTGACGGCCAGCTAGCGGTCTAGCGTCACCGGCCGCGGAACCGCGGTGGCCGGCCCTCACGCCTGGCGCGGTCGCCTTCCTCAAGGTCCTCGCTGGTCCAGCACGCGTCGAACGCCTTGAGCAGCTCGGTGTCGTTGATGGCCGGTTCGAACAGGTCGTTGAGCGCGCGTTTGGCGTACGACAGCGTGAGCGGCGCGAGCTCGGCGATCTCCCGTGCCCAGCCCAGCGCGGCCGAATGGCCGCCCAGCCGGTCGACCAGCCCGCGGGCCAGGGCGGTGTCGGCGTCGAGCGTGTCGCAGCCGATCAGTACCGCGCGGGCGACGCCGCCACCGGCGAGCAGGGCGAGGCGGCGGATGGTCCACGGGTCGACCGCCAGGCCGTTGCGCGCGGTCGGGATGGCGAACCTCGCGGTGGGCGCGGCGACCCGCAGATCGCAGGCGATGGCTAGCTGCGTACCGGCGCCGATGGCCGCGCCGTTCACCGAGGCAAGCACCGGTACTGGCGTCTGGGTGATGGCGGCCAGCATGCCGTACAGGGCGTCGCGGAACCGGTTCCCGTAGACGGTGCCGAGGTCAGCACCCGCGCAGAAGCTCGACCCGGCGCCCGTGATCACGATCGCACGGGCCGCGTCGTCCGTGGCGGCGCGAACGGCCTCGCGGAGCGCCTGGCAATGCTCGACGTCGAGGGCGTTCCGGCGCTCGTGGCGGTCGATCCGGATGACTTCGACGTCGCCGTCGCGGTGTCGGGTGATCACGTCAGTGGCTCCCACTGCGCCTGCGACGCGGGATGCGGCGGACATCGTCGAGCGTGAGCCCGGGGTCGGCAGGTGGTACGCGGCTGCCGGACCGCAGCCCATCCAGCAGTACGTCCAGCTGGCGGTGTGCCAAGGAGCCGTCGGCGACCCGGTCGACCGGGAGCGGAAGGGGCCGCGCCAAGCGGATGACCATCAGGCCGATGTCGCCCGCGCCTATGTCGGAGCGCAGCAGGCCGTCCCGCTGGGCGGTATGGACCATCGTTTCGAACAGCGACCCCAGGTCCTCCCGGGCGCGCCGGAAGTCCTCGTCGTACTCGATGGTCAGCTCACCGCTCAACACCGGCATGACGGCGGCGATCCGCAGGTCCAGGGCCCGATGCAGGTACCGGACCAGCGCCCGGAAGGCGTCCGGCTCCTCGGTCAGCGCCGCCCGCGCCTCGGTGGTGACCTGCCTCAGGACCTCGCGCGCAACTTCGAGCATCAAGGCCTGGCGGTCGGCAAACCGGCGGTACAGCGTCGCGATCCCGACGCCGGCGCGCCGCGCGATGTCCTCCAGCGGCACGTCGAGGCCCTGCTCCACGAAGGCGTCACGGGCGGCGGTCAGCAGCCGCTCCCGGTTGCGCCGGGCGTCGGCGCGCATCTGCCGCGGCACCGCTCCGTCCATCCTCTGAGCCGTCTCGGGCACACTCCCCCAGCGTGACGCCCAGGATGCCACAGCCAGCGCGGCCGGCGGCCCGGATCCGGTCTGGTCGCACCCGGCAAGGAGGCGGTAACTGGAGTAAAGTCCTCCGGATAGTGTCGACGATCATGCCGGGCTGGGAGATCACGCCATGCATGTGAGCCTGAACATCACGAACTATTCGTGGCCGGACGGCCCGACGGGTCTCGGCGACCAGCTCCGGCGGGTGGTACATGCCGCCGACGAGGCGGGCCTCAACACCGTCTGGGTGAGCGATCATCTGATCCAGGCCGACCCGACGGCCGCGCCGGACCAGTCCGACATGCTGGAGGCGTACACCACGCTGGGTTTCCTGGCCGCGCAGACCGAGCGGATCCGGCTCGGCACCATGGTGACCGGCGTGACGTACCGGCCACCGGGCCTCCTCGTCAAGGCCGTCACCACGCTCGATGTGCTGTCCGGCGGCCGCGCCTGGCTCGGGATCGGGGCCGGCTACCACAACGACGAGGCCCGCGCGATGGGCCTGCCGCTCCCGCCGACGGCCGAACGGTTCGAGCGGCTGGACGAGACGCTGCGGCTGGCGGTCCAGATGTGGTCGGGCGACGACACCCCGTTCGAGGGGACCCACTACCGGCTGGAGCATCCGGTCAACGACCCGAACTCGTTACGCCGGCCGCATCCGCCGATCCTTATCGGCGGTATGGGCGAGCACAAAACGTTGCGCCTGGTCGCCCGGTACGCCGATGCCTGCAACCTCTTCGACATTCCCGACGGCGGCCGGACCGTCCGGCACAAGCTCGCCGTGCTCGCCCAGCATTGCGAGGCGGTCGGCCGGCCGTACGACGACATCGGGAAGACGCTGAGCACCCGCCTGGAACCGGATGAGCCGTCGGACGCGTTCGTCCAGCGGTGCGAGGTGATCGCCGGGCTCGGGATCGACCACGTGGTCGTCATCACCCCGGGCCCGTGGACACCCGACCGCCTGGCACGCCTCACCGCGGCCGTACCGGCGCTGGAACGGAGGTAGCCGTGGATTGGCTGGAGCTGCTTCGACTGGCGCTGCGGTACCTGCACCTGGTCGGGTTCGCGTTGCTGTTCGGTGGCGTGGTGGTGCAGTACCTGACCGGTACCTTCCGGGTCAACGTCGTGATGCGGACCGGCCTGGGCACGATGATCCTCACCGGCCTCGCGCTGTCCGCGCCGTTCCCCCGCGACGTGGCGCTCGACTACGTCAAGGTCGGCGTCAAGCTCGGCATCGCCCTGGTGATCGGAGCCGTGTTCGGGGTGGTCGTCACACGGGAGCGGCGTGGCGCACCCGTTTACCGTGGGCACCTGCTGGCCATCGGCGCGCTCACGCTGCTCAACGCGGCGGTGGCCGGCTTCTGGCGCTAGGGTTTCCGGGCGGTCACGTCGTACTCGAAGAGCTCCTTCTTGGAGTTCCGCTTCCGGATGGCCGTCAGCGTCACCGGCCCGAACCCGGCCTCGACGAGCATCGCCCGGTACCACTCCTCAGCGGGGACCACATGCCCGTAGAAGGTGGAGTTGCCGATGATGTACGTGGCGCGGCCGCCGCTGGCAACATGCTTGTACGCGGCCTGGAAGTGCGACCACATGTCGACGAAGTACCTGCGGACGTAGTTGGCCAGCAGTGCACCGCTCCTCCCGCCTTCGCCGGCGATCCGGTCGCATATCGCGCTCAGCCGGTCGTCGATGGGCGTCTGCTCGGCTGCCGTCCAGGTCGCCAGGCGGCTCGTGGCGACCCCCCACGTGCCGCCGATCGCCGTCCAGTCAAGCTCGGCCGCGTCATTCGCCACGTCGAGGTACCGCAGCCAGTACATGTACGGGCGGAGCTCGCGGATGTAGCTCATCCGGTTGACGTACGGCGGTGAGGTCAGCAGGAGGTCGCACGGCACCAGGTCGGCGGAGCCCATCTCGCGCGAGTCGCACCTGACGAACCTCGCGTTACCCGGGAGGTCGACCGCGGCACTGTCCACAATGGTCCGCGCCTGCCCGGCGAACACGTCCAGCACTGCCGCCCCGGACTCGCCTGACATTCCGGCCTTGAACGACATCGACTGGTGGTCGAACGCGGCGTTGCTCGTCTGGATGAGGGTGCGGCAGAAGGCGATGTCGAGCAGGTCGCGCGAAGGGTCGGCGGGGTGCTCGTCGAGCGCTGCCCGCAGCGCCTTGAGGCCCTCCAGCGTGCTGAGCGGCCACCACCGCGCGATGTTCGCCAGGCGCGGCTGCCACAGATCGGGCGCGCCGAGCAGCTCCTGAGCCGTTCGGCGTACCTCGCGCGCCAGGTCGGCGCCGCGGGCCAGGGTCGAGCCGTTGTAATGGCGGATCTTGGTCTCGCCCAGCCAGATCAGGAACGGGTTGATGTCAAGGGCCTGTCCACGTCCGCCGTGCTCGGCGGCCGCCAGCGCGGTCGTACCGGTGCCGGAGAACGGGTCGGTGACCACATCCCCGGGGCCGGTCCGGGCCACATGGTCGCGGACGAGCCGGACCGAGTACGCCGGGGTGAGCCGGAGCCAGGCGTGGCGCCCGCCGCCCTGGTTGCCCTTGAACGTCAGGTGCGCGTTCTGCCGGCTGCTGACCACGGGGCAAGAATGTACCGGCGCGGACTCAGCGACTGATGCGGCGCGCCCAAGCGTCGCACGCCGCTACGGGCAGTGAGTTGGCACATCTGTCGGCACGGTGACGGCCGGAACGCGGCACGATGCCCCGAAGGGCCAGCAGAGCCAAGCGAATCCATATTAGACAAGCCCGCGGTCCACAGTGGATGCGGCTGTGCAGCGAGAAAGATCGCCAGGCTCCACTGTGGATGCGTACTCAATTGGTAGCTGAGAGCAATAGCCTACCGCCGTTCGGGTAGACATCTCTCGCGAAATCGGCTCAGATACGGCGGTTCGATTTGACAGGCGCCGAGACTCGTTCGTTACCGTCTGCTCTGGCCCCGTCGTCTCACGAAGGGTTGGGCATGTCCGGCAAGCACGCCGATCGGCGTACCCCGAGACCGTCCCGAAAGATTCCCCTACCCCCGCCGTTGTTCGCCGCCGTCGCGGTAGCCGCCGTGCTGATCGGCAGCGCGGTCTGGTCGCTCAACCTCGGGCCGGCCACGACGGCGGGAAACACGGCGATCGCTCCGCCGACGACGGCGACCACCACGACCCCTGCCCCGACCGTCGGTACGGACCGGCCGGAGGACCGCGCCGACCGCAGCGAGCTGCGCGAGGCCGTCTCGCCCGCACCGAGCACCACGGCACCCAAGCCACCGCGCCAGCAGCCGCCGCCGGGTGGCGGTACGGTGACCAGCACCGGCACCTGCAAGGCGTCGTACTACTCCGACGGCCAGCGCACGGCCAACGGGGAGGTCTTCGACCCGAACGCCTTCACGGCGGCGCACAAGACGCTGCCGTTCAACACGCGGGTACGGGTGACCAACCTCGCCAACGGCAAGTCCACGATCGTACGGATCAACGATCGGGGACCGTTCGTGGCCGGCCGGTGCATTGACCTGACGCGCGCCGCCTTTGCCGCGATCGCGAGCCTGAGCAGTGGCGTCGCCAACGTCCGGTACGAGGTTCTCGGCTAGCGATCCGGCGACGAGGCGGCGGCGAACCGGCGGCGTAACCGGCGGAGAGGCGGCGGCGAAGCAAGCGGCGGGCCAGATCCGTGGCCTCCGAACGGACAGATCGGCCGAATGTTGGATCAGATCGGCCCGCTGGAAGTGGCATGCTGTTGCGCGTAGCCATGAAACCTTCGCTGGGTCGTCGCCCGCTCTCGATGGAATCCCGCGCCGGTCTCGGCGCGGCGTCCGTGCTGCTCCTGCTCGTATCGGCGGTCGAGCTCGCCGACGGGGGCAAGGCGAACTACATCGGGCTGCTCGCCGCGGCGCCCTTCCTGGCCGCGGCCTTCAGCTCCTGGCGGGAGGTACTGGCAGTCGGCGCCGTCGCGACCGTGCTCGGCGTGCTCTTTGGCCTGCTGAGCGGCGCGAGCCCGATGGCGCCCATCATGGTCAACATCGGCGGCGTGGTGCTCGCCACGGGCATTGGCGCCGCGGTCGGGGCGATCCGGGAACGGCAGGCCGAACGCCTCGCCACCCTGTCGCAGCTGGCCGACGTGGCCCAGGGCGCCGTCCTGCGCCCGATCGAGCCACAGATCGGGCCGCTCGCCGTCGCCGCCCGGTACATCTCGGCCAGCGCCGCCGCCAACATCGGCGGGGATCTCTACGAGGCGCTGGACACGCCGTACGGCGTACGCATGATCATCGGTGACGTCAAGGGTCAGGGCCTGGACGCCGTCCGCCTGGCCAGCATCGTCCTCGGCTCCTACCGACACGTCGCGTACGAGCGGGCCGACCTGCGGGCGATCGTCGCCGATCTCGACCGTGCGGTGGCCCGCTCGCTCGGCGAGGAGGACTTCGTCACGGCGGCGCTGGTCGAGGAGCGCGGCGGTACGCTCACGATCGTCAACTGCGGCCATCCGTCGCCGCTGCTGCTGCGCCGCGGCGACGTGATCGAGCTCGACCCGCCCGCGCCGGCGCCGCCGCTGGGCTTCATGCCGGTGGTACGCCCCCGGGTTGAGCGCCTCGAACCCGGCGACCGGCTGCTGTTCTACACCGACGGCCTCGCCGAGGCCCGGCGCGACGGCGAGTTCTTCCCGACCGCCGAGCGGGCCTGGGGGCTGCTCGGCCACGGTACGGTGGCCGACGGCCTGAAGTCGCTGGAGAGCGCGCTGGTGGAGTGGGTCGACGGCCAGCTCGTCGACGACATCGCGCTGGTGCTCATGGAGTACGCCGGAGCGCAGGCCGCCCCAGCCGCGGTACCCAGCTGGGAGATCGGCGACAGCGGCTCGCCCGTCCTCGCCTGACCACCGCCCCGCCCACCCCAAGATCCCCCCAATAACTACGCAACGTTATTGGGCGGATCTTGGGGCCGTGGCGTGGATCTTGGGGCGCGCGCGCGGATCTTGAGTGGCTCGAGCGGCGTGGTTGTGGTGTCGGTCACTGGACAGTGAGTTGGAGGCGGTTACTGGCGGGTAATACAGTCGACTTACTGGTGGGTAACAAGGGACCGATCAAACGACAGGAACGGGGCGCTGTGAGCCACTACCGGAGCAACCTGCGGGACCTGCAGTTCAACCTGTTCGAGGTGTTCGGTACGGACAAGGTGCTCGGCACCCCGCCGTACAGCGATCTGGACGCCGAGACGGCCCGCAACGTCCTCGCGGAGGTCGACCGGCTCGCTCGCGAGGATCTCGCCGCCAGCTACGTAGCCGGTGACCGCCAGCCCCCGGAGTACGACCCGGCGACCCATAGCGTGCGCATGCCCGACGCGTTCCGGCGGTCGTTCTCCTCGTTCATGGCCTCGGAGTTCTGGCTGCTGGACCTGCCGGCCGAGCTGGGCGGCACTCCCGCGCCCCGCGCGCTGTGGTGGTCCACCGCCGAGCTGGTGCTCGGCGCCAACGCCCCAGTCTGGATGTACGCCTCCGGCCCGTCGTTCGCGCAGACGCTGTTCCTCGAGGGCACTCCCGAGCAGAAGGAATGGGCCAAGCTCTTCGTCGAGAAGCGCTGGGCGTCGACCATGGTGCTCACCGAGCCGGACGCCGGCTCCGACGTCGGGGCGGGTCGCACCCGCGCCATCCCGCAGCCGGACGGCTCGTGGAACCTCGAAGGCGTGAAGCGGTTCATCACCTCGGGCGAGCACGACCTGGCCGAGAACATCGTGCACTACGTGCTCGCGCGCCCGGTCAACACACCGGGCGCCGGCGGCCCCGGCACGAAAGGGTTGTCGCTGTTCGTCGTACCGAAGTTCCTCTTCGACCCGACCACCGGGGAGCTCACGGAGCGCAACGGCGTCTTCGCCACGAACGTCGAGCACAAGATGGGGTTGAAGGTCTCCACGACGTGCGAGCTCACGTTCGGCGGGCACGGCGTGCCGGCGAAGGGCTGGCTGATGGGCGACGTGCACGACGGCATCCGACAGATGTTCCTGATCATCGAGCATGCCCGCATGATGGTCGGCACCAAGGCGATCGCCACGCTGTCCACCGGGTACCTCAACGCGCTGGAGTACGCCAAGAACCGCATCCAAGGCGCGGACCTCACCAGCGCGGACAAGACGGCGCCACGCGTGCCGATCACCCGCCATCCCGATGTCCGCCGGTCGCTCATGCTCCAGAAGGCGTACGCGGAGGGCCTGCGCGCCCTGGTCTGCTACACGGCGTCCTGGCAGGACGGTGCGGCGCTCGCGAAGGCCGAGGCCCGAGAAGACGAGCGCATTCTCGCTGAGCGGGTCAACGACCTGCTGCTGCCATTGGTCAAGGGCTGCGGTTCGGAACGCGGCTACGAGCTGCTCGGTGCGGAGGCGCTGCAGACGTTCGGCGGCTCGGGGTTCCTCCAGGACTACCCGCTCGAGCAGTACATCCGCGACGCCAAGATCGACACGCTCTACGAGGGTACGACCGCGATCCAGAGCCTCGACCTGGTGTTCCGCAAGATCGTGAAGGATCGGGGCGTGGCCCTGATGACGGTAGCCGGCGAGATCCAGGCGTTCCTGGACGCCGCGGGCGGCAACGGTCAGCTCAAGGAGGAGCGGCTCGCGCTCGGCACGGCCCTCGACGACGTACAGGGCATGGTCGCGACGTTCCTGGGCTGGTTCGGTGCGGCACAGGCTGGCGAGCCCCGCGAGCTGTACCAGGTTGGGCTGAACAGCCGCCGGCTGCTGCTGGCCATGGGTGACCTGGTGGTGGGCTGGCTGTTGCAGCGGCAGGCCGAGGTTGCGCTCCGGGCGCTCGGCGCCGGCAACCTGGCCTCAGCCGACCAGGCATTTTACGAGGGCAAGGTGGCCGCGGCCCGGTTCTTCGCCCGCGAGGTGCTGCCGCGGATCAGCGCCGACCGCAAGGTCGTGGAGTCGACCAACCTGGAGCTGATGGACCTGCCCGACGAAGCGTTCTGACCCGCCAACCGCGGCACGGAGGGGCTGGCCACCCGGCAGCCCCTCCGTGGCGTTTGTTGCCTGCGGCGCGTTTTCACCCCGCCATGACGAGGACGGCCGCCGCTCCGAGAACGGCGATCAGAGCCGCGATCGCGGCCAGAACGCGCGACAAAGACTCGACGTACATCTCATTGACTCCCTCGCCGACCAGCGGGGTGCCGGTCACGCATAACGAGAGTGGGGCCTGGCCGGCCTCGTCGGGCGGTCGCCGCCCGCGGGCGGCACAACCTGGGGAGTCAGGCCCGTGCGGTGTGCACGGTGACCAGCGGCACCGCCCCTTGACCGGTGCCTGACCACTCACCGGTCATCCGGTGCACCGCCAGCCCGCAGGTACGCAGGCCGTCCGGTGGGCCGCCAGCCGGATCGAGCACCGCGGAGAGCGTCGACAGCGCCGGGTTGTGCCCGATCACGAGCACGGTGTCCACGTTCGAGGCGGTTTCGGAGACGAGCTCGACCATCTCGGCGACGGTTCCGTCGTAGAGCCGCGGGTCGAACACGGGCTTGGTTCGCACGCCGAGCGCCAGCTTCACGCTGTGCCAGGTGTCCCGGGTGCGCCGCGACGGCGAGCACAGCACCAGGTCGGGTACCAGGCCCTGGCTGGCCAGCCACGCGCCGGCGGCGCCCGAGTCGGCGTGCCCACGCGGGGTCAGCGGACGGTCGACGTCGGCCAGCTTGGCCGGGTGCTCTGCCTTGGCATGGCGCAGCAGCACCAGTACCCGGTCGGTCATGTGTACAGCCTGCCTGATTGACCCGCTTCAAGCCGGGGTATTCCCCGTGTGTCAGTCACCAAACGACGCCCCCGGGTCACCCGGTGACGAAGGAGGACACAGACATGGGCATCGGCGGAAGCATCTTCCTCATCGCCCTCGGCGCCATCATCGCCTTCGGCGTGAACAACCAGAGCTTCGGCCCGTTCGACCTCGACGTCGTGGGCTGGGTGCTCATGCTCGCCGGCTTCGTCGGCCTGATCCTCACGATGTACGTCTGGACCAGCCGGCGCCGCCGCGTGGTGACCACGGGCACGCCGCCGACCATCGAGCGGCACGTCGTGCAGCAGCCCCCGGCTGCCGGCGGAATCATCGAGGAGGAGACCTACCAGGGTCCGCCGGACCGCCGCGTCTAGGCGAACAGCGCGAAGTAGACGGCGATGTGGTGGCAGAGCGCCGCGATCAGCGTGATCGCGTGGAAGAGCTCGTGGTGGCCGAACACTGCCGGCCACGGGTTGGGCCGGCGTAGCGCGTAACAGACCGCTCCCGCGCTGTAGCTCACACCGCCGATCACGATCAGCACAAAGGCGGCCACGCCGCCGTCGCGCAGGATGTGGGGGAGGACGGCGATCCCGACCCAGCCCAGCGCGACGTAGAGCGGTGCGGACAGCCACCGGCGGGCGTGCGGCCAGATCATCTTGGTCGCCACGCCCGCCAGCGCGCCGCCCCACACGACCGCGAGCAGGATCGGACCGCTGGGCCTGGGCAGCAACAGGACGCAGAACGGCGTGTAGGTACCGGCGATCAACACGAAGATCATCGAATGGTCGAGGCGCCGCATGATTTTGTAGCCACGCGGTGACCAGACCCGGCGGTGGTAGAGCGCGCTGGTGCCGAACAGCGCGCAAACGGTGAGGCTGTAGACCAGGCAGCTCACCAGCGGGGCCCAGCCCGGACGGGTCGCGGCCAGGGAGCACAGCACGATGCCGCAGACCACGGCGGCGCCGAAGCCGTACGCATGCAGCCACCCGCGCATCCGCGGCTTGCCGATGTCGACCGGCCGCAGCCGGGGAACCGTATCCAGGGTCACGGTACTAGGTTACGGTACCGTAAGTTACTCGCGCGTAGTGTTCTACGCCACGCAGGATGAACAACGTGGAGCCAGTGGTTCGCCGGGCCGGAGCTCATGCGCTGCTGGTCGAGCTGGCCGACCCCGCCGCCGACCCCGCGGCCGATGCCGCGACCGACGCTGCCGCTGACCCGGCTGCGTGGCACGCCGAGCTGTGCCGCCGCCGCGAGGCCGGCGAGCTGACCGCGGTGGACATCGTGCCGGCCGCCCGGACGGTGCTGCTCGATGGCGTGCCCGACCCCGCGGCAGTCGCCGCCCAGATCCCGGGCTGGGCGCCGCGGTCCGGTTCCGGCGCCGTCGCCGCCCGGCTGGTGGAAATCCCGGTGGAGTACGGCGGACCCGACCTGCCAACCGTCGCCGCCCACTGGGGGGTCACCGAGTCGGACGTGGTGCGCCGCCTGCGCAGCACCGAGCTCCGGGTGGCGTTCTGCGGCTTCGCGCCCGGCTTCGCGTACCTGACCGGGTTGCCCCCGGAGTGCGCGGTGCCGCGGCTGGCCACGCCGCGACCACGGGTGCCGGCCGGTTCCGTGGGCCTGGCGGCAAGGTACGCCGCGATCTACCCGGGCGCCTCGCCGGGCGGTTGGCTGCTCGTTGGGCGTACCGAGGTCAGGCTCTTTGACGTGGATGCCGACCCACCGGCGCTGCTGACCCCCGGTACCCGGGTGCGGTTGACGTGATGGAGGTGTTGCGGGCCGGGGCGCTGACCACCGTGCAGGACCTCGGCCGGCCCGGCTGGGCGCATCTGGGCGTGCCACGTTCGGGCGCGCTCGACCAGCCGGCGCTCCGCCTGGCCAACCGCCTCGTCAGCAACCCCGAGGGGGCCGCGGCGCTGGAGGTGACGGTGACCGGGTGCGCGCTGCGGCTCGCCGCCCGGACGACGATCGCCCTGACCGGGGCGCCGGCGGCGTTGACCGTTGCCGGGCGGCCGGCCAGCTACGGCGTCGCGGTACCCGTGCCGGCCGGCGGGGTCGTCGACGTGGGTCGGGCCAGCTCCGGCGTGCGCTCGTACCTGGCGGTGGCCGGCGGAATCGCGGTACCGCCGGTGCTTGGCAGCCGGTCCACCGACACCCTTTCCGGGCTCGGGCCGGCCGCGTTGCGGGACGGCGCGCGGTTGCCGGTCGGCGAAGACGCCGGTCCGCCGTCCACTGTGGACTTCACGCCATGGTCCGCCCCGCCGGCACCGCTGGAGCTGCGGATCCGGCTCGGTCCCCGGGACGACTGGTTCACGGCGGACGCGATCCGGGTGCTGCTGCGGTCCGCGTACACCATTGGGGTGGCCAGCAACCGGGTCGGCGCGCGACTGGCCGGTCCCAGCCTGCGCCGCGCGGTGGCCGGCGAGCTGCCCAGCGAAGGGCTGGTGCTCGGGGCGGTACAGGTGCCGGCCGACGGCCAGCCGCTGGTGTTCCTGGCCGACCACCCGACGACCGGTGGCTATCCGGTGGTCGGGGTGGTCGACGACGCGGACCTACCGCTGCTGGCGCAGGTCCGGCCCGGCGATAGCGTCATGTTCCGTGGACCTCAACTCTGACCTCGGCGAGGGGTTCGGCGTCTGGCGTCTGGGCGACGACGAGGCGCTGCTGGAGATCGTGACCAGTGCCAACGTGGCGTGCGGCTTCCACGCGGGGGATCCGGCGACGATGCGCCGGGTGTGCGCGGTCGCGGCCGCGTCGGGCGTGGCGATCGGTGCCCAGGTCAGCTACCGCGACCTGGCGGGGTTCGGCCGCCGGCGCATCGACTACGACCTGGACGAGCTGCGCGACGACATCGTGTACCAGATCGGTGCCCTCGCCGCGTTCGCCTCTTGCGCGGGATCGCGGGTCCGCTACGTGAAGCCGCATGGCGCGCTGTACAACACGGCGGCGGTGGATGAGGGGCAGGCCGGCGCGGTGGTGGCCGCCGTGCGCGACGTGGGTCCGGCGCTGCCGCTGCTGTGCCAGCCCGGGTCGGCGCTGGCCCGCGCTGGCTTGTCGGCCGGGCTCCGGGTGGTGGCCGAGGCGTTCGCCGACCGGGCCTACCTGCCGGACGGGCGCCTGGTGCCGCGCTCCTCGGCGGGTGCCGTCATCGATGACCCGGTCGCGGTAGAGGAGCGGACGGTCCGGATGGCGCTCGGCGGTTCGGTGGTCGCGGTGGACGGGTCGGTGCTGAGTCTCCCGGTGGAGTCGATCTGCCTGCACGGGGACACGCCAGGTGCGGTACACCTGGCGTCACGGGTACGGGCGGCGCTCGCCGATGCGGGCGTGCCGTTGGCGCCGTTCGTCCCGGACTGAACGGTGCGCTATGGGTCGGTGGTCGGTAGCCGTGAGCCGACCGGCAAGGTCTACAGTGGACGAGTGAACCCTCGGGTCGCTTGGGTTGCGGTGGCCGAAAATTGTCGGACCCCGTTGGTAGGTTTCGCACATGGGTACGACGGACAGCGCGGCGGCGGCGGTGCGGCTGCTGGAGGCCGGGGTAGCCGCGCTGTCCGACGTTGACCTCGAAGCGCTGTCCGATGGGCAGCAGCTGGCGCTGTTGCGGGTGCTGCATCCGTTGATGTGCCGGATGGAGGCGCAGCGGAGCCGGGTGATCGGGTCGGTGCATCGGCGGGGTGCGGTGTTCGCTGACGGTGCGGTGTCGACGGTGGCGTGGCTGCGGTCACGGTTGCGGATGTCCGACGGACACGCGCAGCTGCGGGTGGCGGCTGCGGTGCGGGAGGTGCCGGAGCTGTCGGTGGCCTACGCCGCCGGGCAGGTGTCCTATGCGCAGGTGTCGGTGGTCGCGCCGGTGGTGCCCGACATCGCGCCGGAGGTGCTGGCGGCTGGGGCGGGCAAGCTGCTGGCCGAGCAGGCCATCCAGCTGGCCCCGGGGCCGCTGCGGCAGGTGGCGGCGCGCATCCGGGATCATTTCGAGCCCGACGCCGCGGAGCGGCGGGCCCGGCAGCGCCAGGAGGAGCGCTGGCTGAGCGTGGCCCGCACCTTCGACGGCGCCGTCGCGGTGCAGGGGCTGCCGGACCCAGACGGCGGGGAGCTACTACTGACCACGCTGACCGCGTTGATGCCCCCCACCGGTGGCGCACGACCCGCGCAGCCCGGCGCACCGGCGCGCCGACGCCCTGCTGGACCTGTGCCGGCTGGCCGCCAACCAGGCCCCGACCGCGGGTGGGGAGAAAGCCCACGTCACCGTCGCCATCGACTGGCCGACCCTGCAGGGCAGCGGGACAGCCAGCCTCGGCTCCGGTGTGCCGATCACCGCGGAAACCGCCCAGCGGCTGGCCTGCGACGCCACGATCATCCCGGCGGTGCTCGGCACCGCGGGCGAGCCGCTGGACCTGGGTCGGGCAGCCCGGCTGGTCAGCACCGCCCAACGCCGCGCCCTCGCCCTGCGCGACCAAGGCTGCCGCTTCCCCGGCTGCGACCGCCCTCCACAATGGACCGGCGCCCACCACCTGATGCCCTGGGCCCACGGCGGCCCCACCGACTTGGACAACCTGCTGCTGCTCTGCCGGTGGCACCACACCGCCGTCCACGAAGGCGGCTGGACCCTCCACCTCGAGACCCTCACCAACACGGTCACCGCAACCAGGCCCGACGGCCAACCCCTCGGCATCACCAGCCAGCCGAGAAGCCGCTCACCCGGCCCCTAACGCCCTGGTTCGTTACCTTTAGCCACTGGTACGTGCATGCTTCTTGAGTACCGATGGTCTAGCCGCTGTCCATGCCGCGCAGGACGAGCGGGAGCCGGGTGGCGCCGGTCGGGGTGACCCGGACCGGTACCCCCCAGTCCTGCCTCGCGAGGTGGCACACGGGATGCTCGGCCTCGCTGTCGCAGGTCGCGACCTGGGCCGTCACCTGCAGCACGCCGGTCCCGGCGTGCAGTACGCCGGTCCCGGCGGCGACCACCAGGCGGCGTTGCAGCTCGTGTCCGACGCCAGTGCCCTCGGACAGCAGCTCCGGCGGCGAGGCCGAGACTTCGAGGCGGATGGGTGGGCCGAACGAGTCGTCGAGCTTCTCGCCGGGCGCTGGTTCGAAGATGACGTCGAGGGTGACCTCGCCCGGTGCGATGTCGGTGACCGGCCGTTCGGTGCGGTGGCGGGTTTCGTCATGTGGGGCGAGAACGCCCGGGGCGAGGCGGACCAGCCGGTGCGCGGCCGACTCCACGACGAGCACCTCGGCCGTCTCGGTCACCACGATGTCGCTGGGTTCGGCCAGGCCGGTCGCCACGGTTTCGACCGTCTGCGTGTCCGGGGCGTACCGCCGTACCGCCCCGTTGTAGGTGTCCGCCACCAGGACCGTGCCGTCGGCCAGCGCCGCCACGCCGAGCGGGTGCTGCAGCAGCGCCTGGGCCGCCGGCCCGTCGACGTGGCCGAAGTCGAACAGGCCCTGCCCGATGGCCGTGTGCATGACACCCTCGCCGTCGCCTTTGCCGGCGGGTCCAGGTCCGGTGCCCGCAGCCCAGCGCAGCGCGCTGGACTCGGCGTCGACGAACCACAGCCGGCTGCCGTCCGGTGCGGCCGACAGCCCCGACGGCTGGCTCAGCCAGGCTTCGTGCAGCGGTCCGTCGCGCAGGGCCTCGACGGTTGTGCCCGCGTACACCCCGGTTGTACGCGCCACCGGATCGAACCACCAGAGCTGGTGGATGCCGGCCATCGCAACGATGACCCGGTCCTCGAACCAGGCCACGTCCCATGGCGAGGAGAGGTCGCAGGCGAGCGCGTCGTGCGGGTTGAAGTCCACTGTGGAGCGCCACAGCCGGCCGGAGCCCGCCACCGTGATGACCTCGCCGGTGTCCAGCCGCAGCCCGCGCAGCAGGTGGTTGACGGTGTCGGCGACGACGGCGTCGTACCCGGCGATCTCCGCGGTCCTGGCCGGCAGCAGGCAGATCCCGCCGGGTTCGGCGAGCTGCGCCACGTCAGGGCCGCCGTCGGCGCGGCCCCGGATGCCGGTGCCGATGCGGCGAAGGACGGTCTCGGCGTCGGCGGCCAGCTCGACCAGGCTGTGGTGCGCCGAGTCGGCGACCAGGAAGGTACCACCAGGCAGCGCGACGGCCTTGCTCGGAAAGCGCAGCGCGGTCTGGGGCGAAGCCGGCGGGACGTACGGGCTGTCGCCCCGGCGCAGCGTGCCCTTGGCCTCGTGTTGCTGGGCCAGCTCGTCGATGAGCCGGGCGAGGGCTTCGGCATGGCCCTCGCCGGCCATCATCGCCACCAGGTACCCCTCCGGGTCGATGACCGCCAGGGTGGGCCAGGCCTTGGCGGTGTACTCGCTCCACATCCGTAGCGTCGGGTCGTCCAGCACCGGGTGGGTCACGCCGTACCGCTCGACGGCGCCGGCGAGCGCGGCCGGGTCCTTCTCGTGCTCGAACTTGGGCGAGTGGATGCCGATCGTGACCAGGATGTCGGCGTACTTGCCTTCCAGCGGCCGCAGCTCGTCGAGCACGTGCAGGCAGTTCACACAGCAGAAGGTCCAGAAGTCGAGGAGCACGATCTTGCCACGCAGGTCGGCGAGGTGGAGCGGCCGGCCGCCGGTGTTGAGCCAGGCGCGGCCTCGCAGCTCGGGGGCTCGTACGCGGGGAGCGTGCATGACGTCGATTGTCGCAAGCGCTGCGTGGCATGCGCGCCCTACCGTCGACTCATGTCACCGGTACCGCCCGAGGTCGCCCTCGGCCACCTGCCCATGCGTGTGCTGCAGTCGGCGTACAAGCAGGCGGTGCACGAGCGGGCGGCGAGCGTCGGCACGGTCGAGGTGCTGGCCCACGTGGCCGTGTACGAGAAGCGGACGCCGCCCTGGCTGCTCTCCGGAGCCTCCGGTGCGGAGCTGATGCGGATGGCAGGTCGCCGACGCCCGCTCCCGGCATGGCCGAACGTCGGCGAGCTCGTCAGCCGCGAGGTCACCGAGTACGACGCGGAGGTGCGCGCCGTGCTGCGGGAGGTGGAATGGGTGGTTCGCCGCAACGCGGGTCGCGCTTTGCAGCCTGCGCGCGACGCTCGCCGGAGCGCTGGTCGCCGCCCGCGATACGGGTATGCCGTTCGCCAGCCTGACCCATCTCGTGATGGCCATGCTGCAGCTGTCAGACTGCGACGGTACCCGCTTCGTGTACCCGTATGAGCATGCCCGCGTGGCCGCCGTCGACCGGCTGAGCAAGGAGCCGGACCTGCGCCGGTCCGACGGTCCTCATCCGGACCTCGACATGGTGACGATGATCCTGGAACCGCGCTCGGAGCCATCGCTCTTCGGTCGTTTGAGCGGACGCGTGTTCCGCCGCATGTCCCGGCTTGCCCGAGCCGGTCCGCTCTTCGCCGAGGTCGCCACGGAGCAGGTGCGGCAGGCGGTTCGCCTTGGTCATGCCGTGGTCGGCCCGGCACACACCATGCTCGCGATGCTGGCCCTCGACGCTGCGCTGGCCGGGGCCCGCGTCGAGGTGCCGGCCACCCATGCAGGTCGCAACCGGGGTGCGGCGATCCTGCGCCACTTCGGCGTCAACGTGGTACGCCTGCGCGAGCGAGCCGAGCGCGACGGCGCACCGGAGGCTCCCCCGGCCGAGCAGCTCGCCTCGCAGCTGAGCCAGATGCGGCTGGGCGACCCCTTCGAGGGCGCCGCGGTCGGCGCTGCGCAGGAACGGGCCCAGGCCATCTCGTTGGCGTACCGGCATGCCGACACGGGGACCAGCCACCTGCTGCTCGCCCTGATCGAGGACGACGAGGGCGACGGGACCGCCGTGGTACGCGAGCTGGGCGTCGACCCGGCGGCGGTGCGGGCATGCGTACAACAGGACTTGGAGGCGCTGCCGCGGGCGTGGCCCGAGCCATCCGTCAGGTCAGGTCGAGCTCGCCGCGCCGAGGGGCGCCGCCGGCATCGCTAACTGCTGTAACAGCTGAAGGCCGACCCCCGCCGCTTCCGGATCGGCTGCCAGAATCACGGCGCGCGTGCCGTGCAATGATCGGCATGGAAACGGAGGGGGAAGTGAGAAGCACCTGGCGTACCAGGGCTGTCTTTGTTCCGTTCACGGTCCTCGCGCTCGTCGCGCCGGTGGCGTGCGGTGGGGGTACGGGCACCGGTGTCGGTGGGGCGCCGCCGCCGAAGGCGGGCGAAAACGAGATCAACCCGCTGCCTGACGACAAGGTCTCGGATGGCGGCACGCTGAGCTGGCCACTGAGCGGTATACCTGCCAACTTCAACTACAACCAGGTCGACGGCGCCGACGCCGACAACGCCAGCGTGGTCTCGGCGATGCTTCCGGTCACCTTCACCACCAACGTCGCCGGTACGCCGATCTGGGACCGCAACTACCTGGCGTCAGAGCCCAAGCTGGAGGCCGAGCCGAAACAGAAGATCACCTACAACATCAACCCGAAGGCCGTGTGGTCCGACGGGACACCGATCACCTGGGAAGACTTCCACTGGCAGTGGAAGGCGAGCAACGGCACGACCAAGGAGTACCGGGTCCGCTCGACGAGCGGCTACGACCAGGTGGACAACGTCGAGAAGGGTACGGACGAGCGCGAGGTCATCGTCACGTACAAGGCGAAGTTCGCCGACTGGACCTCGGTCTTCAACTACATCTACCCGAAGTCGACCAACATGAGCCCCAAGGTCTTCAACGAGGGCTGGAAGGGCCAACCGCTGACCACGGCCGGTCCGTTCAAGCTCGACAAGGTCGACAAGGCCGCGAAGACCATCACCTTGGTCCGCAACGAGCGGTGGTGGGGTCCCAAGCCCAGGCTGGAGACCATCGTCTACCGCGTGATCGAGCCGAGCGCGCAGATGGACGCGCTGGCCAACGGTGAGATCGACTTCGTGGACCTGGCCGTAGACGTGAACAAGACCAACCAGGCCAAGGCCATGCCGAACATCGAGGTCCGCCGGACGGGTGGCCTGAGCTTCCGCCAGTTGACGATCAACAGCGCCAGCCCCAACCTGCGCGACGTGAAGGTGCGCCAGGCGCTCGCCATGGGCATCGACCGGTCGGCGATCGGCAAGGCGCTGCTCGGCCCGCTTGGGTACGACGCGAGGCCGCTCAACAACCACATCTTCTTGATCAACCAGGAAGGCTACCGGGACAACTCTGGTGATGTCGGCAAGTTCAACCAGGACCGGGCCAGGCGACTGCTCGACGAGGCCGGTTGGCGGCTCGACGGCGCCGTCCGCAAGAAGGACGGCAAGCCGCTGGAGATCAACTTCGTGATCCCGAACAGCGTCGCGACATCGCGGCAGGAGTCCGAGCTGATCCAGAACATGCTCGCCCAGATCGGCGTCACGGTAAAGATCAACGCGGTGCCGGCAGACGCCTTCTTCGACAAGTACGTCACCGCCGGACAGTACGACTTCACGGTTTTCGCGAGGCTCGGCTCGGCGTACCCGATCAGGTCGGCCAGCTCGATTTACCAGAACCCCACCAGGAACGACAAGGGTGAGCTGGAGATCCGGGAGAACTACGCCCGGATCGGTACAGCGGAGATCGACAAGCTCTTCGCCGACGCGGTCGGTGAGCTCGACCGCAAGAAGGCCATCGAGATCGCGAACCAGATCGACGCCAGGCTCTGGGAGGAGGTCCACTCGCTGACCACGTACCAGCGGCCGCAGCAGGTGGCCTGCAAGAAGGGGCTGGCCTACTACGGCGCCTTCGGCTTCGCCACGGTCGACTACACGAAGATCGGGTGGGTCAAGACCTGACCCGGTACGACGAGAGGGCCGCGGTGGTTGGCCACCGCGGCCCTGCTCACTGTCTTGGCTACTTCTGTCTTGGTTACTTCTGGCTGGCCGGGCGCAGGCAGAGGATCTCGTCCTTGGCGCCGGAGCGTTCGAGGACCACGAACGGCTGGTTGGGATCCGGGCAGCGCTCCTGCTTGTCGACCTTGTTCGTGATCACGAATGCGTTCGGGTCCGAGCAGTCGACCTTCTTGGCGGTCGAGCCGTCCCGCTTGACGCACGAGTTGATCGCGTAGCTGCCGGAGCTGTTGGCGTCGATCGTCAGCGTGATGACGGTGCCGGCTCCGGCCAGCAGGATCAGCCCGGCGACGACGACGAGCAGGATGATCAGTCCGCGCCGGCTCTTCGTTGCCGGCGCACCGGGACCCTCCGGCGGCGTGAGCTGGGGCACCGGGGCGTATCCGGCCGGCGGCCCCGAGGCCGGGCCCGGCATCGGTGCGGCGCCCGAGGTTGGCGGGCCCGACAGACCTGGGGAGCCCGACCCGGGTGCGCCGTAGACGCCGGTGGCGTCTGGCCGGGCGGCCGGTTGCCCGTACGTGGTGGGCTGGCCGGGCGCGGCGGGCTGCCCGTAGGTGCCCGGCTGGCCGTAGGGGCCCGGCTGGCCGTAGGGGCCGGGCTGGCCGTAGGGGCCGGGCTGGCCGTATGGGCTGGGCTGGGCGGGCTGGCCGTAGCCGTAGCCGCCGGGCGGCCCCGAGGTCGGCGGCCCTGAGGTCGGCGGCCCTGAGGTCGGCGGCCCTGAGGGCGGGTACGGCGGCGCCGGCGGCGGCTGGCTCGGCGATGACGCGGTACCCGGCTCGCGCTGGTCCGGCTCGTCGGGCCAGACCGGGCCCGACGAACCGCTCGACGCGTGTGCGCTGGGCGGGACGAACCCCGGGAAGCTGCTCTGCCCTGGAGGAGGTGGCGGCGGCGCCGGCCGTGGCGAGGTCACCTGCGGCGGGAACGGGCCTGGCCGGCTCCCTTCGCCGCCTTGCGAGCTGCCGGCCGGGCCGTCGGGGGCCGCTGGGCGCGGCGGTACCGAAGCCGTGGCGCGGACAGTCCCGGTGGCTGACGGAGGGGGCGGAGGGGGCGGAGACGGGCTGGCCCAGGCGCTCGTGGCCGGTGTCGGGCCGGACGGCGCACCCCATGCGCTCGTCGGTGGCGGGTAACTGTCCGGCCGGTCGTCAGGCGCTTGTCCGCCGGGTGAGCCGTCCGGCTCCTGGCCGGACGGGTTCGCGTCCTGCGACGTCATGCAAGCCTCCTCATGCCACGTGCCCGCGACGCGTACCTGACGGTAGCCGGTCGGGCGTACCGGCGGCAGGGCACCACGGTACCGGTACGTGGGAGGCGGCCGACGACCCGGACGGGCAGCGCCCGGCCGGGCCGTCGGCTTCTTGGGGGGAGGGAGGAATGACCACGGTCAGCCGCCGCGCGCCAACAGCGTGCCGACTCCTCAATTAGAGCGCTGCCGTAGGGCAACGGCGAACGATTGTTCGGTGACGTGCAGCACAGGCCGAAGATTCTTAAGTCCAGGCGAGGAGTGCGGTCTCCGGGTCGGTGAGGAAGGCGCCCACGTCACGCAGGAACTTGGAGCCGAGCTCGCCATCGATGACCCGGTGGTCGAAGGACAGGCTGAGCGTGGTCACCTGCCGTGCCCTGATCTTTTCTCGGTGCACCCAGGGCATCTCGCGGACCGCCCCGAACGCCAGGATCGCGGCCTCCCCCGGAGGCAGGATCGGGGTCCCGGTGTCGACGCCGAAGACCCCAACGTTGGTGATCGTGAACGTGCCACCGGTCATGTCGGCGGGCGCGGTCCGCCCCTCCTTGGCCGTGCTGACCAGCGAGCTCAGCGCGTCGGCCAGCCGGCGCAGGTTAAGCCGGCCGGCGTCCTTGATGTTCGGCACGATCAGCCCGCGCTCGGTCGCCGCGGCGATCCCGAGGTTCACGTACTCCTTGACGATGATCTCGCTGTCCGCCCAGGTCGAGTTGACCATCGGATGCCGCCGGATGGCCAGCAGCGCCGCCTTGGCGACCAGCAGCAACGGCGACAGCCGAACCTCGTGCCACTCGGGGAGCGAGCGGAGCCGGTCCAGTGCGCGGATCGAGCGGGTCACGTCCACGGTCAGGAACTCGGTCACATGGGGCGCGGTAAAGGCGCTGGCCACCATGTTTTCGGCGGTCAGCTTGCGTACTCCCTTGACCGGGACCCGCTGCTCGCGCTCGCCCGGCGCGAACGCCGCGACCGATGGCGCCGCCGGCTCCTGCCGCACGGCGAGCACGTCATCCCGGGTGATCGAGCCGTCCGGGCCGGAACCGGTGAGGCCGGCCAGGTCGATGCCCAGGTCGCGGGCGAGCTTGCGCACCGGCGGCTTGGCGAGGGCCACAGCCTTCGGCTGTGGCAGTTGGTCAGCCGGCGCAGCCGTCGATGCACTTGGGGGGCCGGCGGGGGGCTCGCCCCCAGCCTGACGTGGGCGGCGCTTGGCCGCCGTCGTTCTCGGGCCATACCCGACGAGTACGGCCGTGCGCCCGCCCGGTGCCGGACCACCGATGATTCCGGGCTCGGTCGGCGCCTCACCGGCTACCTCGACCGCGGCCAGCGCGGCCGCCGAAGGCGGCTGCGCTGGCAAGTCAGCCTGCGCAGCAGTCGACGCATCTGGGGGGCCGGCGGGGGGCTCGCGCCCCGCCTGTGTGTCGATCGCGATGATCGGCGTGCCGACCTCGACCGTCGCGCCCTCCTCGTGGAAGATCGCGGTGACCCGGCCGGCCCACTTCGCCGGGATCTCCACGGCCGCCTTCGCGGTCTCGATCTCGACGATCGGCTGGTTGAGCGTCACGGTGTCGCCGACCGACACGAGCCACTTGAGGATCTCGCCCTCGGTCAGACCCTCGCCCAGGTCGGGCAGCTTGAACTCCTTGATCGCGGACATGCTCACCACCCGAACGTACGGTCGACGGCGTCGAGCACCCGGTCCAGGTCAGGCAGGTGCTCCTCCTCAAGCCGCGCGGCCGGGTACGGGACGTTGAACCCGGTCACCCGAAGCACTGGCGCCTCCAGCGAGTAGAAGCACTCCTCGGTGACCCGGGCGGCGAGCTCGGCGCCCAGCCCCACGTTCGAGGGCGCCTCGTGGACGACCACGATCCGGCCGGTCTTGCGGACCGACTCGAAGACCGGCGCCATGTCCAGCGGCGAGAGGCTGCGCAGGTCGATGACCTCCAGTGACCGGCCGTCGTCCTCGGCCGCCACGGCGGCGTCGAGGCAGGTGCGCATCATCGGGCCGTACGCGACGAGCGTGCAGTCGGTGCCGGGCCGCGCGACGCGGGACGCGTGCAGGGGGTACGGGTCGCCCTCGGTGACGACCTCGCCCTTCTCCCAGTACCGGCGCTTGGGCTCGAAGAACACGATCGGGTCGTCAGAGGCGATCGCCTGCTGGATCATCCAGTACGCGTCGTTCGGGCTGGCACACGAGACGACCTTGAGCCCCGCTGTGTGGGCGAAGTACGCCTCAGGGGACTCCGAGTGGTGCTCGACCGCGCCGATCCCCCCGCCGAACGGGATCCGGATCACCATGGGCAGCCGTACCTTGCCCTGGGAGCGGTAGTGCATCTTCGCCACCTGGGACACGATCTGGTCGAACCCCGGGTACACGAAGCCGTCGAACTGAATCTCGCAGACCGGCCGGTACCCCCGGATGGCCAAGCCGATCGCGGTGCCGATGATGGCGGACTCGGCGAGCGGGGTGTCCATCACCCGCTCATCCCCGAAGTCCTTCTGTAAGCCGTCGGTGATCCGGAAGACGCCGCCCAGCTTGCCGACGTCTTCGCCCATGATGATGACCTTCGGGTCGGCTTCCAGCGCCCGGCGCAGCCCGTTGTTGAGCGCCTTGCCGATGGTGAGGGTCTCAGCCATCAGTGCGCACCCCCCTCGAACGAGGCGAGGTAGCGGGCGTGCCGCTCCCGCTCGGCATCGACCAGCGGGGAGCCGCCCGGGTACGCGTGGTCGAACAGGCGCAGCGGCTCGGGGTCGGGCATGGCGAGCACCCGCTCGCGCAGGTGTACGGCCTCCTTGGTCGCCTCCTCGTCAACGTCTTCGAAGAAGCTCGGCGACGCCAGGCCCTCCTTCTCCAGCATGGCCCGTACCCGTTTGATCGGGTCCTTGGCCTGCCAGGCCTCGACCTCGCTCGCGATGCGGTAGCGGGTCGGGTCGTCGGAGGTGGTGTGCGCGCCCATCCGGTAGGTGTACGCCTCGATCAGCGTCGGTCCTTCGCCCTGGCGGGCCCTGTCAAGGGCGGCTCGGGTGACCGCGTAGCAGGCGAGCACGTCGTTGCCGTCGACGCGCAGGCCGGGGAAGCCGAAACCGGCCGCGCGCTGGTAGAGGGGCACCCGGGTCTGCTTGTCGGCCGGCTCGGAGATGGCGTACTGGTTGTTCTGGCAGAAGAAGACGATCGGCGCGTTGAACACGCTCGCCCATACGAACGCCTCGTTGACGTCGCCCTGGGCGCTCGCCCCGTCGCCGAAGTACGCGATGACCGCCTCGCTGTCGTCGGGTTGCTCCGCGCCGACCTTGCCGTCCTTGGCGATGCCCATGGCGTACCCGGTCGCGTGCAGCGTCTGGGCGCCGATCACGATCGTGTACATGTTGAACCGGAACTCGTTGGGGTCCCAGCCGCCCTGGTCGACGCCGCGGAACAGGCCCAGCGGCATGATCGGGTCGATGCCCCGGCAGTAGAGCACGCCGTGCTCGCGGTAGGTGGGGAACACCATGTCCTGCGGGCGCAGCGCTCGGCCGGAGCCGACCTGCGCCGCCTCCTGGCCCAGCAGGCTGGCCCAGATGCCCAGCTCACCCTGGCGCTGCAGGGCGGTGGCCTCGGCGTCGAGCCGGCGGACGATCACCAGGTCCCGGTAGAGGCCGCGGTACTCCTCGTCGGTGAAGTCGACCGAGTAGTCCCCGTCGCTGACCCGCTCGCCATCGGGGGCAAGTAGTTGTACGAACTCCGGCTCGGTCGCGGCGGTCCGGCGCCGGGCTTCGTTGCCCTTCGACATCCGTCTCTCCCTGTCGTCTCTCGCGGCAGCGGGGGTTTCCCTGCCGCGCAGTGGCTGCGATCTGCGCGGCCGGCCCGGTCGGGGCCGCCTGCGCAGCGGCGGACGTGAAGTGCGCCGGCTCGGTTCGACCAAGTCCGGCAGACCCGCGTCCGGGAGCGCCAGCCCCGGGGCGCCGCTCGCAGGGTATGCCAGGTGCGGCCCCGGTGCCGCTTGCCTCCAGCATGGCAGAAGGGGTCCTGCCACCGACAATCGAGCGGGGTTGTCTGATCGTTCGATGCTTCGATCGGACGATACATTCCCGACATGTCGGAAAGCTGGGCGACGAATGGCCATCATGCCGGTGGGCGGAGCAGCGGCGGGTAGAGCACCGTGGCCGGGCCTCGCCGGAAGAGCTGCGCCGGCCGGCCACGCTCGCCGATCGTGCTGCGCCCGGTGGGCACCACGAACCCGGCGGTGGTGGTCACCTTGCGGTGGAAGTTGCGCGGGTCGAGCGTGGTGCGCCAGACCGCCTCGTACACCGATCGGAGCTCCGCGATGGTGAACTCGGGCGGGCAGAACGCCGCGCCCAGCGGGGTGTACTCCAGCTTGGCTCGAGCCCGTTCCACCCCGTCGGCGAGGATGCGGTCGTGGTCGAAGGCCAGCGACGAGGGCTTCAGCTCGGCGACCGGGCGCCACGCAGCCCCGGCCGCGTCGCTCCCGGCAACCGGGGCCGGCAGGTCGGGAAGCAGCGCCAGGTACGCCACGGTCACCACGCGCCCGCGCGGGTCCCGTTTCGGTGCCCCGTAGCTCGCCAGCTGTTCGAGATGGGCGGCGGTCGCCTCGACCCCGGTCTCCTCCCTCAGCTCGCGGACCGCCGCTTGCCCGAGATCCTCGTCGATACGCACGAAGCCGCCCGGCAGCGCCCACCGCCCGCGAAACGGCGGCGCGCCCCGCCGGATCAGCAGGGCGCACAGCTCGCCGTCGCGGATCGTCAGGACCACCAGGTCGACGGTGACCGCGAAGTCGGACATCCGATTTCTCACCACCTTGACGAGAAAGGCTTCGGCACCATATCGTCGGGTTGACGATATAGCTAGTGGAGGAGAATCGCATGGCAGACGTGACACGGCTGGCGTTCCTGCGGCACCTGCGCGGTGCGCCGACCACCTGGGTCCGCCATCACGTGCGGGGCAGGATCAAGCACGAGGGCATCGGGCGGTCGTTCTGGTACCGGCCGCTGACCGCCGTGCTGTCCGAGGTACCCGTCGACGATCGGGAGCTGCCGCTGCTGTTCCACGCGCGTACCAGCGACTTCGCCGACGTGACCGTGCAGGCGACCGTAACCTACCGGGTGAGCGACCCCGCGGTGGCCGCCACCCGCCTCGACTTCTCGATCGATCCGAACCGCGGGACCTGGCGGGCTCAGCCGCTCGACCAGGTGGCCACCCTGCTCGCCGAGCTGGCCCAGCAACCCGCACTCGACCTGCTGGTGCGGTTACCGCTGACCGAGGCGCTCACCGCCGGCATCGCCCCTGTCCGTGAAGCGGTCAGCGAGGCGCTCGCCTCGGACGGCCGGCTCACCGAGACCGGGGTCACCGTGGTCAGCGCCCGGGTGGTCGCGATCCGCCCCGAGCCAGACCTGGAACGGGCGCTGCAGACCCCGACCCGGGAAGCCGTCCAGCAGGACGCGGACCGGGCCACGTACGCCCGCCGGGCGACCGCCGTGGAGCAGGAGCGGGCGATCGCCGAGAACGAGCTGCAGAGCAAGATCGAGCTGGCCCGCCGGGAACAGCAGCTGGTCGAGCAGCACGGCGCCAACGCCCGCCGCCAGGCCGAGCTCGACGCGGCGGCCACGCTGGCCTCGGCGCAGGGCGAGGCCGAGCGGTCGCGCGTCCTCGCGGCCGGTGACGCCGACGCGGCGCGGGTGCGAGGCGAGGCCGAGGCGGCACGGGTACGGGCCGTGGGCCTGGCCGAGGGCGAGGCCGAGACCGCGCGCCTGGCTGCGTACCGGGATCTGGCGCCGGTCGTGCTCCAGGCGCTGGCGCTCAAGGAGCTGGCCGGCCAGCTGCCGGAGATCGGCCAGCTGACCGTGACCCCCGATGTGCTGACCGGCCTGCTCGGCAAGCTCACCAACGGCGGGCGGGGGAGTTCGTGAGCACCCTCGCGCCGCGGGTGGTCGTGGTGTCGCGACGCAGCGAGCTCGACGAGCTGCTGGCGCGCCACGGCACCCGCGCGGCGGCGGCGTACTTCCTGCGCCAGCGCGGCCGCGACCTGGACGAGGTGGCCTCCCGGCACGCCGCGCTGCAGTCGGCGCTCATCGAGGTGGGCGCAGCCATCCCGGCCGACTGGCGGCGGGGCCACGTCGACCGGGAAGACCTGCCGCGGTTCCTCTTCGCGCCGGAGGACGTCGTGGTCGCGGTCGGTCAGGACGGGCTGGTCGCCAACGTCGCCAAGTACCTCGACGGGCAGCCGGTCATCGGCGTGGACCCCGAGCCGGGGCGCAACCCGGGCGTACTCGTGGCGCATCGCCCCGACGCCGCCGGCCGGCTGTTGCGGGGGCCGGTCGAGGTGCACGAACGCACGATGGTGTGCGCCCGGCTCGACGACGGCCAGGAGCTGATCGGCCTCAACGAGGTGTACATCGGGCACGCCACCCACCAGTCCGCCCGATACGTACTGTCCACAGCGGACGGTCAGCGCGAGCGGCAGTCGTCCTCCGGAGTGGTGGTGGGTACCGGTACCGGGGCGACCGGCTGGCTGGCGTCGATCGCCCGGCAGCGGGTGGACGCGCCACCGCTGCCGGAGCCCGAGGACCCGGCGCTGTGCTGGTTCGTACGGGAGGCGTGGCCGTCACCGGCGACCGGGGTGACGCTAACAGCCGGCCGCCTCGGTGACGGCGACCACCTCGAGCTGACCAGCGAGGGGGAGCGGTTGGTGGTCTTCGCCGACGGGCTGGAGGCCGACCGCCTCGAGCTGGCCTGGGGCCAGCGGGTGACGATCGCGCTGTCACAGCGCCGGCTGCGCCTTGTCCTCGGTAGTACAGAAAGTGTCGGCGCCCTCCGCTAATCTCCCCACCGTCCACGTGACACGTAGTCTTGACCTCGTGGCCGCTCCAACCGATCCGGGAGGTGACATGACCGCCGCTGCCCTGCCTTCGCATCCGCACCCCATCGACGAGCACGGCTTCACGGTCGAGGACCTGTACGCCATTCCCGACGACGGCATGCGCTGCGAGCTGATCGAGGGGAGCATCATCATGTCGCCCTCCGCGACTGGCGGCCACAACCTGATCGCCTGCTGGATCGTCATCGCCTTGGAGGACGCCAAGCCAACCGACGACTACTTCGCGACCACGGACGTCTCCGCAAGGATTGACAACCACAACGAGCCGCGCCCAGACCTGGCCGTCTACCGGGCCGACTACTTCGAGGAGTCGCCGTTCCCGATCCGTCAGGCCCTGCTTGTCGGCGAGGTGATCTCACCGAACTCCGCGTTGCGGGACACCGAGACCAAGCGGGCGCTGTATGCCCGGGCCGGTGTGCCGTCGTACTGGATCATCGTGCCCAGCGACGACAAGCCGACGATCGCGCTCGCCGAGCTGGTCCTCGACCCGGCGACCGGGAAGTACGACTACGTCACCCATTACACGACCGACGTCTTCCGGACCGAGCGCCCGTGGCCGGTCGAGATCGACCTGCCGGCGCTGACTGCCCGCCGGGCCCGGTGGTTCCGCCCGAAGCGTTAGGAATCGGTCCTCGCGTTGTAGGCGGCCAGCCACTCAGCCACGGCCGCCTCGTCGGCCGGGTCCACACCGTCGGCGAGCAGCTCTGCCATCGCTTGCGCCGCCGGGCCGCGCTCGCCCGCGCGCTCCGCGAACCGCTCCCGCATCCCGGCGATCGCCGCGACCGTGGTCGCCACCGCCCGGGGCGTACGGCCGCTGACCCGGCCCGCCCAGCGCACCCAGGCACTCAGCACCGTCGGCAGCGCCGCGACGTCGTCGGCGTCCAGCACGGCGCGGCGGGGCACCCAGTCGAGCAGGAAGAGATCGACAGCGGTCGGGCTCCAGCGCAGCGGATCGCGGTCGGGGCGGCTTTCGGCGTACTCGAAAATGAGCCTGAGGCAGAAGACGGCGGTTGACCCGCCGCGCAGCCGCTGGGACTCCGGCGCCAGGCGGAACCGCTCGAGCAGCGCGGCCCGCTGCGGTCCTGTCATCGGCTCGGGTGCTACGGGCGGCGCATCTGGGAGCAGCCGCAGCCGGGACAGGGCCAGTGCCCGGTCGGTGACCAGCGACTCCTGACCCGGTACGCGCGCGAGCTGGTCAGTGGCCGCGACGGCGCGTTCGACCTCGGCGCGCAGGACCGCCGGCTCCACCGGGGAGGCGTCGAGCGCGGACAGCACCGCCGCGGCCGGGGCGGCCACGACGAGATCCCGGGCAAAACCGAGGTTGTGGTCCACGAGCGCGACCACCGCGTGCTCGGGGCCACCGGCGAGCTCGTCGGGGTAGGCGAACGTGGCGACGTAGCTGGTCTGGTCGCCGTACTCGTCGGCGTCCGCGTAGGTGCCGGTCGGTCGCGCCGTGCCGACCCAGGCCGTCCATGGTGGACCATGGGCGGGCCGCCGGCCGCCGGCCACGAACGCCGCGAGCGCATGGCGCAGGAGCGCGGCGTCGGGGGTACGGCGGCGGGCCAGGTACAAGCGGAGATCGGCGGCGAAGTCGGCCACCGCCGGCGCCCGGTCCCCTTCGGCCACCGCGTACACGCTGCCCAGCAGCGCCGACACCAGGACTTCGGCATCGTAGGCGCGCTCGACGCGGGCCACATCGGCGGCCGCGCCCAGCACGAGCTCGAAGCGCCGCCGGTGGTGCGCTGACCAGGACATGCGCTTGAGTCTAGGTCGAGGAGTTTGCCCCGATTCCCCGGGTGCAATCCGGGCGTGTGGCTATCGCGACCCGGCGCGCCGGAGTAAGCATGGGGTATGACCGAGACCCTTGTCGGCGCGCGGCGCTCGGACACGATGACGATCCGGCCCTACCGGCCGACCGACCATCGGGCCTGCCGCCAGCTGTGGGCGGAGCTGGCCGAGGAGCACGCCGTACGGTACGAAGCGCCGCCCGCCGCGGACCCCGGCGCCGGCTTCGAGGAGTACCTCACCCGCCTGGATATCGGCGGTATGTGGGTGGCCGACGACCGCACCGAGGGCGTCGTGGGCTTCGTCGGGTTGATCCTCGACGGGCGCGCTGGCGAGATCGACCCGGTGGTGGTCACCACGGGTCGGCGCGGCCAGGGGATCGGAAGATCACTTCTGGAGTACGTGGCGGAGCAGGCGCGCGATCGGGGCCTGCGCCAGCTGACGGTGTCGCCGACGGTGCGCAGCGTCGAAGCGATCCATTGCCTGCACGCGGCCGGATATGACGCGCTGGCCCGGGTGACGCTGACGCTGGAGCTGTCCGGCCAGGGCCAGCCCTGGCGGGACGGTATCGATCTGCACGACCTGCGGTTCCGGTACTGACGTCAAGTCCCAGCTTTCCGCTGTGGACAATTGATCGAGGTTGTCCACAGATCAGAGTTGCCACTTCCCGCTGTCTGGCGACCGGGGCCACGCTCGGCAGTCATGAGGACCGCCAACCCCGCACCGCTGCTGCGCCTGTGCACTCCCGAGGACGCGCTCGCCGCCGTGCCATACCTGCTGGGCTTCCACCCGAGTGACAGCCTCGTCGTGCTGGGCATGCGCGACACCCGGCTGGTCTTCTCGGTCCGGGGTGACCTGCCGGCGCCCGGCGCCAGGGTCCGCCGCGAGGCTGCCCACCTCTCCCGGGTCTTCGCCCGGCACGGGGCCGACACGGTCCTCATGATCGGGTACGGGCCGGCCGAGCGGGTCACCCCGCTGGTGCTCGCCGCGCGGCGCCGGTTCCAGGCTCGGGGGATCGAGGTTGCCGACATCATCCGCGCCGCGGACGGCCGGTACTGGTCATACGCGTGCCAGTCGCCGGAGTGCTGCCCGCCGGACGGGACTGCGTACGACGTGGCGGCCAGCCGGATCGCGGCGGAGGCGACGTTCGCCGGCCAGGTTGCCCTGCCCGACCGCGAGTCGCTCGCCCGCCGCCTGGCCGCGCCCGAGGGCGCGGCACTGGCAACGATGGAGCGGGCCACCGAGCGGGCCGAGCAGCAGTTGGCCGAGCTTCTGGACTGCGGCGCCGGCCAGCCCGCCGCGGCCGCCGCGTTCGCGGCCGCCGGGGTGACGGCCGTCGCCGAGGCGGCCCGGCGGTACTCGTCCGGCGGCCGGCTGACCGACGAGGAGGTCGCCGAGCTGTCGTTGCTGCTGGCTTCGATCCCGGTTCGGGACTTCGCGTGGCAGCCGATCGGTCCCGACGCCGGCGAGACCGAACCGTCCACAGTGGAGCTGTATGTGCGGCTGTGGAGCGACGTCGTCAGCCGGGCTCGACCGGATACCGTTGCCCCGGCCGCCAGCCTGCTGGCCTATGCGGCCTGGCAGGCCGGTGACGGCACCACGGCGGCGATCGCGGTGGACCGGGCGCTCGCGGCCGATCCGGGGTACTCGATGGCCCTGCTCATGGCGGAGGTGCTGTACCAGGCGATCCCGCCTAGCGAGGCGGGCCGGGTGCGGACGCCGGGGCGGCGTCGGCGGCGCGCGCGGCGGGCGGCTCCGCAACGGGCCGGCCGTCGATGAGCACGCGCTCGGCGCCGGCGTAGGCGTTCATCGCGGTGCCGCGCAGGAACCCGACGAGCGTGATGCCGGCCTCGGCGGCGAGGTCCACGGCCAGCGTGCTGGGCGCCGAGACGGCGGCGAGCACCGGGATGCCGGCCATCCACGCCTTCTGGGTGAGCTCGAAGCTGGCCCGCCCGCTGACCATCAGCACGTGGCCGGCCAGTGGCAGCCGTCCGGCCCGCAGCGCCCACCCGACCACCTTGTCGACCGCGTTGTGCCGGCCGACGTCCTCGCGCAGGCACACCAGCTCACCCGCCGCGGTGAACAGTCCCGCGGCGTGCAGCCCGCCGGTCACCGCGAAGCCGCGCTGTGCCGCGCGCAGCGCGTCGGGCAGCGTGACGAGCGTGCTCGCGGCGATCCGGGTCGGGTCGCCGGCCACGTCAAACACCGACCGGGTGCGGACCGCGTCGATGCTCGCCTTGCCGCAGACGCCACAGGAGGAGGTGGTGAAGAAGTTGCGCGCCGGATCGGTGGCCGGCGCTGGCACGTCTGGTGCCAGCGCGACGTCAACCACGTTGTACGTGTTCGGCGCCTGGTCCCCGGCGCAGAGCTGGGCGGTCCGGACGTCGTGCGCATCGCGGATGACGCCTTCGGTGAAGAGGAACCCCAGCGCCAGGTCGAGGTCGTCACCGGGGGTACGCATGGTGACCGCGAGGGGCGGCCGCTGGCGGGTGCCCGCCGGGCCGACGCGGATCTCCAGGGGCTCTTCGGCGGCGAGGCTGTCGGGGCGCTGGACACGGTGGACAGCCCCGTCAGCCGTGTCGACGTGTACCACGGTCCGCCGCTCGGTCACCCGTCCCATTCGTCGAGCGTACGGGTAGCGTCGGCGCTCATGGGCGGTGTCGGGTTCGCCGCGGTCGTGCTCGCGGGCGGCGCGGGCCGGCGACTGGGCGGCAGGGGCAAGCCTCTGCTGCCGGTCGGCGGGCGGCCGATGCTTGAGCGCGTGCTCGACGCGGTGGCGACGGCCGAGCCTCGGGTCGTGGTCGGTCCGCTGGAGCTGGCGCTCCCGCCCGGAGTGCTGCGTACCCGGGAGGAGCCGCCCGGTGGTGGGCCGGTGGCGGCGCTGGCCGCCGGGCTGGCGTTGGTGCCGGAGCCCGCGGGCCAGGTCGCGGTGCTGGCGGCCGACCTGCCGTTCCTGACAGCCGCGGACCTGCGCGCATTGTGGCCGGTACCGGGCGCCGACGGCTGCGTCTTCGTCGACGAAGGCGGACGCGACCAGTGGCTGTGCGGAATGTGGTGGACCGCGGCGCTGCGGTCACGGCTCGCGGCCGTCGGTGACGTCGCGGGCCGGTCGCTGCGAGAGGTGCTGTCGCCCTTGCGAGTGGTCAGGATCACGGCTGCCTCCCACCCGGCACCCTGGTATGACTGCGACACCGAGGATCAGCTGCGCGCGGCCCAGGCGGCGGCTGCGGTCAAGGCCTCCGCGGTCAAGGCCTCCGCGGTCAAGGCCTCCGCGGTCAAGCGGCCGGAACCTGGTGACGATAAGGAGTGGTCGGGATGAACGAGCTGGAGAAGTGGACGGTCGCGGTGTGCGAGGCGACCGGGCTGACCCCGTTGACCGGCGACGAGCAGCGCCTCGTGCTCGACCTTGCCCGGGACGTGGCCCACGGGGTGTTACGACCGGCGGCGCCGCTGTCGACGTACCTCCTGGGTTTGGCCGTAGGGCGCGGCGCCGAGCCGGCGACGGCGGCCGAGGCGATCGGCGCGCTGGCCCGCGACTGGCCCTCGGCGGGGGCGTCGGCGGGGCCCTCGGCGGGCTGAGCCGGAACCGGAGCCAGCCCGTCGCACTCGAACAGTAAGGTGTGGGTGGCACAGATGGAGGCGATATGACCGCTGAGCCCGCGACGCCGGCCGAAGCGATCCTGCTCGATGACGAGGCCGGCGCGGATCTCAAGTCGAAGGTGTCCGAGGCATGGCAGGACTTCGCGCGTTCGCTCGCCTCCGAGCTGCCGCGGCTGCCGGTCGGCACCAGCCTGGATCTCACGCTCGACCCGACCGCATCGGGCACCGGAGACGCGGTCTACGAGGTGACCGTGACGATGTTCGAGGCTGGCGAGCTTCTCGGCGCGGCCGTGGGCAACGCGCACCTGCCGGAGGGGTACCGGCTCGATCGCACCGCGATCGGGCAGCTGGTGGCGCTCGGCTGGTCGCCGCCGGGTGTGGTCGAGGGCGCCGGTGACTCGTTCGGCGTACGCCTGCCGGTGTCCGATGCCAGCCGCCTGGCCGTCATCGTCTCGCGCACGATGCGCGATGTGTACGGCGCACCGCACCCGGCGTTCCTGACCTACACGGCTGCCGGGCTGGACGGGAGCGCCGTGCACCTGCCGCCGCTGGGCGCCGCTCGGATGTTCGCCCCGGCCGAGCTCGACGACGGCGAGGAGCCTGTCGACCACAGCGGGACCGAGCGCGCGCTGGCTCGCCTGGGCGAGGACGACCGCGACGGGATGAGCCTCGCCGACCGCGTCTCGGCGGTCGTGGCGAGCCTGCTCAAGACCACGCCGGACGCCCTGTCGGTCGATCCCGACGGCGACATCGGGATCCGGTCCGGCTCGGCGATGGTCTTCGTCCGGGTCCGGGACAACCCCCCGCTGGTCGACGTGTTCTCGCCGGTGCTCACCGAGATCCAGCCGACCGAGAAGCTCTACACGAAGCTGTCGGAGCTGACCAACCGGATGCCGATCGGCCGGCTGTACTGCACCAACGACACCGTCTGGGCCTCGGTACCGGTGTTCGGTCGCGACTTCCAGGCGACCCACCTGATGCTGGCGGTGCAGGTGATGACGGGCCTGGCCGATGAGCTGGACGACCGCCTGCACGGGGAGTTCGGCGGCAGGCGGTTCTTCGGCGAAGGCGACAAGCCGGCGCTGCGCAGCGAGGCCGAGCGTACCGGCATGTACCTCTAGCTTACCGCGCCGTGAGCTTGACCTCGATCACGGCGCACACCTGGTCACCGGGGTGGCAGCCGGTGCCCTCGCCGGCACTGGCCGTCAGGTGGTACCGGCCCTTGAGCCAGCAGCCGTGCCCGCTCTCCAGGGGGCAGCCGGTGTCGGCCTGCCAGCCGGCCGCCCGCACCGTCTGGTCATAGGCGGCCAGGGCGTCGACCGCGCTGGCCGGGGTCTTGTACCAGCGCAGCCAGTGGCGGTCGGGATCGCGGTAGCCGCCCGGCTCGAACTGGCTGGAGGTGAGCGTCCAGTCCGCCGGTACCTTGATCGCGCTCAGCTCGGCGTCGCCGCTCGCGCTGGGCGCCTCAGCCGTGGCTCCGCAGCCCGCGGCGGCGCCGACGCCGGCGCCGGCCAGCAGGACCATCAGCACCAGCACGATCAGCCTCACGATCAGCCTCACGATCAGCCTCACGGCTCCTCCGTCGGCCAGAAGCACGGCGACGATGCGCCCAGGAGCAGGTCGCCTACGGCGTTGGCGTCGATGCCGACCCGGAAGCCGTCGCTCTCATGCTCCACCCACAGGTATGGGTACGCCGTGCCGCGCCGGTCTTCAACGATGCGGTAGCCGTGGTCTGCCCAGAACCTGGCCAGGGTGTCGAAGGCGCTCCGGTCGGCGCCGAGGAGCCAGTACCGGCGAGCCACGAAGACCCGTCCGGGCGGGCCGCCGTCGGTCGGGTCGTCGCAGGCCTGCACCGCGTCTGACTCCAGGCGCAGCGCCGGGCCCGGGCCGAGCGCCGCGAGCGCGTCACGGATGTGCCGCTCGGCGGCCTCGGCCGCCTGGCGCTCGTGGGTCAGCGCCTGTGGCGGGCCGGCTCCGGCGGAGCCCGGCCGGGCCGGCATGGGCGTAGTGGCCATGTCAATGCACATCCCCGTAGCGTCCGGTCACGATGTAGGTCATGTTGCGCAGGCTCGTGGAGTACGGGTCCCAGTACTGCGAGTGGGCCTTCATGGTGGCGAGCGGCTCGCCAGGGTCGCTGGTGAACGTGCGGGCGCCGAACTCCGGCTCTGTCGGGTTCTGGCCGTGGACGAGCTGGTCGTCCGGTACGAGGTTGCCGTGTCGGTCCCACGGCCACGGGTGGGCGGGCGAGGCGTACTGGATCGGGTCGTGCCTGGCATGGCTGGACCACACGTGGTCGGGCGGGAGCGGCTGGCCGTCGGCGCCGTGCAGCCCGCCCACGGTGTCGGTGCCCACGCCCGGGCTGCCGACAAAGATCACGTCGTCGGCGTCGAGGCCGTACCCCGACGCCGTGTAGCCGACCACGGTTGAACCGTAGCTGTGCCCCACCACCGTGTTGTGCGACCTGGCCCCTTCGTGGGTGACTCGCAGCCCGTCCTGGAACCGGTCGAGGTCGTCGGCACCGTTCTGGGCCCAGCCCGGTTGCGTCGCCCCCGGCACGATGTTCTGCGGTGCGTCGTAGCCGATCCATAGGATCGTCGAGGTGCGCCGGCTCGGGTCGAACGTGTTCGCCTCCTGGGTCATCCGGTCGGCCCGGGTGATGTCGCCGCCGGCGTGGTCCAGGCTGGAGCCGGTGCCGGGCACGTAAGTCACGACGTTGTCGGCGGCGTCCGGGTCGCCGATCGCCAGGACCACGTGCCCGTGGCCGGCGGTGTCGAACCCCATCAGGTACACCCGTTCCTGTCCCAGGCCGGTGGCCGCGATGCGGTTGCGGATCGCGTTGACGCCCTTGAGCCGCTCGCGCAGCGCCGTAAGCTCCGCCTGCTCCTGCGGCGTGAGCTGACCCTTGGACTCAAGCTGCCGCAGCCGGTCCTCCAGGCCCGCCGCGGTGGCGGTCAGCACCAGCCGGTTCGCCTCATCGCGATCTGCTGCCGGTACCCCGTCCAGCCAGCCGATCACGTCGGGGCGCTCGCGGATCAGGAACTCCCGCTCGGCCGGGCTGAGCGAGCTCCACCACGCCTTGACCGCCTTCGGGTCGGAGCCCACCCGCGGTACCGAGGCGAGCAGCACCGCGGCGTTGGGCGGCCGGCCGCCAGTCACCGCGGCAAGGATGCCGGCCAGCCGCCGGGCCGTGTCGGCGTCGGCCTCGGTGGCGTCGCCGAGAATCCGGCGGATCTCGTCGGCGAACTGCTGGGCAAGGTGCTCGCGGTGCTCGGCGACCAGCCGCCGGTCAATGCCGCCGTCCTCGTGGTCGACCACCACGCCGATCTGGCCGGTGCGCAGGTCGATGGTGAGCTGACCGCGCCGGTTCGAGGTGATGTCGATGACGACGTTGGCCAGCCGGCGCTGGTGCTGCTCCATCTTGGAGGCGTGGTCGGCGAGCGCCTTGTCCAGCTCGCTCAGGCGCTCGTGGGTCTGGTCGAACGTCGAGGAGAAGTCGTCGAGCTTGCGGGTGGCCGCGGCGCCGGCGTCGCCGGTCCAGGAGGCGAGGTCGCGGCTGGCCGCCTCGACGGTGTCGGCGTTCAGCGCGGTGGTGTCGGCCAGCCGGGAGTAGCCGCTCGCGGCTCTGCGGAAGGTCTCGGTATCGAGCTCGCGCAGCTGGGCGAAGGTGGCCATGGCTCACTCGTACCGGTAGCCGTGGCGCCGGGCGCTTCGCACATCGGAGTCGTCGTACCGGGCGGCCGCGTCCCTGAGCTGGTCGGCGTTGGCGTACAGCGCGTCGACCAGGCCGTGCAGCGTTCCGGTGGCGGCGCTCGCGCAGGTGGCCATCGCGGCGACCGTGGCCCAGCCGCCCGGCCCGCTCCCGGATGGGGCCAGCGACTGGGATGCCGCGTTCAGCGCCTTGGTGAGCTCATCGGCGGCCTCCTTCACGCGGTTGGCCGCCCGTCGAATGTCGGCACTATCCACCGACAGCGTTGGTGGTGTCATCGATCTCCCCAGGTTCTGGCCTGGATGGTACCGGTGCGGGGCGGTCGGGGGCGCCCCGCATCCGATCCGGGGAGACTTCAGGCGAATGGGATCCAGCGCTTGGTATCCAGCGTGTTCATGTCGCTGGCCTTGAGGCCGACGTCGGAGACCGTCCACAGCGCGCCAGCCGCGATGAGCGAGCGGTGGATGGCGCCGCCTGGCCGCCCGTCGGGGCTCAGCCGGCCGTCATGGGGCAGCGGGTGGGTCACCATGCCGAGCGCGGTGAACGCGCCGTCGCCGACCTTGAGCACGAGCGCGCCGGTGATCGGGCCGTCGGGGGTGTCGCCGACCGGGCGGCCCGCCATCCCAGCGAGCTGTACCGGCACCACCAGCAGCCCGGTGTCCGGCCAGTAGAGGAACGCGTGCGGGTCGAACTCGGCCTCGGAGTGCCCGAACTGGACGTGGTACTGGCCCAGCCGCTTCGGTGCCGCCGGGTCGGCGACGTCGAACAGCGACACCTGGGTGCCCTGTACCCGGCCCCGCTCGCTGGCCTCCTGGCCGATGCCGAGCAGGCGGTTGTCGCCGATCGGATGCAGGTATGCGGAGTACCCGGTGATCTTCAGCTCACCGACCGCCTTCGGGTGCGCCGGGTCGTGCAGGTCGATCGTGTAGAGCGGATCGGTCTGGCGGAAGGTCACGACGTACCCGACCGGGCCGACGAACCGGACGGCGTAGATCCTCTCACGCTTGCCCAGGCCGCCAACGTGACCGACCTGGTCCAGGGTTCGGCCGCGCTGGCGCAGCACGTACACGCTGGACTCCGAGACCGTGTTGCGGTCCCACGGCTGCCCGGTCGTGGTGGCCACCCGAAGGTCGCCGTGCCACTCCGACAGCGCGTACTGGTTGATCAGCCAGCCGGGCACGGAGCCCGCGGCGGCGAACCGTGGCCGCCCGGTACCGGAGACGTCGAACTTGTACAGGTCGGTGCGCTCCTCCACCTTCGCCCCGTCGCGTACGCCCGGCACCGGCATCGCGCGCCAGCGTTGGTCGTTGGCGACGTACAGGGTGGTACCGGTGCCGTAGACGGTGTCCCCGTCGGCGACCACGGTCACCGGGTCGCCCGAGCCGAGCGCGGACTGGCCCAGGTCGACGGTCAGCACGGTGAGCATCGACGCCCCGGAGTAGTTGGCCGGCCGGCTCACCGCGGCGCAGTCGACCCGGCCGGAGCGCCGCTCACCCCCGGTGTTGACCTCCCAGCGGGGCAGCCACGCCTCGATGCCGGCCCGGTCGATGACCGCCTGGTTGGCCGCGGTGCGCTGGGCGTCGGTCTTGCGGTTCTCGTACGGGAAGACCAGCTGCGGCGTCGAGCGGACCACGACCCGGACCGTCGCGCCGACCTGGCGGGCGTCGACCAGCCCACCGTCGATGGTGTACGTGCTGACCAGCCGTGGCCGCCCGCCCGCGAGGTCGACCAGGAGCAGCGTTGGTCCGGTCAACCGCTGCTGAACCGGCCCGTCCTCGGCCGGCCCGCCGCGCCAACCCTGGTAGGACTCGACGAGTACCAGCGCGCGGTCGCCGGCCAGCAGCAGGTTCGTCGGGGCGTACCGGAGCGGCCCGTCGACAGCACCGTCGGCGGCACCGTCGGCCAGGTCGAGCTCGCCGGTCAGCTCCCGGCTGTGGGCGTCGACCACCCGCAGCACGCCGTGGGTCACGGTCACGATGCGCCGGCCGTCGGTCTTGACCAGGTCGGGTTCGTCGACGCCGGCCTCATGCGTGTTGGTCCCCGAGTAGCCGGACGAGTCGTCCTTGGTGGCGCCCTGCCCGGGCGCCCCACCCGGAGCGGCGCCCCCGCCCGGAGCGCCGCCCGGAGCCGCGCCGGGCACGCCGGCCCCGGGAGCGGCCGCGTCGGGCGGGCCCGCCTTCCGCTCGGCTCCGCTACCCGCGTCGAACGCGACGATGCCCCCGCCGCCGCCGAACCCGTACGGGCCTACGGCCGCCTTGGCCGCCCCGCGCAGGGCGTCCAGCGCCTGCTGGCAGCTGTCGAACGCCACGAGCCGGAGCGCGCCGGCCGGCACGCCGGGGTCGAGGAACGTGGCTGAGGGGCTTTTCGCCGTACATCCGGCAAGGAGCGCAAGACCGGCGGCGAGCGAGAGTCCCGCGCGGATTCTGCCTGTCATGCCGGCTTGGACGCGGTCGCCGTCCCGCGCGTTCCCGTCAGGTCGCCGTCAGGTCCGGGATCGGCGGCGGGGCGGTCACGACCGGGTCGACCAGCCGGGAAAGCACCATCATGCTGCGCGTTGAGGTGACGAACGGCTCCGCGCGCAGCTTTTCCAGGGCCTGTTCGAGGTGCGCCATGTCCGCCGCCCGCAGATGCACGAGCGCGTCGGCCTCACCCGTGATGGTGTACGCGCCGATGACCGCGGGATGCCGCTTGGCCGCCGCCGCGAGCTGGGCGGGAGTGGTGCGGCCGGTGCAGAACAGCTCCACGAAGGCCTCGGTGGTCCAGCCGACCGCGGCCGGGTCGATCACGGCCGTGAAGCCGCGGATGATGCCGGCCGCCCGGAGCCGGTCGACACGCCGCTTGACCGCGGGCGCGGAGAGTGACACCTGGGTTCCGATGTCGGCATACGAAGCGCGCGCGTCAGCCGCCAGCGCCGCAATGATCTGCTGATCCATGCCGTCGATCTGCAACGAATCGCTCCTGTGACGCAACACCCTCGTCTATTCCTGGCAACCTAGCGTACCTACCCTTGGTGCTCGTGATCTCCGTTGAGCGGAAGCCGCGTACCCGGACATACCTGATGTCTCCGCCCGACCACTTCGTGGTGGAGTACGCCATCAACCCATGGATGGACGTCAGCATGCCGGTCGACCAGGAGCTCGCGCTCAAGCAGTGGGAACGGCTGCGCGAAACGCTCGCCGGGCTCGGCCACGCCGTGCACGTGCTGCCGCCGCAGGTCGGGCTCCCGGACATGGTGTACGCCGCGAACGGTGCCTTCGTCGTCGACGGCGTGGTCTACGGCGCCCGGTTCAAGCACCCGCAGCGGTTCGGGGAGGCCGCGGTGCACCGGTGGTTCTACGCGCAGGCGGGGTGGCGTTTCGTCACGCCGAGCGAGACCAACGAGGGCGAGGGCGACTTCGCCTACCTGCCCGGCGCGTACGGCGGCTTGATCCTGGCCGGGTACGGCTACCGCACCGAGGCGACCGCGCACGCCGAGGCCCAGGAGGCGCTTGGCCGGCCGGTCGTGTCGCTGCGGCTGGTGGACCCCCACTTCTACCACCTGGACGTCGCGCTGACCGCGCTCGACGACTCGAACGTCGCCTACTACCCCGGCGCGTTCTCGCCATCGTCGCAGCGGGTGCTGCGGCAGCTGTTCCCGGACGCCGTGCTGGCCGACGAGGCCGACGCGCTGGCGTTCGGGCTGAACGCGGTCAGCGACGGGCGGCACGTGGTGCTCAGCTGCGAGGCGAGCGGGCTGGCGTCGAAGTTGGCAGCGGCCGGATATGTACCGGTACCGGTCGAGCTATCGGAGCTGAAGAAGGGCGGCGGCAGCGTCAAGTGCTGCGTGGCCGAGCTGCGCGCCTGATCGGGTTCGCCGCGCCGCGGGCCTGGTCCAAGATCGCTGTTTCTGGTCGGATTGTGCAGTCACACTGCACTTCTTGTCCAGAAACAGCGATCATGAGAGACCGGTCGGCGTCGAGGATGGCTGGATGCGGGCGCGGCCGCCTCAGCGCGGCCAGTCGGTGAACCTGGCGCGTACGGCGGCGATGTCAGCGTCGATGAGGCCGTAGTACGCGAACACGGCATTGTCCAATGTGTCCAGCCGCCGCATGGCAGCGGCAAAGTCATCGTCACCGAGGCTGGGGTCGTGGCTTATGGCGAGCTGGATCAGCTCGGGTTCACGCCGCGGATCTCAACGCGGCGTGGCGGGCCTCCCAATCGCGGCGTACGCCGCGGGCCAGATAGAGCTGCGGCCACAAGCGCGCCAAGGTCTGGCCGTCAAGCCAGGTGTACGGGCGGTGACCGTCGAGCCTTCCTTGGTGCCCGCGAGGCCGATCTCGGTACCCACGGCGATGGCGCTGGGCTGCACCGTCGTGCGGCGCTCGACGACCCGGATCGGGTTGCCGAACGTCCAGGTCAGGGTGAAGCCGTCCGAGGACTTGACGGTCACGGTCTTGTCGTTGATGGCGGTCACCGTGCCGCGCTGGACGTCGATGGTCTTCGTTCCGTTGTCCGTCTCCACCACGGCCTCGCCGTGCAGGACGTTCTTGCCCAGCCACACCCGGCCAGGGAGCCGCTTGTGCCCACGGTCGCCCTTCGGGCCACGGCTCGGGGTCGCGCTCGGCGCCGGGTCCACCTGCGCTGCCGCCACGTCGGCCGGGTCGAAGCCCATCGCGGCGAGCACCTGCGCCTCAGCGGAGACATCCGAGTCGTTGACGGCGGACCCGGTCGCGGTGTTGCCGGCCGAACCGCAGGCAGCCAGCCCGAGCACACCGACGACCGCGACCGCCACGGCGCCCAACGCAAGGCGGATTCGCATACCGGTCATGTTGACAACCCTCCGTGTAGGCAACCACTCGCTAACCAGAATGCGCACCCCATGCATATGGCAAGTCAGTGGGGTGTTCGGGTCGTGTAAGGAAGCGCGACGGTGAACCGGGCACCGCCCTCCGGGGCGTGACCGGCCTGGATCGCGCCGCCGAGCCGGCGTACCAGCCGGGCCGCCAGCGCCAGCCCGAGGCCGCTGCCCACCGCGCGTACTCCCTGGTAGCGCTGGTACAGCGCGCCGCGCTCGAAGGCGACCGCTAGGTCGTCGTCGGTGAAGCCGGGACCGCCGTCGCGGACCTCGACCACGGCGGACGCCGGGTCGGTACGGACGGCGAGCACCACCGGCGCGCCGGGCGGCACCACGCGCAGGGCGTTCTCCAGCAGGCCGTCGATGACCTGCCGGAGGCGGCCCGGATCGGTACGCACCTGCACCGGCCCGCCGGGCAGCTCGGTGCGCAGCACGAGGCCGACACCGGCGCACCGAGCCGCCCAGGCGTCCGCCGCGGTCCGCACGAGGTCGGTCAGGTCCACCGGCAACAGCTCGACCGGGAAGTCGGCGGCCTCCAGCCGGGCCAGCACCAGCAGGTCGGCCACGAGCCGGTCCAGCCGTTCGGCCTCGCCGAGCACCGTCTGCCCGGCCCGCATGGCGCCATCGGGTCCGATGACGCCGTCGGCGAGCGCTTCGGCGTACCCCCGGATCGTCGTCAGCGGCGTACGCAGCTCGTGCGATATCGACAGCAGGAAGTCGCGCTGGCGCCCCTCACTGGTGGCCAGCGCCTTGGCCAGGTCGTTGAGCGCGCGCGCCAGGTCCTCGACCTCGGCCGGCGCATCGACCGCCACCCGGACGGTCCGGTCCCCGGCGGAGAGCCGGCTGGCGGCGAGCGCGGCGTGGCGGATGGGTCCGACCAGCCGCCGGGCCAGGAGCGCACCGGCGACCAGCCCGGCGGCCAGGCCAGCCAGCAGCGCCAGGCCCAACCGCCTGGTGAGCCCCCGGCCCACGCTGCTGTCCGGTTCCTGGGTCAGGACCACGCCGGTCCGGTTCGGCAGCGGGCGCCCAGCGACCAGCCGGTGCACGCCGCCGACCGCCGCGCGGTGAGCCGGTACCGTCCGGCCCGCCGTGACCAGGTCGACCACGCGGCGCGGCAGGCCGGGGCGGTCCGGTTCGCCGTCCCGGATCAGGTACACATCGATGTGCATCGAGGTCACCCGGCGCAGCACGGTCTCCTCGTCGCGGGTGCGTGGGCTGGCCAGCCGCGGGCCGATGAGCGCGGCGACAAGGGCGGCCTCCCGGTCCAGCGCGACGCTCGCGTCCCGGTCGGCCTCCCGCATCGCGATGGGAAACGCGACGAGCGCGGTGACCAGCACCGAGACGACCGCAACGGCGCAGGTGACCAGGACGGCCCGGGCGGTGAGCGTACGCCCAAAGCGCCGCCTAGCCATCGGCGGTGTAGCCGACGCCGCGCACGGTGCGGATCACGCCGGCCGCCGCGCCGAGCTTCGAGCGGACCTGCGCCACATGCACGTCGACGGTTCTCGTGCCGCCACGGGCGGCGTACCCCCACACCGAGGCGAGCAGCTCCTCCCGCGTGAACACCCGTCCGGGCCGGCTCATCAGGTGTCCCAGCAGGTCGAACTCGGTCGAAGTGAGCGTCACCGGTTCGTCACCGGCCAGCACGAGCCGCCGTACCGGGTCGAGCGTGATCGGGCCGACCCGGCGTACCCGGTCGCCCTCCGGCGGGCCCTCCGTGCGACGCAGCACGGCCTTGACCCGGGCGACCAGCTCGCGCGGGCTGAACGGCTTGGTCACGTAGTCGTCGGCGCCGAGCTCCAGGCCGAGGATCCGGTCGATCTCGTCGTCGCGGGCGGTGAGGAACAGTACAGGTGTCCAATCGCCGGACTCGCGCAGCCGCCGGCAGACCTCGGTGCCGTCCATGCCGGGCAGCGCGATGTCCAGGACGCAGGCGACCGGGCGCACCTTCCGGGCCGCGGCCAGACCCGCGGCACCGTCATGCTCGACGTGCACCCCGAAACCCTCGCGGGTCAGGTACATCCGGACCAGGTCGGCGATGGCTCGCTCGTCCTCGACGACGAGCACCAGACCCTTGCCGGGCGGCTGGTCAGCCACCTGCCCATCATGCCGGCCGCCGGTCATCGCCGGGTCAGCACGGTGTTCGAGATGTGTACGAAGCCCAGGTCCGTGCATGATTCGGCGGTGGCGGTTGTGGTGGTGACGACCCAGGCCCGGCGGCTGGTGCGGGCGGCCTGGGGCACCGCCCTGGTGTTCGCCGTCAGCGGCGCGACCGCCGGTACCTGGGTGTCGCGGCTCCCCGCCATCCGCGACCGGCTGCACGCCAGCACCACCGAGCTCGGCTTGGTGCTGCTCGCCCCGGGGATCGGGTCGCTGCTGTCGATGCCGTTGACCGGCCGGCTGTGCCGGCGCTTCGGCAGCCGGCTCACGGTGGCGGGCACGTCCGTCCCGGCCTGTGCCGCGGTCGCGCTGGTCGGGGCGGTACCGACGCTGCACAGCACGGTGGACCAACGGTCCGGCCGGGTGTGGATGCCCCGCTACCACGCCTGCTGGAGCCTTGGCGGGGTGCTGGGCGCGGTTGCCGGAGCGCTCGCGGCCCGGGCGGCGGTACCGGTCTGGGTCCACTTCGACGTCGCGGCGTTGGTCTCGATCGCGCTGGTGCTGGTCGCGCTGCCGGCGTTCGTTTCCGACGCGCCGCCCGGCGAGCCGGACGCGCCGCCGGACGAGCCGGACGAGCCGGACGAGCCGGACGAGCCGCGGCCTCGCCGGGTGCTCAACGCCCGGCTCCTGCTCATCGGCCTGGTCACGCTCTGCGCCACGACGATCGAGGGTGCCGCCGCGGACTGGCTCCCGCTCTACCTGGTTGACGTGCGCGGCGCCCCACAGTCCGTGGCGGCGGGCGGGTTCGCGGCGTTCGCGCTGTCCATGGCCGTGGGGCGCCTGGCCGGTACCCCGATCATCGAACGGTTCGGGCGCGCCGGAGCGGTCCGGGCCGGCGGCCTGACCAGCATCGCCGGTGTGGTGCTGACCGTCTTCGGGCCGGCGCTGGTGACGGTGTACCTCGGTGCGTTCCTGTGGGCGCTGGGGATCTGCCTGATGTTCCCGGCCGCGATCAGTGCGGCGGGTGAGACGCCGCACCGGCCGGCCGACGCGATCGCGACGGTCGCCACGATGGGCTATGGCGCGTTCCTGGTCGGGCCGCCGCTCATCGGCGTGCTGGCCGACCAGGTCGGTCTCGGGCGGGCGCTGCTGGTGCTGGTTGTGCTCGGCGCGGCGATCAGCCTCCTGGCGCCTGCAATGCGAGACCGCTGAAACTCATGTATCTGTGACGGTCACCGGAACCGTGCTGTGGCGGGAGACCGCGGCGTACACGGCATCCGGCGCGGCGTGCAGGTCGGCGAGCTCGACCACGCGTGCGGCGCCCCGGTCGGGGTCCCACCGGCCGCCGAGCTCCAGCGGCGAGCCGGGCGCCGCGCGTACCCACAGGGTGTCGTCACAGAACTCGACCTCGGTCAGGTCGGTCCACCGAAGCTGGGCGGTGCCGCCCCGGCCGTGCACCGTCATGCCATCCTCGTCGACCACAAGCGCGGGACGCCGGCGTACCAGCACCGCATAGGTCAGCAGGACCGCGAAGACGATGGCGAGTATCGCCGACAGCAGCTGCAACGTGTCCTGGAAGCCGGTCCGCCAGGACAGCTTCTGGCTCGCCGCGCCGGTGAACACGTACACCCCGACCGCGATGGCGAACGCCACGAACGCGTGGCGGGCGGCGCTCGCGGTCGCCCCGGACGCGGGGGTGAACACGACCCGGTCGCGCGCGGGTGGTGCCACCGGCCTCGCCGCCGCCGGCCGGTCGCCGCCGGCGCAGAGCGCGCCTTCGGCCACCACGAGCTCCGGCTGCTCCCGTACGGTCGGCGCGACCCCCAGAGCGCGATGCAGCACGGTGGCGACCAGCGGTGTCCGGGTCGACCCACCGACCAGCAACACGTCGGTCACGTCGGCCGTGGTCACCGCGCTGCGGCGCAGCAGCGTGCGGGTCACCTCGACGGTGCGCTCCAGCGCCGGCCCGGCAACCTCCTCGAACTCCTCGCGTCCAATGTAGACATCGCGCTCGACGACCGGTACGTACAGGCCGGCACTCGACTGCCGGGACAGCCGTTCCTTGGCGGCCCGCGCGTCGTCCCACAGCGCCCGGAAGTGCCGCCGGTCCGCGGCGTCCGCGGGCTCGGTGAGCCGCCGCCACCCGTCTGGGGCATCGGGCGAGACGACAGACCCGACCAGGGAGACCACCAGCGCGTCGAGGTCCAGGCCGCCGAAGTCGGGGAGCCCGTCCACACCCAGCACCTCGAACCCGTCGGCCTGCTGGCGCAGCACGCTCACGTCGAAGGTACCGGCGCCCAGGTCGTACACCACGATGCAGCGGCCGGGGGGCACAGAACGTACCGCCATGGTGAAGTAGCAGCCGGCGGCGACCGGCTCGGGCAGCAGGAGCACCGGCGCTGGCATGCCGGCCCGGCGTGCCGCGTCGAGCAGGATCGCTCGCCGGGTGGGGCCCCAGGAGGCCGGGTAGGTGAGGGTGACCGGCGCGGGCGGGGCGGCCGCGGTGCGTACCGCCTCCTCGCGAACCCGCCGCAGGGTGGCGGCGAGCAGCTCGGCGACCGGGTACTCGGTGTCGCCCAGCAGGAGGGTCCCGTCGTCGATGCGTCGCTTCGGGTGGGGCTCATACCGGCCCGGGTCGGTCCGGGCGGAGCGGACCGCGTCGGCGCCGGTCAGCAGGCGGCCGTCGGTCTCGGCGTACACGGCCGAGGGCAGCAGCGGCGAGCCGTCGAACAGCAGCGGACGCCGCCGCCCGTCGGGCCACCCGAGCATCGCGACCGTGTTGGACGTGCCGTAGTCGATGCCGAGACCCACGGCCCGTCAGGCTACTCAACCAGCTCGAGCACTGTCGCGTTGGCCATGCCGCCGCCCTCGCACATGGTCTGCAGCCCGTACCGGATGCCGTGGTCGCGCATGGAATGCAGCAGGGTGGTCATGATCCGGGCGCCCGAGCCGCCGAGCGGATGTCCCAAGGCGATGGCTCCGCCACGCGGGTTCAGCTGGGCCGGGTCGGCGCCGGTCTCGGCCAGCCAGGCCAGCGGCACCGGAGCGAACGCCTCGTTCACCTCGTACACCCCGATGTCGGAGAGCTGGAGCCCGGCGCGGCCTAAGGCGAGCGCGGTGGCCGGGATGACCGCGGTCAGCATGATGACCGGATCGTCGGCGGTCACCACGGCGGTGTGGATCCGCGCGAGCGGCCGGAGCCCGTGTGCGGTGGCCCACTCGGAGGTGGTGATGGCGAGCGCGGCCGCCCCGTCGGAGATCTGCGACGACGAGCCCGCGGTGACGACGCCGTCGGGTCGGAACGGCGTGGGCAGCTCCGCGAGCTTCTCCAGCGAGGTGTCCCGCCGGATGCCTTCGTCGGCGCTCACCCCGTCGACCGGGACGATCTCGGCCGAGAAGTCGGCGGCCGCCGCGCGGGCGTGGCTGTCCAGGGAGTACTCGTCGAGCTGCCGCCGGGAGAAGCCCAAGCGGGCCGCGATCATCTCGGCGCCGACACCCTGGTTGAACGGCACGCCCCCGCCCTCGGCGAAGCCCTCGACACCGGCGTACCGGGCGAAGACGCGCTCGCCGAACGGCACTCCGTACGCGGCCGACGACGCCATCGGCACGCGGGTCATCGACTCCACGCCGCCGGCGACGACCAGGTCGGCCTGGCCGGCGATGACCGCGGCGGCGGCGAAGTGCACCGCCTGCTGGCTCGACCCGCATTGGCGGTCGAGCGTGGTGCCGGGCACCGACTCTGGCCAGCCCGCGGCGAGCACCGCGCTGCGCGCGACGTTGAACGCCTGGTCGCCGACCTGTGAGACGCAGCCCCAGATCACGTCCTCGACCCGGCCCGGGTCGAAACCGGTGCGCTCGGCCAGCGCGGTCAGCACGTGGGCGGACAGGTCCACCGGGTGTACGTGCGCCAGCCCGCCCTTGCGCCGGCCGACCGGCGTGCGTACCGCTCCGACAATCACAGCGTCCCGCATGAGGCCGATGCTACGCGCGCCACTACGAAGCCATGGCAGGCTTGCGGGCGTGGAGATTCGCCCAGGCTCGATACCCCCTGACGATGCGGCCCCACCCGACCGGCGCAGCTGGCGGGTCTCGCGCGGCATGAGCGCGCTCAAGGCCGGCGGCGTGCTGGTGTTCGCCATGCTGGCGCTGTTCAGCCTCGGCGATCGGGTGCGCCTGGTCGTGGCCGGGCTCGCCGCGCTGGTCCTGGCCGGCTACGCGCTGCGCGACCTGCTCGCGCCGGTGCGGCTGTCCGCCGACCGCGATGGGGTCACCGTGGTCGCGGGGTTCGCCGGCAGTCGCCGGCTGGCCTGGTCGGAGATCGAACGGGTACGGGTCGACGAGCGCCGCCGGCTCGGTGTCCGCTCCCAGCTGCTGGAGATCGACACCGGTGACACGCTCCACCTGTTCAGCCAGTACGACCTGGACGCGCCGGTCACCGACGTGGCCGAGACGCTGGCCCAGCTGCGCACTGGGGCGCACTGAGACTGACTGGCTTGGCATGATGGTTGCCGATGAGGACACAGGTGACGTTCGACTGTGCCGACCCGCACGCTCAGGCGGCGTTCTGGGCGCAGGTGTTCGGCTCCGCCGTGGAAGACCACTCAGCATTCGTTGACCAGTTGGTTGCCGATGGTCGCATGCCCGAGGGCGATAGGATCATGGTGAACGGCCGGTCTGCTTTCCGCGACGTCGCGGCATGTCGTGACCCCGAGGGTGTTGAGCCCCGGCTCTTCTTCCAGCGCGTACCCGAGGGCAAGATCGTCAAGAACCGGGTACACCTCGACATCCATGTCGATCCCGACCAGAAGGTGGCCGAGGTCGAACGCCTGGTAGGACTCGGCGCGCAACTGATCGAGACGCATAGCGACCGTGGGCCCGTCACGTACGTCATGCGCGACCCGGAAGGCAATGAGCTCTGCCTGCACTAACGATCTTCGCTGGCGGGTCCGGTTACGTCCGCCCGGTGAGCCGCCCCCGGAACCGAGGCGCGACCCACGGCCGGGACCAGCTCGGCGTCGGTGTCGGTGACCTGTCCCCACCGGTCGCGGCAGGCGTACTCGCGGCTGGTGTGGATCGGCTTGCCCTGCGGGTCGTAGGCGACCGGCCGGCCGCAGTGCCGGCATGGGGCCGGGCCGAGGGTTCACCGCCGGGTTCCGACATCGATCCGGTCAGCCCAGCCGCGCCGGCCGACCCGCCGGGCCAGGGCCGGCACGTGCCGTACCGGGCACTCGTGCGCCAGGATCGGCCGGAGCGTCTCGCCCTCGACCAGCACCACGCCGCCCCCCTTCGAGATCGCGCCCCCCAGCTGGGCGGGGCCGCGGCGACCAGGCCACCATGAGCACCGCCCACCGCAGCCCCAGCTCTGGGAGCCGGCAGCGCCCGGAAACACCGCCAGGTCCCGCTTTCGGGAGCGCCGCGCCGGTTGGCTTTTGAGTACCGCCGAGCACCACGCTCAGCACTCAAGGTAGGGCGGTCATCACCAACGTGAGGTACAGGCTGTACCTCACGTCGGTGGGGTATAGCCGGTGCCCCGATTTCACGCCGGGTCCAGTCCGATCCTCGCCGTCAGCGCCTGCACGTCCGCGCGTACCGCTGGCGGCGCGTTGTACGCCAGGTCGTCGACGATCGCCCGTGCGGCAGGGCTGTACCGGACACCGTCCACGCCTTCATCGCAGGCCAGCAGTAGCAGCCGTGTTGCGGCGATGCGGCCCCCGGTGGCGTGGTGCCCGCGCGCCATCTCGACGAACAGCCGGCCGCGTCGCTCGCGCGACAGGATCGATGCTGGCTCGATCGACTCGGCCTTGCGTAGCGCCTCGCGTGACTTCCACAGGTCCACCGTGAGGCTGACCGCGTGCAGCCGGAGGTTACCCTCCGCCGAAGGCGGTCCAGTGGCGGCCATAGCCGGCAGGTAGGCGCTGCACGGCCTCGGCCGCGCGATCCCAATGCGCCCAGGCCTCGCCGTCCCGGCCGGCCCGCGCAGCGGTGACCGCACCGTGCAGCTGGAGAGCCCCCCACATCGCCCGCCACTCGTCGTCGGCGTCGGGCAAGCGAGGCTCCAGAAGGTTTGCCGCGTCGTGGACGAGCGCCAAGGCCTCGTCCATCCGGCCGCCGATGCGCAGCATGTTTCCCACGGTCCAGGCCGCGCCGGCGAGGGCCAAGGGTTGGTCCGCGATCTGCGCGGCGGCCATGCCCCTCTCCACGACCAGCCATAGCAGCTCCGGCGGGGCAGCGTTGACAAGCACATGCTGCGCAAGGTGGTAAACGTCCGCGAGTACCGCATGGGCATCGCGGCGTGCCGAGCCATCGAGCATGGCGGCCGTGTCCTGACAGTCAGTCAGTAGACCCGGCAGGACGGCGCCGACGTCGGTCCGACGGTTCGGCGACTGATGCCAGAGCCGCCACGCGACGGCGGCACGTTCGCGCAATGTCGCGATGGGCTGCGGCGGCCGGTTGGGGCGGCTGAGGCTGTAGCGCTGCACGGCGTTGCGGATCGCTGGCACCGTCGGGTGCTCGCCATAGGCGAACCGGGGAGTCGTCATCGATTGGTCGCCCGTCAGCTCCGCGAGGTCCGCGATCCCGAGTACCTCGGCCAACCGGATGAGCATCGGCAGACGCGGAGTAGCCAGCCGGCCGTTCTCGACATGCTTGACCCACTCGGCCGACCTCCCACGAGGCCGCCGAGGACTGGGCGAGACATCCCGGTGCGTTCGCGGTGCAGGCGTAACCGTTGGCCGAACGGCAGTTCGCCGCGCACGGCGGTCACCCCCCGGAGTGGAGGATCCGGTGGCGGGCGCCGGCCTCTACCCCGACACCCGCCGTGCTGTTGACGGTACGCGGGCGGCATCAGCCCCGGCGAGATCGGGCCGGTGGCTCCGTAGGCGCCGCAACCGACGTCCCGACCGTCGAGCGAGAATGCAGCGGTGCGGGAAGGCGAGCACGCCATTGCGAGGTACGAGGCTGACGTGCCGGCCGGCTTGGTCGTCTCGCCGTACGTGCGGTACCTGCTCGCACCGCCCGCCCAGCACCGGGTGTGGTGGCTGGCGACACACCTGGCGACCCATGCCGCGGTCGGCGGGCTGCGGCTGAGCACACGCAGCGGCGCGACGGGTCGTGACGTCTTCGGCGAGTCAGTCTGCATCGAGGAGCTGTCGGTCGATCCGTCGTACCAGCGCACCGGCGTGGCGACCGCCCTGATGCGCGCTGCCGAGGCGTGGCTGGCTGGCCGGCCGGATCTGGCCCAAACGGTGAGCCTGGGCGTTGAGACCGACAACGCGATCGCCATCAGGCTTTACACCAAGCTCGGGTACGCCGTCGCCGCCCGCGACGGCAACCCGATCGTGTTCCGCGGCGGCAACGGCCGACCCTGCCACGTCATGTTCAAGCGGCTGGACCGCCCGGCCTGACACCCGGCTAGGCGGCGAGCTCGTTGCGCAGCGCGAAGATGGCGATGTCGTCGCGCGGCGCCTCGTTCGAGAAACCGAGCGCGGCCGCTCGTAACCGCGCGGCGATGACTTCGGCCGAGAAGCCGGCGAGGGCGGCGACCTCGTCGCGCAGCCGGTCGATGCCGAACAGCTCCACGCCCCGGCGTCGCTCGGTCACCCCGTCGGTGTAGAAGATCAGGGTGTCGCCGGGTTCGAGGGAGACCTTGGTCGCCGGCGAGGAGATCGCGGTCAGCAGCCCGAGCGCGGTGCCGCAGGAGCCGACCAGCGACGTGGAGCCGTCCGCGTGCAGCAGGACCGGCTGGTCATGGCCGGCAAGGTACAGCGAGACGTCCAGGCGGCCCGGCGTCGTGGGTGTGACCGCGGCCAGCGCGAGCGTGCAGAACCGGCCTCCACCGCGCTCGACCAGAGTCTCGTTCAAGCGGGCCAGCGCTTCGGGCAGCGGCCTCCCGTCGCGGATCAGGACGCGCGTCACGTCGCGCACCAGGCCGGTGACCGTGGCCGCCTGTACTCCCTTGCCCGAGACGTCGCCGACCACCACGAGCCAGCGGTTGCCCGGCAGTGAGACCACGTCGTAGAAGTCGCCGCCGACATCGACCCCGCCGCCGGTCGGCACGTACTCGGCGCCGAAGTCGATGCCGTCGACCTCCGGTAACCGGGGTGGCAGCAGCGAGCGTTGCAGCGCCTGGGCCACGGCGCGCCGCTCGGCGTGGATCCGGGCGTTGTCCACGGCGAGCGCCGCCCGGCGGGCCACGTCCTCGACCACGGCCACCTCCTCGGCGCCCTGCCAGTGGCCGCCGTTGCGCCCGACCGACAGCACGCCCAGGTGCTGGCCACGGGCGACCAGGCTCACCGCGTACCCCTCGACCGGGGCGGCCAGCGGGATCACCGCGTCGAGCTCGCGGACCTCGCCGAGCTGCGGAAGCGCCGCCTCCAGCGTTTCGAGCAGCTCGGGGAGCGCCGTCTCGTCGGTGTGGGTCGCGGCGGCCAGCCGGAGCTCGCCACTGTCCTCGGCGGTGTGCACCGCGCACCATTCGCCGAGGCGTGGCACCACGAGCTGCGGTATCAGCGCCATGGTCAGCCCCACGTCCAGGGACTGGGCGAGCAGCTGGCTCGCCTCGGCCAGGAACGTGAGCCACCCGCGCCGTTCGATGTCGCTGCGCCGCAGCCGCTCGTTTTCGGCTAGCAACGCCAGGCGTTCGGCGGTGAGCTCGGCCAGCGTACGGGCCACCGGCTCGTCGGTGACCGCGACGGTCAGCTCGCCGCGCCACGGCCGGTTCAGCTGCAGCGGTACCCGCAGCACACTGGCGGTCGACACACCGTACGAGGCGGCGATCTGCGGACCGCGGCCGTCGCCCTCGTCGAGCACGACCGCGCCGCCGGCCGCGTGGATCACCTTGCAGAGCCGGCGCAGCTGGTCGGTGGCGAGCTCGGCGAACGGCACCCCGTAGGTCGGGGCACCCGGCGGCGGGCTCAGCTCGGCCAGGGTCGCAAGGTCCAGCACCGGTCGTTCCGGCACCGGCACCAGCCGGGACTCGGCGGCGTCCAGGCCGGGTTCGGGGAGCCGGCCGGGTTCCGTGGTGCCGGGGCGGTCGAGCCGGAACCACACGCCTTTGCCGCCAGCGTGGTGGACGGTACCCCAGCTGCTGGACAGCCGGTCGACGAGCAGGAGGCCGCGGCCCCGCTCGTCCAGCTCCACCGAGCCGCTGCCGCGGCGCGTGCCCGTCGTGCCCGCCGAGCGGTGCCGCAGCGCCAGCGGGCCGGTCCGGAAGTCCATCACGGAGACGGTGATGCGGTCGGCGTCCGCGACGATCTCCACGTCGAGCTCGGTACGGGCATGTACCACCGCGTTGGTCGCGAGCTCTGTCGTCAGCAGTAACGCCTCGTCAAGAACCTCGGTCAGTCCGGCTTCGGTCGCGGCGACCCGTACCGCCGCTCGCGCGACACCCGGGGAGCTCTGGTCGGCGGGCAGCCTGAGACGGCGGACGACCTGGGTTGTCACATCTCGCAGTGTCCACCGTACGGTGGTAACAATCCAACCGGGACGCTCGATAGGGACCCCCCACGAGCACGATCGACGGTGAGGACGCCATGACCTCGGTGGACAGGATCGCCCCGGTTGCCGGACCGGGCTTCGAGCCCGGTGACGCCACCGAGTTACTGGCCGAGCTGGCCGCGGCGCTGGAACGGGTGGGCAACGGTGACTTCAAGGCGCGCCTCCAGCGGCGTACCGGCCTGGCCGGCCAGGTGGCCGACCGGTTCAACGCCGTCGTCGAGCTCCAAGCGTTGCGCAACCGCGAGCTGCTGCGAATCCGGCGGGTCGTCGGCCGGGAGGGCCGGCTGACCGAGCGGATCGACGAGGAGCCGTTCGAGGGGGCCTGGGCGGAGGGCGTCCGGGCGGTCAACGCGCTGATCGACGACCTCGGCCGGCCGACGACCGAGATCGCCCGGGTCATCGTGGCGGTCGCCGAGGGTGACCTGTCGCAGCAGATGGCGCTGGAGATCGACGGGCGCCCGCTGCGCGGCGAGTTCCTGCGCATCGGCCGGACCGTGAACACCATGGTCGGCCAGCTCTCGTCGTTCGCCGACGAGGTGACCCGGGTGGCCCGCGAGGTTGGGTCCGAAGGCAAGCTGGGTGGGCAGGCGCGGGTGCGCGGCGTGTCCGGTACCTGGCGGGACCTGACCGACTCGGTGAACCACATGGCGTCGAACCTGACCAGCCAGGTGCGTTCCATCTCCCAGGTGGCCACGGCGGTGGCCCGCGGCGACCTGAGCCAGAAGATCACCGTATCGGCCAAGGGCGAGGTCGCCGAGCTCGCCCACACCATCAACTCGTTGACCGACACGCTGCGGGTCTTCGCCGAGCAGGTCATCACGGTGGCGCGGGAGGTGGGTACCGAGGGGAAGCTCGGCGGGCAGGCCGAGGTACCCGGCGTCGCCGGTACCTGGAAGGACCTCACCGACGCGGTGAACTACATGGCGTCGAACCTGACCATCCAGGTCCGCAACATCGCCCAGGTCGCCACGGCCGTGGCCCGGGGCGACCTGAGCCAGAAGATCAGCGTGGCCGCCCAGGGCGAGATCCTTGAGCTCAAGGACGTCGTCAACACGATGGTCGACCAGCTCTCGTCGTTCGCCGACGAGGTGACCCGGGTCGCGCGTGAGGTGGGCACCGAGGGCAAGCTGGGCGGGCAGGCGCGGGTTTCCGGCGTGTCAGGCCGGTGGCGCGACCTGACCGAGAGCGTGAACCAGCTCGCCGGCAACCTGACCGACCAGGTCCGCAACATCGCCCAGGTGACCACGGCGGTGGCCCGGGGTGACCTGACCCAGACCATCACGGTCGACGCCCGGGGCGAGATCCTGGCCCTGAAGAACACCGTGAACACGATGGTCGACCAGCTCTCGTCCTTCGCCGACGAGGTGACCCGGGTGGCCCGCGAGGTCGGGTCCGAAGGCAAGCTGGGCGGGCAGGCGCAGGTGCGCGGCGTGTCCGGTACCTGGCGGGGCCTGACCGACAACGTCAACTACATGGCGTCGAACCTGACCGCCCAGGTCCGCAACATCGCGCAGGTGGCCACGGCGGTGGCCCGGGGCGACCTGAGCCAGAAGATCACCGTGGACGCCCGGGGCGAGATCCTCGACCTCAAGAGCACGGTCAACACGATGGTCGACCAGCTGTCGTCGTTCGCCGACGAGGTGACCCGGGTGGCCCGCGAGGTCGGGTCCGAAGGCAAGCTGGGCGGGCAGGCGCAGGTGCGCGGCGTCGCCGGTACCTGGCGGGACCTGACCGACAACGTGAACTTCATGGCGTCGAACCTGACCACCCAGGTGCGCAACATCGCCCAGGTGGCCACGGCGGTCGCCCGCGGTGACCTGACCCAGAAGATCACTGTCGACGCGCAGGGCGAGATCCTGGCCCTGAAGAACACCGTCAACACCATGGTCGACCAGCTCTCCTCGTTCGCGGACGAGGTGACCCGGGTGGCCCGCGAGGTCGGTACTGAAGGCAAGCTGGGTGGCCAGGCTCAGGTCAAGGGCATTTCGGGTACCTGGCGGGACCTCACCGACAACGTCAACTCGATGGCGTCCAACCTCACCAGCCAGGTGCGCAACATCGCCCAGGTCACCACCGCCGTGGCCAAGGGCGACCTGAGCCAGAAGATCACCGTTGACGCGCACGGCGAGATCCTGGAGCTGAAGAACACCGTCAACACGATGGTCGACCAGCTCTCCTCGTTCGCCGTCGAGCTGACCCGGGTGGGTCGCGAGGTGGGCATCGAGGGCAAGCTGGGCGGTCTGGCCCAGGTGCGGGGCGTCTCGGGTACCTGGCGGGACCTCACCGAAAACGTCAACCAGCTCGCCTCCACGCTGACCACCCAGCTGCGCGCCATCGCTCAGGTGTCCACCGCGGTGACCCGCGGCGACCTGACCCAGCGGATCGCGGTCGAGGCCCAGGGCGAGATCGCCGAGCTCAAGGACAACATCAACCAGATGATCGTCACGCTCCGCGAGACCACCAAGAAGAACGCCGAGCAGGGCTGGCTGGACTCCAACCTGGCCCGGATCGGCGGCCTGCTCCAGGGCCAGCGCGACCTCGGCGAGGTCTGCCGGATGATCATGACCGAGGTGACGCCGCTGGTCGACGCCCAGCTGGGTGCGTTCTTCCTGGCCTCCGAGGAGATCGGAACAAGCACCCGGCTGCAGCTCGCGGCCGCCTACGGGTACGCCGCGCCCGAGGAGCAGGTCAGCTTCGCGCTGGGCGAAGGCCTGGTCGGGCAGGCCGCCGTGTCGCGGCGGACCAACCGGGTCAGCGCGGCGCCCGCGCACCGGTTGACCGTACGCTCCGGTCTTGCCGCCAGCCCGCCGGCCGACCTGGTCGTGTTGCCGGTGCTCTTCGAAGGGGAGCCGCTGGGCGTCATCGAGTTCGCCTCGGTGGCCAACTTCTCCGACCTGCACCTGGCCTTCCTCGACCGGCTCGTGGTGACGATCGGCGTCGCGCTCAAGACCATCCTGGCCAACCGGCGTACCGAGGAGCTGCTGGCCCAGTCCCAGCGCCTGGCGCTGGAGCTGCAGGACCAGTCGGCCGAGCTCCAGCGCACCAACGCGGAGCTGGAGGAGAAGGCAACCCTGCTGTCGGAGCAGAAGGCCAACATCGAGATGCAGAACCGCGAGATCGAGATGGCCCGGCTTGGCCTGGAGGAGAAGGCGCAGCAGCTGGCGCAGGCCTCGCAGTACAAGTCGGAGTTCGTCGCGAACATGAGCCACGAGCTGCGTACGCCGCTCAACTCGATGCTGTTGCTGTCCCGCCTGCTGGCCGACAACCCCGAGCACAACCTGTCCAGCAAGCAGATCGAGTTCGCCCAGACCATCCACAGCGCCGGGTCGGACCTGCTGGCGCTCATCGACGACATCCTCGACCTTTCCAAGATCGAGGCCGGCCGGATGGACGTCGAGCCGGTCGAGGTGTCGTTCGAGGACCTGCGGGTCTACGTCGACCAGGCGTTCGCGCCGCAGGCCGAGGAGAAGGGCCTGCGGCTGACCATCACCCTCGACCCGCAGCTGCCGCCGGCGCTGGTCACCGATGCCCAGCGGCTGCAGCAGATCCTGCGCAACCTGGTCTCCAACGCGGTCAAGTTCACCGACGCCGGGACCGTGGAGCTCGCCATCGGGGTCGCCCCGGAGGGCGCCACGTTCGGCGTACCGTCGCTGGACGGGGCGCGGCGGGTCACCGCGTTCAGCGTCCACGACACCGGCATCGGGATCTCCGACGACAAGCTGGCGCTGATCTTCGAGGCCTTCCAGCAGGCGGACGGCACGACCAGCCGCAAGTACGGCGGTACCGGCCTTGGCCTGTCCATCAGCCGCGAGCTGGCGCGCCTGCTCGGCGGCACCATCTCGGTCGCCTCGTCGGGCGGCGAGGGCTCGACGTTCGTGCTGTACCTGCCGGATGTGTTCCAGCCCGAGGCGGCGCCGGGGTTCGGCGCGCACCTGGCCATGATGGGTGCCATGCCCCGGATCGGTACGCCCACGCTGCGCGCGCCGAAGGATCTGGCCATCCGGCCGAGCGACGCCGCCCGGCAGCTCGACGGTGCGACCGTGCTGATCGTCGACGACGACGTGCGTAACGTGTTCGCCCTGACCAGCGCGCTTGAGCTGCACGGCATGACGGTCCTCTACGCCGACAACGGCGCCGACGGCGTCCGGCTGCTCAGCGAGCACCCCGAGGTCGACGTGGTACTGATGGACGCCATGATGCCCGACCAGGACGGCAACGAGACCACCCGCGCCATCCGGCGCAACCGGCGGTTCGCCGACCTGCCCGTGGTGTTCCTGACCGCGAAGGCGATGCCGGGCGACCGGGAGTCCAGCCTCGCGGCGGGCGCGAGCGACTACATCACCAAGCCGGTCGACCTCGATGAGCTGCTCGAGGTCATGGCGGCCTGGGTCCGCGGCACCGGGCGGCAGGTGTGAGCGCCGCGGAGCGAGCGAACCAGGGGGCACGGTGACGAGTCCGGAACAACGGCAGGCCGCGAGAGTGCTGCTGGTTGACGACCGCAGGGACAACCTGACAGCCCTGGAAGCGATTCTCCAAGGCCTACCTGTCCAGCCCGTTGGCGCGCACAGCGGCGAGGAGGCGCTCAAGCGCTTGCTCGTCGAGGACTTCGCGTTGATCCTGCTCGACGCGCAGATGCCGGAGATGGACGGCTTCGAGACGGCCCGGCACATCAAGCGGCGCGAGCGCACCCGGCACGTACCGATCATCTTCCTGACAGCGGCCGACCGCGACGCGCACCTGGCGCTGCGCGGCTACGCCGCCGGCGCCGTGGACTACCTCACCAAGCCGTTCGACCCGTGGGTCCTGCGAGCGAAGGTCTCGGTCTTCGTCGAGCTGTGGACCAAGACCCAGCAGCTGCTCGCGCACGCCGAGGCGGTACGCGAAAAGGACGTCCTGCTGCGCTCCACGGCCCTGGCCGTCGATGAGGCGGCCGCCATGCTGCAGGCGGCGCTGGCCGGGCGCGACCGGCTCGGCCGCGAGCGGGTCGAGAAGGCCGCGTCAGTGCTGGCCTCGGCGCGGCGCCGCCTGCCCTGAGGCGCCGCCTGCCTGCCTTCAGGCGGCCGCTTCCTGGATCATCAGGGCACCGCGCAGCCCGGTGATGTCCAGCACCCGCAGCAGGAAGTCGCCGACGTTGGTCAGCACGAGGCAGCTCTGCGACATGGTCGCCTTGCGGCTGAGCACAACCAGCGTGCCCAGGCCCTGCGAGTCGCAGAACGTGACCTCCGTCAGGTCTAGGACGACCCGCGGCGGCGGGCCGGAACCGAGCACCTCGGTGACCGTCTGGGAAAGCCGTGACACGGTCAGCATGTCGATCTCACCGATCAGCGAGATGACGGCTTCCGCAGGCGTGCTGCGCACCGAGATGGCCAGATCCGGACGATCCACATGGTCAGCCTAACGCGACGGGCATGCCGCCGGGGCGGACGCATCGCGTCCACCATGGGCTGCGACAATGGGCGGGCCGTGAACAGAGCCGTGTACCCATCAGATGCGCCGGCTTCCGAAGCGCTCTTCGACCGCGCGCTGGCCATCGTGCCGGGCGGGGTGAACTCGCCCGTACGCGCCTTCCGCGCGGTCGGCGGCACACCGCGGTTCATGGTGCGGGGCGAGGGCCCGTGGCTGCTCGACGCGGACGGGCGGCGCTATGTCGACCTGGTCTGCTCGTGGGGTCCGCTGATCCTGGGCCACGCACACCCGCACGTGATCGCCGCGATCACCGAGGCCGCGGCCAAGGGCACGAGCTTCGGCACGCCGACACCGGGCGAGGTCGAGCTCGCGTCGGAGATCGTCGCGCGGACACCGGTCGACCAGGTGCGCCTGGTCAACTCGGGCACAGAGGCGACGATGAGCGCGATCAGGCTGGCGCGCGGGGTCACCGGCCGTACGAAGGTCGTGAAGTTCGCCGGCTGCTACCACGGACACGTCGACGCGCTGCTCGCCTCGGCTGGTTCGGGCGTGGCCACGCTCGCCCTGCCTGACTCGCCCGGCGTCACGGGCGCCGCGGCCAGCGAGACGATTGTCCTGCCGTACAACGACATCGCGGCAGTGGAGGCCGCGTTCGCCGCGGCCGGCGACCAGATCGCGGCGGTCATCACCGAGGCCGCGGCGGGCAACATGGGCGTGATCGCCCCGCGCGACGGTTTCAACCAGCGCCTGGCCGACCTCGCGCACCGCCACGGCGCGCTGCTCATCCTCGACGAGGTGATGACCGGATTCCGGGTCTCGCCCGCCGGCTGGGTCGGGCTCGATCCGTGCGACGCCGACCTCTACACGTTCGGCAAGGTGATGGGGGGCGGGCTGCCGGCGGCGGCGTTCGGCGGCCGGGCCGACATCATGGCCGCACTCGCCCCGGCCGGGCCGGTCTACCAGGCCGGCACCTTATCGGGGAACCCGCTGGCGTGCGCGGCCGGCCTGGCCACGTTGCGGTTGCTCACCACGGAGGTCTACCGGGGGATCGATGCCACGGCGTCGGTCGTGGGTAAGCTCGCGTCCGACGCGCTGGCCGCCGCCGGGGTGCCGCACACGCTGTCGTACGCCGGAAGCATGTTCTCGGTCTTCTTCACCGACCGGGAGGTCCGTGACTACGCCGGCGCGCAGGCCCAGAACCTGGCCGCCTTCCGGGCTTTCTTCCACGCGATGCTCGCGCACGGGGTCTACCTGCCGCCCAGCGCCTACGAGGCGTGGTTCGTCTCGGCGGCGCTCGACGACACCGCGCTGGAGTGGATCCAAGCGGCGCTGCCGGTGGCCGCCCGCGCCGCGGGAGCGGCGTTGTGAAGACGGTCGTCCATTTGTTGCGCCACGGGGAGGTCTGGAACCCCGAACGCATCCTCTACGGCCGGCTGGCCGGGTACCGGCTGTCCGAGCTCGGCGTGCAGATGGCCAAGGCGACCGGACAGGCCCTGGTTGGAAACGACATCACGTACGTGGTGAGCAGCCCGCTGGAGCGGGCGCAGGAGACGGCCGCGCCGATCGCCGCGCAGCTCAAGCTCCCGATCGCCGTCGACGAGCGGCTCATCGAACCCACGAACGTCTTCGAGGGCAAGCGGGTCTCCGTCGGTGACGGCGCGCTGCGCGACCCGCGCAACTGGTGGGCGCTGCGGGACCCGTTCACTCCGTCCTGGGGCGAGTCGTACCGGATGATCGCCCAGCGGATGTCCGCGGCGCTGCAGGCGGCCCGGAAGGCCGCCGAGGGGCACGAGGCGCTGTGCGTGTCGCACCAGCTGCCGATCTGGACGCTGCGCCGCCACGTCGAGCACAAGCGGCTGTGGCATGACCCGCGCAGCCGGCGCTGCGCGCTGGCCAGCCTGACCTCGTTCCACTTCGAGGACGGCCAGATCGTCGGTATCGGCTACACCGAGCCGGCCGCGCACCTGATCGCCACCTCGCCGAGCGCCCGGACGGCCAATACGGCCGCCATCGGACGGAGCGAAGCGGAGTCCGCGGTCAAGCGGCCGAAACCCGGGAGCACAGAGGCGTGATGCGCCGGCTCTGGTTTGTGGTGGTCCTGCTCGCCTTCGCGGTGGGCTGTTCGGGCCGGCCTTCGTCGAGCGCCGCGACGCAGGCGTTTCCGGTCGACAAGCGGGCATCCGCGCCGACCGTCAGCGGAGACCTGCTCGGCGGTGGCAGCTTCGACCTGGCCGCGTCGCGCGGGTCGGTCGTGGTCGTCAACTTCTGGGCCTCCTGGTGCGGGCCTTGCCGGGACGAGGTCGCGGACCTTTCGGCCACGTACGAGGCGACAAAGGGCGACGGTGTGGCGTTTCTCGGGGTGAACAGCCGCGACCAGGCCGACAGCGCCCGCGCGTTCGTCTCCGGTCACCAGGTGAGCTACCCCAGCCTGTTCGACCCGGCCGGGCGGGTCGCGCTGGGCTTCCGGGACCTGCCCATCACCGTACCGACCACGCTGGTGATCGACCGGCAGGGCCGGGTGGCGGTCGTCGCCAACGGCCGGGTGTTCCGCGAGGATCTCATCCCGCTGGTCCGCCGGATCGCCGCCGAGCCGCGATGAATCCCGCGTCGTTGGCCCAATCTGGCCCGCTGGCAGTGGCGGTCGGCGTTGCCGCCCTCGCCGGCCTGGCGAGCTTCCTTTCCCCGTGCGTCCTGCCCCTGGTGCCCGGCTACCTGTCCTACGTCACCGGGCTCGCCGGGGCGGACCTTTCCGCCGGGCGCCGGCGCGGCCGGATCCTCGCCGGCACGCTGCTGTTCGTCGCCGGGTTCGCCATCGTGTTCATCTCGACCAGCGTGGTGGCGGCGGCGTTCGGCCGGGCGCTGCTGCGGCACGGGCGTACCGTCGAGGTGGTCGTCGGGGCGCTGGTCATCGTGCTCGGCGTGGCGTTCCTCGGCCTGGTGCCAAGCCTGCAGCGCGAATGGCGCATCCATACGCTGCCGGCCGCCGGGCTGTTCGGCGCCCCCGTGTTCGGCGCCGTCTTCGCGCTGTCGTGGGTGCCGTGTGTCGGGCCGACGCTGGGCGCGGTGCTCGGGCTCGCGGCGGTCGGCGGCTCGACCGGCCGGGCGGTCGTGCTCGCCATCGCGTACTGCCTGGGGCTCGGCGCGCCGTTCGTCGCCTTCGGGCTCGGGTTCCGCCGCCTGCTGGGGGTCTTTGCCGCGATCCGGCGCAACAGCGTCTGGGTGACCCGGATCGGCGGTGCCCTGCTGGTCGCGGTCGGCGTGGCGCTGGTCACGGGCGCCTGGGACGAGCTCGTCAGCTGGCTGCGGGCGACTGTCGGTGTCGGGGAGGTGCTGCTGTAGATGCTGTACGTGTTCCGGCGTTCGTGGCGGCAGCTCACCAGCATGCGTACCGCGCTGATCTTGCTCTTCCTGCTCGCGGTGGCCGCGATCCCGGGCTCGCTGCTACCCCAGCGCACCGTGGCCGTGGAGAAGGTGAACCAGTATCTGGCCACCCATGGTGACACCGGCCGGTGGCTGGACCGGCTCTGGCTGTTCGACGTGTACTCCTCGCCCTGGTTCTCCGCCATCTACCTGCTGCTGTTCGTCTCGCTCGTCGGCTGCTTCGTGCCACGCCTGCGCGACCACACCGTGGCGCTGTTCCGGCGGCCGCCCGAGGCGCCGCAGCGGTTGGAACGGTTGCCCGCGCACGCCTCGCTGCCCGGCCCGGTGCCGGCGGCGGACGTGGCCGGCGCGCTGCGCGCCCGGAGGTTCCGGGTGGCGGTGCGCGCCGACGGCGAGGTCACCACGGTCAGCGCGGAGAAGGGCCAGCTGAAGGAGTCGGGGAACCTGCTCTTCCATCTCGCGTTGCTGGCGCTGTTGATCGGCGTCGGCGCCGGCTCCTGGTGGGGCTGGCACGCCAACCGGCTCCTGGTGGCCGGCGAGGACCAGGCTTTCTGCAACACGCTCGGCCAGTACGACGAGTACGGGCTCGGGGCGCGCGTGACGCCCGGCGGCTTGCCGCCGTTCTGCCTCCAGCTCGACCGGTTCGACGCGTCCTATGTGGACAGCGGCCAGCCGGTGTCGTTCGCTGCCGCGATGCGCTACTCCGTCGACGGTGCGCCGCAACGGTCGCAGACGGTCAAGGTGAACTCCCCGTTGCGGCTGTCCGGCGCCAACGTCTACCTGCTCGGTCACGGGTACGCGCCGGTGCTGCGGTACACCGACCGGTACGGCCGCGCCCAGACCACGGTCACGCCGTTCCTGTCCAACGACGGGCAGCTGACCAGCGAGGGCGTGGCCGCGTTCCCCGACGCCAACGTGGATCCCGCGACCGGCGCTCGGCCGCAGCGCAGCCAGGTCGCCTTCGCCGGGGTGTACCTGCCGACGGCGGCCACGGACGGCTCGGCCCGGTCGGCGTTTCCCGCCGAGCGCGACCCGCGGCTCGTGCTCGTCGCCTATGTCGGCGACCTGGGCGCGCCGCCCTCGGTGTACTCGCTGGATCAGCGCCAGATCCAGGCCGGCCGGCTCGCCGCGGTCGGTGAGCCACACCGGATGCGGGCCGGTGAGAAGTGGACGCTGCCCGACGGGTCCACTGTGGAGTTTCTCGGCACCCGCCCCTGGGTGACGCTGTCGGTGCGCCACGACCCCGGTGAGAAGCCGGTCCTGGCCGCGGCCGTGCTGCTGCTGCTCGGCCTGCTGGTCTCGCTGACCGGCAAGCGGCGGCGGGTCTGGTTCCGGCTGAGCCCGGACGGCGTGGTGGCCGGTGGCCTGCCGCGAACCGAGTACCCCGGCTTCCGCGCCGAGTTCGACGAGATCGTACGTGCTGTCCGCGAGAGGATCCCTGATGGCTGCCCTGTCTGACCATCTGCTGGTCGTGACGATCCTGGCCTACCTGGCCGCGATGATCGGCTACGCGGCCGAGTACTCGTTCGGCTCCCGGGGCGCGGTGGCCCGGGTGGCGACGCGGGAGCTGGCCACAGTGGGGGCCGGTCCGTCCGATGTGGACTTTCCCGGGCTCGCGCCGGCTCCGCCGGCCCCGACCCCGCCGGTCGACCGCGCCGCCCTGGCGGGCCGCCTCGCGGTCGCGGTCACGGTGCTCGGCGCCCTGGTCCACGCCGCGACCCTGGTGACCCGTGGGCTGGCCGCCGGCCGGGTGCCCTGGGGCAACATGTACGAGTTCGTGCTCACCGTCTGCCTGGTCGGCGTGGTGTCGTGGCTCGTGCTCCTCGTGCGCCGGCCGATGGCCCGCCACCTCGGGCTCTATGTGACGCTGGTCCTGGTGGTGCTGCTCGGCTTTGCCGGGATGCGGTTGTACACCAAGGCCGGCCCGCTGGTGCCCGCCCTCAACTCGTACTGGCTGAAGATCCACGTGACGGCGGCCGCCACCGCGTCGGGGATCCTGTTGGTCGGCTTCGTGGCCGCCTCGCTCTACCTCATCCGCGTCGGGTACGAGGCGGGCAAGCGGCGCTTCCCGTACCCGTTGGGGCGGCGGCTGCCCGCCTCGGAGGGGTTGGAACGGCTGGCGTTCCGGGTCCACGCGTTCGCGTTCCCGATCTGGACCCTGGCCATCATCTGCGGCGCGATCTGGGCCGAGGCGGCCTGGGGGCGGTACTGGGGCTGGGACCCCAAGGAGACGTGGTCGTTCGTCGCGTGGGTGGTGTACGCCAGCTACCTGCACGCCCGGGCCACGCCGAGCGTCCCCCGGCCGCTGGCGGCCTGGATCGCCGTGCTGGGCTGGGTCACCATGATGATCAACCTGTACGGCGTGAACCTCGTCATCTCCGGCCTGCACTCCTACGCTGGCGTGAAATGACCAAGTTCCCGTACGCCGACCTGAAGGAGCTCCTGGCCGCGCTGGAGCGGGCCGGCGAGCTGCACCGGGTCGGCGTGCCGGTCGACCCGACGCTGGAGATCAGCGAGATCGTCACCCGGACAGTACGGGCTCGCGGCCCCGCGCTGCTCTTCGAGCGGCCGGTCCGCGGCGAGATGCCGGTAGCCATCAACCTGTTCGGCACTCACCGACGGATGGCCATAGCGCTCGGTGTGTCCAATGTGGACGAGATAGGTACGCGCATCAGCGAGCTCATCAAGCCGGAGCTGCCGGTCGGCTGGGCCGGCATCCGCGACGGGCTGGGCAAGCTGATGCAGCTGAAGTCGGTCCCTCCGCGTCACGTGCGGCGCGCGCCGTGCCAGGAGGTGGTCTACCGCGGCGTCGATGTCGACCTGAACCGGCTGCCGGCGTTGCAGACCTGGCCCGAGGACGGCGGCATCTTCCACAACTTCGGCCTCACCCACACCAAGCACCCGGAGACCGGCAAGCGCAACCTCGGGCTGTACCGCCTCCAGCAGCATGATCCGCGGACGCTCGGCATGCACTGGCAGATCCACAAGGACTCCACGGCACACCACGCCGTGGCGGAGCGGCTCGGGCAGCGGCTGCCGGTCGCGATCGCGATCGGCTGCGACCCGGTGGTCAGCTATGCCGCCACCGCACCGCTGCCGTCGGACATCGACGAGTACCTGTTCGCCGGGTTCCTGCGCGGCGAGCGGGTCGAGATGGTCGACTGCCTGACCGTGCCGTTGCAGGTACCGGCGCACGCCCAGATCGTGCTGGAGGGCTACGTCGAGCCGGGCGAGCGCCACGCCGAGGGCCCGTTCGGCGACCACACCGGCTTCTACACCGCGGTCGAGCAGTTCCCGGTGCTCCGCGTGGAGTGCATGACCACGCAACGGAACCCGGTGTACCACACGATCGTCACGTCGAAGCCGCCGCAGGAGGACGGCCCGATCGGCAAGGCGACCGAGCGCATCTTCCTGCCGCTGATCCGGATGCTGATCCCCGACATCGTCGACTACGACCTGCCCGAGCCGGGCGTGTTCCACAACTGTCTCGTGGTGTCGATCCGCAAGCGGTACCCCAAGCACGCGCAGAAGGTGATGAACGCCATCTGGGGCGCCCACCTCCTGTCGCTGACCAAGCTCATCGTGGTCGTCGACGACGACTGCGACGTGCACGACTACCACGAGGTGGCCTGGCGCGCGTTCGGCAACGTCGACTACGCGCACGACCTGTTGCTCACCTCCGGCCCTGTGGACCACCTGGACCACGCGTCGTACCAGCAGTTCTGGGGTGGCAAGGCGGGCATCGACGCGACCCGGAAGCTTCCGTCGGAGGGGTACTCCCGCGGCTGGCCGGCGCCGGCCACCATGTCACCGGAGATCGTGGCGCGGGTCGACAAGCGCTGGAAGGAGTACGGGTTCCGGTGATCGAGGAGTTTCAGCTCGGCGGCGAGACCGGCCGGGTGACCGCCAGCCTCCAGAACTCTGCCGGGTATCCGGGCCTGTCCGCCACGTACCGGGACTGGGAGGTCAGCGCCGACTGCGGCGACTTCCGGGGCGAGTTCCTGGCGGTGCTGACCGACGACGACATCGCCGAGTTCTTCCGCGGGCTCGCCGCCGCGGTCGGCGCGACCGACGACGGCGAGTACCCCGTCGAGCTCGGCACCGGGCGCGGCTGCGCGGCGACGGTGACGCTCTACCGGTTCAAGGGTCTGCTGAGCCACGGCGTCGTTTCGCTCACGCCACGCGGCGACGACCCGATCCCGTGCCTGACCATGTGGCTGGAGGCCGACCCGGCCGCGATCCGGGCCGAGGCCTCCCGCGTGTTGAGCGGCCAGGCATGACGGCTGTGACGGCAGCGCCGGTCAAGGCGTTCCTGCGGCTGGTCACCATCGAGCACTCGGTGTTCGCGCTGCCGTTCGCCTACCTGTCGGCGCTGACCGTGATGACCGTCCACGGTGGACGCGTGCGGTGGGGCGACCTCGTACTGATCACCGTGGCGATGGTCGGTGCGCGAACGTTCGCCATGGCGGCCAACCGCATCATCGACCGCCACATCGACGCGCGTAACCCCCGTACCCGAAATCGCGAGCTGGTGACCGGGGCGATGAGCGTGCGTACGGCTTGGACCGGCGCGGCGGTCGCGCTGGTCGTGTTCCTCGCGGCGGCCGCGCTGCTCAACCCGCTGTGCCTCGCCCTGGCGCCGCTGGCGGTGGCGCCGCTGGTGGTCTACCCGTACGCCAAGCGCTTCACCAGCTGGCCGCACGCCCTGCTGGGGCTGGCGCAGATGGTGGGGCCGGTGGGCGCGTGGCTCGCGGTGACCGGCACGTTTGCCGGCTCGTGGCCGGCCTGGGTGCTCGGCGCGGCCGTGGGCCTGTGGATCGGCGGCTTCGACCTCATCTACGCCTGCCAGGACGCGGAGGTGGACCGCGAGATCGGAGTACGCTCGGTGCCCGCCCGCTACGGGGTGCCGTTCGCGCTGCGACTGTCCACTGTGGTGCATGCGGTGACGTTCGGTTTGTTCGTCTGGTTCGGCGCGCTGGTCGGGCTGGGCTGGCTGTGGTGGGTGGGCCTGGCCTTGACGGCGGTCACGTTCGCCTACGAGCACTCGATCGTGCGACCCGGTGACCTGTCCCGGGTCAACCGGGCGTTCTTCACGGCCAACGGGTTCGTCGGCATCGCGCTGTTCGCGTTCGCCCTGGCCGACCTGGTGGTACGCGCCGGCTTGCGCACGTGAACTCGCTTCCCACATGTTGGTTGACGTACTGACGGGGAGTGTCGATGCCGCGGTCGTCATCTCCAACGACAGCGACCTGCGCTTCCCGGTCCAGCGTGCGCGCATCTCCGTACCGGTAGGCGTGGTGAACCCGTCGGTGAACCGGTTGGCGGGTGCACTGCAGGGCAGCCCGCGTGCTGGGGCAGGACGCCACTGGTGGTATCAACTGACTTCGGCTGACGTGCGGGCACACCAGCTTCCAGACCCGGTCTCCGGCTACCGCCGCCCGGCGGGCTGGTAAGCAGCCAACGACGTTGGCGACTTTGCCTCGTCCTGACTACACTTGCTGCTATACCACCCGGCTCCCTCGTGGGGCCGGGTTTTCTGTTGCCGCCTTCGTTGCGACACCGCTCCATGGGGCACAGTAGAGCCGTGGGTGAGCAGCGCAGGCCGTGGATCGTCGGCGTAACCGGGGCATCCGGTACGCCGTACGCCGCCGCCGTGCTGGCCGGGCTGCTCGACGCCGGGTGCGCCGTGGATCTCGTCGTCTCCCGGGCCGCCCGCCTCACCATTCTCGACGAGACCGGGCGGCCGTTCCGCGACGCCCACTGGAAGGACGACCTCTCCGCCTGGCTGGGCGGCGGCCGTGATCTCGGTTCGGCCGACCTGGTGTACTGGCCACCCGGCGACCTCGCCGCCGGGCCGAGCAGCGGCTCCTACCCGGCTCGCGGCATGCTCGTCGTACCCGCCAGCACGGCTGCCTGTGCCGGTATCGCGATCGGGCTGTCCAAGGACCTGCTCCAGCGCGCCGCCGAGGTCAACCTCAAGGAGCGGCGGCCGGTGGTCGTGGTACCGAGGGAGACCCCGGTCACCAGGTCACACCTGGAGCACCTCCTCGCGCTCGTCGATGCCGGGGCCACCGTGCTGCCGGCGAGCCCTGGCTTCTACGCGGCCGGCGCCAACGCCACCGCGGCGCAACTGGTCGACTTCATCGCCGGCAAGGTGCTCGACGCGATCGGCGTGCCGCACAACCTGTTCAGCCGCTGGACCGGAGAGCTCAAACGGCGCTAGTAGCGCCCGTTCGGGTTCGCGTCCGGGTGCTCCTCCAAGCCGCCTTTGCCTTCCAGCAGCGCTCGTACCTCCGACTCCCGGAACCGGCGGTGCCCGCCCGGCGTACGGATGCTGCTGATCCGGCCCGCAGCCGCCCATCGAGTCACGGTCTTCGGGTCGACGCGAAACAGCGCGGCCACCTCGCCCGGTGTGAGCAGACGGTCTCCAGCGTCCACGACCCCTCCTCGCATGGGCGTTTCGGCTGCGTACCCCCCGCACAGAGCCGCTGATGGAACGTCGCGCCCATTACAGCACCGTGAGTGTGCCGTGTCCCTGAAACAGGTGAAAGCGCACCCGTTGGGTAGTTAGCTGTGGTACCGAACGGCTTGGTTAGGGTGGTCCGGTGGATACGATCGACCACCGCCTCGTCGACTTGCTTCGGACCAACGCCCGACTGTCGTACGCCGAACTGGCCCGCCAGGTCGGCTTATCGGCGCCCGCGGTGCACGAACGGGTGGGCAAGCTGGAGGCCGCCGGCATCCTGCGCGGCTACCACGCGGACGTGGCGCCGGAGGCGATCGGCCTGGGCGTGACCGCGCTGATCGGGGTGGTCCAGGACAACAGCGGGGACATCGACGGGGTCCTGGAGACGCTGGAGAAGATGGAGGAGATCGAGTCCTGTTACTTCATGGCCGGTGAGGAGTCCTTCCTCCTCAAGGCTCGGCTGGCCACGATCGACGAGCTCGAACAGCTCATCGTGCGCATCAACCGCACGCCTGGGGTGGCTCGTACCCGCACCGCCGTGGTGCTGTCGACCAAATGGGAAGAGCGCGCACGCCCGATACCCGGTCGTTGACTCCTCCCCGCCCCGCTGCGACGCTGCTGCGATGACATACGGCGTTGCTGTGGTCACCGGCGCCGGACGTGGGCTCGGCCGCGCGATCGCCGAGGCGCTGCACCATCGGGGGTACTCGGTCCATCTCACCGACATCGACGCCGACGCTGCTGCGGCGGCCGCGAAGCCGCTGAGCGGCTGGTCCTCCAAGCTGGACGTACGCGACGAGCGCGCCTGCGCGGCGATCGCGAGCGAGGCCGCCACGCGCCCCGGCGGTCTCGCGTTGTGGGTCAACAACGCGGGAGTACTGGTCACCGGTCCATCGTGGACACACGACGCGGCGACCCGGCGGCAGGTACTGGAGGTCAACGCGCTCGGCGCGATGAACGGCACCCTGGCGGCCCTGGCGCAGATGCGTCCCGCGCGGCGGGGCCACGTTATCAACATCGTCTCGCTCGCTGGGCTGGTTGCCGCGCCCGGCGAGACCGTCTACGCCGCCAGCAAGCACGCGCTCATCGCGTTCAGCCTCGGCACCCTCGCCGAGCTGCGCGCGGCCGGGGAACGCGACGTACACATCTCGTGTGTCTGCCCCGACGGGATCTGGACGCCGATGATCAGCGACCGGCTCGCCGACGACGGCGCCGCCGTCTCGTTCACGGGCAAGCTGTTGCGCCCCGAGAAGGTCGCCGCGCGGGTGGCCCGGCTTGCCGACCGGCCGCGCCCGGTCGTGGCGGTTCCCCGCTGGCGCGGTATCCAGGTGCGGTTGCTCGACGCGTTCCCGTCGGCGGCCCTGCGGGTGGCCGGGATCGTGCTGGCCACCGGGCGCGCCGGGCAGCGCCGCGTGGCCCGGAAGGTCGCCGCCGGCGGCCGACCCTAAACAGTTGCCAGACCCGGGTAGTGGGTGACGTAGCCGTCGGCGTCCAGCGACAGGTCGGCGGCGAATGCTCCGGATGCGTACCGCACGGTTCCGCCGCCAAGAACCGTGTAGGTCTGCTCGCTGAGGACGACGGCGAGGCTCGGTACGAGTACCCAGGCGGCTTTGACCGTCTGGGTCGTGCCCGGCTCGGCGTGCAGCAGGTCGAGGCGGCGCAACGGCAGCGTGTTGGTCAGCGGCGAGGCGTAGATGTCGATGTCGAGCACCGGGTGGAGGCGGTCGGGGTCTTCGCTGCCGGGTTGGAGCGGCGCGTGCCCGGCGGCGACCATCGCGGCGTCGAGGTCGCCCTGTTCGGCGGTTGTCGCCCGCCATCGCCCCGCGGCGCGCTCCAGGCGGAGCGTACGCAGCCAGCCGCCGCCCTCGACGGTCGCCTCGAACCGGGCGCTCACCCAGGTGTCGTCGGTGAACAGCTCGTAGCGGCATGCGTAGGGCACCGGTACGGTGGCGGTCGCGACGCCGCGCGCCGCGAGCCCTCGCCGGTCGTCGAAGACCACGAACTCGGTGCCGGTCGTGTCCAGTCGCCGCCAGAGCCGTGCACGGGGCAGTGCGGTCATTCTCAGTGCAGCCAGGCGCCCGAGTTGGCGAACAGGCCGTTGAAGAACTCGGTGATCGCGTCCCGGAAGAAGATCCCCCCGACCAGCCCGCCCACGACCAGAAGACCGAGCACGACTAGCATGATCACGACGACCTTGGCGGTGCGCGACTTGGGCGGCGGGAGGTCCTGGCGTCCCTGGCTGAGGATGTGGCCGGTCAGCGACCCGGAGCTCTCCAACGACGAGCTGCCGGGGTGGTACATGATCGTGGATGACGCCGCTGGCTGTGCTCCGCTGGGCGCTCCGTACACCGTCCCTTGTGGATGGTGTCCGCGCGCCCACTGGCTGTACTGGGGGGAGGCCGCGGGTGGTCTGGTTTGCGCCGACGGGGGTGGCGGCGGGACGAGCGTGCTGCGCCAGTCCGACGGCGGGTAGGCACTGGGCGATGCCGGCGCCGCCGACGGGACCGTGTACACCGGCTGCGCGCCTGCCGGCGGTCCGCTGTACGGGGGTCCGCTGTACGGGGGTCCGCTGTACGGGGGTCCGCTGTACGGGGGCCCGCTGTGCGGTGGGGCGCTGTGCGGTGGGGCGCTGTGCGGCGGCCAGGATGGCAGCTCCGAGGTCGGCCCCGGCGTCGACGGGCCCGCCATGGGCGGTGGTGGCGGGTACGGCGGTGCCGGTGGCTGCGGCTGCGGTGGCCCGGGTGGGATCGGCGGCTGAGGCGGGATCGGCGGTTGTGGCGGCTGCGGCGGACCAGGCGGTTGTGGCGGGTACGGCGGCACCGGTGGGCCCGGCTCCGGCCCCGGCCCGGGCGGCACCGGTGGTACCGGTTGTGGCGGCGTCGGAATCGGCGGAGGCGGGGGGAACGGCGTCGGCTCCGGCTGCGGGTGCGGGCTCGGCGGTCCAGGAGGGACCGGCGGGCTGGGCGGTACGGGCGGGCTCGGTGGTACGGGTGGGCCCGGCGGGCCCGGCGGGGCCGGCGGGGCCGGCGGGGCCGGCGGCTCGTGCGGGCCGGGCGGGCTGGGTGGTGGGGGCGGCTCGCCGGCGATCGCCGACCGGTACGTGTGCGGTGTCGGCGTACCGGCCCGCGGGAACGCGGTAGCGACGTCCCGGGCGCTGGCTCGGTTGGCAGGCGCGACAACCGCGCTGGCCCGTACCGGTCCGGTCGGCACCGGTGGGGTCGGTGGGAACAGCGGGGGCGCGACGGGCGGTGGCACCGTCAACGGCGGCAGCGGGAGTACGACCGAGGCCACCGAGGTGGGCGCGGTCCAGCTCGGGAGGGGCGCCCGGGCCTCTGCCGGTGCTTCTGGCGTCTCTGCCGGTGCTTCGGGCGCTTCCGCCGGCGCCTCGGCCGGTTTGGCCAGGTCGGCGGGCTCGGCTAGCTCAGGTGGCGCGGCGAGGGCGGCTGGGGCAGCGAGGGCCGCTGGGGCGGCCGGCGGCTCCGGTTCGACCTCGGCGGGAGCGGGGAACGCGACCGACTCGCCCCAGGGCTGCGCGAACGCCGCCCATGGCGAGTCGTCTCCAAGCCGGGTCAGCCCCGGGGTTCGCGTTGGCAGGCCGCTGGGGTGTGACGGGGCGGGCGGCTCGGCGAGGGTCGACAGCTCCCCCGCGCGGTACGTCGTGCCGACCGCCCGCTGTGTGTGGGTACCGGTCAGCGGGGGTGGCAGATCCTCCGGTGCGATCACGGTGGAGGCGGTTGCCCGGCCGACCACGCTGGGCGCCGACGGCTCTTCCCGTGCCGGCGGGGCGGACACCGGGTATGAAGCCGGCCGGTCGAACACTGGCTCGTCGAACGCCGGCTCGTCAGCCGCTGCGGGTTCCTCCTGCGCGGCTGCCGGAGCGGGTACGTCCAGCGGAGCCAGCCCGGCCAAGGGCTGCGGTGGTGGCGACCACCGCAGCGCAGGTGACGGCTCCGGCGGGCGGTGGTCCCCGGTCCACGGTTCGTCAGAGACGTCAACCGGTGACGGGACTCGGGCGTCCCAGCGCCGCACCTCGGCTGCCGGCTCCGCGGCCTCGCCAAACGCCTCGGCGGCCGGGCCCGACGGCTCCTCGGCCGCAGCGAAACCCTCCTGGTCCTCGGCTGCGGCGAAGGCTTCCTGCTCCTCGGCTGGGGTGAAGCCTTCCTGCTCCTCGGCTGCGGCGGTGCCCGCCTCCTCCTCGCCTGGGGCGAAGGCTTCCGCGGGCGGGCCGTCCGGTTCCTCGGCCGGTGCCGGCGGCGGTTCGGCTTCGAACAGCTCGCTCGCCGGTGCAGTCATCTCCGGCTCAGCCGCGGGCGGCTCCCCAGCCAGCGCCTCCAAGCGGGCGGCGGCCGACTGATCTTCCGGTGGCCCGAGGGCCTCCAGGCGGGACGCGGCGGACTGGTCTTCGCGCGGCGCGAAGCGGGCGGAGTTCGACTGGTCTTCCCGGACGTTCAGGCGCGCCGATGCCGACTGGTCCTCGCGCGGGGCGAAGCCCTCGTCTGCGGCCGGCGCGAAGCCGTCCTGGTCGGCGGGGGCAAACCCCTCCTCGGACGGCGGTGCCGAACCAAGGCCTTCGTCGGCCGGTGGCACGGTGCCGTGACCCGGCCAGAGCGCACCGGCCGATGGAGGCGGCGGCGGCTCGTACACCTCGGGCAGGTCCTCTTCACCCGGTGGGTCCGGCAGCATCGCGCCAACCGGCGGTGGCGGCGGCAGCGGAGCCAGCTCCTCGCTCACCGCGTCCTCCGGTGTGGCGCCGTCTCGACCGCCGTCGGGTTCCCGGTCGTCCATCAGTGCCTCCCACGGTCGCTGCCGTGTCAGTGTGCCCTGCGGGGTCGGGCTGCGGAAACGGCTCACCGTTCACCGTGCCATATTGACGCCCGGAGCGCTGCTACCGATCCGACGGCTGGTCCGCGGCCGACTCTACGGCGTGGGCGTTGGGGTCGGGGCCGAGGTGGTCTGCTGTGCCTGCGGCGTGCTTGACGTCGACGAGGACGGGGTCGGGCTCGGCGTCTCGCTGGGCGTCGGGCTCGGCGTCGGGCTCGGGCTCGGCGTCGGGCTCGGGCTCGGCGTCGGGCTCGGGCTCGGCGTCGGGCTCGGCGTCGGGCTCGGCGTCGGGCTAGGGCTCGGGCTCGGTGGCGTGGTCGTCGGCGGTGGTGGCGGCGGTGGCGGTGGCGTCGTCGGCGGTGGTGCCGGGGGCGTGGTTTGCGGTGTCGTCGGGGCCCGCTGCGCATCGAACACGCGCGCCGCACCGAAGAACCACGACCAGTTGATGACCGAGATTCTGACCACGTCGCCGGTCCTCGGTGAATGGATCATCCAGCCGTCGCCGATGTACATGCCGACGTGGTGGATCGATCGCCAGTCACCGCGGTCCTCGCCGAAGAAGAGCAGGTCACCCGGGAGCAGCTGGTTGATTGCTACGGGCTTCAACGCGTGGTACTGCTCGCTGGAGACTCGCGGCAACCGGTAGCCGACCGACTCGTAGGCGGCGAGCATCAAACCCGAGCAGTCGAAGTGCAGCGGACCCTCGGCGCCAAACTCGTACGCCTTGCCGCGCTGGCGCAGCGCGAACTGTAGCGCCGCGATCGCTTTGGGGTTGGCGACCAGGCCGTCGACCGCACGGCCGACGTTGAGCTGCGCCCCGATGAGCTGGTCGCGTGCCTCCCGCTCGGCCTCCTCGCGGGCCAGGGCGGCGCTGTTGCGAGCAAGCAGGTCGGCCAGGACCGCGGCTCGCTGGGCGCGCTGCTGGTCAAGCTGCTGCCACTTGGCGAAGGCTGCCTGCTCTGCCGTGCTCGCGCTGAGGTACGCGGCGTGGGTGGTCTGTTCGACCCGTTCGGCCTCGGCGACCTCACGGGCCAGCGCCTCACCGCCGGGCTGCTCCCCGATGCCGGGCGCGAGCTGGGAGAGCTTGTGCAGGTCGTCCGCGTACTCCCCGAGGGGTCCCATGGCGACGGCGGCCTTGTACGCCTCGCTCGCGGCCGAGTCGGCCTTGCGCCGCAGCTCGGTCAGCGCGTCGGCGGCCTGCCGCCAGGCCTCCTCGGTGGCCGCGGTGACCTGTCGCGCCTGGTCGAGGTCGCCCTTGAGCCGGAGGACCTGCTCACCCAGCAGCTCGACCGCCGCGCTCTCAGCGTTGACCTGCGCCGCCAGCGGATCCGTCACCGGCACCTTCGGCTGGCTGGGCACCGTACCGGGCGTCGTGGGCAGGCCGGGCAACGGGAGGGTACTGTCGGCCACCGGCCGGGAGCCGGGGCTGGGCACGTGGGGGTCGGCAGGGTCGGCGTAGGCCGGCCGCGCGATAAGCGTGCACAGCAGCGTACAGCCGATGGCCATGGTCGTTACCCGGCGGCGCATCGCGGCGCCGCGGCCCTCAGATCGTCCGCGGTCGCTCATGGCATCAATCCTCACCGGTCCCCCAGTACCCACTCGGTCTTACCTCACGGAAGCAGTGGATGTCGACCGGTGGCGCGGTCATTTGGGTAACTTGTCGATAAACGTCGGATAGAGCTGGGGAGTGGGTAGGGCATCCGACAGCCCGCACCGGGCCGGACGTACGCTCGGGACCGTGGACGTTGGCCTGAAGCGCGAGCTCGAAACCAAGGTGTACGCCGGCGAGCGGCTCACCCGTGAAGACGGGATCGCCCTGTACGAGTGCGACGACCTCGCCTGGCTCGGCCGGCTGGCCCATCACGTGCGTACCGAGAAGAACGGCGACCGGGTCATGTTCAACGTGAACCGGCACCTCAACCTCACCAACGTCTGCGCGGCGAGCTGCGCGTACTGCTCGTTCCAGCGCAAGCCGGGGGAGAAGGACGCGTACACGATGCGCGTGCACGAGGCGGTCGCCAAAGCGAAGGAGATGGAGGACGAGCAGCTCACCGAGCTGCATATCGTCAACGGCCTGCATCCGACGCTGCCGTGGGCGTACTACCCGCGGACCTTGCACGCGCTCAAGGAAGCCCTCCCGAACGTCTCCCTCAAGTGCTTCACCGCCACCGAGATCCATTGGTTCGAGCAGATCTCCGGGCTGTCGGCCGACCGGATCCTTGACGAGCTCATCGACGCTGGGCTGGAGTCGCTGACCGGCGGCGGGGCGGAGATCTTCGACTGGGAGGTACGCGGCCAGATCGTCGACCACGCGACGCACTGGGAGGACTGGTCGCGCATCCATCGGGTGGCGCACGCCAAGGGCCTACGGACCCCGTGCACGATGTTGTACGGCCACATCGAGGAGCCGCGCCACCGGGTCGACCACGTGCTGCGGCTGCGCAAGCTGCAGGACGAGACCGGCGGCTTCGTGGTCTTCATCCCGCTGCGCTACCAGCACGACTTCGTGGACTCGGCGGACGGCAAGATCCGTAACCGGCTGCAGGCGCACACGACCATGGCGAGCCCCGCGGAGTCGCTGAAGACATTCGCCGTGTCCCGGCTGCTGTTCGACAACGTCCCGCACGTCAAGTGCTTCTGGGTGATGCACGGGCTGTCGGTCGCCCAGCTCTCGCTCAACTTCGGCGCCGACGACCTGGACGGCTCGGTTGTCGAGTACAAGATCACCCATGACGCCGACCACTACGGCACGCCGGAGACCATGCACCGCGCGGACCTGCTGCACCTGATCTGGGACGCCGGCTTCCGCCCCGTCGAGCGGAACACCCGCTATGAGGTGGTGCACGAGTACCCGCCGCCGCCGACGCTCGCCGAGCGCCGGGCGCAACCGCAGCAGGTCTGGGCGTGACGATGAGCCCGGCGGTGAGGTACACGTTGGCTCGGGTCGGGCTGTTCGTCGCGGTGGCGGCGGTGCTGTTCGTGCTGCCGATCCAGGTCCATCCGTTCCTGCGGCTGATGATCGCGGTGCTCGTCTCGGCCGCCCTGTCGTTCGTGCTGCTGCGCCGCTTGCGCGATGAGGTCGCGGTGCAGATCTCCGCCGCTGCCAAGCGCCGGGCCGAGGCCAAGGAGCGGTTGCGCTCCACGCTGGCCGGCGACGACGAAGGTACGGACAAGAGCTAGCCGGCCTAAACCCGCGCATTCCCCCTGCCCGCCGCGCTACGACAACGACACATATTGATATGACCTTGTTTTTCATGGTCAACTTGAGGGCCCCCGGACAGTGGAGGTCCTATGAACTTGCGCGCGCGGTCGAGGCCGACCCCTCGCCGCCTCGCCCTGCTCGTCGCGGTCGCGGCAGCGATCGCCCTTCCAGTGGTCACCAGCTTGCCGGCATCGGCCAAGAGCCCGCCGAGCCGCACCGAGGTGGCCAGCCGGTACGAGGTGCACGGCGTGCGTACCGTTGCGCAGCGCAACGCCATCGCCGCGACCGGCGCCTCGATCGACGCGATCGTCGACTTCGTCGCCGAGGTCAGCGCCACGCCGAGCGAGGTCGCGCAGCTGCGCAAGCTCGGCTTCACGCTCAAGGCGCTGTCCACCGGTCCGATCGGCGCCACCGATGTCGGGATTGAGGGCTTCCCCTCAGCCGACTCCAACTACCACGACTACGCCGAGACCACGGCCGAGCTGAACCAGATCGCCGCCGCCCACCCCGACATCGTCCAGAAGACGAGCATCGGGAAGTCGTACGAGGGGCGCGACATCTGGCTGTTGAAAATCTCGGACAACGTTGCCATCGACGAAAACGAGCCCGAGGTGCTCTACGACGCCCACCAGCACGCACGCGAGCACCTGACTGTGGAGATGGCGCTGTACCTGGCGCACCTGTACGCCGACAGCTACGGCACCGACGCCCGGATCACCAACCTCGTCAACAGCCGCGAGATCTGGATCGTCCCCGACGCCAACCCCGACGGTGGTGAGTACGACATCGCCACCGGCACCTACCGGTCCTGGCGGAAGAACCGCCAGCCCAACAGCGGTACCACCGCCGTGGGCACCGACCTCAACCGCAACTGGTCCTACCAGTGGGGCTGCTGCGGCGGCTCCTCCGGCAGCCCGTCGTCGGACACCTACCGGGGCGCGGCGCCGTTCTCGGCGCCGGAGACCACCCGGCTGCGTGACTTCGTGCTCACCCGGGTTGTCGGCGGGGTCCAGCAGATCAAGGTGAACATCGACTTCCACACCTACTCGGAGCTGGTGCTCTGGCCGTACGGGTACACGTTCAACAACACCGCGCCCGGGCTGGGCGCCGACCAGGAGGCCACGTTCCGCACGATCGGCGTCGAGCTGGCGGGCACCAACGGGTACACGCCGGAGCAGTCGAGCGATCTCTACATCGCCGACGGCGTCAGCATCGACTGGATGTGGGGGAGCCAGGGCATCTTCGCGTACACCTTCGAGATGTTCCCCACCTCGTCCGCCGGCGGCGGCTTCTACCCGCCCGACGAGGTCATCCCCAGGGAGACCTCGCGCAACCGTGAGGCGTCGCTGCGGCTGGCCGAGTACGCCGACTGCCCGTACCGGGCGATCGGCAAGCAGGCGCAGTACTGCGGCGGTGGCGGCGGCACGACGGTCTACTCGGACAACTTCGAGACGGCCACCGGCTGGACCACCAACCCCGCCGGTACCGACACCGCGGTCACCGGCCAGTGGGAGCGCGGCGATCCCGAGCCGACCGACTCGGGCGGCGCCAAGCAGCTCGGCACGACCGTCAGCGGTACCAACGACCTGGTCACCGCCCGGCTGGCCGGCTCCGGCCCCGGCGCCAACGACATCGACGGCGGCGTGACGAGCATCCGGTCGCCACAGATCACGCTGCCGTCCACCGGCACGCTGACGTTGACCCTGTCGTGGTACCTCGCACACGGCAGCAACTCCTCGTCCGCCGACTTCCTCCGGGTGAACGTCGTGACGAGCAGCGGTACCACGGTCCTGCTCAGCCAGCTGGGCGCGGCGGCCAACCGCAACGGCGCGTGGGCCACCGGCACCGCGAACCTGTCCGGCTTTGCAGGGCAGACGATCCGCATCCTGATCGAGGCGGCCGACGCGGCCGACCCGAGCCTGGTCGAGGCGGGCGTCGATGACGTCGTGATCACCAGGTTGTAGCTCCACGGCAGCGCGCCTCTGCCCGGTCCCCGGGTCCGGACAGAGGCGCGCTATCGTCTTCCCCGACTGCCCCGCAGCGAAGCCGGTGCGAGCCCGGCGCTGTCCCGCAACTGTGAGTCCTGTCCGTGCGCTGCGCGGAGGGGGCTGAGCCAGGTCGCCTGCGGAGCGGTGCGATCCGCGCTCTCGAGGAAGGGCGCCTCGCAGGCGGGGCACCGGCCATCACGAGAGCCCTGTCGGCGAAGCACCAGACCTCGCCCGACAGGAGGATTGATGAGACAGCTACGCCCCGTCCTACTGGCCACGCTCGCGGCGCTCGCGCTGGCCGGCTGCGGTGACGGGAAGGCCACCCCGCAGACTCCGGCCAGCAGCAGCGCCGCCTTCCCGGTGACCGTCGGCAACCTGACGCTGGACAAGCAGCCCACGCACATTGTCTCGCTCTCGCCGACCGCGACCGAGATGCTCTTCGCCATCGGCGCGGACCAGCAGGTCACGGCCGTGGACTCGCTGTCGAACTACCCGGAGGACGCGCCGAAGACCGACCTGTCCGCCTTCAAACCCAACGCCGAGGCGATCGCGGCCAAGAACCCCGACCTCGTGGTCCTGTCCAATGACACGAACAAGATCATCGATCAGCTGACCAAGCTGAAGATCCCGGTCTACCTCGCATCGGCCGCCAAGACGCTGGAGGACACCTACACCCAGCTCACCGACCTCGGCAAGCTCACCGGCCACGCCGCCGAGGGGGCCGACGCGGCCAAGCGGATCAAGGACGAGGTGGCGAAGCTGGTCAAGGACGTCCCGCAGCGGACCAAGAAGCTGAAGTACTACTACGAGCTGGACCAGAGCTTCTTCTCGGTGACGTCGAAGACCTTCATCGGGTCGCTGTTCACGATGATCGGGCTGGAGAACATCGCCGACCCGGCGGACGCCAACGGCTCGGCGGGCGGGTACCCGCAGCTCAGTGCGGAGAGCATCATCAAGGCGAACCCCGACCTGATCTTCCTGGCCGACACGAAGTGTTGCCAGCAGTCGGCCGACACTGTCAAGACGCGCCCGGGCTGGGGCAACATCGTGGCGGTGGAGAACGGCAAGGTGATCGCCCTCGACGACGACGTCGCCTCCCGGTGGGGTCCACGGGTCGTGGAGCTCCTGCGAACGGTCGCGGACGCCGTCCGCTGAACCGCCGGTCATGAGCGCCACGTTGCCTGACGTGCGTCCGGGGGCCGCATCCGCGGATGCGGCCCCCGGGCGGGCGCGGCTGCGCCTGCGCTGGCTGGCCGCCGGCGTGGCCGCGGTGGTCGTGGCGGCCACCGCCGGCCTCACGCTCGGGCCGGTCCGGCTCAACCCGGTGCATGTGCTCGGCGAGCTGGTCGGGTGGCACACGCTCGGACCCCGGGAAGCCGCCATCGTCACCGAGCTGCGGCTGCCCCGGGTGGTCCTCGGCCTGCTGGTCGGCGCGATGCTCGCCCTGGCCGGCGGTTGCTACCAGGGCATCTTCCGGAACCCGCTGGCCGACCCGTACCTGCTCGGGGTCGCGGCCGGCGCGGGCCTCGGCGCCACGGTCGCGATCGCGCTGCGCAGCGACAACGCGGGCCCGACGCCCATCACCCTGGTGCCGGCCGCATTCGTCGGCGCGCTCGGCGCGGTCGCCCTGACCTACGCGCTCGGCGCCGCGGCCCGCAGCCCGGCGACCCTCATCCTGGCCGGGGTGGCCGTCTCCACCTTCCTCGCCGCCGGCCAGACCTACCTGCAGCAACGCCACTCGGACACGATCCGGGAGGTGTACTCCTGGCTGCTCGGCCGGCTGGCCACGGCCGGCTGGCACGACGTGCTCCTGGTCCTGCCGTACGCGGTGGTCACCGCGACGGCGATCATCGCCCACCGGCGCACGCTCGACGTGCTCTCGGTCGGCGACGACGAGGCCGCCAGCCTCGGCATCAACCCCCAGCGCACCCGCCTGCTGCTCATCGTGGCCGCCTCGCTGGGCACCGCCGCGGCCGTGGCGGTCTCGGGTCTCATCGGTTTCGTCGGCATCATCGTGCCGCACACCGTCCGCCTGCTCGCCGGCGCCAGCTACCGCGTCATCCTGCCGCTGTCGGCGCTGTTCGGCGCCGCGTTCCTCACCCTGGCAGACCTAGCGGCGCGGCTGGTGCTCGCCCCGGCCGAGATCCCGATCGGCGTGGTCACGGCGTTCTTCGGTGCGCCGTTCTTCGTCATCGTGCTGCGCAACGCGAGCCGGTCCACGTGAGCCGGGCGATCGAGGCGCGCGGCGTCGCCGTCGAGCTCGGCGGCGCACCGGTGCTGCGCGGCGTCGACATCGCCGTCGAGGTGGGCGAGTGGGTCACCGTGATCGGACCGAACGGGGCCGGCAAGTCGACCCTGTTGCGCGCCGTCGCCGGGCTGCTGCCGGTCGCCGGGTCGCTCTCCCTTCTGGGTACGCCCACCAGCCGGCTGCGGCGCCGCGAGCGCGCCCGGGTCGTGGCGATGGTGGCGCAGAGCCCGGTCGTGCCAGCCGGCTTCACCGTCCTCGACTACGTGCTGCTGGGCCGTACGCCCTACGTCAAGCCGTTGGGGCGCGAGTCGGCCCGCGACCTCGCCGCGGTCTGGGCCGCGCTGGGACGGCTGGACCTGCAACGGTTCGCCCACCGTCCACTGGAGACACTCTCCGGCGGCGAGCGGCAGCGGGTCTTCCTCGCCCGGGCCATCGCCCAGGCAGCGCCCGTGCTGCTGCTCGACGAGCCGACCACCTCGCTGGACATCGGGCACCAGCAGGAGGTTCTGGAGCTGGTCGACGCGCTCCGCCGGGACGGCGGCCTGACCGTGCTGGCGACGATGCATGACCTGACGATCGCGGGCGAGTACGCCGAACGCCTGGTGCTGCTGGCCGACGGCCGGGTGGAGGCGGCCGGCCCGCCCCGCGAGGTGCTGACCGAGCACCTGCTCGCGGCCCACTACCGTGCCCGGGTACGGATCATCGACGGGGACCGCGGTCCGCTCGTGGTCCCCGTCCGTGCCGGGTCCTCGCCGTAGCGGGTCAGCCGTAGCGGGTCAGCGGAACGGGAGAACGGTCATGATCGCGTTCGGGTCCGGGTGGTCCGCGCCGCCGGGGGCCCGTTCAACGGACAGACCAACCTTGTTGGCCGCGCCGAGGTGCGCGATCGCCTTGGTCGCCTCGGTCTGCCCTGGCGACAACACCCCCAGGCTCGCCGGCGCCTGGCCTTCGGTCATCAGCCAGAGCTGGTAGGTCTTGCCGGCGGGCTGCTCCGGCAGCTCGTGGAGCAGCACCACCCCGGCGTCGCGGGACGGCGACACGACCACGGTCACCTGACCGCCCTGGTCCAGCGCCTGCTTGTGGACCCGCGCATCCGGCGCCTGGAGCACGTCGGTGACGGCGGCCAGCTCGTGCTGTACGGCGTTGAGCCGCCGCTCGGCGACGATCCAGGTGGCCGTACCCCCGCCTGCCGCGAGCACGCCCGCGGCGACCGCCGCGGCCGTCCAGCGGCGCCAGCGCGTCGCGGCGGAGGCGCCGCCGGCCGGCTGGCGGTGCGAACGCGCGGAGCGCTCCTGAGGAGTACGGGCGGTCTCGGCCAGCACCGCCTCGCGAAGGCGGGGCGGCGGCGCCGCCGTGACGGGGTCGGCCAGCCGTGCCGCGGTCTCGCGCAGCTCGGCGACCTCCAGCTCGCAGGCCGGACAGCCGGCCATGTGGCGGGCAAATGCCGCCCGCTCGATGTCGCTCAGCGCATCCAGGGCGTAGGCGCCGGCGAGCGCGTGGATGTCGATCGCATTGCTGCTCACGCAGGCACCTCACTCTCGTCTGTCGTCGTTCCAGACACGGCTGCGATGGTGGATCCGTTCATCGCAGTCCCACCCCGAGGCAGTCGCGCATCCGGATCAGGCCGTCGCGCATCCGGGTCTTGATCGTCGGCAGCGCGGTGTCGAGCAGCTCGGCGACCTCGCGGTAGGTGTGGCCGTTGTAGTAGGCCAGCGTGATGGCCTCGCGCTGGAGCTCGGTCAGATCTTCCAGGCAGCGACGCACCTGCGCGCGCTCGAGGCTGGCGCTCGCGGTCTCCACCACGTCGTCGTACGGCGTCTCGACGCTGGCCGCGGCGACCCGGCGCGCCCGGTCGGCACCGGCCTGCTCCGAACGCACCCGGTCGACGGCGCGCCGGTGGGCGATCGTGAAGATCCAAGCGGTGGCCGAGCCCTTGGACCGGTCGAACCTGCCCGCGGTGCGCCAGACCTCGACAAGGACCTCCTGGGTTACCTCCTCGGCCTGGGCCGGATCGCGTAGCACGCGCCGGACCAGCCCGTACACCCGTGGCGTGACCAGGTCGTAGAGCGCGGTGAACGCGGCCTCGTCGCCCCGGGCCGCCCGCTGTAGCAGCGCGTCGGCGTTGGTCCGGTCAGCCGGCGTGGAGACGGCGGTCAACCGAGCCGCCCAGCCCTGAGCCGGATCCCGATCGGTCTGGCCGCCGTTTCGACGCATCGACGCACCCCACCCTTACCCACCGGGCCGACGTTACCGGACATCTGCGATTCGACGCCGGCCCGTTGCGGGATGGGTGCGGGTCAGTAGCGGGGTGCGGGTCAGTAGCGGGGCTCGCGGACCGGGATCTGCCAGCCACGCGCCGGGATCGTCTCGGGCCAGCGTCGGGACCGGCGCCACATCGCGGCCGCCCAAAGCACCCCGACCAGGCCCACAACCATCAGGCCGCCCCATGAGAGCGTGGTGAACAGGTTCACCTGCTCCGCGGTCGGCTCGACGATCCAACCGTGCTGCAGCTCCTGGTACTGGACGGGCGTCGCGGTGATCAGCAGCGTGATCAGCAGGGCGATTTCGCGCATCGAGTCCCACAGGGCGTGCAGCACCGACACCCCGAGGTACGCCAGCACCAGCCGGCCGGTGACCGTGAAATGGTCCCGGGTGGACGAGGCGAACAGCACACCGCCGAGAATCGCGGTCCACAAGCCGTGCCCGAACGGTGTCAACAGGCCGCGCAGGACCTCGGTCTGCACCAGCTGCATCAGGGAGAGCCCGCGCTCGGTGAACAGGGCGGTGAACGCGTAGCCGGCCGACTCGAAAGCGGCGAAGCCGAAACCGACGCTCGCGCCCAGGACCATGCCGTCCCGGACGGTCTTGTGGACCAGGTGACGGGTCAGCAGGGCGAGCGCCGCGAGCTTGACCGCCTCCTCGATGAGCCCGACACCGACGAAGAGGTACGGCGAGGGATGCAGCAGGTACGACTCGAGCACCGAGGCGCCCAGCACGCCGAGCACGCCGCCGGTGACGAACGTGGAGAAGACCAGCCCAGCCGACAGCTCACCGGTGTCGCGGCGCTCGAACGCCCACGTAACGAACGTCACCGGTACCAGGAAGCTGCCCAGCAGCACCAGCGTGGGGATCAGGTTGGGGTTGGCGGTCAGGAAGATGACCACGACCGTGGCCACCCACAGCGCCAGCCCGGTCAAGAACGTGCGTAGCCAGAGCCGCCCGGTACGCGGCCGGACCGGTGTGGGGATGCTCGCGTCCACCTTTCGCCCCTGTCCGTCGAAGGGTCGATGCCTGTGCTACCCCGCGAGCGTTCGGTCAACCTCCGCCCGTTTGTGCGGCGGCGCCGCGCGGGTACCCCACAACGAACGGCTGCAAGGGAGATGTCGAAATGTCGATGAGGTGGCTGTCCGGACTGTTGGCGGTGCGGGGCGCTCTTGCCGTGATCTTCGGCATCCTCGCGCTGCTGCTGCCGGCGATAACGGTGTTGGTGCTGGCGCTGCTGTTCGGCGCGTACGCCCTGGTGGACGGGATCGGGATGCTGGCCGCCGGGATACGCGGCGGCGGCGACCGATGGCAGCGGGTGGCGCAGATCGTCGGTGGTCTGCTCGGCGTCGGCGCCGCGGTCGTCACCGTGCTGTGGCCGGGGCGGACGGCGCTCGTGCTGGTCATCCTGATCGGCGCCTGGGCACTGGTCACCGGCGTGATGGAGATCGTGGCCGCGATCCGGCTGCGCCGGGAGATCACCAACGAGTGGGTGCTGGCGCTGGTCGGCGTGGTGTCGGTGATCGCCGGCATCCTGATCCTGGCCCGTCCCGATGTCGGCGCGATCGCGATCGCCCAGGTGATCGGCGTCTACGCACTGATCGCCGGAGTACTGATGCTGATCAGCGCCTGGCGCCTGCGCAAGGCCGGCGAGCGGCTGTCGGTTCAGGCGTCGTAGTCGACGACGAGCCGGTCGGTCAGCGGGCTGGACTGGCAGGTCAGCACGTACCCCGCTGCCAGCTCGTCGGGTTCGAGGGCGAAGTTGCGCGCCATCCGTACCTCGCCCTCGACCAGGCGAGCCCGGCACGTCGAGCACACGCCGCCCTTGCAGGCGTACGGCAGCTCGCCCCGCACCCGCAACGCCGCGTCGAGCACCCGCTCGTCGCGCCCCATGGAGAACGTCGACGCCCGGCCGTCGAGCAGGATCGTGACCTGCGTGTCGCCGGCATCCCGCGCGGCGACCACGCGGCGCGGTGCGGCGGGCGCGTCTTCGACGTGGAACAGCTCGGTGCGTACGGCCGTGTCCGGTATCCCCCGCTCGGCGAGCACGGTCTTGGCGTCGAGCACCATGCCGTACGGCCCGCAGAGGAACCAATCGTCTACAGTGGACGGTGCGACGAGCGCGTCGAAGAGCCGGCGCAGCCGGTCGGCGTCGAGCCGGCCGGAGAGCAGCGCGGCATCCCGGGGCTCCCGGGACAGCACGTGCACCAGGTGCAGCCGGGTGGGATAGCGGTCCTTCAGGTCGGCCAGCTCCTCGGCGAACATCACGCTGGCGCTGGTCCGGTTGCCGTACAGCAAGGTGAACCGGCTCTCCGGCTCGGTCGCCAGCGCCGTGGCGACCAGCGACAGCACCGGCGTGATGCCCGACCCGGCGACGATCGCCGCGTAGTGCCGCCGCCGCGCCGGGTCGAACGCCGTCGTGAAGTGGCCCAGCGGCGGCAGCACCTCGACCACGTCACCCTCGTGCAGCGCGTGGGTGGCGTACGTGGAGAACGAGCCGCCGGGCACCTGCTTGACCCCGATCCGCAAGTGGCCACGGCCGGCCAGCTCGGCCGGGGTCGAGCAGATCGAGTACGAGCGGCGCACATCCTGGTCGTCGACCACCCGGCGGACGGTCAAGTGCTGCCCAGCCCGGAACGCGAAGGCCTCCCGCAGCTCGACCGTTACCTCGAAGGTGACCGCCACGGCGTCATTGGTCAGCGGGGTGACCTCGCTCACCGTCAGCTTGTGGAAGATCGGCCGGCGTCGCTGCGGCCTGGTCACGGTGACCGTCATCTACAGCGCCTTGATGTGCTCGAACGGCTCCGTGCAGGCGCGGCAGCGCCACAGCGCCTTGCATGCGGTGGAGCCGAAGCGGGACAGCTGCTCGGTGTCCGGCGAGCCGCAGCGCGGGCAGCGCACGGCCAGCGTCAGCCGGACGGCGGCGGGGGTGGCCCGTCCGGGCGGGGCGATGCCGGCCGCCGCCAGCTTGCTCCGGCCCGCCTCGCTGATCCAGTCGGTGGTCCACGCCGGGCTCAGCACGGTGCGCACCTCGACGTCGGCGAAGCCCGCGCGCTGCAGGGCCGTGCGGATGTCGGCGCGGATGGTGTCCATGGCCGGGCATCCGGAGTACGTGGGGGTGATCGTCACCGTGACCGTGCCGCCGTCGACCGCGACGTCGCGCAGGATGCCGAGCTCCTCGATGGTGACCACCCGCAGCTCGGGATCGGTCACGCCCGCCACCACCTCCCGCGCGCTCACCATCGAGCCCCCGGATGGGCCCGGTGCACCGACTGCATCTCGCCGAGCAGGTACGACATCGCCTCGGTGTGCCGGCCCTGCCGCCCGCCGCTCGGCGCCCAGCCGTCGGCCGGCCGGGTGAGCGTCGCCTCCTTCAGCACACCGTCCACCGTGGACAGCCAGTCGCCGCGCAGCGCCGCCGGATCCACACCGACGCCGTCGGCGGCCAGCCGCCGGGTCAGCTCGTCGGAGGCGAACAGCTCATGGGTGTACGGCCAGAGCTCGTCCACGGCCGCTTGCATGCGGCGGTGCGACTCGTCCGTGCCGTCGCCCAACCGGACTGTCCACAGTGCACTGTGGTCGAGGTGGTACGCCGACTCCTTGCGCGCCTTGCCCCCGATGCCGGCCAGGCGCTCGTCGCCGGAGTCGGTCAGCGCCTCGTAGAGCGGCCGCTGGTACGCCGAAAGCAACAGCAACCTGGTGATGGTGAAGCCGAAGTCGCCGCCTGGCAGCTCCACCAGGAGGCAGTTGCGGAAGTCCGCCTCGTCGCGGAGAAACGCCAGGTCGTCCTCGTCGCGCCCGGCGCCTTCCAGCTCGCCGGCGTAGGTCAGCAGGAGGCGCGCCACGCCGAGCTGGTCGAGCGCGATGTTCGCCAGCGCGATGTCCTCTTCCATCTCCGGCGAGCTGGCGTACCACTCGCTGAGCCGCTGGGCCGCGATCAGCGCGTCGTCGCCCAGCCGGAGTGCGTACTCCATGACGTCGCTCATAGATGCGCCGCTCCCTCGGGCACCTCGTAGAACGTCGGATGCCGGTACACCTTGTCGGCGGCCGGGTCGAAGAACGCGTCCTTCTCGTCCGGGCTGCTCGCCACGATCGCCTCGGCCGGCACCACCCAGATCGAGACCCCTTCCTGACGGCGGGTGTATACATCACGCGCGTTGCGCAGCGCCATGGCCGCGTCCGGGGCGTGCAGGCTGCCGACGTGGCTGTGCGACAGCCCGCGCCGGGGCCGGATGAAGACCTCCCAGAGCGGCCATTCGGCGTTCATGACGCCCTCCCGCCAAGAACCGGCGGCAAATTCGCGCTCCGCTCCGCGACTCATGCCGCCTCCGCCCGCCGCTTCGCCGCGTGCGCCGCGGCCGCCTCCCGTACCCAGGCACCGTCGTCGTAGGCGCGGTGCCGGTACGCCATCCGCTGCCGGTTGCACGGCCCGTTGCCCTTGATCACCCGGAACAGCTCGTCGTAGTCCGGATCGGTGAAGTCGTAGGAACCCCGCTCGGCGTTCCATCGCAGATCCGGGTCGGGGATGGCGAGCCCGAGCACGGAGGCCTGCTGGACGCACATGTCCACGAAGCGCTGGCGCAGGTCGTCATTGGAGAACCGCTTGATCTTCCAGGCCATCGACTGTTCCGAGTGCGTCGATGCGGTGTCCGGCGGCCCGAACATCGCCAGGGACGGGTACCACCACCGGTCCACCGCGTCCTGGGCCATCCGCCGTTGCGCCCCGGTGCCGTTCGCCAGCGTGTACAGGATCTCGAAACCCTGGCGCTGGTGGAACGACTCCTCCTTGCAGATGCGGATCATGGCTCGGGCGTACGGGCCGTACGAGCAGCGGCACAGGGGCACCTGGTTCACGATCGCCGCGCCGTCGACGAGCCAGCCGATCGCGCCGATATCCGCCCAGGTGAGCGTCGGGTAGTTGAAGATCGAGGAGTACTTCTGCCGGCCGTCGAGCAGCATCTGCACCAGCTCCTCGCGGGCGACGCCCAGGGTCTCGGCCGCCGCGTACAGGTACAGCCCGTGGCCCGCCTCGTCCTGCACCTTCGCCAGCAGGATCGCCTTGCGCTTGAGCGACGGCGCCCGGCTGATCCAGTTGCCCTCCGGCTGCATCCCGATGATCTCGGAGTGGGCGTGCTGCGCGATCTGGCGGACCAGGCCTTTCCGGTACGCCTCCGGAATCCAGTCCCGTGGCTCGATCTTCTGGTCGGCCGCGATGACCTCGTCGAAGTATCGCTGCAAGTCGGCGTCGGACCCGTCGGGCCCGCCCGCGCGGTCGGCTTCGGCCGCGGCCCGCAGCTCTCGCTCGGCGTCCTCGACCTGGTCAAGCAGGCTCTGGCCAACGTCGTCCCCGTACACAACGCAAGTGTTACAGTCACTGGCCTGCGGTGCAAGCATGTGTAACACTTCGCGGCCCGGCGGCCGTTGGTCGGTCTCGGCTACTCTCGAAAGCGAAACCCCCGAGGGCTCGTCACGAGGCACCGAGCCCATCGATGCCCGACTGTCAGGAGTACGCACATCTCATGCGCGTGCGCGCGGTCCTGCTCGCCGCCGTCGCCGCCCTCGCGGTGCTCGCCGCTACGGCGTTAGCGGTGCCGCCGGTGCGCACCCGCATCGGCGGCTTACTCGGGCTCGTCCACAGCACGATCGCCAATGCCGAACCCAAGCCCCCGCGCTACACGTTCAAGGTGGCCGAACAGCCCGCGCCGCCCCCGCCGCTGCTGCAGGCGCATCCGGTAAGCGTCACCACGCCCGGCCTGCTGGCCTGGGCCCTGCTCGACCGGCAGACCGGCGCGCTGGCCGGCTCGCCCAACTACACGACGGCGACGAACACCACCGAGTCGATGGTCAAGGCCTGGATCGCTTCGGACTACCTGCGCCGCCTCGCCGCGGCCGGCCAGCAGCCGACCGCCGCGCGCCTGGCCGAGTTGACCCGCATGATCCGCGACAGCGACGACAACGCCGCGCAGGACATCTACCGCATCGATGGCGGCAACGCCGTGATCAAGCGGCTCATCGCCACGTGCGGCCTCACCGAGACGACCGTGTTCAACGGCTGGTGGAGCAAGACCAAGCTCACCGCGCACGATGCGGTCCGCATGGGCTTATGCGTCGCCGACGGCCGGGCCGCCGGGCCGCAATGGACCGAATGGATCCTCAGCGAGATGCGCCAGGTGCGCGGCAGCGTCGCCGAGGAGCCCAACGGCGGCCGGTGGGGCATCGTCGACGCGCTCCCGCCAGACGTGGCGAAGGTCACCTCGATCAAGAACGGTTGGACCCTGATCTACGCCGACGGCATGTGGCACATGAACTGCTTAGCCATTCATGAGGACTGGATCCTGGCCGTACTCACCCGCTTCCCCGGAAATCTCAGCAAGCAGCACGGCGCCGACCTCTGCAAAGGCGTGACCGAACAGCTGATGACGCGCTGACGTGTGGGGCTCGGGCGTCAGTCGAGCGGGTCGCCTACGCCCCGGAAGACGTCTGGCTGCCGGCCGGTCTTGGCCACGGGTCGATCTGACGCCGGTGCTCGTGGTCGACGGGCACGCCCGCCAGGTGGAACGCCGGGGCCGGCCGGGTGGCGCGCTGCGCTCCACCGTCCGGCGTCTCAACGGCCGCTGCATAACCGAGCCAGGTGCCGTCTTTGGCGACTTCGGCGACCTCGGTGGCGTGCCCGTCCAAGATCGCGAAAACGGTCATGCACACGTGATCGATGTCGTCTGGGTCGTTGAGGCTGGCGGCTAGGCGGTAAGCGAACCCGGTCTCGATGCGCACCGTCTGGTCGGTCTCGGTTTTATTGACATACCGGACCACCCGGACCAGCTCGCCGCTGTCCTGTGGCGGCTGAAGGGTGACGACGTCGATGTCTTCGATGGCCGTACCACCGCGCCGGGCCGCTTCGCCGGACAGCCGGTCGACCGTCTGGCCAATCCCGGTACGCCGAGATGGTCGCGACGAAGACACACCGATCCACGACGCCCGCCAGCCGCGCGCGGACCGGCGAGTTTCGCCTGATCGAGGTCGCTACCGGCGACCCTCGTGATGAGCGGTCGTTGGGTGCGGTGGAGCCGGCCCCGAAGATCGCCTGATTCGGGTCGTGGCTTGGCGCGGCGAGACTCCGGTCGTCGTCTGGAGTAGACGGCTGCTGCTGCTGATGGATCGGCCGCAGGTTCTGCTGACCGCACCGGCCGGCACGGAGGGTCTGGAGATCGCGGTCGACGCAATCGACGCGGCGCCCCGCGAGCCCGGCCGGCCCAACCCTGGCTCGTTGGTCCAGCGGTTCCGACCGGCGTTCAGCGACTTTCCGAAGCGGGTATGGCCGATCCTCGCGGTGACGATCATGTTCGCGGTGATGAGTCGGCGCCGTTGGCGCTCGTACCGGAAACCGGTTGACGCGAGACTGGTAACCTCCAATGGCGAGGCGCGCCAGCTCCCGGCGCGATCCGGGAAGGCTCGTCTATGCGGGTACGAACGATGGTGTTGAGCGCGGTGGCCGTGCTCGCCATCGCCGCCCTTCCCTACATTCCGGGCTCGCCGCTGGCGGCGTTCTCGGCGCCGGAGGTCCTCGGCAGCGGGCGGGCGACGGCGAAGGCACCTCGCAGCGCGCCGGCAGCGAACGCCTCTGGCGCCGCGGCTCCGACCAGCCCGACTCCCACCGTCGCCGTCTCGACACCGGTCGCTCGGCCGCTGATCCACGCCGGCCCGGTGACGATCTCCTCTCCGGGCTTCTGGTCCTGGGCGGTGATGGACGCACGTACCGGCCAGATCAACGGCTCGTCGAACCTGAACGCGGTCAACGACACCGCTTCGATGATCAAGGCGTGGCTGGCCGCGGACTTCCTGCGCCGGGCGGCCGAGCGGAACCAGGATCCGGGCACGAGCCGGCTCCACGAGATCAGCATCATGATCAGGGACAGCGACAACGGGGCAGCGGAAGACATCTACCAGGTCAACGGGAGCACGGCCTCGATCAACCGGCTGATCTCGATATGCGGGCTCACCGACAGTCGGGCGACGTCCGGCTCCTGGAGCAAGACGTACCTGTCCAGCCGTGATGCGGTCCGGATGGGCAAGTGCATCGCGGACGGTCGTGCCGCGGGCGGTAAGTGGACCTCCTGGCTGCTTACCGAGATGCGCAACGTCCGGGGGTACGGGCGGTTCGGGATCATCTCGGCCCTGCCTCCCGACGTGGCCAAGACGGTGGCCATCAAGAACGGCTGGCTGCTGCGAACCGACGGCCTCATGCGGATCAACTGCCTGGCCATCGGTACCGACTGGGTGCTCGCCGTGCTGGTGCGCTACGCCGGTTCGCTCGGCGAGGCGTACGGCATCGGGATCTGCAAGTCGGTCGCCGCGCAGCTGCTCAAGGCTCCATAGGGTCGTTTCGTGACCGTCTCGGGCGGTGTGCCGCGGGATGTCCTTGCCTACGTGTCTGATCTTGCATCGGCTCTCGGTGAGTTGCGGTCGGACCTGGTCGGGATTTATCTGCATGGCTCTGCCGTGCTCGGTGGGTTCCGGCCGACGAGCAGCGACGTCGATGTGTTGGCCGTTGTCTGCGAGCCCGGTTCAGTCACGGCTCAGCAGGGCATCGGTGAGGTGATCACGGCGGTCCGCGGATGTCCTGGCACCGGGTTGGAGATGAGTGTCATTACCGCGGCCACCGCGGCGGCGCTCGGCGATTGCCGATTCGAGGTGCACGTCAACACCACCAACGAACCGGCGATCATCCGGACTGGTGCTGGAGGACCTGGTGACCCGGATCTTGTTCTGCACGCCGCGGTCTGCCGAGATCGCGCGGTTGCGGTGATCGGTCCACCTGCCGGTGAGGTCTTCGGACCGATACCCCGCAGCCGCATCCTCGCGGCGATGCTCGGCGAACTGCAGTGGGCGCTGAGCCACGCTTCCACCGGGTACGCCGTGCTCAATGCGTGCCGTGCGGTGAAGTTCGCCGATGACGCACGGCTGTGTTCCAAGCTCGACGGCGGCAAGTGGTATCTGACCCGGCATCGGCCCAACCCGGTCGTCAGCGCCGCACTGGACTTCCAGCGTCACGGGCGACCAGCTCCGGCCGCTGACGATGCCACCAGGTTCGTCGAAGAAGTCTGCAACCAACTGCGCCGCCTCCTCGGCTCACCGGAAGCGGACACGCGAGGCTGGTCAGACCCGGCAGCACAGTGACAGGGGGCCACGGTGACAGGGGCAGGGCAGCCACGCTCGGTGCGTTAGGCGGCTTTCGCCCGTGGCCGGCCCCAGCGGTGTTGGCGTTCGCTGCGGATGCGGGCGCGTTCGCGGCGAGGACGTCGGGGTGGCGGGCTGGCGTTGCGCCAGCGCAGATACGTCTGCAGGTCGCACGTCCAGCGGTCAGACCTCCGCGAACTCCGGCCCGCCGGGCAGCAACGGCGGCGCCTCGCCGAGCGCCGCCGCCCGTCGCGCGAACTCCCGCAGGCCCGCCACCTGGCGCGGTCCGAGCGAGAAGTCCAGCACCTGGAAGTACGACCGGAGTGTCGCGCTGTCGAACGGCTCCCAGCGCGCCGCGGCTGTCGCCACGGCGTCGAGCTCGGTCAGGCACAGCTCCCGGGAACGGACAAACGCCTCGTGGACGCCCTTGACCAGGCCGGGATGCGCCCGGGCGAACTCCCGCCGCACGCCCCATGCGGCGAAGACCATCGGCAGCCCGGTCCAGTCCCGCCAGGCCTGGCCGAGGTCGGTCACGAGCAGCCCGCGCCGTGGCGCCTCATGGGTCGCGCGTAGTGCGGCGTCCCCGATCAGGACCGCCGCGTCCGCCTCCAGCAGCATCTCGGTGAGGCTGGGCGGGCAGGTGAAGTACTCCGGCGCGACGCCGTAGCGGTCGGCGAGCAGCATCCGGGCGAGCAGGACGCCGGTACGCGAGGTCGAGCCCAGCGCCACCCGGGCGCCGTCAAGGCGGTCGAGCGGCCGGGTCGACACCAGGTTGACCGACAGCACCGGACCATCGCTGCCTACCGCGAGATCCGGCAGCAGCAGGAGATCGTCGGCGTGGCGCAGGTACTCCACGAGCGAGATTGGCCCGATGTCCAGCGCACCCGCCACGAGCGCCTGGTTGAGCCGGTCCGGCTCGTCCTTGCGGAGGTCCACGTCGAGCAGCGCGCCGGAGCGCATCAGTCCCCAGTACAGCGGCAGGCAGTTGAGGAACTGGATGTGCCCCACCCGGGGCCGCGTCTCCGGCACGCGCTCCACGCTACGTCAGCCGATCAGGCCCGCATCTCGGCCGGCGCCTCGGCGTGAGCCGGCGCACTCGCCGCGGCCCGTTCCCGCGTCGCGGCGCGCTCCCGTCTCGCGGCCCGCCACACCGGTAGCGCGGCGGCCGCCACCACCGCCAGCCCCGTCAGCCCGGCGGCGGTCATGAGCGGACCCGGCGCGAACACCTCGACGAGCGCGCCACCCAGCACGTACCCGATCAGGTTGGCCGCGTTGATGACGGCGCCGGCCATCGCGAAGACCCGGCCGCGCACGGCGCCCGGCGCCCGCCTGCCGAGGAGGACACCCGCCACGGTGTTCTCACCGCCGTTGGTCAACCCGCCGACGACCCACAGCGCGATCAGCCAGCCGACCGCGGGGACCTGTCCGGCCACGGCGAGTACGGTGCAGCTCGTCGCGAGAAGGGCGACCATGGTCAGGCCGAGCCCACCGTCGTCGGCGTCCCGGCGGGCCGTCAACCAGGAGCCGATCAGCATCGCGCCTGTCCAGACGGCCATCAGCAGCCCGTAGCTCGTGGTCGAGGCGCTTCCATGATCGCCAAACGCGCCGGGTGCGCCAGCGCCCGCATCACCTGCGGGTCGCGGATCTCCAGCCGCTGCTCGGTGTCGGGTCGGACCTCGGTCACAGGTCCAGCCTGCCATTGAAATTCGGATGCGCGCATGGAAGGTGCTGCGTAAACTCGTCGGTCCGCCTTTTGCCGAGAGGTTCGGATCACCGTGCCCGCACAGGACCAAGACCTCGACACCCAGCTGGCCACCGAACGAGCCCACCTCACTGCCTCCCGTGCCGCCCTGCGCCGCATGCGCGAGCACGCCCAGGCGCTGTTCCGCACCGGTGACAAGGTCGCCGGTGACGCGTACAGCTCGGAAACCCTCGGGCGTACGCTCGCCCGCCGGATCGCCGAGCTGGCCGACGACCCGACCACGCCGCTGTTCTTCGGGCGGCTGGACTTCAGCACCGTCGCTGCCGACCACGCCGGCACGCGCTACCACATCGGCCGGCGCCACGTCACCGACGAGGCCGGCGAACCGATGGTGCTCGACTGGCGTGCCCCGGTCTCGCGCGCGTTCTACCGGGCCAGCGCCCGGGACCCGCAAGGGGTGACGGTACGCCGCCGGTTCGGCTTCTCCGCTGGTGTGCTGACCAGCTTCGAGGACGAGCACCTCGACCGCGGCGAGGAGCTGGGCACCGCGAGCCGGATCCTCACCGACGAGATCGAGCGGCCCCGGGTCGGGCCGATGCGCGACATCGTCGCCACCATCCAGCCGGAGCAGGACGAGCTGGTCCGGGCCGAGCTGGACGAGTCGATCTGCGTGCAGGGCGCGCCGGGCACCGGCAAGACCGCGGTCGGCCTGCACCGGGCGGCGTACCTGCTCTACAGCCACCGGGAGCGGCTGCGCCGCTCGGGAGTGCTCATCGTCGGGCCGAACCGGGCGTTCCTCAACTACATCGCGGCCGTGCTGCCGGCGCTCGGCGAGATCGACGTCGAGCAGTGCACTGTGGACGAGCTGTTCGCCACGCCGGTCACCACGGCCGACGACGAGGCCGCGGCCCTGGTCAAGCACGATGCCCGGATGGCGGCCGTCATCGCGCGGGCGCTGCACGTGCGCATCGGCAAGCCGGCGGCGCCGCTCGTGGTCTCCGACGGGTCGTACCGCTGGCGGCTCTCGGAGGACGCGCTGCGGCGCGTCGTCGACGACGTACGCCGGGAGGCGCTGCCGTACGCGGTCGGCCGGGAGCGGGTGCGCGCCCGGGTCGTCGCGTTGCTGCAGCGGCAGGCCGAGCGCCGCCGGGCCGAGTCGCCGGGGGAGAGCTGGCTGCGCCGGATGGGCCGGGTCAAGCCCGTCGTGGAGCTCCTCGACGCGGTCTGGCCCGCCGTGACCGCCACCGACCTCGTCGCCCGGTTGCTGTCTGATCCGGCCGCGCTGGCCGAGGCCGCCGATGGCATCCTGGACGAGGCCGAGCAGGCGGCCATCCGCTGGGCGACGCCGCCGCGCACGCCCCGCTCGGCGCGGTGGGCGGTCGCCGACGCCGTACTCGTGGACGAGGCGGCCGGGCTGATCGATCGGGTACCCAGCTTCGGTCACGTCGTCGTGGACGAGGCGCAGGACCTGTCCGCCATGCAGTGCCGGGCGATCGCCCGGCGCAGCGAGCACGGGTCGGTCACCGTGCTCGGCGACCTCGCCCAGGGCACCGCCCCGTGGGCGACCCGCGACTGGCGGGTGAGCCTGGCGCACCTGGGCAAGCCGGCGGCCCGCGTCGAGGCGCTGACCATAGGCTTCCGGGTACCGGCCGAGGTGCTGGCGCTGGCCAACCGCCTCCTGCCGGCGCTCGGCGTCGACGTCCCGCTGGCCCGGTCGCTGCGGCGGGACGGGGCTCTGGCGGTACGCCACGTGTCTGATGTGGACGGTGCGACGGTGGATGCCGTGCGGGCGGCGCTGGAGCACGAGGGCTCGGTCGGCGTCATCGCGGCCGACGCCGCGGTGGGCCGGCTCACCGCCGCACTGCGGGCTGCGGGCATCGCGACCAGCGCCGCGGAGGACCTCGACGGCGGCCGGGTCACCGTGCTGCCCGCGACGGTGGCCAAGGGCCTGGAGTACGACCATGTCGTCGTCACGGAGCCGGCACAGATCGTCGAAGCTGAGCCACGGGGGCTGCACCGGCTCTACGTGGTGCTCACCAGAGCAGTGTCCCGTCTCGACGTGTTGTACGCCCGGCCCCTGCCACCGGCACTTACCATGCAGTGATGCGCGTCAGAGGGTACGCCGCCGGCACCCCGTGCTGGGTCGATGTGTCGAGCCCGGATCCCGTTGCCACACAACGGTTCTACGGCACGTTGTTCGGGTGGAGCACGGCGGAGTCCTCGGCCCGGCGCACGCCGTTCCGGTTGGGTGACCTGGCGGTGGCTGGGATGCGGCGCAACGAGCCGGCGCAGTGGCTGACGTATTTCGCCACCGACGACCTGGCGACGACCGCCAAGGCGGTGGCGGCCGCCGGCGGCGCGGTGCTGCAGGGCCCGACGGTGGTCGGCGTGGAGGGCCAGGCGGCGCTGTTCGCCGACCCGGCCGGCGCGGCGTTCGCCGGGTGGGAGCGCGGCGCGTTCTGCGGCGCGCAGGTAACCAACGAGCCCAACGCGGTCTGCTGGCACGAGCTGGCCACCCCGGATATCGAGGGCGCCCGGGCGTTCTACGGTCAGGTGTTCGGCTGGGCGGAAGGGCCCGGCGAGTGGCAGACCGAGCACGGCAGCGTGGCCGGGATCGTCACGATGGACAACCAGCACGTCCGTGCTATGTGGACGGTCTGCTTCATGGTCTCGGACTGTGCGGCCGCGGCGGCGCGGGCGGTCGAGCTTGGCGGCCGGGTGGTGGCCGGTCCCCGCGACCAGCCGGGCGGGCGGGTGGCACAGCTGGCCGACCAGTGCGGTGCGCGGTTCACGGTGATCGAGCTGCCGCCGGAGATCGCGGCGACCCTGCGGTAGGTCACGACCGGGTGATCTCGTTCAGCTCGTCGAGGTCGGCGGGGGAAGGCTGCCAGCGGACGGCGGCGGCGTTGGCGCGTACCTGGTCGGCACTGGTGGCCCCGGCGATGACCGAGGCGACCGCGGGCTGGGCGGCCAAGCCGCCGATGGCGACGTCGAGCAGGGTCAGGCCGCGCTGGTCGGCGTACGCTTCGAGCTTTTCGATGACGTCCCAGGGCGCGTTGGCCAGCCTGGCGGTGAAGTTGGGGCGCGCCAACCGGCTGCCGGCGGGCGGCACCTGGTCGCGCCGGTACTTGCCGGTGAGCAGGCCGCTGGCCAGCGGGAAGTACGGCAGCAGGCCCACCCCGAACCGCAGGCACGCCGGCACCAGCTCGGCCTCAACAGACCGGTCGAGCAGGCTGTACTCGTTCTGCGCGCTGACGAACCGGGTCCGGTGCCGGCTCTGCGCGGTCCATGCCGCGTCGGCGAGCTGCCAGGCGGTGAAGTTCGAGTGGCCGATGTAGCGCACCTTGCCGGCGCGCACCAGGTCGTCGAGCGCGTCGAGGGTCTCCTCGATGGGGGTGGCCGGGTCAGGTACGTGCATCTGGTAGAGGTCGATGTGGTCCGTGCCCAGCCGGCGCAGTGACGCCTCCGCGGCCCGGTGGATGTACCGGCGAGAGCCGCGCGCGTTCCAGTCAGGGCCGTTGCTGCCGCCGATGTCCGAGCCGAACTTCGTGGCGACGATCGCCTCATCGCGCCGGGTGCCCAAGGCGGCCCCGAGCAGCTCCTCGGACCGGCCGTGCGGGTCGCCGTACGAGTCGGCGGTGTCGAACAGGTTGATCCCCACCTCCAGCGCGGTGTGGACAGCCTCGTCGACCTTGCTGTCGTCCATCCGGCGGCCGAAGTTGTTGCAGCCGACCCCGACGACCGAGACGGCAAGGCCGGAGCCGCCCAGCCGGCGGAAGCGCATGTCGGTCACGACCTGTGATCCTATGCGCCGGCCGGCTGCGGCGCGGTCACTGGCGCGTACGCTCGCTGTTGTGGAGACCGGGGAGATCCTGCAGCGGGCAGCCGACGGAGGCCGGATCAGCGCGGAGGAGGCGCTGATCCTCTATACGGACGCGCCGTTCCATGCGCTCGGTGAGGCGGCCGATGCCGTCCGGCGTCGCCGCTACCCGGACAACATCGTGACCTACCTGATCGACCGCAACATCAACTACACCAACGTCTGCGTGACGGCATGCAAGTTCTGCGCGTTCTACCGCGCGCCAAAGCACGAAGAGGGCTGGTCGCACTCGACCGAGGAGATCCTGCGCCGCTGCTCCGAGGCGGTCGAGCTGGGCGCGACCCAGGTGATGCTGCAGGGCGGCCACCACCCGGACTACGGCGTGGAGTATTACGAGGCGTTGTTCTCGGCGGTCAGGGGTGCCTTCCCCCAGCTGGTGATCCACTCGATCGGACCCAGCGAGATCATCCACATGTCCCGGGTCTCGGGCGTCTCGGTCGAGGAGGCGATCCGCCGCATCCACGCCGCTGGGCTGGACTCGATCGCGGGCGCGGGCGCGGAGATGCTGCCGGACCGTCCGCGTACGGCCATCGCGCCGCTCAAGGAGTCGGGCGCGCGGTGGCTGGAGGTCATGGAGACCGCGCACCGGCTCGGCGTGGAGTCCACGGCGACCATGATGATGGGTACCGGCGAGACCAACGCCGAGCGCATCGAGCACCTGCGGATGATCCGCGACGTGCAGGATCGCACCGGCGGCTTCCGGGCGTTCATCCCCTGGACCTACCAGCCGGAGAACAACCATCTGAAAGGCCGTACCCAGGCGACGTCGATCGAGTACCTGCGGCTGATCGCGGTGGCTCGGCTGTTCTTCGACAACGTGGCGCACCTGCAGTCCTCGTGGCTGACGACCGGCAAGGACGTCGGCCAGCTGTCGCTGCACATGGGCGTCGACGACCTCGGCTCGATCATGCTGGAGGAGAACGTCATCTCCTCGGCGGGTGCCCGGCACCGGTCGCGGCTGACCGAGCTGGTCTGGATGATCCGCACGGCGGGGCGCATCCCGGCGCAGCGCGACACGCTCTACCGCCACCTTCGCGTGCACCGGACGCCTGCGGACGACCCGACCGACGAGCGGGTGGTGTCGCACTTCTCGTCGATTGCCCTGCCGGGTGGTGGCGCCGGCCGGTCGCTGCCCTTGCTGCCGCTGGTCGACGCGCACTGAGCCGATGACCCGGCCCGGCCTAACTGCCGTAGCCGGATTGTTGCCGGAGATTGAGGATCTTTTATCCGAAGTGTCGAGTACGGGCGATTTGTTGATCTAGCGGGGGAACCCGCTGCTTCGATAGCGTGCCGCGGTCGTCTTTCCGTTCCCAGCCCCCGGGGGATCGATGAGCATGCCCACTGGCCGCTTCGCATCCAGACGACTGCTTGCCGGCATCGCCGCGGTGTTCGCCGCGTCGGCCTTCGCCGCGGCCTTTGCCGCGCTGGCCACGCCCGCGCTCGCGGAGGAACCGACGCTGCCCGGAGCTGACCTGTCGGTCAACGTGCCCGGGCCGAAGATCTCGTTGAAGACCGCGGCGAAGACCGTGCGCGTCGACATCACGAACGTCGGTCCGGACACCGCCAGCGACGCCAGGGTCGCCATCCAGGTGGCCGACGTCTCCGACGCGGTCGAGGTCGTCCTTCCCGGAAACGCGAACTGCACCGAGAGTCCGGGCACGGTCAGCTGCCCGCTTGGTGACCTGCCGGCACGGGCCCACGAGTACAGCCTGCCTGTCACGGTCCTGCCGGCCGACGACGCCAAGGCCGGCGCGGTCGCGAAGCTGACCGTTACGGTTTCCTCCGGCATCGACGACCCGGACCCCGCCAACAACACCCAGACCGTCCAGCTCGAGCTCGTCGACGAGGTCGTCGACCTGTTGGCGTTCGGCGCCGGGGACGTCACGCTGAACCCGGGCCAGACGAAGCCGCTGGCGTACACCGTGAGCAACGACGGCGGCGTGGACGCCGAGGCGGTCGATGTCGCGGTCCGCCTGCCGAGGTACGTGACATTCGCCGACGCGCTCGGCAACGATCCCGATGTCGAATGCGAGGTTGTCGATCACCGTTCCGGCGCGATCTGCCACATCGGCCGGTTGCCCGCGAACGCCGCCGCGCCTGCCGGTGCGTTGAACGTGACGCTGGCGAAGAACGCGCCCGGTCCCATGGCGCTGACCGGCGGCTCGGTGACCGGCGTCGCCACCGAGGTGAACCCGGTGCTGGCCGCCTTGGCGGCGCAACACCCGGACAACAACGGTCCCAGCGTTCGCGCTCCCAGAGGGTTCACCGACAAGGACTCGAAGCCCGGCGACGACACGTTCGAGTTCACCGTGTTCACCACGGCAAACCCAGCTGACCTGGCGATCACCGCCGGGACGGCCAGTGGCCACGTCGGCGACACCGTCACGGTGTCCGGCACGGTGGAGAACCACGGGCCCGCCGACTCGCCAAGCATCACGGTGATCATTACGGCACCGACGGGTACGGAGATCGTCGACGCACCCCACTGCGACCCGGTCGCGCCCGGCAGGATCGTCAAGTGCGAGGCTCCGTTGGCCGCCGGTGACGGGTTCGCCGAGGATGTCAAATTCAAGATCACCTCGTCGACGGTGGGCAACGACGGGACGGCTGTAGTCAGCGGCCCGCTCGCCGACCCGAACCTGGACAACAACACGGCTGCCATCAAGATCACTGTGCTGCCCAGCGGCGAGCCAGGCGGCCTGCCGGTGACCGGCGTGAAGGTCGCGGTGATCGGTGCCGTCGGTCTGGCCGGGGTCGTCGTCGGCTGGCTGCTCTTCGCGGCGACCCGGCGCCGCCGGGTGGTCATGGTGACACCCGGGGACGAGACCACCGAGAAGTAGGCGCAAGGCGTGCGGGAAGGTTGCCCGCCGCGGCAACCCTTCCCGCTTCAAGCCGGGAGGGGAGCCTTCGTCCGCGGCTCCGCGCCGCTCTGCAAGAGTGGTACCCCGTGACCCGCGCTCACCTGGACAAGCAGCCGCACGAGGTCGCCGCGATGTTCGACGGCGTGGCTTCGCGGTACGACCGGACGAACACGATCTTGTCCCTGGCGCAGGACCGGCGCTGGCGGCGCGCCACCCGGCTGGCCCTGGACCTGCGCCCTGGCGAGCTGGTGCTGGACCTCGCCGCCGGTACCGGCGTGTCGACGGAGGAGCTCGCCCGATCGGGTGCCACCGCCATCGGGGTCGACATCTCGCTCGGCATGCTGGCGGCCGGCCGCCGGGTCCGGCCCGACGTCGCGCTGGTCGCCGGTGACGCGCTGGCCCTACCCTTCGCCGACGCGACGTTGGATGCGGTGACGATCTCCTTCGGCTTGCGCAACGTGGTCGACATCGACGCGGCGCTGCGCGAGTTGGCGCGGGTGACCCGGCCAGGTGGACGGCTGGTGGTGTGCGAGTTCAGCCACCCGACCTGGGCGCCGTTCCGGGTGGCGTACCTCGGGTACCTCATGCGGGCGCTGCCCTGGATGGCGCGACGGGTCGCCAGCAACCCGGACGCCTACGTCTACCTGGCTGAGTCGATCCGGGCGTGGCCGGACCAGGCCGGGCTGGCGGCCCGGATCGTTGACGCCGGCTGGCGGAAGGTCGCGTGGCGCAACCTTTCCGGCGGGATCGTCGCGCTCCACCACGGCATCCGTCCCTGAACCCCTGAACCAGCGTTCGGTTAGGGTCACCTAAATCTGCGGGGGGCCGCCGGCCGTTTTAGACTGCTCGCCGGACGCTTGTGAAGACTTTCACGAGCCGGTCATGCGGCCGGAGGTGGTAGTGGACGCGGATGTGATCGTTGTCGGTGCCGGGCCGGGCGGCTCCTCGACCGCCTTCCACCTGGCGCGGCACGGCATCAAGGTCCTGCTGGTGGAGAAGTCCGAGTTCCCGCGCGAAAAGGTCTGCGGGGACGGGCTCACGCCCCGGGCGGTCAAGCAGCTGGTGAAGATGGGCGTCGACACCGGCGAAGGCTGGCTGCGCAACAAAGGGCTGCGGGTCATCGGCGGGGGCGTACGGCTGGAGCTGGACTGGCCGGAGCTCGCCAGCTTCCCGAGCTACGGCCTGACCCGTACCCGGCTCGACTTCGACCACCTGCTCGCCAAGCGGGCCACCGAGGTCGGCGCGGAGCTGCGGACCAGCACCAAGGTCACCGGGCCGGTCCTCGACAAGGGCGGGCGGGTCGTCGGCGTCAAGGCGACCAGCGGCGGTGACACCAGAGAGCTCCGGGCGCCGCTGGTGGTGGCCTCCGACGGGGTGTCGAGCCGGCTCCCGCTCTCGCTCGGGCTCAACAAGCGGCCCGACCGGCCGATCGGGGTCGCGGTCCGGCGGTACTACCGCAGCAGCGCGCGCCACGACGACGAGTACCTGGAGTCGTGGCTGGAGCTGCGCAGCAAGGAGGCGGGCGACGACCTGCTTCCGGGGTACGGCTGGATCTTCGGCATGGGCGACGGCCGGGTCAACGTCGGGCTGGGCGTACTCAACAGCAGCAGCGGCTTCGGCGACACCGACTACCGCCGGATGCTCACCGACTGGCTCGCAGGGACCCCGGCCGACTGGGAGATGAACGACGAGGCCAACGCCGACGGGCCGATCCTCGGCGCGGCGCTGCCGATGGGCTTCAACCGGGTGCCGCATTACGCCCGGGGCGTCCTGCTCGTCGGCGACTGCGGCGGGATGGTGAACCCGTTCAACGGCGAAGGCATCGCGTACGCCATGGAGTCGGGCGAGCTGGCCGCGGAGATCGCCGTGCAGGCGCTGGCCCGGCCGGCCGGACCGGAACGGGAGCGGGCTCTGGCCTACTACCCGGCGGAGCTTTCGGCGCGCTACGGCGGCTACTTCCGGCTCGGCGGCTGGTTCGTCAAGCTCATCGGCCACCCGCAGCTGATGAGGTTCGCCACCTTGCACGGCATCCCGCACCCGACGCTGATGCGGTTCGTCTTCAAGCTGCTGGCCAACCTGACCGACCCGCGCGGCGGCGACGCGATGGACCGGGTCATCAACGCGATGGCAAAGCTGGCGCCGGCGGTGTAGCGCCCCCCGAACGCCGGTTCCCCCAACGGCGCTAATAGTGTTCGGCTGAAGGTCATTGGAAAGGAACGGAGCAGCAGGGTCATGTCGCTCGCGCCGTACATCCCCATCATCGGGCTCTTCGCGCTCGCGGCCGCGTTCGCGCTGTTCTCAGTGGCGATCGCGCCGATCGTCGGTCCACGCCGGTACAACAAGGCGAAGCTCGACGCGTACGAGTGCGGCATCGAGCCGACCCCGCAGCCGATCGGCGGGGGCCGCTTCCCGGTGAAGTTCTACCTGACCGCGATGCTCTTCATCATTTTCGACATCGAGATCATCTTCCTGTACCCCTGGGCGGTCGCGTTCGGCTCGCTGGCCCTCTTCGGGTTCGTGGAGATGGTGCTGTTCATCGTGACGGTCTTCGTGGCGTACGCCTACGTGTGGCGCCGCGGCGGGCTGGACTGGGACTAACGCCATGGGAATCGAAGAAAAGGTGCCGACCGGCGTCCTGCTGACCACAGTGGAGAAGCTGGTCAACTGGTCGCGCAAGTCCAGCTTCTGGCCGGCCACGTTCGGCCTGGCCTGTTGCGCCATCGAGATGATGGCCACCGGCGCGGCCCGCTACGACCTGGCCCGCTTCGGCATGGAGGTCTTCCGGGCCAGCCCGCGGCAGGCGGACCTGATGATCGTGGCCGGCCGGGTGAGCCAGAAGATGGCCCCGGTGCTGCGCCAGATCTACGACCAGATGCCCGAGCCCAAGTGGGTGCTGTCGATGGGCGTCTGCGCGAGCAGCGGTGGCATGTTCAACAACTACGCGATCGTCCAGGGCGTGGACCACATCGTGCCGGTCGACATGTACCTGCCCGGGTGCCCGCCCCGCCCCGAGATGCTCATCGACGCGATCCTGCGGCTGCACGAGAAGATCATGCACGAGCCGCTCGGGGACCGGCGCCGCAAGGCCATCGAGGCGCGCGACGAGCATCCGGTGGTGCCGCCGGGCGCGATGCCGTCGAGCTACCGCTTTGACAAGACCCGCCGCGCCGAGTGGGAGAAGGCCGCCGCGCACGGGCGCGAGGAGCAGCTGCGGATCCAGAACTGGATGGAGGACCGCGCCCGCGTGACCGGCGCCGTGCCGCCGAAGGGAGGCAACCGGTGACCGAGAACGTGTCGGCGCCGCCGGAGGGCGCCTACGTCGGTGCTCCGGCAGACTATCCACCGTCCACATTGGCCGGTCGAGGCATGTTCGGGGTCGCCGGCACCGGCGACACATCGGGCTTTGGCGGGCTCGTCCGCAGCCGCTCGGTCGCCCTGGACTCGCCGCGCCCGTTTGGGGAGTACTTCGACGAGGTGGTCGACGCCCTCGAAGAGGCGTACC